>Ga0073928_10010215_pt1 | contig 11230 bp, 10 predicted proteins | sample PaiPotPPA55metaG_FD_76969 | JGI IMG/M metagenome (GOLD analysis project Ga0073928, IMG submission 76969) | Iron sulfur acid spring bacterial and archeal communities from Banff, Canada, to study Microbial Dark Matter (Phase II) - Paint Pots PPA... ...
CGAACGCGTAATGATACCTTATAATTTTGGGGTGTTCGAAGGAAAAGGACGGTACATTTTGCCATCGTCAAGCCTGCTTTTTAGCGCTCCTTTATCTCGAATTGCAGTCGCGCTGTTTGTCAGCGTGTAAGTCGAAAAAACCGGTGATCGAATGTCTCTGACCCTGACCGATGTAAAACGCATTGCGCACCTCGCGCGGCTCGAATTGCCCGAGCACGAGGCCGAACCCACGCTGGCGCGACTGAACGACTTCTTCGGTCTCGTCGAGCAGATGCAGGCTGTGGATACCACGGGTATCGAACCGCTTGCTCATCCGATCGAACAGATCGAGAAAGTCGAACTGCGTTTGCGAAACGATGTTGTTACAGAGCACGTAAACCGCGAAGAGTTCCAGCGCCCCGCGCCTGCCGTGCGCGACGGGCTGTATCTCGTGCCCAAGGTGATCGAGTAAGTGTCGTGCTTTGAGACAGCTCCTCTGCGGCAACGTATTTGAGGCAATGCAATATACGCACGAAAACAAAAAGGCGCGCGGTACCCGGCATCCGGCATCCGGCGCCCATCAGGAAGAACGCAATGCATCAAAAAAGCTTGACCGAACTGCGCGCGGCACTTGATGCCAAGACCCTCTCCGCCGTCGAACTTGCGCAGCTCTTTTTGCAGCGCATCGATGCAGCCAAGGATCTCAACGCGTTTATCAGTGTCGACCACGACCTCACGCTCGAGCAGGCGAAAGCGGCGGATGTGCTGATCGCCAAAGGCGCAGCGGGTGTGCTGACCGGCCTGCCGATCGCGCATAAAGACGTGTTTGTCACGCGTGGCTGGACCTCCACGGCCGGCTCGAAAATGCTCGCCAATTACACGAGCCCGTTCGATGCCACCGTTGTGGAACGCCTCAAGAACGCAGGCGTGGTGACGCTCGGCAAGACCAATATGGACGAATTCGCGATGGGTTCGTCGAACGAGAATTCGTATTTCGGCCCGGTCAAGAACCCCTGGGATCTGAAAGCCGTTCCGGGTGGATCGTCGGGCGGCTCGGCTGCCGCGGTCGCCGCACGCTTGGCGCCCGCTGCCACCGGCACGGACACCGGCGGTTCGATTCGCCAGCCCGCGTCGTTTACCGGCATTACCGGAATCAAGCCAACGTATGGCCGCGTTTCGCGTTACGGCATGATCGCGTTCGCGTCCTCGCTCGATCAGGGCGGACCCATGGCTCGCAGCGCCTCGGACTGCGCGTTGTTGCTCAACGCCATTGCGTCGTTCGACCCGCGCGACTCGACCAGCCTGCAGCGCGAGGACGAAGATTACACGCGCTATATCGGCCAGAACTGGTCCGGCACGGACGCGGCCAAACCGCTCGCAGGCCTTCGCATCGGCTTGCCGAAAGAATTTTTCGGCGAGGGCTTGAGCGCCGAAGTGCGCAGCGCGATCGACGTCGCCCTGAAGCAATATGAAGCGCTGGGCGCGACGCTGGTCGAGGTCTCGCTGCCGAAGACCGAGCTGTCCATTCCCGTGTACTACATCATCGCGCCGGCTGAGGCATCGTCGAACCTGTCGCGTTTCGATGGCGTGCGCTACGGGCATCGCGCGGCTGAATACACCGACCTTCTCGATATGTACAAGAAGTCGCGTGCCGAAGGTTTCGGACCGGAAGTGAAGCGCCGGATATTGGTGGGCGCGTACGTGCTGTCGCACGGTTATTACGACGCGTATTACCTTCAGGCGCAGAAAATCCGCCGCATCGTTGCGCAGGATTTCCAGGAAGCATTCAATCACTGTGACGTGATCATGGGACCCGTGGCGCCGTCGGTGGCATGGAATCTCGGCGAAAAAGCCGATGATCCCGTCCAGATGTATCTCGCCGATATCTACACGCTGTCGATCAGCCTCGCTGGCTTGCCGGGCATGAGCGTGCCCTGCGGCTTTGGCGCTGCAGGCAGCGCGCATGCCACGCGGCCGGTCGGCTTGCAGATCATCGGCAACTATTTCAACGAAGCCCGGTTGCTCCAGGTCGCCGACGCGTTTCAGCGCGCGACAGACTGGCACGTGCAATCACCGGCAGGAGTATGAGTATGGGTAAGCAATGGGAAGTCGTTATAGGTCTGGAGACGCACGCGCAGTTGTCGACCGTCTCCAAGATTTTCTCGGGTGCACCCACGCAGTTCGGCGCTGAGCCGAACACGCAGGCGTGCCCCGTCGATCTGGCGTTGCCGGGTTCGTTGCCTGTGATGAACCGTGGCGCTGTCGAGCGCGCGATTCGCCTTGGTCTCGCGATCGGCGCGACCATTTCACCGCGCAGCATTTTCGCCCGCAAGAATTATTTCTACCCCGATCTGCCGAAGGGTTATCAGATCAGCCAGTTCGAGATTCCGGTCGTGCAGGGCGGCAGCGTCACGATCCAGGTTCCGGCCAACGAAAAAGCCGGCACGGCCGCTTATGAAAAGACCGTCAACCTGACGCGCGCGCATCTGGAAGAAGACGCCGGCAAGTCGCTGCACGAAGACTTCGCGGGCATGACGGGTATCGACTTGAATCGCGCGGGCACGCCGTTGCTCGAGATCGTGACCGAGCCGGAAATGCGCAGCGCCGCCGAAGCCGTGGCCTATGCCAAGAGCTTGCACACTCTTGTGCAATGGCTCGGTATCTGCGACGGCAACATGCAGGAAGGCTCGTTCCGTTGCGACGCGAACGTCTCCGTGCGCCCGGTCGGTCAGGCCGAATTCGGCACGCGCGCCGAGATCAAGAACCTGAACTCGTTCCGTTTTCTCGAAGAAGCCATTCAGTACGAAGTGCGCCGGCAGATCGAGTTGATCGAAGACGGCGGGACGGTCGTGCAGGAAACGCGTCTATACGATTCGGACAAGCGCGAAACGCGTTCCATGCGCAGCAAGGAAGACGCGCACGATTATCGCTATTTCCCCGATCCCGACCTGATGCCTTTGGTCATCGATGAAGCGTGGATCGCGCGGGTTCGCAGCGAATTGCCCGAACTGCCCGAAGCGATGCAAACGCGTTTCGTCGAGCAATACGGGTTGACGCCGTATGACGCGGTGGGGTTGACGTCATCGAAGGACATGTCGGCGTATTTCGAACGTGTTGTTGCCGTGGTGGGTTCGGCGCATGCGAAGCTCGCGGCCAACTGGCTGTTGGGCGAAGTGTCGTCGCAACTGAACCGCGATTCGCTCGATATTGCCGACTCGCCGGTGTCTCCCGCGCAGCTCGCGCTTGTGATTCAGCGCGTGGCCGACGGCACGATCTCGAACAAGATTGCCAAGGATATCTTCCAGGCCATCTGGGAAGAGAAAGCCACCGACGACACCGCCGCCGACCGGATTATCGAAGCGAAGGGCTTGAAGCAGATCTCGGATACGGGCGAGCTGGAAGCGATCATCGACGAAGTGATGGCCGCGAATCAGAAGTCCGTCGATGAGTACCGCTCGGGCAAGGAGAAGGCGTTTAACGCGCTGATCGGCCAGGCGATGAAAGCGACGAAGGGCAAGGCGAATCCGCAGCAAGTCAACGAGCTTTTGAAGAAGAAACTATCCTCTTGAGCTGACGGCTGGACCATTCGCGGGTTGCTGCCGGGTCCTGTCTGGCAGCAACCCTTTCTTTTATCAACGGGGGGACGCACGCGTGGCCAAAAAACCTGAGCTTGACGATTATCGCGTGCCGTATTTTGACGGCAAGAAGATCAAGCCGTTTGACCTGGCTTCCATCGACACCGCGTCGAAGCCGTTTTCGTTCGGCGCGAAAGACGCGGATCGCGAGCGTCTGAGCGAGTTGAGTACAGCGCTCGATGGATTGCAGGAAAAGCTGCATGCACAACGCGCGCACCGTATCCTGCTCATCCTGCAAGGCATGGATACGAGCGGCAAGGACGGCACGGTTCGCGGTGTCTTTCGCGATGTCGATCCACTCGGTTTGCGGGTCGTGCCGTTCAAGGCGCCTTCCGAAACCGAAGCCGCGCACGATTTTCTCTGGCGCGTTCATTCGCAGGTTCCGGCTGCCGGCGAGTTCGCCATTTTCAATCGCAGCCAGTATGAAGACGTGCTGGTGCCGCGCGTGCTGAAACAGATCGATCAAGAAGGGTGGGAGCGCCGTTACCGGCAGATTCGCGACTTCGAAGTGATGCTTGCCGAAAACGGCACGACCATCGTGAAGTGTTTTTTGCATATATCGAAGGACGAGCAGAAGGTGCGTTTGCAGGCGCGTATCGACAATCCCGAGAAGCACTGGAAGTTTGATCCATCGGATCTCGATGCCCGCAAACTCTGGGACGATTATCGCCTGGCTTATGACGACGCCCTTGGGGCAACATCGACGGACATTGCCCCGTGGTACGTAATTCCCGCTGATTCAAAGACGCACCGCAACGTGATGGTTGCGGAGTTGATGGTGCGCACACTGCAGGATTTGAAGCTCGAATATCCGCCGGCGAAAGAGTCGCTGAAAGGGATCAAGGTCGAGTAGTTCACCAACATACAAGGATGCTTCATGTTTCGTGTCATCACCGCTAATTTGAACGGCATTCGGTCGGCCGCCAAGAAGGGATTCTTCGACTGGTTTGGTGAGCAGGATGCTGACGTGGTCTGCGTCCAGGAGATCAAGTGCTCGCAAGACGATCTCACGCCGGAATTTCTCGCGCCGCACGGCTTTCAGGGTTATTTCCAGCACGCAGTGAAAAAGGGCTATTCCGGCGCGGGGCTTTATACGAAGCACGAACCGGATGAAGTGATCATCGGATTCGGCAGTGAGGAATTCGATCCGGAAGGGCGTTATGTGGAAGCGCGCTTCGGGGATTTATCGGTGATCTCGGTGTATGTGCCTTCAGGGTCCAGCGGTGAAGAACGGCAGCAGGCCAAATACCGTTTCATGGACGAGTTCATGCCGCATCTGGAGAAACTGGCCAAAAAGCGCGAAGTGATCTTGTGCGGCGACGTGAATATCGTGCACAAGGAAATCGACATCAAGAACTGGAAGAGCAATCAGAAGAACTCGGGTTGCCTGCCGGAAGAGCGCGCGTGGCTCACGCAACTCTTCGACGAAAAAGCGTATGTGGATGTCTTCAGAACGCTGGACCAGCGGCCTGAGCAATATACGTGGTGGAGCAATCGCGGCCAGGCTTACGCGAAGAACGTCGGGTGGCGGATCGATTACCAGATCGCGACGAAGGGCGTTGCGGACACGGCGGCGGCGACTTCCGTTTTCCGCGATATCAAGTTCAGCGACCACGCGCCGCTGATCATTGACTACGACTGGAAGATTTAGTTTTTCTAAAGCCGCGGCTTTTTAAACCGGCCCATTCCCTCGTAATTCGGCAACTGGTCCACCGTTTTCCCGATCGCTTTTGCGTAGAGCGGCATCATGTCGGGCAAGCGTTTCATCAGGTCGTGTACGCGGGCAGCGCCATACGGGTGCATCCAGATAAACCCGTTCGGCGTGCGCCGCGTACGCGCATCAATCTTCTTCCACAACGTGATGGCGGCGCGCGGATCGTAACCCGCCCGCGATGCAATCTCGCTACCGATCACATCGGCTTCGGTTTCATCGGCGGGGGTGTATCGCATGGCCAGCAATTGCTCACCAATCCCCAGCGGGGTGGAGCTGATATCGGCGAAACCGAATAGCGGCGGAATCGTTCCCGTACTCAATTGCGCCGCCTGCTGACGACCCAGCCGGTCACGCGCATGTTCGCGCAACGCATGCGCGATCTCATGGCCGATCATCATGCCGAGTTCGTTGTCGTTAAGGCGCAACCGGTCTATCAGTCCGCTGTAAATCACAATCTTGCCGCCCGGCAGGCAATACATGCGGATCTCGTCCGAGCGCACCACGTTGACTTCCCACTTCCAGTTCTTCGAGCGGTCATTCCACTTCAGCGCAAACGGAATCTCGCGATTGGCAGTTTCGCGTGCACGCTTCACGAGCGGATTGTCGTCGCCTAGAAGATGCTTCGTGCGCCGGGCCTCGCGCAGGATTTGAGCGTATTCGTCGGCGGACTGCTGTTCCAATGTTGCCGATGGAATCAGGTTGCGGAACAACGCTGCATTGCCAAAGCGGATCTGGTCGCTGGCGCTGGAATAGGGAGGTTGCGCGTTGGCCGCTGCAGCCTGGGTTGCATCGGAAGTCCCGGACGCCGCGGACGCTGCGAAGCTCAGGCCGGCGTGTAGCGACACGGCGCAAGCTGCGACGCGGATCAAGGCGTGCACCTTCATTGGACAGGTCTCCAGGGCGCGATTTTCGGCAACAGTAACATGCCTGGAATAGACAGCGCAGCGCAGATCATGAAGTACTCGAACCAGCCGGTTTGCGCGACCACAAAGCCGCTCGATGCCGACGCCAGCGTGCGCGGCACCGACGCGAGGCTCGTAAAGAGCGCGAACTGCGTGGCGGTATAACGCGGATCGGTCGTGCTCGCGATATAGGCCACGAACGCGGCCATGGTGAGGCCGGTGGCAAAGGTTTCAAACCCGTAGAGCGTAGCCAGCGCCACGGCCGATGGCCCGATTTTCGCAAGCCACGCAAAGCCGAGCGTGGAAACGATCTGCAGCGCGCCGAAGATCCAGAGCCCGCGTGCAATGCCGATTTTCACCAGCCACACGCCACCCACAATCCCGCCCGCCAGGCTCGCCCAGAACGCGACGGTCTTCGCAATCACGCCGATCTGCGTCTTGTTGAAGCCGATATCGAGGAAAAACGACGTGGAGAGCGTGGTCGCCATCGTGTCGCCGAGTTTGTACAGGAAGATGAAACCAAGAATCAGCAGCGCCGTGCGCCAGCTGTCACGGGCGATGAATTCGCGAAACGGCTGGATGATGGCGTCGCGTAGATTCTTGGGCGGCGTGCCGTGTATTTCGGGTTCCTTGACCACGAGCGTCAGCACCATGCCCGGCAGCATGAACGCCGCCGTCACCAGAAAGACGGTGGACCACGGCAGGTGATCGGCGAGAATCAGGCCGAGCGAGCCGGGGATAAGCGCCGCGATCTTGTACGCGTTGACGAAGACGGCGTTGCCGAGTCCCTGCTCGGTGTCCGCGAGGAGTTCGCGACGGTACGCATCGATCGCAATATCCTGGCTCGCGCCGAAAAACGCCACGAGCGCGGTCAGCGCGGCGACGGTCCAGATCTGGTCTTTCGGCGATATAAACCCAAGCGAGCCAATCGCGATCGCCACCAGCAACTGCGTGACGATCATCCAGCCGCGCCGTCGTCCCGGCCGCCAGCCAGGCAGGCGCGGCACGTAGCGGTCCATCAGCGGCGCCCAGATGAATTTCCAGGTGTAGGGAAACTGGATCAGCGCGAACAGGCCGATCTCCTTCAGGTTCACGCCTTCAGTGCGTAACCACGCCTGGACCAGATAGACGAGCGTGAAGAGCGGCAGCCCCGACGTGAAGCCGATAAACACGCAAATCAATATGCGTTTGTTCAGAAACGCGCGCCAGCCGGGGTGGTCTTCGTGAGCGGTAAGAGCGGGCGCCTCGTGTGGCGAGTTGGACATAGGGTCGATTCGAAGCAGTAAGCGGTGCGCGAGCGACGAACCGGCAAGCTCAGTTCAGCTTCGCTTCACGCGATAGACCGCAAGGCTACCACGCCAGTTCGCCCCCCACCGGATGGACTGTCCGCCATGGAGCACCGCACGATCGAGGATCTCGATGCCCACTTCCGGCGCCAGCGCCTCGAAATCCCGAATAGTGAGAACCCGCACGTTCGGCGTGTTATGCCATTGATACGGCAGCGTTTTCGACACAGGCATGCGTCCCTGCAACACCGTCAACCGATGCCGCCAGTAACCGAAGTTCGGAAACGACACAATGCATTCGCGTCCCACGCGCACGGTTTCGCGGAGGATCGCGGCGGTTTGATGGATCGTTTGCAATGTCTGCGACAGGATCGCGAAGTCGAAACTGTCGTCTTCGAACAGGCGCAAACCGTCTTCCAGGTTCTGCTGGATGACGTTCACGCCTTTCTGAGCGCAGGCGAGCACGCCGGCGTCGTTGATTTCAATGCCATAACCTGTCACATCGAGTTCTTCGCTGAGCAGCGAGAGCAGCGAACCATCGCCGCAGCCCAGATCCAGCACCGATGAGCTTGGTTCGACCCAGCGAGCGATTGCCCGAAAGTCCGAGCGCAGGGAGAGAGAGTCCAGTGTGATTTGGTTCATGCGCCCACCTCGGCGGCAATGCGCTCGTAATAGGCGCGCATCAGGTTGTGATAACGCGCGTCGTCGAGCAGGAAGGCGTCGTGGCCGTGCGGCGCATCGATTTCGGCGTAGCTCACCGTGCGTTTGTGATCGAGCAGCGCTTTCACCAGTTCGCGCGAGCGCGCGGGTGCAAAGCGCCAATCCGTGGAGAAGCTGGCGATCAGGTATTTCGCCGTGGTGTGAGCGAGCGACGCGGTCAGGTCGCCGTCGAAGGCTTTGGCGGGATCGAAATAATCCAGCGCTCGGGTGATGAGCAGATACGTATTGGCGTCGAAGTATTCGGCGAATTTATCGCCCTGGTATCTCAAGTACGACTCCACTTCGAACTCGACGTCGAAGTTGAAGTTGTACGCATCCAGGGCGCCTTCCGCCCGACGCAACGCGCGGCCGAACTTGGCGGCCATGTCGTCGTCCGACAGATACGTAATGTGGCCGATCATGCGAGCCACCCGTAATCCGCGACGTGGCTTGATGCCATGCGCGTAATAGTCGCCGCCGTGGAAATCGGGATCGGAGAGGATGGCGGAGCGCGCGACTTCGTTGAATGCAATGTTCTGCGCCGAGAGCTTCGGCGTCGATGCCACCACAATGCAGTGCGCCACGCGATCCGGATACATCATGCTCCACGCCAACGCCTGCATGCCGCCCAGGCTGCCGCCCATGACCGCGGCAAAGCGTTCAATACCGTATAGATCCGCTACGCGAGCTTGCGCGTGGACCCAGTCTTCAACCGTGACGACGGGAAAACTCGCGCCGTAGGGTTTGCCGGTGGCGGCGTTCACGCTCATGGGGCCGGTCGAACCGAAACACGAGCCGAGGTTATTGACGCCGATGACAAAAAACCGGTTGGTATCGAGCGGTTTGCCCGGACCGACCATGTTGTCCCACCAGCCGACGTTCTTGGGATCGTCGGCATAGACGCCCGCCACGTGATGCGAGGCGTTCAGCGCATGGCAGACGAGAACCGCGTTCGAGCGGGCGGCGTTGAGCGTGCCGTAGGTTTCGACGACGAGATCATAGTCACCGAGCAAGCTGCCATTTTGCATGCGCAGCGGTTCAGTGAAATGCAGTGTTTGGGGAGTGACGATGCCGATTGATTCCATTCATTCCGCCTAGAGAAAACAGGGCGGCTAAACGGCGTCGGCGATGCGCTGGAATACCTGAGCGGCGCGGCTGACAACCTCTTTAGCCGCATTTATAGTGAACCGGTCAGGGTTCGCGCGCCCGCAATCGAGTCAGCAAATCGGCGCGTTGAAACAAATCAAGATAGCAGTGAAGTATATCGGAAAAACGGAAAAGGGAGCGGAGGGCGCTCACGGATACGCCCGGAGCGCCAGACCTGGGGATGAAGTTTGAAGTCCGTACTACTTCCGTGCGTTAGCTGAGACCGCGCAAGCCCTTCAAAGACCGGATCTTGAGATCGACGTAATGTGGGCGTCCGCTGGCAGGGGACCGAAGCGACTTCGCTCCGCTGGAATTGAGAACCGACGGAAGATACCCCGTGATCCAGACCGTGCGAATTCCCAGGCGCTTATAGCGTTTCAGATGCCCGCGCGTGTCTTCAACAAGAACAGCGTCAGAGAGCGGCACGTGAGCGCGCCGCATTGCGCGCCGAAGCATGGCCGCATCAGGTTTTGCGCGCCAATAGCCGCTTCGGTCCTGCATATCCTCAATGGCGATCACGCGTTCAAACAGCCTGGCGATACCCAGTTCGTCGAGCACGGCGTGCGCATAGACCGAAGGCCCGTTGGTCAACACAATCTTCCGTCCCGGCAGCCCGCGGATCATTCGCGCGAGGCCGCGTTCGGCCCGAACCATGGATCCGAGATCGGCAAAGGTATGCACGACGTGCAGGAAGTCGGCGGCATCGACGCGATGATGGCGCACCAGGCCAAGCAAGGTGGCGCCATATCGCTGGGTATAACCGGTCCGCAAGCGGTTGGCTTCGTCCACGTCCACGCCCAGCCGGTCGATGATGTACTGCGTCATCCCGCGATTGATCGCGGGAAAAATCTCATGCGACGCGTGGTGCAGCGTGTTGTCGAGATCGAACAGCCATACGGGGTGTCCGTGCGTGTTCATCCGGCGCTTCGAGGAACGCAACAGCCTGGCTGGAGCGCCGGCGGGATCCACGTTCAATGTGAACGGATCATTGTCCCGAACGGCTGTTCGGTCAGGATCTCGAGCAGCACCGAATGCTCGATTCGCCCGTCGATGATATGCACCGAGCGCACGCCGCTCTTCGCCGCGTCGAGCGCCGATGAGATCTTCGGCAGCATGCCGCCGGAGATGGTGCCGTCTTCGAACAGTGCGTCGATCTCGCGTGCCGAGAGATCCGTCAGCAGATTGCCTTCCTTGTCCATCACGCCGGGGATGTTCGTCATCATCACGAGCTTCTCGGCGTTCAGGACCACGGCCAGCTTGCCCGCGACCAGATCGGCGTTGATGTTGTAAGACAAACCGTCTTCACCGAAGCCGATTGGCGAGATGACCGGAATGAACGCGTCGTCTTGCAGCGCTTTCACGACAGCCGGATTGATGGCTTCGACTTCGCCCACCTGACCGATATCGATGAATTCGCCCGGATTGTCGCGATCCGGCATCAGCAACTTGCGCGCGTGAATCAGGCCGCCGTCCTTGCCGGTGAGCCCGACCGCGTGGCCGCCGAAATGATTGATGAGCGTGACGATGTCCTGCTGCACTTCGCCGCCGAGCACCCATTCGACCACTTCCATGGTCTCTTCGTCGGTGACGCGCATGCCTTGGATGAACGTGCCCTGCTTGCCGATCTTCTTGAGCGCCTGGTCGATCTGCGGACCACCGCCGTGCACGATCACCGGATTGATCCCGACCAGTTTCAGCAGGATCACGTCGCGCGCGAAGCCCTGTTTCAGGCGCTCCTCGGTCATGGCATTGCCGCCGTATTTGATCACGATCGTCTTGCCGTGATACTGGCGAATATAGGGCAACGCCTCGGCCAGGATTTCGGCTTTCAGGGTCGGCGCGATCTGCGTAAGGTCGGGAAGCTCGGAC
>Ga0073928_10010216_pt1 | contig 11228 bp, 7 predicted proteins | sample PaiPotPPA55metaG_FD_76969 | JGI IMG/M metagenome (GOLD analysis project Ga0073928, IMG submission 76969) | Iron sulfur acid spring bacterial and archeal communities from Banff, Canada, to study Microbial Dark Matter (Phase II) - Paint Pots PPA... ...
AGCGCCGGCCACCCGGCCAAGCCCAGAACAAAGAGACACGCGCCCATCACGGCGGTCGGCGAGACCGCGTACCTTCTTCGACCCATGGCAGCGACCATTCTCCCAGCGGACGTGCTCGACGCGCTCGCGGCACGACTAGGCACCACACGACTCCGGCGCAACGAGCCGCTGGCACCATACACGACATTTCGTATCGGCGGGCCGGCGGATGCGTTGTACGATGCCACTACAGCCGACGATCTCGCAAATGCGGTGCTGGCGGCCCGCTCGGCGAACGTGCCGTACTTCGTGCTAGGCCTGGGAGCAAACATACTCGTGGGGGACCGGGGATTTCGCGGGCTCGTGATTCACAATGTCGCTGATCACTTTCGATTCGACGGAGATGGCACCCTTTGGGTCGAGAGCGGGGCGGTTGTGGGCCGCGTCATTCGCGAGTCTGTCGCGCGCGGATGGTCCGGCTTGGAGCACTATGTGGGGATCCCGAGCACGGTCGGGGGCGCGATCTGGCAGAACCTCCATTTTCTATCCCCCGCGCCGGCACGCGAGCGAACCATGTTCATCGAAGAGGTCTTTCACTCCTGTGAGCTGCTAACGGAGAAAGGCACTCGCGTAACGGCCGATCGCGCAGAGATGCAGTTCGGATACGACACGAGTGTGCTGCATCACCGGCCGGATGTGGTCCTATCAGTGAAGCTCGCGCTTTCCCGGGGCGATCCAACGGCGATGCACCGAGTGATGCAGGAGAACCTCAGCTGGCGGGGCGCGAAGCACCCGTGGTTGGAGTACTACCCTAGTGTCGGCTCGATCTTCAAGAAAATCGAAGGCGTGGGCGCTGGCCGTCTCGTGGACCAGTGCGGGCTGAAAGGATTTCGCCACGGAGACGCGCAAATCTCCTTCATCCACGCGAACATCATGGTCAACCTCGGCCACGCCACCGCCAAGGACGTCAGAGAGCTGATCGCGATCGCACAGGACGCCGTACAAGAAAAGTTCGGCGTCCGCTTGGAGCCAGAAATCGGTTTCGTCGGCGAGTTCGCATAGGCATTTTCTAGGCATTTCAGTCGGAATCGACTGGGGGCGGCTTGAGCCGGAGCTCGGCGACGAGAGCGGTGAACGCCGAGTCCGTGCGGATCGGGTCGAAAGCTGACTCCCCCGTAAGGTCCTGAACGTCCACGCCGCCCGAAGCTACGGCGCAACGAAGTGCCGCCATGGCGTCGGCGTGGCGCTCCAGTTGCGCGTACGCCTGCGCACGCTCCCAGCACACTGTAGCGCCGTCGGGACGGATCGCGTTTGCGACATCCAGCCACGCCAGGGCGAATTTCGGATTGCGCGCGGTGATCGCGGCGCGAGGCTCGTAGAAACCCGTCAGCGATACGATGAAGGCGAGCACTCGCTGCGCCGCCAGCGAGCGCTGCAGATCGGTGCTGTCCGCGGCTTGATGCTGCACCGCGCGGAGGTCGAGCGCGTCGACCGATTGGGCGAGACTGGGAAGCGCGTTGGCCGCTCTCGCGCGGGCCGCGAAAGATTCGTAGCGATCTCGCTCGCGCTCCTCCCATCGGAGCGCCTGCTCATCCCCCTTCATCTCACGTCGGGCGACGGATGTGGCAGCCAATGAGTCGCCAAGACGGAGCAGGTCTCGAACCTCGTCCAGCCCACGGAGGTCCGCCACCAAGGCGCGAAAGGCTTCTGCCGCCGCCGCCGCGTGGCCGTTCTCCGCCAGCAACAACGCGTCCGCGGTTCGCGCGGCCCGCCATTGCGCGATCACGCTGTCGTCGCGCGGCCGAAGTCCTCGGCGCATCGCGTCTAGCTCCATCCAATCCAGCGCCTGACCGCATACTACCGCCGGCGCCCAGCCGTGCCGGCCAGCGTAGAAAGCCACGTGGTGGCGGGTGGGGAAAGTGTCGAGCACGCTCGCGAGCTCTCTCACTTCATCGTAGTTGAAATCGGTCGTTCCGGCGCCGCCGTAGAACGCGGCGTGTCCCAAGTCGTGCACGCGCAGCCACAAAGCGTCTGGGCGTGCGGGCAGCCCTGCGGCGAATCCGATGATTCCCGCGATGTGGGGGGCGAGTGATGGCGTCACCGCCCATGCAATTCTCGCGGTACCAGAATACCCAGCGAGGTAGATGCGCAGCGTATCGACGGCGACGGCCGACTGTACGTCGGCCAGCATCGCGTTCAACGCGCGTAGGTTGGGCTGGACGGGCCCATCGCTCGCCGTGTTGTACGAGCTGAGCGCCACGTATCCGTTGCGTTCGGCGCCGTCGCGAAACTTGCGGGCTGCCGCAAGCGCGTTCCCGCCTGGATCCATTATCAAGAGGATCGGCCAATGGCGCCCGGGAGTATATGCGGAGGGTATATACGCGGCGTATCGCTCCGACGTGTCGCCCGCGGCAACAATCGAAGGGTTTATGCGCCCGTGACTGCCGGCATCTCGGACTACCGCCAACAAAGTGTGCGGGGCTGCAGCCGTATCCGCCGCGCTCGTACCTTGCCCAGGTAGGCCGACCGCCGCCAAGGCGACTGGCGCCAGTTGGAACAGCGACTGGAACAGCGACTGGAACAGGTACTGGAGTAAAGACATTCGGCGCCAAATCCGCTTAGGTCGACTCATAAGGTGGACCCTAAACGGAACACCAAGCCCGGTTTGGCACCCGATTCGAGCGCTTGCGCGACGCCCAGCGCTATGGAGTTGCCAAAGAAGCGGAGCGTGAGATCGATCGACGTCCGAATGCCATCTGTTGGACGCGACGCCGGCAAGGGAAGTCCGGTGGCCGGGTCGAGTAGGGGAACATTGGTAGCTGGATCGACACGCGGGCCAAGGCCTATGAGGGCAAGGCGCGCGGCACGCGTCGACGCGTCGGCCCACCCGTGCTGCGCGCCCAGGGCGACCGCCGGCGAAGGACTGGGGAGGATGAACGCGCCGATCCTGAGAGGGCGACGCCACAGAGGCAGCGCATACAGCGCTTCTTCCTGCATGACGGCGGCGCGGTCGCCTCCGAATTCCTTGTAATCGTAGGCGAGCAGCCCTTCGCCGTACCCTATCTCGAAGATCTGCTGCGGCGGAATGCGCGTGCCGGCCACTATGCCGCCGTCCAGTCGCGCACCCAAGAGAAACGGACCGTAGATCTGATTCCCGGCGAGCCGGCCTTCGACTCGCTGCCACGCGAGCTGTCCGCCACCGCCCTCATATCGCAGGCGAGCTCCGAGGCCAGCCCTTACGTAGCCGGCATCGACCCCCGGGTTGTAGTCGAGGGTGAACGCGCCACGAACGTAGTCACCGGGAGCTACGCCGCGGTTGGGCCGGAGTAGCGAGTCATTCATGAGAATGCTCGGCGGGAAGATCCCTCGGGTAAGGCGTGTCCGCTCTCCATCATCTCGGCCGACGCCGAGCTCCCAACGCGTGAGAAGGGGTGCCAGCGATGATGCCGGGGCCCACGAGCGGAGCAGGGACGCCGTCGCTCTGCGACGATCGACGTAATCGTAGTCATCTTGGACAAGGAGCGCCTCTAGCCCAGGCCCAGATGTGAAAGGCGTCACGAAGTCGTTCGTGTTGTCGAGCGTGCGGGCCGCGTGCACGCCTAACGTCCAGCGTTCGTGGATCCACGAGAGCTCGGTACCACCGCGCAGCGTTTGCTCGGTCCACGCGTACCCCGCGTTCGCGCGGGCGACGAGTCCCGGCGCCGCATCGCGAAATCGCAGGCTCGCTCCGAAGCCGGTATAAAGGCCTTCCACGCGATCGAAGTGCAGCGCGTCGGAAAAGTGCTCGGTCCGAAAATCCAGGCGGGGAGGTCCTGTGGCTCGCCAGCGGTCCGGGAGGAGATCCTGAAAATCGTCCGTTCGTACCGACTCTGTGGCGCTCCCCAAGGGTGCGGTCCACGCGTGGAAACCGGAGAGGCTATCCGACGGCGCAAACGTGAGGCGATGTGGCAGGAGCCGCAGGCTGTCCACAGCGACGGTCGGTGTGGTATCGTTGATCTCGTAGTCGTCGAAACGCGAGACGACCCGAAACGCCGACCGTGTGTCGCCCGACAACGGCGACCCAATCTCCCCCTCGATTCGTTGAGTCGCTGGCAGCCAGTACGCGCCCGCGATCTCGCTATTGGTTAGATCGACGAATGCGACTCCTTGTATCAAGGCGGAGGTGAGCCGCTCTCGGAGGCTCGGGCGGCCGCCGATGATGTCGAACCGGCCGCGCATGCGGACCATGTGCTTGCGCAGAGCATCGATATACAAGTCGCCCTGAAAAACTGCTACACGCCGTCGAGGATCCGGGCGCGCGGCGACGTGGACAACGGCTACCGGAATCGCGCGACCTGCTGCGCGGATGGTGACCACGGTATCGCCGCCGCTGAAGCGATACACGCTTTCGCGATCATCGGCCAGCGGGTGCACCACGGCGATCAGGATGTCGCGTCTGGCTCGTCGGTGGCGCGCGCGGCGCGTAGTGTCGCGACCGGCAAATAGCTCGAGGCGGTTGCCGTACAGGACCGGAACGATCCACGCCCGATGGATCATCCCGAGCGCGGACAGGTTGGGCCCCGCGAGGCGCGCGCGATACCCAACGACACGCTGTGTCAGCGCGCCTGTGCGCTGCCAGCTGACGGTGGATTCAACCTCCTCGATCTGCAAGGCGACATCGCTGCCATCGGCCCGACGGACAAGAATCGAGAGCTCGCTTTCCACCCGCGCTCGGTATGACTGCAAGGAGGGCGGCACGCGGCGATTTTGGATCGCCGCGTCGGCCACGAGCTGCCGTAGCGCATCACTCGTGTACGTGGTGTCGCGTACTGTATCGGCGAGAGCGACTGACAGGGCGAGCGCGACGAGCATGGGGCCAAAACTAGGCAACCGCCCGGGGCTTGCGATATATCTTTAGCCAAGATATATCTTAAGTCATATCTTTAACGTTAACCGTTAGGAGAAGGAGGCGGCGGTGTTTGGCTACAGGCATTGGGCGGGGCGCGGACCCTGCCAGTCGCGCGGTAACCGCGGATCGTGGGGCGGATGGGGTGGATGGGGCGCTGAGGGACCTTGGTGGGGATCGTGGGGAGGGCCTGGTGGCCGTCGGGGCGGATTTCGCGGCGGGCGCATGTTCGAGCAGGGTGACCTCAAGTACGTGATCCTACAGCTTCTCAGCGAGAAGTCGAGGCACGGGTACGAGGTGATCAAGGCCTTGGAAGAGCGTTTAGGCGGCGCGTACTCGCCGAGCCCGGGTGCGGTGTACCCGACGCTGACGATGCTCGAGGAAATGGGCTATGCGCGCTCGACGACTGAGGAGGGCGGGAAGAAAGTCTACGAGATCACGCCGGAAGGACGGGCGTATTTGGAGCAGAACAAGTCCGCCGTCGAGGAAATTTTCGATCGCATCGGCGAATTCGCCTCGAGCTTTTTCGGCGGACCGATGGTCGAGGTCCATCGCGCGTTCAAGAACGTTGCGCGAGCAACCTACGGAACCGCGACGCATCTGCAGGATCCGGAAGCGCTCAAGCGGATCCGAGACGCCCTGGATCGCGCAACCGCAGAAATCGAGTCGATTGGGAAGTCGGTAAGCGTGTAAAGGATTCCCCTCCCCCTAACCCCCTCCCCATTCGGGGAGGGGAATTCTTTTTTTTATAAGTGGGGGCTTCGCCCCCACACCACCAAAGGGAATGGCTGGGGCAAAGCCCCCTCGTCATTCAAGCGAAGCTTGAAAAGAAAAAACTTTCCCCTCCCCGCTTGCGGGGAGGGGTTAGGGGTGGGGCAGTCTCCGCGAAGACAGGCGCCGCAGCGACTCGCACGCTTCCCGAATCGGCGGAGTCGGGCTCCTTAGTGAAACACTCTGGCGACTGAATCTGCCCAGGTGCGCTCGCGCACTGCGCGATCGTTTTCGGACACCCGGCGCGTGACGGTTACGTGGAACCATGACGAGTCTGAGCGGATGTCCATGAGAGTGCGTAGGAGCACCGCACGGCCGTCGGCCATGTCGATCCGATGCGATTCGTTGCCTGAGTACCGCGAGCGCGACGGATCGACCGAGCTCGTTTCGTACGTCTCCGCTTCGTCGACATGATAGCGGCGGTGAGCGATCTCGTAAGCGAGGCCCGTGTGCAGCTCGACCGTCTTCGAGCCGGTGAGGATGTCCCTCGTCACCCGACGAGTGGTGGCCGGCGCATCATCCAACTCGCGTCCGTCGGGCGGCAGACTCCGCGGCACCGATTGTGGTAAGGTCGGCGCATGCTGCGTGGCCGCCGGAACAACCGGCAAACGGAGAAAGGTGTGTGCACTGCCAAGGGCGAGCTCCGTGATCATCGGGTACGGCGTCGGCCACAGCATGGGGAATTGCGCGTTAGTCACGGCGAGCCGTATACGGTGACCCGGCTGAAAGGTCCACGTCGTGAAATGGAGATCGATGGTCGCGGCATAATGTCGTCCAGGCACCAGCCGCACCGGAGCCAATAATGATGCGATCTGTGTGCCGTTCAGCGCCGCTGCCGTCACGAGCGCTGCCTCGCCCGTGGGCGCTACGTCTTCGAGTCGCACCGACCAGTTGGCCAGCGGCGCGCTCGCGCCGACTCCGAGCTCGGCCCGGGGGCAGCCGATGATGTGTATCGCGTGAGTGAGTGGATCCCCGTCGTAGACCAGGCTCCCGGCATCATCGGGACGCATGTCACCAGTTGGGTCGCCCCACCAGTCGCCCGCTTCCACTCCGTAGCCCGCCTCATATCGCAGTGCGTCCCGCGCTGTGTCATACGCGACTTCGCGCGGCACAGCGGGAAATGGGCCGACTAGGCGGTGATCGCGGCCCGCGCCGACTGTCGTCCACCGCGAGCCTCGTATCGGCCAATCCTCTTGGCGCCACTTGCCGGTCGTCGTCGTCTGGTTTGCGTCCGGCAGCTGCCCCCCACGCTCGAACACGAGAAGCGGTGGCTCGTCCATGATGCCCGTCGGTTCGCCCTTCAGCCAGTAGGCGAACCACCGCGCCGCGCGCTCGCGCCACTCGTACGTCGGCCCCGGCGTGCCCTCATCGGGATATGCGTGCTCCCAGGGGCCCATGTCCACTTTCACTGGCGCTCCCGCCGCTTTTTTTCCGCGGGCCGCGCGCGCGGCGAGCAACCGGATCGGGGTGTCTCGGTAGCCGTCGAGCAAGCCGCCGATGAGATACATGGGGACGCGAACAGCATCCGGGTGGAACCGCAATGATCCGGCGCGCCACCAGTCGTCCTCCACCGAGTGCTCCAGATAGGTGAAGATCCAAGGCCGAGTGTCGAACCGATCGTGAAAGTAGGCGCTGTCGAGCGGGTACTCCGGCGGTCGGGGCAACCCATTCTCGTGATCGATCTCGAGAGCATAGGGGTCCGCGTGCAGCACACCGTCGATGAAATGCACGTCGTCGTGATACAGGTCATCGGACGCATGCAAGGCCATCACGGCCGCCAGGGCGGGCGGCCGCCGCATGGCAACTTGCAGCGAGTTGAACCCGCCCCACGATTTCCCCCACATTCCGACCTTGCCGTTGGAGCCGTGCGCGCGCGATAGCTGATCGATGATCTCCACGGCATCCGCTATCTCGATGTCCGAGTATTCGCGCGGCGGCAGCTCGCCCTCCGAGGATCCAGTCCCTCGAACATCGACCTTGACGAGTATGAAGCCAAAGCGAACCAGGTAGCTATAGATCCCGTAGTCGCGAAAGTAGAATGAGTCCTCTTTCCGGTACGGGATCATCTCGAACAACACTGGAAACGTCTCGTCTGGCTTGATTGGCCGTGGCTTGAAGTAAGTCACAGCGAGCCGCACCCCGTCGCGCATCGTCAACCACCCACGCTCCACGTCGAAATCGTAGACCGGTCTCGGGAGACTGACGGGCGGCGAGTGTGGCGAACCAGCCGGGCGCTGTGAGCGCACGGGTCGGGCGAAGCCGGCACCGGTCACCGCTGCCGTGGCGATCCCAAACGCGAGAAACACCGTGCGCACGGACGATAAGATGCCTAACTTCAATGTCATATGTTCGTTGTCTTTCTCGCGGCCTTCCTGGGCGGCTTGCTCCTGGCAGTCTTCGCCATGCTGCACGGCGTCGAGCGGCGAGCCGGCTTTCGGGTTGATCTGCCGACAATTGCAGGGTTCGCCACGGTCTTTGGAGCGGTAGGATATTTGCTGCTGCGATCAACTGAGTTGAGCACTGTCGCCGTCTTGGCAATCGCGGGCGGGGCGGGAATAGCAGGTGCCATGGCGGCGCTTCTCCTGGTCGCGGCCTGGGCGATTCCAGGGGCCAAGGCAGAGGTAATCGATGCGCGATACGTCCTGCAGGGCTGTCTCGCCCGGGTCACGGCGGTGCACGGTGAGGGCGGCTCAGAGGCGACCGTGGAGTACACGATCGACGGAATCACGCGTACGGCGCAGGCTCGGGCGCTGGACGGCGCACATCTTGACGTTGGAAGCGACGTGGCGATCGAGCGTGTGGAGGACGGAATAACATACGTCGAGCCCTGGGCGCGAATCGAGGCGCGCCTCTAAGGCGCACCTCCAAGGTGCGCCTAACGATCTAAGGCGGGCCGGATATGTCAGACACAGCGGTCGATGGGACAATCTTCGTTGTAGTGCTCGGCGGGCTGTTCATCCTCCGGATCATCGCCGCCACGGTGTTCTTCTATTACATCCTGCCGCGTGACGACCGCTGCCCTAACTGCGACGCGCCCACGATAAGACTCCAACCCGCCGGCTGGAACCGACTGGTTCCATTCCTGCGATCGAGTTGGTGCGTCGCCTGCGGATGGGAGGGGCTCCTCCGCATACCAAGCCACGCACCCTCGCGAGCCAAGCCGGCCGAACTCACCAAGATCAAGTAGCCCGCGACGCCCGTCGAACGACCGTGCTACTCGAGATCGACTCGGCTGTTCGACAGTGACTGCGTTCGCTCCGCCGCCCATGCTCGCCGCAGAGAATCGATCGACACCGGATAGATGCGCGGCATGGCGGCGTGATCGGGGGTTTCTGGACGCAGTAGGAAGACGGACCGTTTCGGGTAAGCCGCGAGTAGCAGCGTGTCGCGCTCATGCAGGTCGCGGGCGTAGACGTTGCCGTCTTTTGGAAACAGTGTATACGGGCTCAGAGGCAGTACGCCGGCCTGAGTCTCCGCCAGTCGAGCCGCGCAGCGCCGAGAGTAGCCGACGCGAGAATCGACTCGCAGGCGCGAGCCATTGCTGAGTGCCACAGTGCTCACGTGCAGTGAGTCGGCAAGCAGCGGCCATAGCTCGGCTGTCGCGTCAGGAACGGGCGAGCCACGGCCGCCTGCTTGCTCCAGCCCAGAGAGAGCGGAATCCAGTCGGCAGGCATCGACCCAGCGATAGAACAGCTCGGCGTCGGGGTGCGATACCCCCTGCGCCCACATGCGTACCACAAGCTGGGACTCCCAGCTCTCGCGTACGAAAATGAGCGCATTGCGTACGTCTCGTCCGTCGGGGCTCCGCGGGCGCGCGATTTGGTCCACATCCAGCCAACGCGAGTAGGCGAACGCCCGCCCCGGTATGTCCACAGCGACCGCTATTGCCGCGCTGATCAGCAGCGCATACAGCACCGTTCGGTACGCCACGACGGCCGGGATCTGTTGCGATCTCCATGCGGAGCGTCGAGTCGCCCACTCGTGAAAAAGCCGCGGAAAGCGTGCGGTCCACAGCGCGAGTACCGGCATGAGCGGGTAAATGAAACGCGGCCCGAGGAAGTTGCCGTCGTGCCAGTACATGAAATACACGCCGACGAGCAGCGCCGAGCTGACAAAGAGGTACCGGTCCGGCGCGCGCAACCGTGGCGTGAGCAGCAATGCGCCAATCGCGGGAGCGAGTGACGGTATCGGCGTCTCGAAGAGCGCATCCTGAAGGCGCAGGAAATACAGATTGATAATCGCAAGCCCACGAGCGGGAGTGTGCTCGATGCCGAGCGGCGAGCGATGGAAGCCGAGATCATGCCCTTTGCCCCATACGACCTCGTACCCGAATAGCATCGGCGCGCCGGTTGTCTGGCTATTGAAGTAGAGCATCGCGGCTATGGGCAAGGCCACGCCTGCTCCGGCGGCCGCCACGTCCACCCACCGGCGGCGATCACGCACGGCGCGCTCGAGATACCACACCGCCGCGGGAATGGCGAACGCGATCGCATCGGTTGGCCGCACCGTCGCCGCCACACCGAACCCGAGTCCGCTCACTAGCGCCAGCCAAGGTCGCGGAGCGCTTGCCGCCGTCGCGCGAAACAATGCGGCCATCGCCACGAGCAGGCACGTCAACGTCGTCACGTGATTCATGTGCGAACCGGCCATGAACACCGTGAACGGAGCAAGCGCGAAGAGCAGCGTCGCGAGCGCCGCCGTGCGCGGGTTTGGCTCGGCCACGCGGAGCATCGCCGCGAACGCGACCACGGAGATAGCTCCGAACAGCGGATTCACGATCCATCCGGCGCCAACCGCCTCGCCAAGGGCGAGAAATGCCGGTCCGCCGGGGGGGAACTGGGCGAACACGCGGCCGTGCGCGTCTACCATGTTGAGTGAGCTGAAAAACTCGGGATAGGGCGGCTCGGGCAGCCAGAGCCGACCGGCGACGAAAATCTGGGCCTGCCGTACCTGGACCATCTCGTCGATCAGCACCGCGCGCCCATGGAAGAGCAAGACGGCGACGGCGGCATAGACAACGGCGGCTGCCGCGGCCACCGTCAGCGCCCAACGCCAACGGTGGCGGCCGACCCAGCGACCCATCTTTTCGACTTGCCTCCTTGGCCAGAGCCACTGCCATTGGCGAGAACACAGCGCGAGCACGATGCCGGCGCCGATCGCGATTACGGATCCATTGGCCCAGTCCGCGACGCGTTCGGCATAGCCCGGAAAGGCAACCTCAGTGTGTATCCAATTGGCGAGCGGCAGGCATCCCAGGACCGCCAAAGCGATTGCCGCCGCCCGCGGCGCGAAAACGCTTCGGGCCGTTTGGCTATTTCCCATGGCGCTCGTCGGCCCAGGCGTACTCCAGCGAATCGCGCGAGACGGGATAGAAGGCGGGCAGTGCAGTGGGCAGCGAGGAGGTCGGGCGGAGGATGTAAACTGGCCGCGATGGATATGCCGCCAGTAGCAGCGTGTCTCGTCGCCCGAGGTCTCGAGCATAGATATTGTCATCGCCCGCGCGAGCGCCGGACATGGCGAGCATTTGCGCCAACGCCGACACGCCGGCCGCCGTCTCCTGCACCCGTGCCAGGCAGTGCGCCGAATAGTTCAC
>Ga0073928_10010217_pt1 | contig 11227 bp, 7 predicted proteins | sample PaiPotPPA55metaG_FD_76969 | JGI IMG/M metagenome (GOLD analysis project Ga0073928, IMG submission 76969) | Iron sulfur acid spring bacterial and archeal communities from Banff, Canada, to study Microbial Dark Matter (Phase II) - Paint Pots PPA... ...
AACTTGACGCTCACGGTTGCGTCACACGTCGCCACTAGGATTCCCGCTCATCAAGTTCACGGCAATCCAATTTAACCGGGGAGTGCTGTCTCTGGCTCTGCCACGCCGTCGAACCTGTCCGATCCCGGCAATTTCGGACTGATCACCTCAATCGTGAACCCAATAACAATAACGACAACGCTGCATCTCCCAACACCGGGACCGGTCTTCCGCGGCAACTTCAGTTCATGGTGCGCGTGCGGTTCTGATTGGAATCGAGACTTCAGGCAAACTTCAGGCGCGCCATGTAAAGTTGCACAGAAAGCAAATCAATGAAAAAGCGTGCCCTCTGGCGATCCGGGTTTTCACGTATGAGTTCGCGACGCACTCCATTCGCACGAACCGTAGTGATGTTTTTTGCGACCGCGACGCTCCTGGCGATGATCAGCTGCACCAAGAAGTCAAGCCCGCAGACAAGTCCGGTGGATTTGCGAATCGACGTGAAGGCTCCCTTTCGCTTCGTCGCTTATGGAGACACGCGCTTCCACGATCCCACCGACACGGAAGCGGCGAATCCTCCCGCGCGCGTGGGTCTGGTGCAGGCCATTGCCGAAGTCGATCCGGCATTTATTTGCTTTACGGGTGACATCGTCTACAACGGCTACGATGGCAATGATTGGAAAGTCTGGGACAGCGAGACCAGCATCTGGCGCGATAAAAAAATCCCTGTTTATCCCGCGCTAGGCAACCATGACTTGCATGGAGATGAAACAGTTGCGCTGGGCAATTACTTCCGCCGCTTCCCCGATTTGAAGAACAGCCGGTATTACTCCGTGCGCGCCGCGAATGCGTTGATTCTGGTGCTCGACAGCGCCTTGCAAGAGACCGGCGGTCCGGAGGGCCAGTGGCTGGCCGACAAACTCGATCACGTCCCCTCGGACGTGGATTTTGTCTTTCTGATGTTCCACCATCCCCCCTACACCAGCTCTTCTGACGCGAAAATGCATGGCGGCGGACACTCGGCTCGCACCACAGAACAGGTACTGGCGAAGATGCTGGAGGAACGCCAGGCTCACGCTCGCTTCCGTATTGTGGTCTTCTCTGGACACGTCCACAACTACGAACGCCATGAACACGGCGGCGTTACTTATTTTGTCTCCGGCGGAGGAGGAGCTCATGCTTATCCCATCGAGCGTGCGCAGGCCGATCCTTTTCAAAGCAAGCAGATTAATTATCACTACCTGCTGGTTGAGGTGGACCAGCAGCAACTCAAAGTGACGATGAACCGCCTTGACCTGAGCACCGGCACAGCTGTGTGGACACAGCCGGACTCAATAAAGATTACGGTTCCGGCGCCGGCCATGGCGCAGTCAGCGGGACGCTAGCCCCGAGGACTGTGGCAAGTCCTCACGCCGATTGTTCTCCCAACGACCCTCCACCGGAAGGATCACCTGGCGTTAATTCCTCGGGATCGAGCCCGCCCTGCTTACATCTTTTTTGCCCGCCACGTCTCAGTGTGATTAGAATCGCTTACCCGCGCAAGCGGGATCTAAGTCGACGTGCGCCTTTACCGATGCTGAACCGACAACCGATCCGCTGGATGGCTTTATTGCTATGGGCCGCCGGTGTTCCCTGCATGTCCGCGCAGACCTTTCGTGTCGAAGGCACCGTTCGTGACGCTAGCGGCGCGGTGATTGCGAACGCATCCGTTGTTTTGCATTCCGGCTCCTACCAGACCGCAGCCACGACCGGCGCGAATGGACACTTCCTGTTTTCGGCAGTTCCCTCCACTTCCGGAGGCGTTGAAATCAGTCGGGAAGGATTCAATCCAGTTCGCCAATCGTGGAATGCCGGCGCGAGTGCCACCGTAAATCTCGAAATTGTTCTGCAGCCCGCGATGGCGAGCGAACAAGTCACAGTCTCCGCTGCGCGTACGGAGATCCGTCTTTCGGAAACTCCGGGGAGCACGATTTTGCTTAGCCAAACAGATGTGGCCGCAACGCCTGCGTTGCGAGTCGATGACGTGCTTCGACAGGTTCCAGGATTCTCGCTGTTTCGTCGATCGGATAGCCGAACCGCAAACGCCTCTAATCAGGGTGTGTCGCTGCGAGGTTTGGGCGGAACCGCCGCCAGCCGTGCGCTGGTGCTCGAAGATGGACTTCCGCTGGTGGATGCCTTCGGTGGCTGGGTCTACTGGGACCGCGTTCCGCGCTCGTCGCTTGCCAATGTGGAAGTGTTTCGGGGCGGGGCCTCGAATCTATACGGCAGCGACGCGCTCGGCGGAGTCGTGCAGTTCATCAGTCGTCAACCCCAGCGCCCCGCTTTTACGCTTGACGCTTCTTACGGAAACGAACGCACTCCCGATCTTTCTTTCTGGACCGGGACGCGCGCCGGTCCCTGGGATCTGTCGCTGGCTTCGGAAATGTTCCGAACCGACGGCTACATCATTGTTCCCACATGGCAGCGTGGAAGCGTGGACACGCCGGCCAATTCGGAGGACGCGACGGTTGACTTCACCGCCGGTCATCACCTCGGGGAAAAAGGCCGAATCTTCGGGCGCGGCAGCTTCTACACCGAATTTCGAAACAACGGCACGCCTGTCCAGACCAACGACACGATCATGGGTGAAGGCGCGATTGGACTGGATCGGCAATTCGGCAGCAGCGATTCCCTCACCTTCCGGGCATATGGCCAGGTACAGGCGTACGACCAGCGATTTTCGTCGGTCGCGACCAACCGGAACAGCGAATCGCTCACCGATCTTCAGTACGTTCCCGAACAAGTGGTCGGAGGTGCGGCGCAGTGGACCCATTTTCTCGGCAAACATCAGACGCTCATCGCCGGCATGGACTTGATGGAGGTGATGGGCGCGAGCGACGAACAACTTTTCACCGCGGGCACGCACACCCGAAACAACGCATCCGGAGGGCGGCAGCGCATTCTGGGCGGTTTTGGGGAAGATCTCGTGCGGTGGAACAATTTGACCATCATTCTTGCTGGACGCTTCGACGACTGGGGCAATTTCAACGCCAGTTCGATCTGTACTCCTATCTCCGGCACATGCGCCTCTTCTCCCAGCATGTTGTATCCATCACGAAGCGATCTTGCCTTCAGCCCAAGGCTCTCGGTGTTGCGCGCTTTGAGCCCCAACGTCTCTGTCACGGGATCGATGTACCGCGCGTTTCGCGCGCCGACTCTGAACGAGTTGTACCGCAGCTTTCGCCTGGCGAACGTTCTCACTCAGAACAATCCGTTCCTCAATGCCGAAAGGCTCACTGGGGCTGAGGCGGGAGTGAACATCACCACGCTGGATCGAAACCTCGATCTTCGTGGCACGTTTTTCTGGAGCGACATCGTGGATCCCGTCCAGAACGTCACCGTCAATCCAACATCGAATCCGGTTCTGCGGCGGAAAGAAAATGTGGGGCGCATCCGTTCGCGCGGTGTCGAACTTGACGGGGTACTGCACATTAGCCGGGATATTCAGATTTCCGCCGGGTACGATTTCACGGCGGCGACGGTGGTTAACTATACGGTGCCGCCCGGCGAGATCTCTTTGCTGGGGAAAAATGTCGCACAGGTGCCGCGCAATGTCTTTACCTGGGAAGCGCGTTACTGGAATCCTTCGCGCATCATGCTCAGTGTGCAGGGACGCTTCCTCGGCAACCAGTTCGATGACGATCAAAACCATTATCCTCTGGGCCGCTTCTACACCATGGATCTACAGGTCGGACGTAACCTGACGCGCAACCTGGAAGTCTTTGCCGCCGCGGAAAATCTTCTGGACGAACGCTACAACGTGGCAAATACTCCCACCGCCACCGGATCGCTGTTCAACATTGGGCCGCCGATTCTGTATCGTGTTGGATTACGACTGAATTTCCCCGCAGAAAAACCATAGCGCGCCTGCGCGGAGGCGTTTGGGCAATCTCCACTCAATCATTTATCCTGAAGGTTGTCTGACGCCTGCAGACCGCACCGTCAATCCTGTCTAAATTCATCGGAGCATTAGCTAGGAGCTAGCAGCTAGAAGCTGCTTTTATGAAAACCGGCATTATCGGCCTGCCTCAGGTAGGCAAGACATCTTTGTTCCGAATTCTGACTAAGGCGCATTTCTCCGCACAAGCCAACCCGCGCGAGGCGCACATCGGCGTCGCCAAGGTGCCCGATGATCGCCTCGACCGCCTCGCCGCTCTCTACAACCCCAAGAAGCTGACGCACACATCGGTCGAGTACGTCGATGTCGGCGCCATTGGTCAGGACGCGCTGAAAGAAACCGCCTACATCGGCCATCTGCGCCAGGTGGACGCGCTCGCGCACGTCGTCCGCGTATTTGAGGACCCGGCAGTCCCGCTGGTCGCGGAAATTGACCCTCTTCGTGACATCAAGAATGTCGAGTTTGATCTCATGGTCAGCGATCTCGGACAGATCGAGAAACGACTGGAGCGTCTGGAAAAAGATCTCAAGAAGATGAAGACTCCGGAACTTGAAAAAGAATTCGAACTGCTCAAACGCGCCAATGCACATTTGGGAGCGGAGAAGCCGTTGCGCGAAATGGAAATGACTCTCGAAGACAAGAAGCGGCTCCGCGGTTTCATGTTCTTGAGCGAGAAACCGATTTTCTATGTGCTCAACATCGGCGAGTCAACCGAACTGGGCAAGGAACTGGAAGAAGCGGTGAGCAAATATAAGCTGAGCGAAATTGCCGCCCGACCGAATGCGGCGGCGACGGCCATCTGCGGGAAGGTTGAAGCGGAACTCGCGGAAATGAGCGACGCCGATGCCGCAGAATTTCTCTCCAGTTACGGTCTGAAGGAAAGCGGCCTGGTTCGGCTCATTCGCACGACCTACAAGTTGCTGGGCCTGATTTCATTTTTCACTGCGGGCGAAGATGAGTGCCGTGCCTGGCAGATTCCCGCCAACACGCGCGCGCAGGAGGGAGCAGGTGCTATCCATTCCGATTTGGAGAAACATTTCATCCGCGCTGAAACCATTCGCTGGGATCAACTGCTCGAAGCCGGCTCAGAAGCCAACGCCCGAGCCAAAGGCACGCTGCGCCTGGAAGGCAAGGATTACATCGTGCAGGATGGCGACGTGATGCATATCCGACACAGTGGATAGCAGTTCTCAGTTCTCAGTTCTCAGCTCTCAGTTCTCAGCTCTCAGAAAGGACTACGACAACCGGTTCGAATTGCCAGGCTTACGCAGCTTTTTTAATTGACGCGATGAGGCCGTTGAGAATTCGGCCCAACTCTGCTGCCGCCTCGGCGAGCAACGTCTGACTCTGGTTTTGCGTCAAGTAGTTAAGATTTTGCGCGATGATCACTTGAGTCTCAATTTCGACGAGCGAACTTCGCGCGAGACTCAGAAAGTGATGGAATTCTTCCTTGAAAAGCGCGCTTATCGTTCTGCTATGTTGCTCGGAACCGAAACCGCGGCTCGCCTAAGCTGACTGGTGAGTCCATAGGTTCCGTCCTTCGGAAATACACGCGTTGCCTGATAAATCTCGGTAACCAAGCTCATCGCCTTTCTCCAGGCGATTAAATCTCTATAAGATTCGCCTACAAAAATCCTCCGCAGGAATCGTGGCACACAATCTCTCAGTCGGCTGTGACGCGCGAACATCGAGCGCCTTGAACTTCTGTTGAATTCCCAGAATGGACATCCACGAAAGCCGTGAAGGCATCTGCGCAGAACTGAGAACCGAGAACTGATATCATCCCCCGAGCCAATGAACCCTATCGCAACCAGCGTGGTCCTCGGACTAACTGCCGCCGCGGCTAACATCTTTGGCGGCGCGATCATCGTGCAGCGGCACTGGGAGCGGCGCTATCTTCGCTACTTTGTCGCGCTGGGGGCGGGATTCATGCTGGCAACGGCGTTAGTCGAGATGGTTCCGGAAAGTCTCGAACTACGCGGACGATCCGCCGCATTTCTTGTACTGCTCGGCTATCTAATTATTCATTTTTTCGAACATACGGTCACGCCACATTTTCATTTCGGCGAAGAAACACATCACGATGAGTTCATGCATTCCCACAAGGGATATTCCGTGCTCCTTGGACTTATCATTCATACCTTCTTCGACGGGATTGCCATCGCCTCGGGCTTTTTAGTATCGAACTGGCTGGGATGGCTGATTTTTCTGGCGATCTTTCTGCACAAGATTCCTGAGGGCTTCACCGTGAGTTCCGTGATGCTGGCCAGCGGTCGCAGCCGGGGGACGGCATGGGGAGCATCGGTGGTTTTGGGAGGGTCCACACTCGCCGGAGTTCTCACCATGGCGCTGTTTCGGCATCACGTTGGCGCAGGATTGCCGCTGGCGGCGGGAGTGACAATCTACGTCGCGGCTTCCGATTTAATCCCCGAGGTCAACAAAGAGCCCGCGATGAAGATGGCTCTACTCGTGTTTGTAGGCGCCGGCGTTTTCTACTTGCTCGATTACCTGTTCCGCGTGCACTGACAAGCCGTTTCGGGGAGAGGCTAGCCCCAAAAAAAGGGCGCCCAAGATTCGGACGCCCTTCTGCTTGGGTGCCCCATTTCTCGCTTCTTTTACGAGAAATGGGAATTCAGTCTGAGCCACTCGCTGCTTTTTTACTGTGGCTTCTTCTGTTCCTCCTGCTGCTGCTTCTTCTTTTCCTCAGGCGTTTGCGGACGCTGCGGCGGCGGAGCCTGGCGCGTCTGCGCCGGAGGCGGAGTTCGCTGGGGTGGGCGCTCGCTTGGCGGAGGAGTCGGCGGACGCTCGGCAGGCGCCGTTCGCGGCGGCGGCTCGGCCGGACGATTGTTGGGTTGCGCCGCAGGCGGACGATCGTTCCGTGCGGGCGGCTCCGCCGGTCGGTTGTTCGGTGTCGCCGGAGTGGGTTCCGGACGGTTCGGTTCGGGACGATTGTTGGGCTGCGCCGCAGGCGGACGATCGGTTCGCGCCGGTGGCGCCGCAGGACGATTATTGGGTTGCGCCGGTGGACGATCGTTCCGTGCGGGCGGCTCCGCCGGTCGGTTGTTCGGTGTCGCCGGAGTGGGTTCCGGACGGTTCGGTTCAGGACGATTGTTGGGCTGCGCCGCAGGCGGACGATCAGTTCGCGCCGGTGGCTCCGCAGGACGATTATTGGGTTGCGCCGGTGGACGATCGTTCCGTGCGGGCGGCTCCGCCGGACGATTGTTCGGTGCGGCTGGAGTGGGCTGCGGCCGATTCGGTTCCGGAGGGTTCGGTTCAGGACGATTGTTTGGTTGCGTCGTGGGCGGACGATCATTTCGCGCCGGCGGTTCTGCCGGACGATTATTGGGTTGCGGCTGATTTGGACGATTCGGCTCCGCCCGATTATTCGGCTGATTCGCTTCAGGACGATTATTGGGTTGCGCCGCCGGTGGACGATCGGTGCGCGCCGGTGGCTGCGCGGGACGATTCTCGGGTACAGTTGGATTTGGACTATTATTCGGGGCCGGTCGATTGTTCGGAGCGGGGCGGGGCGGTTGCGCGGGATTTGCGCCGGGACGCTCGTTTGCGGCTCCTGGACTCCCTGGTCGATTAGCGGGCTGATTGCCTGGCGCCCTGCTTGGCTGGCTGCCAGGTTTGGCCAGTGTTGCGGTAGCCGGCTTTCCCGGAGGAGCCTGCTTCACCGGGGGACGAGGAGCGGACGCGGCATTATTCGCCGGCTGCAAACGCTGCATCTCCTGTCGCGCGATCGGTTGCCCCGGATGTGCTGCCAACTGCTGTTGTCTCGCCGCGAAAGGCACCGGCGGAGACGGCGCCTTCGCCTTTGCCACAACCGCGCGACTGGCCACCGCAGCCGGGGGCGCTTTCACGTGGTTGGCTGTGCTGGCATGCGATCCCAGCATACTGTTCGAAGTGGGTGCCACCGCAGCCCTCGAGCTCACCTGCGCCGACGCAACTTCCCTTGCGTTCACCGCAACGGCCGCCCGCGCAACCGGTTGACCGCTCGTGAAGGCCTGTCGAGGAACCGCCGTCACCGCCCCAGAAACGCTTCTGTTCACATAAGTGACGTTATTGATCGTGGTGTTGTTATTGACGATGGTGGTGTTATAGACGTTGGTGACGGTCGTGGTATTAACCGTCGTGTTGCTGACGTTGACGCGATTCACATATCCACGACTTACGCGGTACGACGGCACATAAACTTCGCGCGGGCCCAAAGGAAACCAACCCATGTTGCCGGCGAATCCGCCACCTCCGCCGACGAATACGACTAAGGCGGGGGCGTAAACCGGCGCCACTTCCCTGGGTCCCGGCACCCACCCCCAGCGGCCTTCCACAGACATCCAGCGGCCATAGTGAAACGGAGCATAGCCCCAAGGTTCGTCATCTACCCAGGTCCATCCCCAGGGATCAACCCAGGCCCAATGCCCGTCACGATAAGGCGCCCAGCCGGGCGACACACGGGGATACCAGACGTTGCCGTAGGTGGGATTCGGACGCCAATCGCCGTTGTCATCGAGATCTTCGTAGCCCACGACGTCAGGAGACACATATCTTGCCGACCGCGAATCTTCATAGCGCCGGTAACGGCCGTCGCTCCAATTGTCAAAATCGTCGGGGCCGCCGAGATCCTCCACCTGTGCGTTCAGCGTGTCGGTCCCGTCAAAAGTGGCTCGCTGGCCAGCACGCACTGTGTAGGTTTGCCCGTTGCCGGTTGATTCGCCTTCTCCTTCGCGAATGCTTACCACGGTGTAGCTTCCATCTTCACTGGCTTCCACCCGGTACCGTCCGGGCCGGAAGATGGAGAAGGCCTGATTCGGCGTGTCGATCTCAAACACATCGTCACGGTCCAAATGACGCACGCGGACGTTGATCGATCCCGCGCTGACTTGCACTTGCGCGGTGTGATCGTCCAGATTGAGAAAGGAAACACCGGTATTGCTATTCAGATCAATCACAGCCGATCCAAGGGAAAGTTCGGCGTGAGAGTCCTGATCTGCCCACAACTGGTCCCCGGTTGTCATGGGCCGGTTCTGAGCGGCTTCCACCCATTCCGATTCTCCAGCGGGTTGAAATGAGACCGAACCTTGCAAGTATCCCAAACGCGCCACGCGGCTTGGCGGATCGTCTTGATCGTACTGGTCTTGCGCGATTCCCCGCTGTACGAGGGCGGTGCTTACCAGCAATCCTGCTAACAGCGCGAGCCAACAGGGTGAATTTTTGGTTGATGTTTTCATAGGTGATGTCATCTTTCAGAGCGGAGCTTCTGCCCCGGCTCGGCATTCCCTGGATTGTCGAATTAATACTGGCCGAGGCTCTCCCTCGACCGACCCGAGACGTTGGACGCTCCATTATGATGCCTCGGCGGGCGCGGGTGTGCCTACAGAGGAAACCCTATGGTTATTCCATTCCTCAAACACTCTCGTTCTGGCCTTTCATCATTTGCCGTTGCGGATGCTTTGCACCCAGTTCGCCAGTTCGTGACGTGTCATGAAATTTAATATTCGGCTGCGATCAATTCCGCTCCGCCGGGCGGCGGCTAGTCCAAAGTGAATGAACCTAAGTTGCGAAGGGCCGTGAGAATCGGTGCCGATGGATATTCGGCATCCGCCTCTCCTGGCGAGTCGTATAAGATCGAGGCTCAAATCCTGGCGATCGGGATAGGAATCGATTTCGACAGCCTTGTCGAGTTCGGCTGCGACCGCGAGGACTCGCGGCCAATCGGCGCTCAATCGCTGCGATGTAACGCTCCGGTCTGATCATCTTTTTTCCGCAACGCCGAATGAAAACAGCCCAGTACGAGATCCAACCGCCGTAGCGACTCGTCGGTCATGTCTCCCTCCCCCGCAGGGGTTAAGTTCAGTTCGACGGAACGCAGGACGCGAATTGTGCGTCCAGCTGTTTCAAACGCGTCATTTACACTCTGAATCTCAGCTGCCTGTTGCTCCAACTGGTCTTCGTTAATGCCACCAGCGATTTTGAGTCCCTTGGAATGATCGGTGATCGCGATATATTCGTATCCCAGGGCGTCGCCGGCTTCCGCCATTTCCTGAATGGAGCCAGAGCCATCGCTCCACAGCGAATGCATCTGCAGATCGCCTTTCAGCGATTGCGACCACGAGGATGCTTTCTCGAGAATCGAATGTGCCTCTGTCCAGGTTAGAAAGTTCTGTCGAATGTCAGGAGGAGTCGAAACCAGCGGCGGGCGTTGCAACCATCCGAGAATAATTTTCTCCAGATGAGGTCCAATGCCCGGCAATTCCGTCAAGGAGCGCTGCTCCCGATATAGTTGCGAGGCTTCGTCCGTCCAAGGCAACGCTTTTCGCGGGACGCGGCGAAACGCTCTTTGTAGGGGCTGCGACGCGCTCTCTGCTTCGATCGCCAGTAGTTCGCTGATCTCCGAATTCGTGATGGACGGCTCGGCTGGGTCGGCCGGCGCCAATGCCTGCCCTACTCTCTCGCCGACGTTTGGGGGCCGCGGCACGGTACCTCCATTCATTACTGACCTCGATCTCAAAGATTCTTCGGACTCCTAAAGGCGGTGAGCCGGGAACGCTGTTCGAGCGAGATATGATTGAACGTATACGAAATCTGAATCGAGCTTCGATTCTCGATTTGCCGTACAAGATTAAAGAAGCCGCCGTAGTGAGTGAAAAAGAGGGATGTAGGAGAAAACGTGTCGGCAATGAGCAATCTGGCAATAAGTAATCCTATGATTCGCCCCCGGATTTTTCTTCTGTCGCCGGCCAACGCCTCTGGCGTGAACGGGCAAAGGTTGCTTGGTGGGAGCGGAGAATCGGACCTGGCGCTGCGCCTCAGGCGCTCCGGAGCGCCCTTAGGTGAGGTGTATCGATTCATCAGCAGGCTGTATTTTCGGGGCAAACTCGACTATGCGGAAAAGTTCCAAAACCCTCCTCGCGGAGTCGCGGGCGTGCAAATCATTACTGGCGCTGGATTGATGTTGCCAGAAACGGTAGTCACATTGAGCGACCTGCGCAGGATCTCGTCGACTGCGATTGACGCTAAGAATTCGCACTATCGACGGCCTCTTGACTCCGATCTGCTGCGCTTGCGAGAGTCGGCGGGGAATGAAGCGCAGATTATCCTGCTGGGAAGTGTTGCAACCTTTAAATACATCACACCGATCACGGAAGTGTTCGGAGGGCGCCTGTTGTTCCCCGGGGACTTCCTTGGAAGAGGGGATATGAGCAGGGGCAGCATGCTTCTGCGGTGCTGTACGCAAGGGTTGGAACTCGAGTATCTGCCGGTCGAAACAATAAAGCGATCGGCCCGGAAGTCGGCTTCCGTGCAAGG
>Ga0073928_10010218_pt1 | contig 11227 bp, 13 predicted proteins | sample PaiPotPPA55metaG_FD_76969 | JGI IMG/M metagenome (GOLD analysis project Ga0073928, IMG submission 76969) | Iron sulfur acid spring bacterial and archeal communities from Banff, Canada, to study Microbial Dark Matter (Phase II) - Paint Pots PPA... ...
ATCCATCCCGACAGTGCTCCAGCGGCGGAAGAGTCTGCTGCCCGGAAACCGAAGCAAAGCCGGTCCAGTCAAGCCCAGTCAAGCCCAGTCAAGCCTTTGAATTTGTTCTTCGAATCAGCGCTCCGGCGTCTGTCTCTGCGTTCATCGCGCCTCAGCGGTAATTTGGGTTTCCGGTTCTTTCCTGTATTTTTTTGCCCCCATGTTTTTGCCTACTCTGCCGGTTTCGTTGGCCATCGAAATTCGGAAATCAAGCGCGGCAAATTCTGGACGTGACTTCGCGGGCGGGCTCTGGAACATTTTCCGCACTTATGAAAGTATTGACATCGATATGTGCATTGGGTTTGGCGCTCGGCTTCACCACGGCTCGAGCGGACGACGCGAAAGACGCCAAAAAGGACGCGGCCACTGCCGCGACAGAAGGCAACGCCAAAGAAGTCGCCGTGATGAAAACGAGCATGGGCGAGATGGTGATCGAATTTTGGCCGGAGGTGGCGCCGAAGACCGTCGAGAATTTCAAGACCCTGGCGCGCAAGGGTTTCTATGACGGGACGGCATTCCACCGCATTATCAAAGGTTTCATGATCCAAGGCGGAGACCCGAATACGAAGGATCCTGCGAAGCAAGCCGAGTACGGACAGGGCGGTCCAGGCTACGGCATCAAGGCCGAATTCAACGACCGCAAGCATGAGCTGGGGGTCATTTCGATGGCGCGGTCCAGAAGTCCTGACTCGGCCGGCAGCCAGTTCTTCATTTGCGACGGTCCAGCCGATAGCCCCAACTTGCAAAGTCTCAACGGCAAGTACACCGCCTTTGGTAAGTTGATCAAAGGGGAGGATGTGCTCGAAAAAATCGCAAAGGCGCCCTGCACCGGACCCAATGCCATGGGCGAATACAGCACACCCAAAGATCGAATTGCCGTCGAAAGCGTCAAAATCGTCTCTGCCGATTCCGTAAAGTAACCGCAGAATTTTATGAGCGATCTTGCTATCATCAAAACAACCGAAGGCGAAATGGTCGTGGAATTCTGGCCCGACGTGGCGCCCAAGACTGTCGAGAATTTTACCACTCTCGCCAAAAAGGGCTTTTACGACGGGACGTGTTTTCATCGGGTAATGAAGGATTTCATGATCCAGGGCGGCGATCCGCTCACCAAAAATCCTCACGAGGAAGCCAGTTGGGGCACCGGCGGGCCGGGGCACCACGTCAAGGCTGAGTTCAACGATCGCCATCATGATCGGGGCGTCCTGTCGATGGCCCGCTCGCAGGACCCCGACTCGGCCGGCAGCCAGTTTTTCATTTGCCATGGCAGTCCGCACCATCTCGACCGCCAATACACCGCGTTCGGCAAATTAATCAAAGGCGACGAAGTCCTCGAAGCGATTGCCACGACGCCCGTCCGCCGCCCGGACCGCCCCATCAAGCGCATGGCCATCGAAAGCATCAAGATCGTCCCGGCGGATTCGGTGAAGTGAGGAATGAGGGCGATGGAGCTCGATGAACTGGCCGCCGTGCTCCGCGCCCTGGGTTGTCCGCCGGAGAAGTCGGCGGAGATGGCGGGCCAGCTCGACAAACGGGCGCGCCAGTTGGCGGACCTCAAAGAGCGCAGCTACGACGACGCCCTCACCCACTTGCTCGGCCTGATGCGCCAGGGCTGGGCGGCCAAAGCGAAGGCGGATAAGGGCGAAAACTCGAAGTGAAAATCAAGCCCTGGGAAAAACTCGGTTCGCGGCCCGTCGGCGATTTTCGAATTTTCACGATTCGCTCCGACCGCAAGCTTTCGCCACGCACGCAATTAGCGCACGAGTTTTTCGTCATCGATTGCGTCAACTGGGTGAATGTAATTGCGCTCACGCCCGACCGGCAAGTCGTGATGGTCGAACAATACCGGCACGGCTCGGATACCGTCGAGTTGGAAATTCCCGGGGGCATGATGGATCCGCATGACACCTCGCCGGAAGCAGCGGCCTCGCGTGAATTGCGCGAGGAAACGGGTTACGCGGGCGAGAAACCGCGCGTCATCGGCCAGGTGTTTCCCAATCCGGCCATCATGAGCAACGTCTGTTATACCGTCATGATTAAGAATTGCCAGTGCGTGCATCCCGTAGAGTTCGATCACGGCGAGGATCTCCTTACGCGCCTCGTCCCCGCCGCCGAGCTGCCGCACCTGGTCGCCACCGGCAAGATTCGCCACTCCCTGGTCGCCGTCGCCATATACCATTTCGATTTATTGCGGTGCCGATAATTCGAACGTCAAAGGCCCTCGCCATGGGTACGGATCTCGGATGTGAACCCCATGTTAAAGTTCGCCCATTAGTCGCCAGGTGGAACCGGCACGGATAAATGTCGGCAAATCGAACGCGCCAGATGCTTTTTGATCTTGCTATGCCGTGGGATGGCCTCCTTGCGGCCAGTCCGAGGATTGCTCCAAATCAAATGGCTCCCGCCTTCGCGAATGGGCGCGCATCCATGTTCCTGGAGATGGCCGCGCAAGGCCCGGCGCTTCATGCCAGCAGTAGTTCTACTGTTTCGGCCTGGGGATCGAGCCGGAGGGTTTCCTCGCGTTCACTTTCCAGCATTAGTTGAACGGCTTCGCGGAGGTTTTGAAGGCACTCTTCCTTTGTTTCGCCCTGGCCGTTGGCGCCGGCCACCTCAAGGCAGGTGGCCCAGAATCCGCCTTCCGCAGACTCGCCGCGATGAATGACTGCCGTAAATCGTTTCATACTCAAAATATACTCGACCAGACGGCGCGAGAAAGCAACTTTTCGGCAGTTCCGCAGTTCGGTTGGCTGGCTCGCATTATTCTTTCACTTTGTCTCGCATGAATTTGTAATGTGGGCACGTCCCACAACATTGATTTATCTGGAGGCGCTGATCAAATTGCGCGGCCACGGCTAAGCCGAAGCTTCTCCGCGCACCTTGGCCTTCTTCTCTTCCAGACCGGCGAGCAGCGATTTGCGGTCGCTGACCAATTGTTTTTCGAGCTGCTGGATCGCTTCCCCATCGCCGCGCTCCATGGCTTTTTCGATCTCCCCTTTGACCATAAGCTCGCGCTCGGCAATTTTGGCTGCGCACTTGGATTCCAATTCGGCGATTTCTTTCTTCTGCTCCGCGGTCAGCTTCACGACCGGGGCGCTCTTGCTCAGCCGTTCCATGGCAAGTTCGTAGGCGGTTTTCATGATCAATGGTCTGCGGTCTTCTTCTTCCACGGCATGTCCGGGAATTTGGTAGGAGGTTTTACCGAGGGCGTTTGCGGTTTGGCCATTTCCAGATCGGGATCGCCATCGGGTGTTGCGCCCGCATTCGAGAGGTCGGCCTTCCACGAGGCGATGCGGGCCTGCAAGCCGTGATGTTCGGCGGTCTTTTTGTCGCCGGCCTTCATGTAGAAGAGAGAAAGGTTTGTGTGAACCAATTGCTCTTTTGGCTTCAATTGCTCCGCTTTATGGCCTTCCGCAATGGCAGTGGCATACTCGCCCTTGCGGTAGAACGCCATCCCGAGGGCAAGCTGGGCTTCGAAATGCCCGGCCTCGGCGGCCAGCACCTCGCGCAATTTCGCGATTGCGCCGTCATAATCGCCCCGGCTGAAATCGAACATGGCGTCATCGTATTGGTCCTGTAACGACATAAGAATTTTGACAATTCAACGTACTCCACGATCCTGTCCGGGCGCAAGCGCAGTGTCGTCTTGGGATGGGTGGAACAGGCAACCTGCCTGTGCCGCCGGGCGACCCGCCCGGCGGAATGGGAACGATGGCCGATCGTTCCGCGACCAACGAGGGGGTTGGTGTTCCGTGCCGGTGGTTTCTTCCGTTCCGCTCGGTCCCGACATTTCGGGAAGCGGGGCGGGCGGGTCGCCCGCGTCACCCCCCTAAACACGTAGGTCACGGCGCGAAAGAGCGCGAAAAACTAAGTACCAACGATAATGCCCATCAAATTGATTTCGACCGACTTCGACGGAACGCTTTTCGCCGAGTTCGAAAACCCGCCGATCCCGGCGGCCTTGCAGGAACTGCTCGGCGATTTGCAATCGCAAGGCGTCAAATGGGTCATCAACACCGGGCGCGACATGTCGAGCTTGATGGAAGCGCTCGGGCGGGCCGGCGTTTCCGTCGAGCCGGATTACCTCGTGCTGGTGGAACGCGAAATCCATTTTCATCGGGGCTCTCAATACCTGGCGCTCGAGGAATGGAATACGGCTTGCTCCCGCGCGCATGCCGAGGTCTTTGCCCGGGTGCAGGCCGATCTGCCGCGCCTCGTCGATTGGATCAACGCGCGGTTTCATGCGCGGATATACGAGGATCCGTATTCGCCGTTTTGCCTGATTGCCGCGACCGACGCGGACGCGATCGTGATTCATGAATATCTTTCTGAGTATTGCCGCGGTGTGCCGCAATTGGCTGTCGTCCGCAACGATGTCTATGCCCGCTTCAGCCATGTGGCCTATAACAAAGGCACTGCCCTGGCGGAGCTGACCCGGCGGCTCGGCCTGACCACCGAATCCGTGTTTGCGGCGGGGGACCATTGGAACGATTTGCCCATGCTCTCCCACCAATACGCGCGTTGGCTCGCCGCGCCCGCCAATGCGGTCGATGAGGTAAAAGACGCGGTGCGTGAGCAAGGTGGTTATGTGAGCCAATCCTCGCACGGCAACGGGGTGGCTGAGGCCATAAAATATTATCTTGCGGCCGGCAAAGGCTGAAAATTTAATTTTATTGATAGTGCAGCGAAGATTAATTCTGTTAATCGTCAATGGTCGCTTCCGAAATGGAGTTCTCGGCTATTTTTGCAAGTCGTTGCTATTCAATAAGATACGCGCACGGTAATCCATTGACACTGCGGCGCGGAATGATACATTTTTAAGGCAACGGTTGCTTGCGCTGATTTCAGGTCAGTTTGCGGGTCGCCTTGCGCGATTCGGTCGAAATTGAGCGAAACACAAAATTCATGAGTGACTCAACCGTGGCTGCGCCCTCTGCGGGCGGCGCGCCGAAAGTGTCGAAAATCACGGAAACCGTCATCCGTCTGGCGGGCAATTCCCAGGACGGCATCCAGGCCATCGGCGGCTTTCTGGCGCGGCTGGCGGGCCGCAGTGAACAGGAAGTCATGACACTCATGACCATCCCGGCCACTATTTCGGGCGGCCCTTCCATTTTCCAGTTGCGCATCGGCTCGGGCGAAGTCCTGAGCGCGGGCGACGACGCCGACGTGCTGATGCCTTTTTATCAACATTCTTACGAAGACAACATCGATTCGCTCAAGAAGGGCGGGCTCGTTCTTTATGATTCGGACCACGTCGAGCCCAAGCCCGAATGGCAGAAGGATTATCATCACGTGGGCGTGCCGATTTCGAGTTTGACCATCGAGGCCATCGGGGGCACGGCGAAGGACAAGGGGAAAAATCTTTTTGCGCTGGGTTTGGTGGCCAAGATGTTCGATCTGAACGTGGCCAAGCTGGAACATCTCATTGGCGAACGGTTTGGCGGCAAAGACACCAGCGTGCTGAACAATGCGCTGGCCGCCTTTCACGCCGGCTACAGCCATTCGCTGGGGAATATTCTCGAGACATTCAGGTTCGTCGAGAGCCAGCGCAAAGAAGGCCAGCAGGTGGTCATGAACGGCAACGAAGCGCTGGCCTACGGCCTGATTGCCTCCGGCATCCGATTTGGCGCCGGCTACCCGATCACTCCGTGGTCGGACGTGATGGAAATCCTGCGCCGCGAATTGCCCAAGTACGGCGGAACTTTTGTGCAGTGCGAGGACGAGATCGCGGCCATATCAATGGCCATCGGCGCCAGCTATGCCGGAAAAACCGCGGTGACGGGCTCCAGCGGTCCGGGCATTTCGCTCAAGACCGAGGCCGTCGGCTGGGCCGTCATGGCCGAGATTCCTCTGGTGATTTGCGATATTCAACGCGGCGGGCCTTCCACCGGAATGCCGACCAACGTCGAGCAGTCCGACCTGAACATCGCCTGCTTTGGCGGCCATGGAGACTCGCCGCGCGTCGTGGTCGCGCCGGCCAACGTCGAAGATTGTTTCTACATCGCCATCGAAGCCGTCAACCTCGCGCGCAAATATAATGTGCCCGTCTTCATCCTCAGCGACCAGGCCATCGCCACGCGCATCGAGGCGTTTCCGGAACCGAATCTGGAGCAGGTTTGCCAGGACATCTCGCCGGATCTGACCCCGGTTCCCGACCACAAGCCGTACGATTTGTCCGCCCCTAATGGCGTCAGTCCGCGCGTGGTGCCGGGCACGCGCATCATGAGCGGCCGCTATCCCATTGCCGGCGGCCTCGAGCATGACGAATTGGGCCACCCGACCGGTTCGCCCAAACTGCACGTGCAAATGACGGCCAAGCGCCGCAAGAAATTGCAGGCCCTGGGTGCCGCGCTGCCGACGCCGAAAGTTTACGGCCCTCCCGAGGGCAACATCCTCCTCGTGGGCTGGGGTTCGACCCAGGGACCCATTCGAGAGGCCGTGGACCGCGCGCGCGCCGCCGGTGACAGCGTTTCTTCCGTGCACATCCGCTATCTGAACCCGCTGCCTCCGGGCCTTGAGAATATCTTTTCGGGATTCAATAACGTGCTCGTCGTCGAAATGAACGACGAAGGGCTTTACGGCTACGGCCAGCTTGCGTCGCTGCTGCGCGCGCGCTTTTGCGACCCGAAAATCCGGGGCATCAACAAAACCGACGGCTTGACATGGAAGGTCAAAGACATCCTCGAACGCGCTAAGACCAACGTCGCCACCGGCCTGCGCCGAATGTAACCGCCAACCCTGACTTTGGCACTTGCGATGCTCTACACCACTCTCCAGGAATGAATTCAGCGATCCCACCACACTTTTTTACGATTCGAAGATTACCATGAGCGCCCCTGTTACCGAAATCCCCCCGACCAATGGCAGCGCGACCCTCAGCGCGCCATCCACCGAACGCAAAGGCCTGACGAAAAAAGAGATCTCCGCCGATCACCCCACGTGGTGCCCCGGTTGCGGCGATTTCTCCGTCCTGGCGCTTTATTTCAAACTCATCGAAAAGCGCAAACTGTGGCACGAAAAGATCACGACGATCTCCGGCATCGGCTGCTCGAGCCGGTTTCCGTATTTCGTCCAGGCGCACGGCGCCCATTATATCCATGGGCGGGCTCTGCCGTTTTCCAGCGGCGTCTCGCTCTCCCGCCCGGACCTGCACATCTTCGTGTTCGGCGGCGATGGAGACGCCTTTTCGATCGGCGGCAACCATTTCAACCATACCGCGCGCAAAAACATTAAGCTGACCTACGTGGTGATGGACAATTGGGTCTATGGCCTGACCAAAAAACAAACCTCGCCGACATCGCCGCTGGGATTCAAGAGCAAGACCGATGTCACGGGCGCGGTGGATTACCCGATCAACCCGATGAAGCAGGCGATCGCCGCCGGCGCCACCTTCGTCGCCCGCACCACCCACTCCAATCCCAATCACGTCATGCAAATGATGGAAGCCGCGATGGACCACGACGGCTTCAGCTTCATCGAATGCCTCAGCGAATGCGTCGAGTTTTACGAAGGCGCCTTCGACGCCTCCAACCCGCGCAAGGGCGGCGTCTTCAACCTGGTGCCGGCCGACCACGACGTCACCAACGAGATGGCCGCTTACAAACTCTCCGACGAGCCGTTCCCGGGCCACTTCGGCATCTTCTTGAAAATCAACAAGCCGACCAAGAACACGAAAGAAGCGGGGATCAATTTGGCCGCGCGCGAGAAAGTCAAGGGCCTCAAGGATTGGCAGATCTTGCAGAAGACCTTCGACCGGATGAAGTAAAGTGTTCTTTAAATGATGAACGAAAATGTGGCACTGGCCGGCGTCGTGAAACGACATGCGCGGTTCCGCAAATTTGGCGCCTATAAGGATTTCGCCGAGGCGGAGGCGCAGTTGCGCGCCTACTGGCGGTCGCGGACACCGCAGGAGCGGATGGAAGCGTTGGAAGAATTGAGGATATCCAATTATGGCCAAGAGGCAGTTGACGCCCGAATTCAGCGCATTTTTGGCGGGCCTGAACCGCGCCGGAGTTGAATACCTGCTGGTGGGCGGCTACGCCGCTGAGAAAAAGCCCCGTAGGGGCGATAGATGATAGCCCCGGGCAACCCCGAACGCTTTCGGGGCCGGGGGTAACAAACCTCGAACAAATAAAGCCCTGTAAGGGCGGCACGGAGCGTGGCTGTGTCTGCAAGACCAGCCGCAGCAAAGTCTCGATAGCAGTCGGGACAGGCGGCGCTCCACACCATAAGCGCTAACTTGTGTTGGAGAACCTCGCTTCCTGGGCGATTCTGCCAAATCGTCACTGATTTCGTTCCAGTTCGCAGCATTTGCCGCAGAGAAACTTCGGGCAGGGTGGTGCGCGCACGGACTTGGTGAGGCTGATGCCCCGGAAATAGTACGATCTCATTAACCGACCTTTACGAGAATGAATTCTCAGACGCGCTCTCGGGAGCCTCGATTCCAAGTCCTGGTTTTATGCCTGGTTGCGCAACGCCAGGTTCATTGGGCGTGGGTGGTGGCGCTTACGCCAGAGGCCCCGTTCGGGGCCGCGCCCAGAGCCGCGTTGCTGCCACCGGCTCCGCCCGCGCCGCCGGAGCTGATGGTAAAGGTATTCGATCCCATAGCGACGATCGCGGAGGCAGAGTAAAAGATGCCGACGGAAGGTCCGCCGGGGGCGCCGGCGCCGGAACCGCCAGCACCGCCGTTTCCGCCATTGCCACCGGTACCGCCTGCGCCAACTTCCGTGATGCAACCCTGTCCACCGGCTGCGCCTGGTCCGCCGATTCCCCCCAAGCCACCATTGCCACCGCTGCCGCCAGGACCGCCATTGGCCGTAACCACTACGTTATTGCTGATGACGACGTTGAATCCACCGCCGACCGCGATGGCAAAGGAGCCGCCGCCGCCGAAACCGCCGGTACCAGGAGTGCCGGCGCAACCACCCGCGCCACCGCCGCCGCCGCCATTGCCGGTGCCGTCCACGCATGTCCCGCAGCTCTGTCCCCCGCCACCGCCCCCGCCACCGCCGCCATGACCCGCGGTGCCCCCGGTGCCGCCTTTTGCCGCGGGTAGACTGTATAGGCCATCGGACCCAAGCGTCCCGATGGCTGCGGCCACAGTTGCGTTGTCTCCGGTATTGCCCGGGGTGCCATCAGTGCCTTTGGCTCCGGCGGTTCCCGTGCTGCCGGCACTCCCGCCGGATCCACCGGGCGCTCCGCCGGTGCCGGGGCTGCCTTGTCCTCCATTCGCGGCGTCACCCCCGAGCCCTCCTGTTCCCCCAGCAAGGCCACAGGAATTCCCACCGAGCCCTCCGGGAGCTGAAACATCACGGTTACAAGCGCCGCTGTCTCCCTCGATACCGTTCGTCCCGGCGCCGCCGACGGAGCCGGGACCGCCGTTCAGCCCGTCGGCGCCCAGGCCGGCCATGATGGTGTCGTACCGAATGAAGAGGTTGGTCACGGTCTCGCCGACTCGAATACCATAGCTGCTCTCGCCGTTTGCAGTGGCATCGGCAGATTGAATGACGAATCCTTCCAAATGAGTCTCATTGGTGATGATTTCGGCTGTTACCGTCGTGGTGGGACCGGAAAGCGTGGTGGTGTTGCTGGCGGCGCGTGCCCAATTGGTAGTGCCGTCGAACAAGCCATAAAGACTGACGCCGGATACCAGTTGGAGCGTGCTGCTGGAGGCATAAGTGCCGGCCGCCACAAAGACATTCTTGCCGTGTTGGGCGGCCAAGGCGATGCCGGCTGGCAGAGTGGCCAGGGGCGCCAGCATGGTGCCCGAATTGGTGTCATTGCCAAATGGCGGCATCGCCACAAATACCGCCTCAAGGGCGAGCCGATAAAACATGGATTGACCCGCGGTTTCCGTGGCCTGGTATCGAGAGGCCTGGATAGCAGCCTGGCCGGGCGCCGGAACCCAGGAGTTGGTGGCAGAGAGATTGGTGGTCTGTTCGACGGTGAAACCGAAATTGGTTGCCGGCCAGGAAAGCACAACCTGGTTACTGGAGGAGGTGATTTTGAGGACCGGTTGGGTGAAGCCGGCGGCCAAGAGAGGCCACAATCCGAATAAGAGCGCGGTCTTGGTTCGGAGCATGTGCAAAATTAGGCGACAGAGCGCGGGTTGGCAAGCGAAAAGAAAATGAGTCGCATCGTCGGTGCAACCAGACGGCGGGGGATACGGTCAAAACGCACCTACCTACAGGGGGAACCGAAGGATAGACGACACGAACGGACCCCTCACCCCGACCCTCTCCCCTCCTATGGGTAAAATTGTCAAGCGCGGGGAGTTTTTATTTCACTGGCATCCCACGGAGGGCAAAATCGGAGCGTGAGCCTTCGGTTTGCCGAATTCCATTTGGACCGCAAGGGATGGAGAGGGCTTCCGTCCGAAGTGCAAAACCTGATTCGTGAAGATGAGGGGTCAGTTGGTTCCCTGTCGAGGTTGTACGTTCACGAGCCCTGCAGCGGGCAAGGTTCTATTGGCTTTCATGACACGATAATCATAAGCGGGGAAATCGAGCAAACCAGCGGGGGAATGACCGTGGGGCGATGTCCCGCAGCGCAAATGCGATAACATGAGAATAAATATATTTATTTGAATATTGCTGTTGACAAAACGTCTATATGATGTATGAGTATCGGCATGTTCGATAATGAACAGCCCCGCCATTGGCGGAATGACGAAATCCGAATGCCAAATGACGAACTCCGAAAGTATTCGCGAGCGGGCGAAACCAGAAGCACGAAACTCGAATCGGTGCGGTGGAGTTGGGCACTGCACACAATCAACCCGAACCGGGCTTCGAGTTCATCATAACGGTCGAGCCACGCACAGCTATTCAAACCTATTCAAACCTATTCAAAGCTATTCAAGGTTATCATTTCCGTTCCAAACCAAAGGTCGGGAAGCACAGCCCCGAAATCGTTCGGGGCTGTCCCGTCCGGCGACTCAGCCCGCACAGCGGGCAGCAGGCCGCCCGGCGGGTCCCGATTCCGAATCGGGATTGTTCCATCTCTTGTGTTGTTCTAACTCCTGACGGAACGGAAGCAACGCCTCGAGTCTCAGAAAACCATCCTTCGCGCTCGCGAACGATGGTTGCAGCATGTTGCGCCAAGTTGCGCCAAAAAAGCATGGCCGGGGGGGTGGTCCTGCAAAAGACCAAACATGACTAATATTAGTGATTTACTCAGGATTAGATGCCCG
>Ga0073928_10010219_pt1 | contig 11226 bp, 7 predicted proteins | sample PaiPotPPA55metaG_FD_76969 | JGI IMG/M metagenome (GOLD analysis project Ga0073928, IMG submission 76969) | Iron sulfur acid spring bacterial and archeal communities from Banff, Canada, to study Microbial Dark Matter (Phase II) - Paint Pots PPA... ...
ACGATAAGCGCCGCGCCGCCATGTTCGCGCTGCTCCAGGTGGCCGCCGGCCTGTCGCCCTTCGGCACGTGGGTGCCCTACTCAGAGGCCATCAACCGCTCCAAAAGCGAAAAGCTCGAACTGCACCTGAAAGTGCTCTACGATCTGTTGCACGACGTGCTCATGCTCCATGCATCGGGGGGGGGAATCCGCAATCAGGACATGCGGGCCGAACTGGAAAAGGTCGCGCGCAAAGTCTCTTTCACTTGGCTTCGCGCCGCCGTCAAGCAGGTAGACGAACTAACGCAGCTCATCCGCCGCAACATCCAAAAATCGATAGCCCTGGACGCCCTAGTCCTAGCGCTCCGCCCGAACTAACCTCAGCCCTCTCCGTGTCTCCGCGTCTCCCGGTCTCCGCGTCTCATCGAGGCATGCGCTTCGCCCGCCCGTAATCCTCCACCAGCTTCTTCATGATCTTGTCCGCCACATCCGCGCTCGACCCCCGAAACTTGCCCCCCATACTCTCCTGCGTCGTCGACCAGATCACATCGCCATCCTTATTCACCAGCCGCACCGTCGCATTCGCCTCGTGCCGCCGCTCCTGCGAATGCATCGACTCGCTCTCCCCCGCCCCCAGCCCAGTGCTCTGGCTCGACCGCGAATCGCTCCGCGTGCCCCCCCGCAACGCGCTCTCATCGGTCCCTTTGTTGGTCGACAGATTGGTATGAAAATTCAGGCTGTCGCTCGACGTATGCACGTCCGTAAAAACCAAATCTTCCGCCGACCCCCGCAGCGTCGCGTCCGCCTTCTCCGGATTCTCCGTGATCACGAACAAATTCGAGCTCTGCAGCGCCGAGATCACCATGTCGCGCATCTGCGCCGCCGTCTCGCCGCCCGAGAACCGGTCCACAAACACGCGCCGCAGCGTCACGAGCTGCCGCAAGCCCACCGCCTCCACCGCCGCATGATCGCCGGCCGCCGGCGCCACTACCGCCCGTGGCTCCACCTCAGTGGCCGTCAGCGCCATCACTATCAAAACCGCTACCATATCTCACCCCCGCCCGGCCCGCGCATCATTATCTGTATATTCGATACGCCGGCCCGTCTTCGCCTCCAACTCCGCCAGCAGCGCCCGCACGTCGCCTTTGCTCACCTGAAACACCAGCGCCTGCTGCCGTCCATTCGCGTCCGTATAACCCAGCGTCACGAAATGCTTCCGCGATTTCGCCAGCAAAACTAACGGCGAAATCAGCACCGCCTCCACGTAACGCCGCCCCACGTGCTGCCCATACTCCACCGTGTTCACGCTGTCATACCGCACGCGCAGCGTGAGTTGCCGCGTGATCACCAGCGCCTCCTGCTCGCCCATCAGATTGATGCGCACATCGCACTTCTGCGCCAGCTCCGGCACCGTGCTGCCAATCAGTTCCGCGTGCGCTCCCGCCTGCCCCGCGCGCAAGCCAGGCGCGGATGCACACGCCAACGCCAACGCCGGCATGAGCACCGCCCATGCGGCCTTCCATTTATTTACCATTGCTCGATATAGTGCCGCCGCGGCGCGCGTTATCTCACCGGCTTTTTGGCGGGCGCCGGCGCCCCCAGCAGCTGGTCGATCTCCGCATACAACCCTTCGCCTTCGAAAATCAGGCGCGTGTCGTCGCCGTAGGTGAAATCGTTGCGGATGATCCCTTGCCCGTCGATCAGAAACAGGTGCGGCACGCTGATCGACGGATTGTCCGGCGTCGCCTTCAAATACGAAACCGCCGCCTGCCCGCAATCAAACAGTATCGGCACCGTAATCTTGTGGTCCGCGGCGAACGTCGATACCGTCGCCTGTGTGTCCGGCGGATTCGCAAACATCAGCACCGCCACCTTGCTCCCGTACTTCTGATGCACCTTCTGCAACGTCTCCGCCGACACCGCGCAGTGCGCGCAACTGGTCTGGATAATATCCAACACCACTACCTTGCCCCGATAGTCCGCCAGGTCGTGCTGCTGCAGCCGCAGATCCGGCAACGAAAACCCCGGCGCCCGCCGCCCCGATAACTCGCCCGCGCCCCACAGCAGCGCCCCTGAAGCCAGTAAACAAAAAATCCATTTCATCAAACTAAACTTAACATGCGACGTGGCGCAGGCACTCCTGCCGGCGCAGTTCGCCTACGCAGATCGCGAATCCTGTATACTGTCGTGATGCCCCTTGGGCGAAACCTGGTACCTCCGGAGTAGGTTATGAACCTGAAACGTGCCATTCGATCCAACGCCGCCGGCCGCAATAGCCACCCCGCGGTGCACGCGGCCCTCATCGCTTTGATACTGATCGCCTGCCTGGCCTTGCCCACAACCCAGGGACAGGAACACGCACCAGCGTCGCGCGCGGCCATACCGGCAGCAATCAGCACGGCCCACGAGTTTCTCGAAGCCCCCGCCTACTCAACCAATTTCGGCATCTCCGCCACCGTAGGCGACTTCAATGGAGACGGCAAGCCCGACCTCGCCGCGGCCGACCAAAGCGCCAACAAAGTCAACATCCTGCTGGGCAATGGCAACGGCAGCTTCAAGAAGCCCGTGAGTTACACGGTCGGAACTCAGCCAGTGTCGCTCGCCGTAGGCGATGTGAATGGAGACGGCAAGGCCGATATCGTCGCCGCTAACAAATTCGGAACTTCCGTGAGCGTGCTGCTGGGCAATGGCGACGGCACTTTCCAGACTCACATGGATTTTGCAACCGGCACAGAACCCGACTGGGTAGTGCTGGCGGACTTCAATGGCGACGGCAAACTCGACATCGTGGTAACCAATTATGCTTCGAATACCGTATCGATTCTGCTGGGCAACGGAAATGGCACCTTTCAGACCCACGTTGACTACACAACAGGAACTAAGCCGTCATCCGTGGTGGCCGCCGACTTCAACGGCGACGGACACATTGACGTGGCCGTTGCGAACTTCTCCAGCGACACGGTTTCGGTTCTGCTGGGAAACGGGGATGGCACCTTCGCGCCCAAAGTCGACTACGCCACAGGGCATGAGCCGGATTCCGTCGCCGCCGGCGATGTGAACGCAGACGGCCACCCGGATCTGGCCGTCGGCACCCTCTGCGGCGCCCAAACCACCTGCGCCACTTCTGCAAGCACCGTCTCCGTTCTGCTAGGCAATGGCGACGGCACCTTTCAGCCTCATACGGACTACCGCACCGGAACTCTGCCCGCGCAAGTCGTCATTGCGGACCTCAACGGCGACGGCAAGCCCGATCTGGTCACCGGAAACGGCTACACCGGCAGCGTCCTGCTCGGCAACGGCGACGGCACGTTCCAATCTCGTGTCGACTACGGAGCGGGCTCCGCATGCGCTTCGGTATCGGTGGCTGATTTCAACTTGGACGGCCGCCCGGATCTCGCCCTGGCCTGTAGCGGGTCCGCGTACATCATGCTTGGAAACGGCGACGGCACCTTCCAGGCGCGCGTCGACTACGAAACCAGCAGTCCCACCTTCTCCGCTGCGGTCGGCGACTTCAACGGCGACGGCAAGCCCGACATCGTGGCGGTGGATTACAACAGCGCCGTCAGTATACTGTTGGGCACGGGCGGCGGCGCATTCGGCCCACACACGGATTTCGCTACCGGCTCCCTGCCCACCGGCATCGTAGCCGCCGACTTCAACGGCGACGGCAAACTGGACGTCGCCACAGCCAACACATCTGGCAGTAGCGTGAGTATCTTGCTCGGCAATGGCGACGGGACTTTCGCGCCGCACGTTGATTACTCAGTCAGCGGTTCTCCCGGGTCTATCGCAGTGGGCGATGTCAATGGCGACGGCAAGCCCGACATCATCACCAACTGTTCCCCCAACTGCATCAGCGTGCTCTTGGGCAATGGCGACGGCACTTTCCAAGCTCCTATCGTCACTACCACCGGACCTGGCCCGTACTCCGTGGCCGTGGGGGACTTCAATAAGGACGGCAAGCTGGATGTGGCTACCGCGAACAATGGGAATTTCACACTCAGTGTTCTGCTCGGCAATGGCGACGGCACGTTTCAACCGCACGTCGACATTCCCATCACCAACGGCCCGCTGTACGTTGCCGTCGGCGACCTCAACGGCGATGGAAACCCGGATCTGATCACTGGCAATCCGCTTGCCGTGCTTTTGGGCAATGGCGACGGCACTTTCCAATCGCCTGTGATTTACACGGCCGGAACAGGCGCCCTAGGCCTCGGCGACGTCAACGGTGACGGCAAGCTGGATGTCCTGGAAGTGGCGAACAACGGAAGCGACGTGGGAGCGTTTATCGGTTCCGGTACCGGCCAGCTTGCCAATCCGGTGACTTACGCGACCGGTCCAACCCCGACGGCGGTGGTGGTGGCAGACCTCAACGGCGACGGCGTTCCCGACATCGTGACCGCCAATAGTTCGGGCGCTTTTGGGTTTGGATCTCTCGGTTCGGTCAGCGTACTGTTGAATAACGCCGGAACCGTCCTGGGCCTCACCAGTTCGCTGAATCCATCCGTCAAAGGTCAGGCCGTGACCTTTACCGCGACAGTGGCAGCCAGCGTGAAAGGCACCGGAACTCCGACCGGTTCGGTCAAATTTACGACCGGCGCCACGACGATCGGAACCGCCGCCTTGGTGAACGGTGTGGCGAGCGTGACCACCTCCACGCTGTCAGCCGGCACCCACAAGGTCGTCGCCCAGTATTCCGGCAACAAGCAGTTCCTGGGCAAAAAATCCAGCCCATTGTCGCAAGTAGTCAAGCCATAGGACGTGGCGCAGGCACTCATGCCTGCTGCGGCGACACTCCTGTCGCCGTGGCGAGCGCCGCTCGCCTATCTCACCAGTCACTCACGACGTCCAACTCTATCTCCCACAGTACCAACACCCGCCGGACCGCACCCCCAAACCTCTCCGCCCGGCCCTGCTATGCTGACCACGGGATGAGGAGCAATTTACGAAATACGGCCCTGCTCCCTGCCCCCTGCCTCCCGCCCCTCAATAAACCACCTATGCAGCGTGCTACATTCAACTTTCCACATGTGCCGGCCCGTGTGAGTGAAGCCTTCGTGCTCCGAACCTACCCCCTGAAAGAAGCCGACCTCATCGTCAGCTTCCTGACTCGCGACCAGGGCAAACTGCGCGGCGTCGCCAAACGGGCCCGCCGCCCCAAAAGTGCGTTCGGCGCCGGCTTGGAACGGCTCTCGCAAGTGAAAATGTCCTACTTTCAGCGCGAAACTCGCGAACTCGTCAATCTTGACTCCTGCGACCTCCTCGTCTCCCAGTTCCGCCTGCTCTCCGACTACCGCGCCGCCGTCGCGCTCGATTACTTCGCCGAAATTACCGAGCAACTCCTGCCTCCCGCCGAGCGCAACGAGCGCTTCTTCCGCCTGCTCGCCGCCGTCCTCGAACACATGCGCACCGCGGAGCCCGGCGCAGTTTGGTGCTGCGCCACTTACTTCACCCTCTGGGCCGTGCGCCTCGCCGGCTTCCTGCCCGATCTCACCGTCTGCCTCGGCTGCGGCAGTGTCCTCGCCGAAGACGGCGCCTACGAGCGCGCGTTCTTCACGCGTGGCAACCCCGGCCTGCTCTGCGCCGCTTGCCGCAAGACCGTCGCCGCATCCGGAAGCTGGGAATTGAGCGCCACCTCGCGCGCGCTCGCCGACGCCATGCTGCGCACGCCCATCGCCCAGATCGGCCAAGCCCCCTGGTCGCGCGAAACCTGCGCCGACTTGCGCCGCTTCCTCGTCCAGCAAATCGAACACTCAATCGATCGCACCTTGCGCACCCCGCCCATATTGGAAGCCGAATAATGGACACATTTCAAGATATAATTCGCAAGCTGAAAGCCTACTGGGCCGAGCGCGGCTGCATCATCCAGGAACCCTACGATATCGAAGTCGGCGCCGGCACCATGTGCCCCGAAACTTTCCTGCGTGTCCTCGGCCCCAAGCCCTATCGCGTCGCCTACGTCCAGCCCAGCCGCCGTCCCGCCGACGGCCGTTACGGCGACAATCCCAATCGCCTCTACAAGCACTGGCAACTGCAAATCATCCTCAAGCCTTCCCCCGCCGACGTCATCGAGCTGTATCTAGGCAGCCTCGAAGCCATCGGCATCGATCTCACCCAGCACGATATTAAGTTCGAAGAAGACAACTGGGAATCGCCCACGCTCGGCGCTTGGGGCATCGGCTGGCAGGTCATGCTCGATGGCTTGGAAGTCACACAGTTCACCTACTTCCAACAATGCGGCGGCATAGATCTCGACTTGGTGCCCGCCGAGTTGACTTACGGCCTCGAGCGTCTCACCGGCTTCCTGCAAGTCAAAGACAGCGTCTATGACATCACCTGGGCGCCCGGCTTCAGCTACGGCGACGTGCGCTTCCAGGATGAGTTGCAGTTCTCGGTCTATAACTTCGAAATGGCCGATGTCGATACTCTCTGGAAATTGTTCGCGCTTCACGAGCAGGAAGCCGCGCGCCTGCTTTCGGCCTATCCCAAATCCACCGAGAAGCCGCGCTTCCCGCTGCTGCCCGCCTACGATCAGGTCCTCAAGTGCTCGAACCTCTTTAATACGCTCGATTCCCGCGGCGCCATCAGCGTCACCGAGCGCGTAGGAGTGATCCAGCGGGTGCGCAAGCTGGCCGTCGGAGTAGCCCAGGCGTGGGTCGATCAGCAAGCCGGGGGGGGGGCGCAGTGAGCCTGCCGTTCCTGCTCGAAATCGGCACCGAAGAGATCCCCGATTGGATGATCCCCACCGCCCTGGCCAGCCTCCAGCATCAATTGGAAAGCCTGGGAATCACCGCGCGCACCGACGCCACGCCCCGCCGTCTCGTCGCGCGCGCCGATAATCTGCCCGAACGCTTGCCCGATACCGAAGAACTGGTCACCGGCCCGCGCACCAACGCGCCTGCGAAAGCCGTCGAAGGCTTCGCCCGCAAGCAGGGTGTCGCGCCGGCCGATCTCGCCGTCGAGGGCGATTACTACACCTTCCTCCGCAAGACGCCCGGCCGCCGCATGATCGACGTGCTGGCCGAAGCGCTCCCCGGCATCATCCTCAAAATCACGTTCCCAAAGACGATGTACTGGACCGGCAAAAACGGCCCGCGCTTCATTCGGCCGATCCGCTGGATCGTCGCCCTGCTCGGCGACAGTGTGATCCCGTTCGAGCTAGCCGGCGTCCACTCGGGCAAGCAAACCCCCGGCCACCGCCGCCTGGGCGCCGCGTCCGCTCCCATCTCCATCGCCACCTACGAGCGCGTTCTTCGCGCTAACTTCGTCATCCTCTCCGCCGCCGAACGCCGTCGGCGCATCGAAGATGGCATCGCCGCGCTAGGCGTCCGCCTCAAAGCCGACGCCGCCCTGCTCGAGACACTCACCTACCTCACCGAATTCCCCACCCCCATCGTAGGCGACTTCGATCCGCAATTCCTCGAGCTCCCCGAAGAGGTGCTCATCACCGTGATGCGCCATCACCAGAAGTACTTCTCGGTCGCCGACCCGAACGGCCACCTCGCCGCGCGCTTCGTTGCGGTGATGAACACGAACGCCGACCCGCAAGGCCTGGTCCGCCGCGGCAACGAGCGCGTCCTGCGCGCCCGCTTCGACGACGCGCGCTTCTTCTGGCAATCCGATCAGCGCAAGAAACTGGCCGACCGCGTCGCCGACCTCGCCCACGTCACTTTCCAAGCCAAGCTTGGCACGTATCTCGAAAAGACCGAACGCGTCGCAGCACTCGTCAAAGAACTCGGCGGCGATGAGAATGCCATCCGCGCTGCGCTCCTCGCCAAATGCGATCTCACCACCGAACTCGTGAAGGAATTCACCGAACTCCAGGGCGTCGTCGGCGGTCTCTACGCGCGTACTCAGGGCGACCCCGAAGCAGTCTGGCAAGCTATCTACGATCACTACAAACCGGAGAGCATGGAAGATGCTATCCCGCGTAATCATGCCGGGCGTCTTGTCTCGCTCGCCGATAAGCTCGATACGCTGCGCGGCTGCTTCCGCGTCGGCCTGATCCCGACCGGCTCCCGCGATCCCTTCGCCCTGCGCCGCGCCGCCCAAGGCATCGTCAAAATCCTCATCGAAGCTCCTCTGAACTTCCCGCTTGTCACCCTCGCCGCCGGTGACCAGCAACTCATCGCCTTCCTCGAAGACCGCGTCAAATTCTACTTCCGCGACATCCGCGGCTTTAGCTACGACGAAGTCAACGCCGCCATGGCCGCTGGCTGGAACGACCTGCCCGAGCTCGCCGCGCGCCTCACCCGCCTTCAGGAAATCCGCCCCACGCCGGATTTCGAGCCGCTCGCGGCCAGCTTCAAACGCATCAAAAACATCCTGCGCCAGGCCGCCTTCACCGGCGGACCGTTCACTCCCGGCCTCCTCGAAGATGGCCCCGAGCGCGATCTTTTCGATGAGATCAATCGCTCTGCCGGGCAACCTATAGAGAGGGTCATCGGCGCGCTGCGCCCCAAAGTGGATCTCTACTTCGACAAAGTGCTGGTCAACGTTCAGGATCAGGCCGTCCGTGCCAACCGCCTGGCCATGCTACACGACTTACTTGAACAATTCCGCACGTTCGCGGATTTTTCTGAAATTGTAACGAACTCTTAGAAGGAGATATCGAATATGAACAAACAAGTCTACCAATTCGGCCCGGGGGGGGCTGACGGCGACGGAACCATGAAAGAAACGCTCGGCGGCAAAGGCGCCGGGCTGGCTGAAATGTGCCGCGCGCACCTGCCCGTGCCGCCGGGCTTCACTATCTCCACGGAAGTCTGCAACATCTACTTCCAAAACCAGAACCACGTGCCTGACGACATCCATCAGCAGATGCTCGCCGCGCTCGACAAGCTCCAGCAGCAGATGAAGCAGAAACTCGGTGACCCCGCGGACCCGCTGCTCGTCAGCGTCCGCTCCGGCGCGAAGTTCTCCATGCCCGGGATGATGGACACCGTCCTCAACCTGGGCCTCAACGACCAGACCGTCATCGCCCTCGAGCACAAAAGCGGCAATCCCCGCTTCGCCTACGATTGCTACCGCCGCTTCATCCAGATGTTCGGCAATGTCGTGCTCGAGATAGAGAAGCATGACTTCGACCATATCTTCGACGGCCGTAAAAAGAAGGTCAAAGCTAAGTTCGATACCGATCTCACCGCCGACGATCTCAAAGCCGTCATCGCCGACTATAAGAAGTTAGTCGAAAAGAAAACCGGTCATCCATTTCCGCAAGAACCTTTGCAGCAGCTCTCCATGTCTCGCGACGCGGTCTTCCGCTCCTGGTTTAACGCCCGCGCCAAACATTACCGCAAGATGAACGGCATTCCCGACGACTTAGGCACCGCCGTCAACGTGCAAGCCATGGTCTTCGGCAACTTAGGTGAGACATCCGCCACCGGCGTAGGTTTCACGCGCAATCCCGCTACCGGCGAAAAAGCATTCTATGGCGAATTTCTGATTAACGCGCAAGGCGAAGACGTCGTCTCCGGTGTACGCACGCCGCAACCTATCGCCGCCCTCGAAAGCGTGATGCCCGAAGCTTATCACCAGCTCCATAAGATCACTTCTAACCTGGAACAACATTACCGCGACGTGCAGGACTTCGAGTTCACCATCCAGGACCATAAACTCTACATGCTGCAAACCCGCAACGGTAAGCGCACCGGCCCAGCCGCTGTCCGCATTGCCGTCGACATGGTGAACGAAGGTCTCATCAATAAGGAAGAAGCCATCCAGCGAGTCGATCCGCAGCAACTCGATCAGCTCCTGCACCCGGTACTCGATCCCGCGTCCAAGAAGTCACTCACTCAAATCGCCAAAGGCTTGCCTGCTTCGCCCGGCGCCGCCGTGGGCCGTGTGGTATTCACCGCAAACGAAGCTGTGGAGCAGGCGAAAAAGGGTCCGGTCGTTCTGGTGCGCGCGGAGACAGTCCCTGATGACATACACGGTATGGAAGTCGCCAAAGGTATTCTCACTTCGCGCGGAGGCATGACCAGCCACGCCGCTGTAGTCTGCCGTGGCATGGGAACGCCGTGCGTCGCCGGCGCGGGCGAAATCGAAGTCAGTGAGCATGGCAAGCTAATCAGCGTCACAGTCAACGGCAAGGCTATGACTCTCAAAGAGGGCGACTGGCTGTCACTCGATGGCTCCACCGGCGAAGTCTTTGCCGGCCAGGCCAACACCCTCGATGCCGATCCTTCCTCCGGTTCGCTCGCCTCCTTCATGAGCTGGGCCGACGAGTTCCGTGGCAACTTCGGCGTGCGCGCCAACGCCGATATCCCGCGCGACGCCAAGGTCGCCCGCAAGTTCGGCGCGGAAGGTATCGGCCTCTGCCGCACCGAGCACATGTTCTTCGCCGAAGATCGCATCGCCCACATGCAGGCCATGATCCTGGCGCGCGACGTTAAGACCCGCCGCAAAGCGCTCTTGAAACTCCTGCCCATGCAGCGCAAGGATTTCGCCGGCCTGTTCACCGCGATGGATGGCTTCCCGGTCGTGATCCGTACGCTCGATCCGCCGCTGCACGAGTTCCTGCCCAAGCGCGAAGTGCTCATGGTCGATCTCGCCAGGCTACCCGCCGCCGATGCGAAGTCGAAGCGCGAAATGGCTGCGCAGTATCAGCGTCTCGGCGCGACCGCGGCCAACCTCAAAAAAGTGCTCACCGGCCTGCTCGAACGCGTCGAAGAACTGCATGAGTTCAATCCCATGCTGGGACATCGCGGCTGCCGCCTGGGTATCACTTATCCCGAAATTACTGAGATGCAGGCCCGCGCTATTTTCGAAGCTGCGGTACAAGTAGCCAAAAAGGGTGTCAAGGTAATTCCCGAGGTAATGATCCCGCTCATCGGCTCAGTCGAAGAGTTTGACAATCAGAAGAAGATCGTCGTCGAAGCCGCCGAATCGGTACTCGCCAAGGCTGGCATGAAAGACCTGAAGTACCTCGTCGGCACCATGATCGAAATCCCTCGAGCCGCACTTACCGCCGGCCGTGTAGCAACCGAAGCTCAGTTCTTCAGTTTCGGTACTAATGACCTTACTCAAACTACCATGGGCCTCTCCCGCGATGACTATACGAAATTCCAGAAAGAGTACGAAAACGCGAAAATATTCAAACACGACCCCTTCGCCGTACTCGACCAGGAAGGCGTAGGCAAGTTAATCGAGATGGCTGTAAAATCTGGCCGCCAGTCGCGCCCCGATCTCGAAGTAGGCATCTGCGGCGAGCACGGTGGCGAGCCGAACTCAGTCCAGTTCTGCTACC
>Ga0073928_10010220_pt1 | contig 11226 bp, 11 predicted proteins | sample PaiPotPPA55metaG_FD_76969 | JGI IMG/M metagenome (GOLD analysis project Ga0073928, IMG submission 76969) | Iron sulfur acid spring bacterial and archeal communities from Banff, Canada, to study Microbial Dark Matter (Phase II) - Paint Pots PPA... ...
ATTCTATCTACTCAGCCACCTGACCGCCACGCACGATCGCATGTTTCCCTTGCTCGGTCTCGGCGACAGACTTCACCCCGAATTGGATGATACGTATATCACGAACCCCGACAAACTCCTTGGGGATACTCTTTCGGCGACTGAGCTTCGAGGAGCCTGGGCCAAGGTCAATAACAAACTCACGGTTGCATTTGAGAGATTCACACTGGAAGACTGGCTGCAAAAGCACACGGCAGTTTCCGACGAGGATTTTGCTAAAGATCCCACACGCAACCGGCTTGCCATCGTGATCAGCCGTACCAACCACGTATCCTATCACTCGGGTCAGGCGATCCTTGCAATATAACGGCGTAACACACGGGACAGAGCTTGCAAGAGTGGACTTGTGAACTGCTCATCAAGAATCAACAGCTGCGGATAGCTCTAATTGAATTGAAAGCAAGGGGCATTCTCTCCGGTAGCGTCAATTCAGTCGCTTTGCGCTTTTGATCTTGCCTGCCGCGCCATCGTTCTGGGGAGTCCCGAAAATACCGGACCGCCTCGATTAACGCCCCCTGAGGATCGAGCTAAACTCATATTGTGACGCCGCACCCATCATGGAATGAGAGCTACGCTTCTGGACAGCTGCCTTGGGATACCGGCGAGCCAGAGCCTCTGCTGATCGACTTCGTCACTTCGGGCCGTGTGGCGCCGGCTCCTGCGCTTGAGATCGGTGCCGGTACCGGCACGAATGCAATTTGGCTGGCCGAACACGGTTTCGACGTACTCGGAATCGATGTCTCGTCGCTCGCCGTCGAAAGAGCCCACGCCAAAATGCAGGGACGCGCCCTGCGCTGCCGCTTCGCCGCATTGGACTTTCTAGCTCTGTCCATGGTGCTTCAATTTCCTCGCTGGTGCGCACAAACGTATATGCCATCAATTTCATGGCGAACCGCGTGATTGCGTCCCCGTTGTAATCGTCCATCTTCGCGAGCAGTTCCGGCAATTCTCTGGCACTGACCCGGGCACGGTTTTCGGTTCTGGCTTCGGCCAGAATGTCTCGTGGTTTAAAGTCGGCGGCGGGGTTTCGACTTGCGATATCACGAGCGATTGCAAATCGGAAAACCTGTGATGTGGTCTCATGCGAACGTTTGGCAACATCCCTCGCATCGCGCCTTTCGATTGCAAGCATGAGTTCCCGAAGGTCGGCAGCCGTTACCCCGTCAATGAACTTGTGACCAAATGCGGGGAATACATCCGCTTCCAGACGCCGCATGACGGTATCCGCATGACGCGGAGACTTGCCAAGGATCATCGGCGGCTTCAACTTTCGAGAGACGCTTCATGCTCGTGGCATGAACTTCGGCGATCCGGTGCTTGAACCTAGTGCCCTCGACGTCACCTATCGCGCCGCCTGAAGTATCTTGGAATGATTGTGCAAAGATACGGCCTGGTGGAAGGAACGCCGGATATATGAAGCGTCGAGTCTGCTCCTACGATATGATCGCCGTCCCTGACCCTTCCTTCGTCCTGAAGGACACGGTCGGAGAGATGTACTTCTGCAATTTGCGATGCTTCTGTATCTGGTCGGTACAGTTGGCTACAAGGCCGAACCTTTCTGTAGAAGATAAAACCGGGGCCTACTCGCTGATTACTCCGACGGGTGAAGAACATCAGTTTGCGGGAATTGTGGATTTGGCGCGTTGGGCTACGGCCACTGCTTTTGGATAAAGAGGTTTCGGGAGCTGTTCTCGTGATAGCAACAAAAATGACAGCGTTGAAGCTAAGCGCTCCACGAAACTTTCAGTGCTTCAATATCAGAACGGTAGTTTTGACGATCCTCTCCCCTCCGTGCAGCTATTTGTTGCGTTTCGGGAAACGGCACCAATGTTTGGCCTGCCATAATAGCTGTCCTGTCTTTGTATACCCGGCATTACATGGAGACAGCACGAGACCTCACAAATCCGCCGAATTCCTGCCGTCGCGACTCCCCCCATCCTTTGATCCGATCTAGTCCTCGTGGCGAAAGAGGACTGCGGTCGGCTAAACTATTAGGAACCAGTAGGATATAGGGATAGATCTGAAATGGCTATCCCTAAGACTACTCCTAAAGGCGGCGGTATTTATAATGACGATTATTGAAATGGCATGATAATATTCATTATACGGAGACGGAACGCCCGCTCGAGGTGAAACATGTCCAACGCCAAAGAACTCCACCAGGAGGTTCCCACGGTCATGGTGGGAACTGGCCCAGAGGTGATCCAGCTTCTGCATCGCTCGACGGCCCGCCGGGTTCTGACAATCACTTTTGAGAGCGATGCCGAAATGCATCTGCTCGAACTGATGATCCGTAGGGTGACCGAATTTTATCCCCAACTCATGCGGCAACGTCAGCACGAGGCAATCGACAAGATCGTTAGCGCTTTGCTTCCTGAGGTTGCGATCCCGGATGCAGCTCTTGCGCAGGCGCGCATGATGGTCGACGCGAAGTCGGCCATCCTGAATAGTGGTGATCTCCTCCCTGCAGGCGAGATCGCGAAGCTTGCTGGGTACAGCGCGAATAATCCCAGTGCTCAACCGAACAAGTGGAAGCGGGATGGAGCGATCTTCGCGATCCATCACAAGGGGACTGACTACTTTCCAATATACGCTCTCAATCCGGATGAAAACTATCGCCCCTACAGGGCAGTAGCGGATATCCTACGCGTTTTTGGTGACACGAAGGACAGTTGGGGACTCGCATTCTGGTTTACGGGGCTCAACAGCTTTCTGGATGACCAGCGTCCACAGGATCTCCTCGCTGCGGATCCCGAACGAGTCATCGCCGCTGCGAAGGATGAGGTCGAGGGAGTTCAGCATGGCTAAGCCGGTGGCGAGCTATCTGCCGCCGAGGGGCCCTCTCAACGCAACCCTGATCACCTGGGAATGTGGTCGCGAGATGCATCGGGTTCACGACGATGCTTACCTCGGAGACCAGTTCAACCAAACTCAATGGGGAACGCCCGCTTCAGTCCAATCCACGATACAGACGGCGTCGTCATACCGACGCTTTACGCCGGCACGACCGTCGACTGCGCACTTATGGAGACGATCTTTCACGATCTTCCCTTCAAGACCGGCTTCAAGCCCGTCTCGAAGCGGAAGATGGTACGCAAGGCCCACACCATCCTCCTACCTGCGATCGACCTGCGCCTCATCGACCTGAGTACCATCGCGCTTCACAAACTTGGAATCGACCGCGCCCATCTCATCGACACGACCAAGGCTCAGTATCCGCGAACCCGGGGATGGGCTGAGGCCCTCTATTCTCAGTTTCCGGATGCGCAAGGACTGAGCTGGACCTCGCGTCGCCACGATCATGCACAGGCAGTGATGTTGTTTGGTACTCGCGTCAAGACCTCAGACCTGACGATTGCCGGTCCGTCCACTGTTTTATTGGAGGATTCGAACGCAATTCTCCCCGTAGTCGACTTGGCGATCAAACTCGGCGCAACCCTGGTGGACTGAAACTCCCTAAGCGGAACCGATCTGGTACCAAAGAGACTCTCGACAGGGCGAAGCTCAATATGGGTATGGCAACGATTCACGACAAAATCGGCCATTTGGGCAACCAAGGGGGTCAATACACCAAAGGTAAAAAAATGGCCGGTAGGGGAAGAGCTTAGGCACCTGCCTCATACGCCAAGCAGGTCGGTATTGCAACGCAAAACTGGCCGCCTCAGGCGGCTCAAAAGTCGTGAATCGAGGGATCGCAAAACAATGCACCGATGCGACGTCCGGGGACAGGGACTGCTATTCGGCTCAACCTTTATCGTTGCCCTGAGGCACGGCGCAGTACTGTATCTAAATGCAAGCACCCCTACAGATCCTGCTTTCGTTCGATGAGGGAGGACGAGTCGATCCCTGATTCGGTATCCATGGACTATTTCATTGACGAAAGCGGCAATACCGGAGACCTCGCAAGAAGCGATGCCGCTTTCGCGTTTGGTGATCAGCCGATCTTCTCCCTAGCCGCCGTTGCGGTTCCCGACGAGCTATCGCTCATAGCCGAGATTGAGCGGCTCAGGGTCAAGCATGGAATCCAGGGCAACGAACTCAAATCCTCCGCGCTGACCGATAAGCCGGGGTTCGTCCTGGATATCGTCCGCTATCTTTGCGCCGGAGGACACCCCTACTTCCTTGAGGTCGTCGACAAGAAATACCAGCTGTCCTGCCACATCACGCAAGGGCAGTTGCTGCCGCCGATACCTGGTGTGCCCGACGATGAGACCAGCGCCAACCCCAAGTATCTCCGAGCACAACCGCTTGATGTCCTGATCTTCAGGGTCTTCCACCCAAAGCAACTTGTTCTCAACGTATGGACTGACCATGCTGATGAGACCCCAAGCGAGCGCAGTGGCTCTTTGTCTTCTTCCAGGCGATCCAGTGAATATGGTCGGATTCACCCGCCGGGAAAAGTGAAGACCGGACTGTGCCACCAGACTTCGAAGCGGCATATCGATGCCGTTCTTGACGAGATCTTTTACCCATTGCGGGGAAGGTCCCGGACACTTTCTTGCATCGATCCGGGGACGGTATTCGTTCACGTCCACGGAAAACGTTCCGTTCGGTATTGTGTCCAGCGATATCCCGACAAGATTCGACATCGTCTTTTGAGATTCAACCCCTCATCCCGATCTTACAGACCATTGAAGAACCACACTCCATGCCCTTCGAAAGGATGGATTGCACGATATATTCTCCCGCTCCCGCACTAATGACCGAGATTACAGCGGCAGCAGCGTGTTGCAGATCACCGGACCACAACGCCGATTCTCTCTCACCTTCTCCTCGGTGCCGGTCAGGATGGCATACTGCCAGAGTCAAGCATGCCTCAAAGTCGTCTATCATGTTTACCGAGACCGAACGCAAACTTGAATATTTCGCCAAGGACCGCCGCCGGGGAACTTCCCCGCCTCTTCGAGTTAGATCCTCTACGCTTTCAGGAAATGTGCCGCGACTTGCTCCAGGCCGAGCCGCAGTTCGTGGCCGTCGAAGTCTATGGCACCCCAGGACAGCTCCAACGTGGAATAGATATTCATCTGGCCTCGCAACAATTGGGCCGACCGCTCTCCTTCTGGTACCACCGATTACCTCTCGTCAATGAGTCGTCAGACAGCTCGGGATCCGGCGGCGCCTTTGTCCAAAATGGTTGGCGTACCGGGCCAAGTTTGAAGCTCTCTCCGGAGGACACGGTCCATCTCCACGCCGATCTGACGGCCTTATTGACGGCTGCACACTTCGATTTGCTCGACAAGGTAGAGGCCTCCTTCGGTCCGATTACCTTGGCACATGGGGCCCTAGTGGCCCTTGCGGCCATGCGGGAAGCGTCATACAGTATCCAGCCCGCCCGGCGAGCTTCGTTGAAGGCGGTCGACGCCTTGATCCATGCAGGGAAAATAGGTGTCTTTCAATATTCTCCCGATGACCTGGACGCTACGCCTGAAGATTCGGGCAGTGATCTGCGGGCTTCGAGGATGTACCGCAAGGCGCTTGCGCTTGGATGGCTGGTAGGGGACTTCGGTCCGCCTCTCGACGGTCACGGTCTACCGGCGAAGGAGCAACCTCATAATCAACGGCTGATCTTTCGATCTCCGCATTGCATCGTGGAATCGTTGCAAATTTTGGGCGAGATTTCGGGGGAGACAAGTGCCAACGCGCTTGCGGTCCTCGGTCCCGAACACAATCCCCCGATTGAGCGAATAATCGACAAGGGCACATCCCTTGTCTGCGGCGCTGGAGTCCTGGAGTCGCTGGCAACCGAGGGTGCGTTGGAAGCTGCCGCCAATGTCTTTGACCTGCACCTAGACAGCGGGGAGGTCGAGACATTTATCCAGTCTCCCCTTGCTGGCTTCGATCAAGCCGACGCGGACACAGAGTGGCTAACGCTGCTGATCGAAAGACTCACGAAGGGTATAGAAGCCGGCTCCTATCGACTGCTTCCCATCTTCCATGACCCGGGAGGCTCGCAAGATCATTCCCCGGACCCACCTGAAGTCAGTTGCCTGATGGATCTCTGCCGTTACCCGCCGGCCCCTGCCGACCTGCTCTGGATCGACGATCGATATATCAACGGTTTTGTGAACCGCGATGGAGTTCGCATCATCGATACCCTCGACATCGTGTATGCTTGGTGCTGACACCGAGTTCTTTTCCAAGTTCGGAGTGACCATCTATCCGATGGTGCAGTTTGGGCCTCACAAGGTAAAGCCGGAGCTGTTTTGGAAATCAGCGGAAACCGCGATACGCAGTGGCGTCCCCGCCACATTAGAAGTCGGCACCCAACAATTAATCGTCGCGACCAGCAAAGAACCTGTGGGGATGCGGCTCATGGTGGAAGACACGGCCTCGACAATGCGTTATGTCCTAGCAGATCTACCACTCGGAATCTTGTCGCTCTCGACGGCTGAACGTGAAGCGGCGATCCGCACAATTTCCAGCCAGTTTGATCTAGGTCAGAAGACGTGTGACGATGCCATCGCTCGCATTGCGCAATTGAGCGATGCCAACACACGCATGGCAGAGATCGTCCGCCTCAAGAGTCAAAGCGCTGCGTTTCTTTATTCAGACTTACTTCAAAAGATTCAGGCCCAGGATTTAATCGCAACCCCGGAATTTCTGTTTCAAGATCCGACGATCATCGCCCGACACTTGCGGTTGAATGACCTAAGCGACGTTCAGTCTCCAGACAATCGGCTCGACGTGGCGGCCGCCCACTCTACTTGAGGAGGTCGGGAGTGGAGCAGACGATAGTGCGACTCTGCGGGATTCCCAAGCCCATACCTTCCTCCGTTTTGGATCGAATCGGGCACATGACACCGGCGGACAGAAGAGCACTACTGAAACGTCTCATACAAGCCATAGGTCCCTCGCCAATAGGCATTGCACACCTGACGAAACTGTTCGGGCATTTCGCGGCGGATAGTTGGAGTTACATACGCTTCGTCAACGGGAACCTTAAAAGCATTGCTCAGGCAGCGGACGGCGTTCCGCTGGCCGCGTGGCGAAAGCTTCTCAAGTTCGTCGAAAGGGAGTTGTGGTACACCGAGGGCTTTCGCACACTGGCAGACGACGTGCGTCTTTTTGTTGCCTGGTCTCACGCCGATCGGCTGTTCCGAATAATGACTCATGCGGGCGTTGACGCGAAGTGGATACGAGATTTCTTCGCCGATGGATCCACACGCCTGCCCGCGGAGGTTGTGTCCGGAGACGGCGATTACGTCAGGGATATAGCCCACCCGGACCGCATCGCTAAATGGTGCCTCACTCTTGCGATGATCGTGTACTCTTCCGAGAGCGGCCGCTATGTTGAACCTGAAACGGTTGCTTTGCTTTCACAGAGATCCCAAACCGAAGCAGGCAAGCTGATCTCTCTCGTCGTCGACGCTAGACTCGCTCCGAATGCCATGAACTCCTTTATGCGCCGCGAAGGAGACGCAAGTTGGCTTCCAGTACTCGCGCCAGGCCTGGTGGAACTCATAACGGCATCCAGAAGCTCTTCCTCTCTGGGTGAGATTGCAAGGACCTTGCGGTCTGGAGAGGGAGACTTGGGCTGGGTCACCCTTCAGGCAATACTCAGGGACTACCCAATCCCAAAGGAGCTCGAAGGCGAAATCGGCAAAGCGCTGTTAGACCTTGATCTCGTTGCTCTGAACGAAAAGAATCCCGATGCGACCGTTCTTGCCCTGACGTTTGCAGCACAACACGCCGGACAGTTGGGTTCTGACGTTGTTGATGGCTTCAGAGCGAAGTTACTCGCATTGACCGAAGATTACGCTGAGAAGGAGCGACAAGGTTCCGCGCCCGACGATCGCGTCGTTGGTGCATTAGTATCAGCAGCGTTTTATCTGTACAGCAGGGGGAAGACAGATGGCAGATACGCTGCAATCGCAAACCTCTTGCATGACCTTGTGTTCAGGTGGCCGACCCTTACAAGTAGTTGTCGAATCATGATTGACCGGCTAGTTGAAGGTTTACCAAATAGCGATAGTCGAATTCTCTGGAAACTTCAGGTGCAGCTACGGTCCATTGCTTAGGGCATAAAACGCCGTGACTCAACAACGCTGACGCTGAGACGATCTGAGTCTACTCGACCTTACGGCTCCTATATCTTGACGACAAATGGTGGATGAGACTCTCTCTGTCTCATCCACCTAAAAGCCGGCGATTACTCGTCGCCGGCTCCGTCCGAATAGACCACCATTCCCACCACTTGCGCGCTATGTTCTCAAAGCTATTCTCTGCTTCACGCTGGCGCGCTTGGACCTCCCTCTGTTTCGCCTCACCCTCTGCTTTGCGTTCAGCCATCGGATCAATGCCAGAAGCCAGCGTCTTGCGAGCTGCGAAATGGAGTTCGCGGGCCTGGCCAAGATTCACGAACGGATACTCGCCCAACGCCATGAGCTTTTCTTTGTCATCGAACCGATAGCGCCAGCGCCACAGCTTCGACCCGCCAGCATTGACCAGCAGAAACAGGCCATCACGGTCGGACATCTTGAATGGTTTTTGCCCCGGTTTCGCTCCCCGGACCGCGGTATCCGACAACGCCATTTGCCACTCCCAGAGCAGGAATTTTGGCCGTACCCCACTTTCAAGGGAATTGTACCCAATCCGTACCCCAGTTTTTGAGTGGTTCTCCTCGCACCGCTGCGGACGTTTCTGCGCGCAAATTCCCAGTAAACCGTTGGTTTTGCTGGGAATTCGTTGAGCGAGGAGGTTCAGGGAAGTGCGGTAAAGTACGTACTTGGTTGCCCCCCAGGGATTCGAACCCCGATCGAGCGAGTCAGAGTCGCTAGTCCTACCATTGAACGAGGGGGCAACAGGTTGAAGGAGCCGCAGATGGTGGTTGCTGGCTGCCTTTTAGAGTGTACGAGGTGGGGAAGATAAGGTCAACGTGCGGCCGGGATAGGAGACAGAGGACTCCAAAACTGCCCTCCCCTAAAAGATGGCTAATTATTGTGAAGCATGCGTCCCAAAATTTCTACAAACGCGTTCAAAATAACCCGATACCAGCTTTTCCAGTATGAGTGTCGCTGCTTCACCAATTCTTCATTCCCGTAAACCAAAATCGTGCCGTATATCATCGCTCCCTTGGAGCTTTCAATTACCCACAAGTATTTTGTCTGAGCGGGGGGTGCTGCTTCTGGTGCGTGCTCAAGGCAGACACTTATGGGGTGTGCCGTCTTGGGGTATGTCGTCTTGGTGTTGAACTGCAGGCATGGACAGAGTGCGCGAATTCCCAGATGCGGACGGGAGATTGCGTCATGCCGATTTGGCGACGTGCGTGATGGCAAGCGCCTTGGGGTATTGCTCGAACAACTCTCGGAGCGCATTGGGGGCAGCATCCCGTTCGCCTGCCAGGATTGGGCGGCCACGAAGGCGGCCTATCGATTCTTTTCCAACGCGAGGATCAGCGAGGACAAGATTCTGGCTGGGCACTTTCTATGTACCAGAGAGCGGTTCGCGTCCGCTCGCGGTGGACCGGTGCTGGTGCTCCACGACACGTCGGAGTTCGTCTATCGTAGCGAAGAGAACGAGGCGATCGGCATGGTGACCCATGCTGATGCCGGATCAATAACAACGGGTTCGTTCACCCCGTGAACCGCTCGCGGGCTCGCTCCTATTGGGGCTGATGTTGCAGCTCAAACGTGCGCTGACCACATCTCAAACGACTGTCAGCTCCTGTTGCTGCAAAGCGTAAGTGTCGTCAGCGATGCAAAGCTGAAATGTCATCATAATCGGTTGTCGTCGTCGTGCGGTGGGAATGTGTGAAATCGTCGACACTGACGATTTCCAAGGCCTGTGGGAAGAGGGGGAGACCGGACAGTCTTATGGTCCGGTCTTCCACGCTTTCCAGCAGACCGTCATTTCCACCGCGGGGGGCGCCACGATTTTTGCTTTGTAATCGGGCCCGTAAAGCTGTCGACCTCGCTTCTGATATCCAAGCTTCTCGCTATTGGTCCTTATCTTCGGTTGATGCTTCACATCCTGCTGCGCCTTGACCACAGCGAGGGCATGGCCGAGGCGTTTGTTCTCGACGACGGCTGTATGGCTTACCCGCTGGTCCTTGCTGAAGACGCGGTAGGGAAGCGAGTACCCTTTCCATCGAACCTCTAAGGGCCTGTCGGAGAAGTCAAAGATCTCGACGTACTGACCGGCCAGCTTCTCCGATACTTCACTCCGCTCCAGAATGATCTGCTTGCGATCATAGGCAAGAGTGAGTTGCTGGCCGACATGCCGTTGCTCGCGGTGGCAGAGGATATCGGTGAGTTGACTTGCCTTGAATGGACTGAGCGGTGCAGGTTCTCTGGCTTCTGAGCAGGCACGGCGAAGCACTCGTTGAAGTGCTCCAGGAACGCCGGCAGGAAGACGTTGCCAGCTGCCATATCGCAGATGCCAGCTAGTCGCAGCTCTTTGACCAGGCGGTCCTGGAGAGTGCGATTGGCTCGCTCGACCCGTCCCTTGGGCTTGACTGGAGTTCGCGCACAGGATCTCGATGTTGAGTTCCGCCAAAGCACGACCGAACTGGGTCATGCCCGAGCCTCCGCTGGTATCCGGCTTGTTGACGCGGAAGACGGTGTGCTTGTCGGAATAGAAGGCTACCGGACAACCATGGGCTTCGAGGTAGCCCTGCAGCGCCTGAAAGTAGGAGTCCGTGCTCTCGCCGGGCACGAAGCGCAACTGCATCAGCTTGCTCGTGGCATCGTCGATGAATACCAGCAGGGTGCAAGGCTCGCCGTGGTCCTCGAACCAGCGGTGATCGCTGCCGTCGATCTGCACCAGCTCGCCGTACGACTCGCGTCGTAGCCGTGGCTGATGGAAGCTTCTGCGCTGCTTGCGCGATAGCCACAAGCCGTCACCAACCATCCACTTACGCAGCGTCTCACGCGAGATCTCAACCCCGTGCCGCTCCAGCAGCGCTTCGGCCGCGAGCGTTGGTCCAAAGTCGCGGAAGTTCTGCCGGACCAGCCCGAGCACGTACTCCTGAACTCCCGCTCCCAAACGGTTGATCGCCGGACGGCCCCGAGATCGATGGATCAACGCTCCGCCGCCACCGTCGCGGTACCTTGACAACAATCGCTCCGTCTGCTGTCAGCGTTACTTAAAATTCCTCGGTTTCATCGTTTGAAAATTCCCCAGTTGAGGCCGTAACCGATCATTCTGACCGTTGGAGGTTGGGATGGTGCGACTGGAGGGTTTCATGGA
>Ga0073928_10010222_pt1 | contig 11225 bp, 8 predicted proteins | sample PaiPotPPA55metaG_FD_76969 | JGI IMG/M metagenome (GOLD analysis project Ga0073928, IMG submission 76969) | Iron sulfur acid spring bacterial and archeal communities from Banff, Canada, to study Microbial Dark Matter (Phase II) - Paint Pots PPA... ...
ATGCCCCATACGGAGTGGGCCGCGCAAGTTGGCATCGCTCGCGACACGGACGGCTATCTGATTACCGGACCCGACCTGCAGCGACAAGGGCACTATCCGAAAAACTGGCCACTCGAACGCGATCCCTATTATCTGGAAACGAACGTTCCTGGTCTGTTCGCTGCAGGAGATGTCCGGCACGGTTCCGTGAAACGTTGCGCCTCAGCCGTCGGCGAAGGCGCCATGGCGGTCACCTTCGTGCATCGCTATTTGGCAAGTTCTTAGAAAAAATGCAAGGAACAAACTTCTGCCTCAATTCTGTTTATCTTCTTTTTGCTTGTCGTCTTTTTTCTCTTCGTCAGGTCCCTTCTCGTCTTTCGGTTTTTCCTTTTCCTTTATCGATATGAGTTCCACCTCAAATATCAGCGTGGCGTTGGGTCCAATGTCGCCGGGGCCCCGTGCACCATAAGCCATGTCGGACGGGATGAAAAGCTGCCACTTCGATCCTGCCGGCATGAGCTGCAATGCCTCGGTCCAACCCTTGATGACTCCGCCTACCGGGAACGTCGCCGGCTGGCCGCGTTTATAGGAGCTGTCGAATTCCTTTCCGTTGATGAGCGTGCCTCGATAATTGCACACGACGGTGTCGCCCGCGGTAGGCTTCGTTCCGGTGCCTTCGGTCAGAATCTTGTATTGCAGGCCGCTGGGCAATGCGACGACGCCCGGCTTGTTTTTGTTATCGGCGAGAAACGCTTCGCCCTCCTTTTTGTTCGCTTCTCCGGCCTGTTGCATTTTTGTCTCCTGTGCCTTGCGTATTTCGGCTCCCAGCTGCACGAATATGGCGTGGACTTCTTCGTCCGTGAGCAGGGTCTTGTCACCGGCTAGAGCGTCCTTATAGCCTTGGATCAGGATATCGCTGTCCACATCAACAGACTGCTTGCGCAGCTTGTTTCCAAGATCCATCCCGATCGCGTAGCTGCGCTTTTCTTTGTCTGTTTTGAGGGGCGAGGAACTTTGGCTTTCAGTTGCCGCAGCCTGATCGGTCTTTCCCCCGGGGGCAGGCGCAGCCTTGGGGGCGGGAGTTTGTTGAGGGTTGGGGGCCGGCTGCTGCGCGCGTGCATTTCCGGCCAGCATGATCTCGGCTGCGAATAAGATTACGGCGTTCATTAGTTGTTTTTTCATGGGAGAGTATTGTTACATTGCTCGCCCCGACGCGCAAATCGCGTTGTTTATTAACTTGCCCAAGGGCACGACGCGCTTTAACCTCACACGTTCCGGCATCCCCACATGCAAGAGAGCTCAAGTCGTCGCCGATTTCTAAAGAATGCCGCGCTCGCGGGAGGAGGCGTGGCGCTCGGCGCTGTGGGCTTGAACCAGATATCTCCGAAAATCTGGCGTGAACCTTTGGTGTTCGAACCCAACCGCAGCTATTGGGCGAGAAGCCAGTCGCCTCCGAACCCGCCTCTCACGGAAAATATCACTGCCGATGTCGCAGTGATCGGCGGCGGCTTCACCGGGCTTTCCTCGGCATACTACATCCGCACCATTTCGCCGCGTAAGCGCGTGGTTGTTCTCGAAGCCAAGGGCTGCGGCAACGGAGCCTCCGGACGAAACGGCGCCATGGTGCTGACGATGACCGACGACCGGTATATGCAACTCAGCGCCGATCCCGCAGTGGACAAAAGAATTTATGACCTGACGGCCCAAAACATTCAAACCTTGTTGAAGCTCAGCGCCGCGACCGGAATCGATTGCGAGCTCGAAACAAATGGCGCTCTGCAAGTGCTCAACACCTCCGAGGAAATCAAAGCCGCGCAGGAATATGTGCAGGCGGCAAGGTCCGCGGGCATTCCGGTTGAATTCTGGAGCAAACAACAAGTTGCCGTCGCAATCGGAACTACGCTCTACGAGGGGGCATTCTTCGACCCCAACGGCGGACACATTCATCCCATGAAGCTCGTGCAGGTATGGAAAGCAGCCGCGGAGTCCGCCGGCGCGGAGATTTACGAAAACACTGTGGCGGCGAACATCGAGGAAGGCAGCGAGCACGTTTTGCACACGGTGAGCGGATTCAGCGTAAGAGCAAAATCATTAGTGTTGGCAACAAATGCATTCACGCCACGACTGGGCCGTTTCCGGAACTCGATAGTTCCCGTTCACGAGTACGTGGCCATCACTCCACCATTGAGCGAGCAGCAACTGGCCGGTATCGGATGGCTGAAGCGCGCGCCGTTCAATGACAGCCGCACGGAAGTCATATATCTCGGCCTCACGCGAGGCAATCGTATCCATATCGGCGGAGGACGGCCCAGCTACTTCTTCAACAACGGCGATGGCGGTACAGGCGATGCTACACCTCATTACTCCCAACTGCGGCGCGAGCTTGTGCGGCTCTATCCCCAGCTCGAAGGCATCGAATTCGAAGCGGCGTGGAGCGGAGTCGTTGACTGGTCACTCAATGAAGCACCCTCCGTCGGGCGCACCGGAAAGCATAACAACATCTTCTACGGGCTCGGCTACAGCGGCCACGGCGTGAATTTGACCTCCGTGTTCGGCAGAGTCATTGCCGATCTCGAGGCCGGCCGCGACGAACAATGGAAGCCATATCCCTTCTTGAATGCGAGCCTCGATTACATTCCGAACGAACCATTCCGTTGGCTGGGGGCAAAATCGGGTTTGGCATGGTATCGCCTGACGGGCTCTTAGTGGCTCGCGAGCCAGCGAGATCATACGTGCCAGTGGCCGGCTAGAATGCTGCGCGCTATTTGCGCGACTTCCGTGTAAGCCAAGAATCCGAAGAAGATCGAAATCAGGATGCCCACATCGCCTTTGCGCGAAAGCGAAGGTCGCCACACCACGTACGCAAGTATGACCACGGCGAGACCAAGTGATGCGCTCAGCCACGACTCTAGCGAAACAGCAGAATATCCCAAGGTGGCGAAGAATGCCGAAGCGACAAGAACCTGTCCGGCGCCCGCAACCATGGCAAGGGCAAGACCGGCGCGGTCGGGTATGTTCCACGTGCGGATGAGTGCGACACCGAATGGCAGTTGGCCTAGGGCGTAGGCAATGACAGAAACCACTAAGTAATGTTGGCCGTAGCTGGAGGTAAGCGGTGGTCCTCCCGGGCGCAATAGATTGATAGTGGCCAGAGCAACCGTGCCAACAAGCGCAATGCGGAGACGAAACAGACCGGCTCTCGTCTCGCTCGAGACGGATTCTGGGCGTTCAACGCCCGCATCTGGAAATAGCTGAGGGTGTGTGGCGCGAGATACAGGGCCTGCGGAGGTATGCGGCGATGGAGTAGCGGCCGGGCCGACTGCCGGAGCCGACGTGAGCGCCTTTACGGCGGTTGCCAGGAAGCCGACGAACCCTGCCAGGAAAGCCACGGCGCCGACGAAAGCGCCGAACACATATAGACCTTGGAATTGAGTTGCGTTACCCCACATCCCGTGGCCCACTCCAACGCAAGACGGATAGCCGACTATGATGCCGAAGATCAGGAGGAGCAGCGATTGCTGCCAGGTAGGAGATCGACGTTTTGTGCCGGGGAGCATTAAGCAGCGGCGATTATAGCTTAGAATTGCGGGCCTCCCGGCGAGTAGCCGCTTGCGCCCCCAGTCTCGTTCGTCCGTCTTTTTTCAGCGCTCGATTTTCGTATTTCACGATTCGATTCTCCCCATTCCGTCGCATTTCCTTGCTTCCATCGCCTAATCTGACTACATTCTGAACTTCGTTTCTGCGAGGCGGGTATGTGCAAGAAAGAAGATAGTCGAGCGGAACTCGCGCTCCACGGTGATTCGGAGACTGGCGCATGAGCTCAGGTGCCGGAATTTATCTTTCGAGCACGGGGAGTTATCCGCGCATCGGCGACTCGCCGGAGTTGCAGCTACTGCGACGGACGATTGCCGCTCTCGATCGCGGCGACCGCACCACCGCCGATCTCCTTGACGCCGAAAATGATTTGACGCGCCACGCCGTTGCCGAACAAGTGGAAGCCGGGCTCGACGTGATTACCGACGGCCAAATCCGTTGGTACGATCCCATCTCGCACCTCGCCGGAAAGCTCGACAACATCCAAATCAAGGGCCTTGTGCGGTTCTTCGATACGAACACGTACTTTCGCCAGCCCGTGTTCGCCGGCAAGCCTGCGCGCCGGGGTCATCTCGTCGCGGGAGATTACAGTTTCGCGCGCAACGCTCTTGGCCACGTTCCAACGCCCGACGGCAAAGCTGGGAAGCTTGCTATCAAGCCGGTCTTGACCGGCCCGTACACCCTCGCGAAATTTTCACTTTCCGAACATTCCGCAAACGGGGCGGCCGCACCATTCGCCGCGCTGGAAGCCCGCGCGCAAGCGTATGCGGAAATTCTCGCCCTCGAAATCGAAGCGCTGGCAAAAGTGGGTGCGGAACTCATTCAGGTGGACGAGCCCGCCGTGATCAAGTATCCGGGCGATTGGGCCGTGTTCGAGAATTCGCTCGAGCCGATTGTTCAGGCGCGCGACAAAAGCGTTGCAAGCGGGCGCCGGCTCGAAATCGCGCTCTACGTTTACTTCCATGATTGCGCCCCGCTTTATGAGAAGCTCGTCGCGCTGCCGGTCGATATCGTCGGGCTCGATTTCACTTATAATCCGAAACTCGCAGACCTGATTGCCTCGACGGGATCTCCAATTCCACTGGGGCTGGGCCTGGTGGATGGGCGCAATACGCGGCTCGAGGATCCTGCGGCCGTGGCTCGGCACGTCGAGCGCATCCTGCCGAAGATCAAAGGCGGCTGCGCATATCTCGGCCCGTCTTCCGGACTTGAATACCTGCCGCGCGACCGTGCGTTTGCCAAGCTTGAATTGCTCGCGAAAAGCCGCGCTGCGCTAACAGGCTGAAGAATCGAAATGAGCCGCGAAAAACTGGAAAGCCTGGGATTGAAACTGCCGCTCTTTCCGACCACGTCGGTCGGCAGCTTCCCCAAACCCGATTATCTGGCGAAAGCTCGCACGGAGTTCAGCAAAGGCCTCATTTCGGAACAGGACCTTCGCGATCTCGAACGCCGAGCCACCGCTTTCTGGATCGAGACGCAGGAAAAACTTGGCGTGGACGTTCTGGTGGACGGAGAAATGTATCGCGGCGACATGGTCGCCTATTTTGCTGAGCGCCTGCCGGGCTTCAAACAAGGCGGCCTCGTTCGCAGCTACGGCAATCGCTACTACCACAAGCCGGTGATTTCCGGGGAGGTGCAGTGGCGCGGCCCGGTGACCGTGGATTGGTGGAAGTACGCGCAGAGCCTGACGAAGAAACCTGTGAAAGGCATGCTCACCGGCGCGTACACAATCATGGACTGGAGCTTCAACGAATTTTATGCCGACCGGCGCGCGGCGGCGCTGGCCCTTGCGGCCGTGATTCGCAAGGAAGTCGAAGCGCTCATCGCTGCCGGTTGCAAGATTATCCAAATCGACGAGCCTGCGCTTTCTGTGCGCCCCGAGGAATTGCCCATCGCCGTGGAAGCGATGGACTTCACCAGCAAAGGTCTCGCCGCCTATTTCATCACGCACGCCTGCTATGGCGAGTTTGAAAATATTTATCCCGCCATGCTCGATCTGGCGGTGGACAATTTCGATCTCGAAATGTCAAACAGCGACCTCGATCTGCTCGAACTTTTCCGCCGCCATCCCTTCACCAAGGACATCAGCTTCGGCGTTGTGGACGTGCACTCCCACGCCACCGAGAGCGCCGACGCCGTTCGCAAGCGAGTGGAGCAAGCGCTGACGATCCTTCCGAAGGAGCGGGTGTGGGTGGACCCGGATTGCGGCCTGAAGACGCGCACCGTCGAAGAAGCTATCGAGAAATTGCGGGCGTGCGTCACGGCTGCGAAGGCCTTCCGCAACTGACACATCGGATGTTTACCCTTTGTGAACGTCCGCACGCTGGACTTTTTTGGCGGTGTTAATATCGCGTTGATGGCGCACGAACTCACCGACCGCGTTTCTGAGTTCCCACGGGAACGTGCTTCTGTTCACCGAGTCCATCGATCGAGCTTGCGGAGCCGGTCGGTCGTTCTGGATGCGTCTGATTCGGACGCCTTCATTCTGGACCCGCCCAGAAAACGCCGGGCATTTCGGAGTTGGTTCGCACTCGCGATTTGTGCGGGAGTCCTGCTGGCCCTCGGGATCGTCGCAATTATGAATTTCTAGCCGGCCTTGCCGCAGTGCTGGCCTGGTGTTAGCATCGCGGCATGCCTCACGAGTACACCGATTATCCGCCCGACCCGGAAACGCAGTCCGCTTCCAGCCGCGGCCCTCGTCCGCCTTTCAAAGGCATCGCCGCCGATCTTCTGGACCCGCATGACGCAACTCCGCCGCCGTCGGGCCTGATGCCCAGGCGCTGGCATATTTCCGTGTGGGTGGGCATTGCTTTGCTACTTGGTGTATTTGTCGCGCTGCTTCTAATCGGCATGTTTTCCGGCTGAGCTCCATCTTGAAAAAACTAATAGGAATTCTCGTCGCATGCGGCTTGCTCGGTCTGGCTCCGGTGATCGCCGCCGCGCAACAACCTGTTGAGTCACGCGAGCTAACCACACCAACTTCAGCGTCACATCCCGACTGGCCGACAGCGCCTGTGCGCGCTTGGAAAGGGATGGTGGTGAGCGACGAGAAGTTGGCGTCAGAGGCCGGCGTCGAGATCATGAAGCAAGGCGGCAATGCCGTGGACGCCGCCGTGGCGGTGGCGTTCGCGCTCGCCGTCGTTGAGCCTGAGGCGGGAAACATCGGCGGCGGGGGATTCATGCTCGTCCGGCTGAAAGACGGTCGTTCGCAATTCGTGGACTATCGCGAAATTGCACCGGCGAAATCCACGCGCGATATGTATCTGCGCGCCGACGGCAGGCCCGATCCCGATGCTTCGATCGTTGGATATCGTTCGGTGGGCGTGCCGGGGACCGTTGCCGGCCTTGCGCTTGTAGTGAAGAATTACGGCACGATGAACCTCGGCCAGGTAATGGCGCCCGCAATTCGTCTGGCGACAGACGGATTTCCGGTGAGCGATAGGTTCGCGCGGTTGCTGCGCGAATTGAGTCCCGTACTTGGCAAGTTCACGGTCAGCCGGCATGTTTTCCTGAAAGACGGCGCGTTCTACCAGGCCGGAGAAATTCTCCGCCAGCCCGAACTCGCGGCTACGCTGCGGCGCATCGCGCGAAACGGTCCGGAGGAATTCTACAGCGGCCGGACGGCGCACGATCTCGCGGACGAAATGCAGCGCGAAGGCGGTTTAGTCACATTCGATGATTTGGCGCATTACGCGCCGAAAATCCGGGAGCCGCTCAGCGCCGGATACAAAATCAACGGACACGATTGGGAAGTAATCACGAGCCCTCCGCCAAGCTCGGGTGGGGTCGCAACGATCGAGGCTCTGAACATTCTCGCGCCCATAGAACTGAAATCCTGGAGCGATCCCTCGTCCGCGCAATGGACGCTCGAAGCCATGCGCCGGGTATTTGCGGACCGCGCAGCTTATCTCGCCGATCCGGATTTCGCGCACATCCCCGTTCTCGGCTTGATGTCCCAGTGTTATGCAGACGCTCTGCGCGCGACGATTGACCCAACGCGCGCGTCCACAAGCGACAAGATCGGCGCAGGAAATCCTGCTCTCTACGAAAACCCCGCAGCGTCGTCCAGCCCGTGTCCGAAGTTGAGCGATGAACCCAATCAGCAAGATTTTCAATTCGCGGAAGCGCGAGCGCTCGCTCTCGCGGAATCGGCGCACGGCGGTCACACCACTCATTTCTCCGTCGTCGATGCCGCCGGCAACGCCGTCGCGAACACTTACACGCTCAACGACAGTTTCGGCTCCGGCGTGACTTCGGCTGATGGCTTTCTCCTCAACGATGAAATGGACGACTTCACCACCCATCCCGGCGCCCCCAACATGTTCGGCCTCATCCAGTCCGAAGCCAATACGGTCGGACCGGGCAAACGGCCGCTAAGCTCGATGATGCCGACGATCCTTCTGCGCGATGGACAACTGAGCTTCGTTACTGGATCGCCCGGCGGCCCCACGATTATTTCCGCGACGTTACTCTCGATTCTCAACTGGATGCGGCTCGGAATGGACGCGCAGTCTGCAATCAACGCTCCACGCTTCCACCATCAGTGGATGCCTGACGCAGCCGTCCTCGAACCTGATTTCCCGGACGCGGTGGCAAAGGATCTCGAAGGCCGCGGCTACCACCTCGCTCCCCAGCGGCACTGGCTTGGCCAAGTCGAGGCCATTGGCATAGACCCGAAAACAGGTGAGCGCCTGGGCGCGCCCGATCCTCGCCGACAAGGCGCTGCTGTCGGCTATTGATTGCTCCGTTCAATTTACTGGCGAGAGCGGGATCGGCAAATTTTTATCGCAGCATTTCGGCGGCTCAAGATCACTTACCCGCGTTGGCTTGCCCGGCGGCGACTTGCCTGCGAACTTCGTCGAGCCAGTTCAGCACCACGGTAACCTCCGCGGCTGGCCGCTCTTTGCCGCCCACGAACTGGAACCCGAGGAAGTGCTGACCATCGGGCATCACGTCATACGACGTGAACGGAACCCGCATTTCAAACCTGTGGTCGAACATGAGCCGGGGCTTGGCGGCTTCGAAAGAATCCTTCTGCACCGAATAGGGCACTACCATCAAAGCGGTCGATGCGCAGTAGTAGAGCTCGTGTCCCGTCTTCGACCATTTCGGTTCTATTCCGCCCTCGGTGGACACCTGCCACTTTCCTCCCGGGCCCGGGAACGGCACTACGTAAATCTGCGGAACTCCAGAGTCCAGTCCCTGATAGGCTATCCATCGACCATCCGGAGAAAACGTCGGGCGGTTATCGGTAGTGCTCAAGTCGAGAAATCGTTGAGGCTTCCCGGGCTTTCCGTCCGCGCCGACGGTCAGAGTCCACATCTCGCAGCAGTGGCCAGTTGTTTCCGACAGTTTAGAAAAAGCCAAAACCTTTCCATCGGGAGACCATGATCCGGGGTAAGCGTTCAAGATGTCGTCAGGAGTCAGTGCCTCTTCTCCGCCGGATCCGTCATAGCGTTTCCAGTAGATGGCTTGCCCTGAACCCTTTACACTTGCACGAGGCCGCGCGTATGTGAGCCGCTCTCCATCGGGCGTCCAAATCGGATAGGATTCTCCACCGTTCCCGAGACTCATCGGAATTGTCGTGCCGCGCACGAAATCATGGACCCAAACTCCGTTTCCTTTCTGAAACGCGGCGCGCTTCCCATCAGGCGAGACGCTCAGCGAAGCCGCGCTCTGCACATTTTCTACTACGACCGAACTCTCGCCCTTGGAATCCACCAGTACGACGTTGAGGTTCTGATTCGGTCCACCTCCAGACAGATAGATTGCCATGCCGCTATCTGAAGTAGTGAGCTGCACCCCACCGTTGGAGATGTCAAAATTCACTCCTTGCATGATGGGGATGGATGTCCCGGTTACTTTCAATGCCTTAGCATCGAAAGGAGCAACGAACACGGTGCCCTGCGACACATACAAGAGATAGCCGCCGGGGAGATAACGGCCAAAAAACGCGTTCTCCACCAGGACCTTTGGTATCCCCGTATCGAGGGGCGCCGCTTCCACCGTGGCATGTTCGAAAAAATTATTGTCCGCGGAGCCAGTGAACAGCACTGCTTTGCCGCCAGGGAGAAATTGCGGCCACCTGTGAGTAAGCTCGCCGCGCGCGACATCGAGATGCGTAAGCACCTCCGGCTTCCCTCCCGCTGAAGGTACCCGGTAGAGCGCCGATGTGAAATTGGTTGGAAAAATGATGGTTTGGTCGTCGCCCCAGGCTGCTCCGCGGTAGCCAGTGACGTCGGCCAAGGAAATCGCTGCTCCGCCCCGTACCGAAATCTTCTTTAATTTCCCGTTGCCGAAAAAGCCTATCCACTGCCCGTCCGGAGAAAAAAAAGGGCACAATGCTTCCCCCGCGCCATCCAGCAGCGTGGGAGTCGCCTTATCGATGTCGCGCAGGTAAAGCCTCCCGGTGTCCGAGCCCTGGGTTTGTGTCACATAGGCGATCCGCGACCCGTCAGGCGATACTGCAACCACCGGCCCGTCCGCAATTTCAACTTTCTGGTCTGGCGGTATGCGCAAAGAAAGTTCTATGGTTCTCTGTGCAGGGGAATGCGAAGACTCGCGCAACGCGAAAAGCGCTAAGACGAGACCTACACCCAAGATTCCCGCGAGAGCCCAAGGCAAGAATCGTTGCCAGGACTGCGCGGCAGGTTGTGGCGGAGCAGTCGCCACTTCAGATGCCGTTTCTTGCGTAGAGCCCGACAGAACCTCTTCAATCGCGATCCGTGCGTCGCCAATGGCCTGCAAACGTTGCCGCGGGTCTTTTTGCAAACAGCGCTGCAGCAGGTCGCGAATTGGTCTGGGCGTGTTCTCTGGAAGCGAGTTCCAATCCGGAGAGTCTTTGATGATAGCCGCGAGCGCGTCCGACACGGTCTCGCCGCCGAACGTCTGTTCGCCGGTGAGCATCTCGAACAGAACCACGCCGAACGACCAGATATCCGAGCGGCGGTCCACCGCCTTCCCTTTCGCTTGCTCCGGCGACATGTAGGCAGCGGTGCCGAGAATGATTCCTTCCTTGGTGGAAGCCATCGTCAACGTGGGAGAGTTGGAAATATCCTGCGACGAAGAACCGTCCAGCAAAGCCTTGGCCAGGCCGAAGTCAAGCACCTTTACTTTGCCGTCGTGGGTCAGTTTGATGTTTGCAGGTTTCAAATCGCGGTGAACGATGCCGCGCTCGTGGGCGCATTCGAGGGCTTCCGCGATTTGTTTCGCGATGGGTAACGCTTCCTCGATCGGGATTGCGCCCTGCTTAATCCGTTCGGCAAGAGTGGGGCCTTCGACTAACTCCATCACCAGCGCGCGCACGCCACCACTCTCCTCGAAACCATATATGGACGCGATATGGGCGTGATTAAGAGATGCGAGAACTTGCGCTTCGCGCTGGAAGCGAGCCATGCGCTGTTCGTCGTGAGCAAATGCCTGCGGAATAACTTTAAGCGCGACGTCGCGGCCCAACTTCGAATCCCTCCCGCGATACACTTCGCCCATGCCGCCCGCGCCAAGCGGCGCGACAATTTCGTAGGGACCCAGTTTCGTGCCGGAGGAAAGCGTCATTATGCAACCGCATTATACAGAGCCGACAGCCAAAAGGCGTGCTAAGTGTTGGCAACGAGAGCTTCGATGGACGGATGAACCCAGCCTTCGGTTAAAGC
>Ga0073928_10010223_pt1 | contig 11225 bp, 10 predicted proteins | sample PaiPotPPA55metaG_FD_76969 | JGI IMG/M metagenome (GOLD analysis project Ga0073928, IMG submission 76969) | Iron sulfur acid spring bacterial and archeal communities from Banff, Canada, to study Microbial Dark Matter (Phase II) - Paint Pots PPA... ...
AAATCCGCTTCGCCCACCATGCGCTCGCTGCCGTTGGCGGCAGCGAAACCGGCGCGCTCGGCGCGCGCGATGCTCCGGGCGCTGCGGCCATCGAGCACGGTGACGATCCGGGCGCCGTGCTCGCGCAGCCTGCGGCCCACGGCGCTGCCCATCTCGCCCGGCGCGATGATGGCGATGACGTCGCTCATTGATCTCTGCTCCTGTCCGCCTGCGCGTCCGGCACGAGGCGGCGATAGAACTCGGCAAGGATCGCGGCGCCGAGCGCGGTCAAGAGAAACTGCAGCATGGTGTCGACCACGCCTCCCAGCAGCACGAGACCGAGCGGCGGGTACGATGGCAGCTGTTCGATGTTGAAGTGTGCGGCGGTGAGAATGACGCTCAGCGCGAAGCCGACGGTGACGAAGACGGGCACGTAGACGAGGAGCGTCACCGCGGCGAGGCGCCACGTGTTGCCGCGCATCTGCCGCCACGCCTTGCGCCAGCCCATCGGAGCGCCGCAGGCCGCCGCCGGCCAGACCAGCGCGAGGCGCAGCACGCCGAGCGCCACCGCGATGCACAGCAAGGCCGCGGTCCCGGCGAGCATCCGCGTCGCATCATCGGCAGCCGACGCCGCGCCGGAGATAACGAGCGCGGCCGCCGGCCCGATCGTCGGCATGGAGAACAGCACCGTATATCCGATGAACCGCGCCCAGGCGGCGGCGAAAAGATGACGCGGCAGGGCCCGGCCGTTCGAGAACAGCAACGCTTGGTACCAGCGCACCGCGAAAGCATTGAGGCAGAGCAGCGCCGCCACGATCTCGACGAGGTCCTCGACGGTGAAGGGGAGCGCCGTCGCGTCGGCTGGCCCGGGCGAGAAAGACTCGACGACGCCCGGCACGATCTCCACCGCCAGCATGACGAGCAGCGGCAGCCAGCCGAGCTCGAGCGCGAGACCGAGGCGGCCGAAGACGGCGGCGTAGGCGGCTGTCGCCACCTCGCCGACTCGAACCTTGACCTGCGCGGCTGCGCGCTCCGGCACCGCCATCGACCTTTCCTCCAGCGCATCGCGGGCGAAGATGGCGCGCCGGTCCCGGCCGGCGCAAGGGCGGCGGCTATGCCGGTGCGGTGTCGAGCGCGTAACCGGCAGCGCGGACCGTGCGGATAACGTCGGGGCGGCTGCCATCGTTCAACGCCTTGCGCAGCCGGCGGATATGCACGTCCACGGTGCGCAACTCGAGCTCGGCCTCGCGGCCCCACACCGCGTCGAGCAGCTGCTCGCGCGAGAACACCCGGCCCGGACGCTCCAGGAAAAAGCGCAGCAGGCGGAATTCGGTGGGGCCGAGATGGACCGGCGCGCTGCCGCGCCTGACGCGATGGGCCGAGAGGTCCATGGCGATGTCGGCAAAGCGTAGCGTCTCCGCTGAAACCGCCGGACGCACGCGGCGGATGACGGCGCGCAGCCGCGCCACCAGCTCGCCCGGGCTGAACGGCTTCACCACGTAGTCGTCAGCCCCGCTGTCGAGGCCGCGCACGCGATCGCCCTCGTCGCCGCGCGCCGTCAGCATGATGACCGGCAGGTCGCGCCACGCCGGTGCGCGGCGGATCTGGCGGCACACTTCGATGCCGGAGATGCGCGGCAGCATCCAGTCGAGCAGCACCGCATCGGGCGTGGTCTCGCGCAGCTGCAACAGCGCCTCCTCGCCATCATGCGCCTCGTTGACGGCGAAGCCCTCGCGCTCGAGGTTGTAGCGCAACAGCGTGACGAGCGCCGGCTCGTCCTCGACCACGAGCACCAACGGCCGCATCACCCGGTCCCCTCGCCACCGCCGCGCGCCGTGTCGATGATGGCGAGAGTCGAGCGGTCACCCTTGGGCCGCACCTGGGCGAGCGGCGTGCCATGGACGAGGAAGTAGAGGGTTTCCGCGACGTTGGTGGTGTGGTCGCCGACGCGCTCGAGGTTCTTGGCGATGAACAGCAGGTGCGTGCAGGCGGTGATGTTGCGCGGATCCTCGATCATGTAGGTGAGGAGCTCGCGGAAGAGGCTGGTATACATCTCGTCGAGCTCTTCGTCCCTGAGCCATACGGCGAGCGCCTTCTCGGCGTCGCGCTCGACATAGGCGTCGAGGATGTCCTTGATCATCGCCTGGCACAGGCGTCCCATGCGCGGCACGGCGTAGACCGGCTTCACCGGCGGCGCCTGATTGAGGGCGATCGAGCGCTTGGCAACGTTCGCGGCGTAATCGCCGATGCGCTCGAGATCGCTGGCAACCTTGAGCGCGGCGATACTCTGCCTGAGATCGCGCGCCATCGGCTGGCGCAGCGCCAGGAGCCGCATGACCAGACCCTCGATCTCGTGCTCGAGCTGGTCGACCTGGGCGTCGCCCTCGATCACTTCGGCGGCAAGATCGCTGTCGCGCCGCGTCACCGCGTCGATGGCGGCGCCCAGCTGTGCTTCCGCCAAGCCGCCCATCGCGGTGATGGTGTTGTCGAGGCGTTGCAGCTCTTCGTCGTAGCTCTTGATGATGTGCTCGGAAACCATCGATCCCTCATCAACCGAAGCGGCCGGTGATGTAATCCTCGGTCCGCCTCTCCTTCGGATGGGTGAAGATTGTTTCGGTCTCGCTGAACTCGACGAGTTCCCCCAGATACATGAAGGCGGTGTAGTCGGAGCTGCGCGCCGCCTGCTGCATATTGTGCGTCACGAGCGCGATGCAATAGTCGGATTTCAACTCGGCGATCAGCTCCTCGATACGCTGCGTCGATATCGGATCGAGCGCCGAGGCCGGCTCGTCGAGCAGCAGGATCTCCGGCTTCACCGCGATGGCACGGGCGATGCACAGGCGTTGCTGCTGCCCGCCGGACAGCGACAAGCCGCTCTGCCGCAGCTTGTCCTTGACCTCGTCCCACAGCGCGGCACGGCGCAGCGCCTCCTCCACGCGCTCGTCGAGCTGGCTCGGCGCGAGGTGCGCATAAAGGCGTATGCCGAAGGCGACGTTGTCGTAGATCGACATCGGGAAGGGTGTCGGCTTCTGGAACACCATGCCGATCTTGGCCCGCAGCAGATTCAAATCCTGCGCCGGGTCGAGGATGTTCTGCCCGTCGACCAGCACCTCGCCGGTCGCGCGCTGCCCGGGATAGAGCTCGTAGATGCGGTTCAGGATGCGCAGCAGGGTCGACTTGCCGCAGCCTGAGGGACCGATGAAGGCGGTGACGCGCTTGTCGTGGAGCACCAAATTGATGCCCTTGAGCGCCTCGAACTTCTTGTAGAAGAAACGAGCGTCCCTGATCACGACCTTGGGACTCGTCTGGGCGACGGCGACGGGCTCGCGCGGCCGCACATAGGGACGCGCCAAGGTCGACGGCCGCGCGGGTTCCGCGGTGAGGGCGTATTCGGCGTTCATGGCGAGCGATTGCTCCAGCTGGCGAGGGTGCGGGCAAGGATGTTGAGCGCGAGGATGGCCAAGGTGATCAGCATTGCGCCGCCCCAGGCGAGTTCCTGCCAGTCGGCATAAGGGCTCAGTGCGAACTGAAAGATCACCACCGGCAGGTTCGCCATCGGCCCGTCCATGTTGACCGACCAGAACTGGTTGTTGAGCGAGGTGAAGAGGAGCGGCGCCGTCTCGCCGGCGATGCGCGCGACGGCGAGCATGACGCCGGTCAGCATGCCCTGCAGCGCCGCGCGGTAGGCGACCAGGACGATCACCTTCCATTGCGGCGCGCCCAGCGCGACGGCGGCCTCGCGCAGGGTCGCCGGCACCAGCCGCAGCATGTCCTCGGTGGTGCGCACCACGACCGGCACGACGATGATGGCGAGCGCGACCGAGCCGGCCCAGGCCGAGAAATGGTGCAGCGGAACGACCAGCAGGCCGTAGACGAACAGGCCGATGATGATCGAGGGCGCGCTCAACAGGACATCGTTGATGAAGCGCACGGCCGAGGCGACGCGGCTGGCGCTGCCGAACTCGGCGAGGTACGTCCCGGTGAGCACGCCCACGGGCGTGCCGACCAGCGTGGCGAGCGCCGTCATCACCACGCTGCCATAGATGGCGTTGCCGAGGCCGCCGCGGCTGCCGGGCGGCGGCGTGTTCTCGACGAAGAGACCGGGCCGGAGTGCCGGGATGCCGTTGCGCAGTAGCGTGCCCAGGATGAAGAACAGAATGGCGAGACCGATGCCGGTCGCCGCCCAGGACAGTGCGAGATAGACGGCATTGTTAGCGCGGCGTCGGCCGTAGAGCGTCATCGCCGCCTCACTTGGCCGCGCGCTGGTCGAGCCGCAGCAGCATCAGCTTGGCGGCGGCGAGCACGATGAAGGTGATGACGAAGAGAATGAAGCCGAGCGCGAACAGCGAGGAAGTGTAGAGATCGCCGACTGCCTCGGTGAACTCGTTGGCGAGTGTCGCCGAGATGGTGGTGCCGGGCGCCAGCAGCGAGGTCTTGATGCGATGCGCGTTGCCGATGACGAAGGTGACCGCCATGGTCTCGCCGAGCGCGCGGCCGAGGCCCAGCATGATGCCGCCAATGACGCCGACCCGGGTATACGGCAGCACGATGTGGCGCACGACTTCCGCGGTGGTAGCGCCGACGCCGTAGGCCGATTCACGGAGCATCGGCGGCACCGTCGCGAACACGTCGCGCATCACCGAGGCGATGAAGGGCAGCACCATGAAGCCGAGGATGACGCCGGCGGTGAGCACGCCGAGGCCCAGCGGCGGCCCGGCGAAGAGCGCGCCGATGACGGGCAGCTCGCCCAGCGTCGAGACCAGCGCCGGCTGCACCGTGAGCTGCAGGAAAGGCGCCAGCACGAACAGGCCCCAGACGCCGTAGATGATGCTGGGGATGGCCGCCAGCAGCTCGATCAGCGTGCCGATCGGGCGGCGCAGGAAGGGCGGGCACAGCTCGGTGAGAAAGACGGCGATCCCGAGGGCGAGCGGAATGCCGATGAGCATGGCGATGAGCGAGGTCATGAGCGTGCCGTAGATCGCCGGCGACGCGCCGAAATTCTCCTTGACCGGATTCCACGCCTCGCTGGTCAGGAACCCCCAGCCGAACGCGCGGAAGGCCGGCAGCGCCCCCACGGCGAGCGCCACCATGATGCCGCCCAGCAGCACCAGCACGCCGATGGCGAAGGCCTGGGTAGTGCCGCGGAACGCCGCGTCCAGGAGGCGCTGCCGGTCGATCCTGCGTCGTGTCGGTAAGCCTAGCGAGACGTCCATATGGGCTTGCCGCTGGCATCCTTGATATTGCTGGCCCAGGACGCTTCGACCAGCTTGACCACGGTGCCGGGCATCGGCACGTAGGCGAGTTCCTCGGCCATCTTGCCGCCGTTCGCATAAGCCCAGGCGAAGAAATCGAGCACCTGCTTGCCCGTCTCGGGCTTCTCTTGCGCCTTGTGGACAAGGATGAAGCTGGCGCCACTGATCGGCCAGCTCTCCTTGCCAGCCTGGTCGGTCAGCAAGAGATAGAAGCCGCGCGCCTTCTGCCAGTCGGCATTGGCGGCTGCCGCTTGGAAGGACTTGGCATTCGGCTGGTTATATACGCCTTCCTTATTGGAGAGCAGCGTATAAGGCAGCTTGTTCTGCAAGGCGTACGCGTATTCGACATAGCCGATCGACCCGGCGGTACGGCTGACCAATGCAGCCACGCCTTCGTTGCCCTTGCCCCCGAGGCCTGTCGGCCACTCGACGGAAGTGTCCGCGCCGACCTTCTCTTTCCATTCTGGGCTTACCTTGGATAGGTAGTCGGCGAAGATAAACGTAGTGCCCGAACCGTCCGAACGGTGCACAACCGCGATTGCCTGGTCCGGTAGTTTCATTCCTGGATTGAGCTTGGCCAACGCGGCATCATTCCATTTGGTGATTTTGCCGAGATAAATGTTGGCTAGAGTCGGCCCATCGAGTTTCAGCTTACCCGACTCAATACCCCCGACGTTGATAGCCGCGACCTCGCCGCCCATGATCATCGGCCACTGCGTCAGGCCGTTCTTGTCGAGTTCCTCGGGCTTCAAGGGCATGTCCGAGGCGCCGAAATCTACGGTTTTGCTGATGATCTGCTTGATGCCGCCGCCCGAGCCGATCGACTGATAATTGAGGCTGATGCCGGTCTTCGTCTTGTAGGCATCCGCCCATTTGGCATAGATCGGATAGGGAAAAGTGGCGCCGGCGCCGGAGATCTCCGCCGCCTGGGCAGTGATCGGCGCGACCGCCACCAACGCGATGGCGATAGTGCCAAGCCAAGACGATGCCTTGCTGCGAGCCTGCACGGTGTGGTCTCCCTCCGCTGGATTTGAACGAAAACCGCCCGTTCTCGTCGAAAGAGGCCATGGCGGCTTTCATACCCATTGGCTACAGCCGGCGCGTTACAGCAATACGACCACAGCGTTACAAGATTATGACAGTTCGGCTTTACGCTGCCACAAGGGGCAGGTGGACAGTGAAGACCGTGCCCTCGCCCAACTCGCTGTCGATGTCGAGCGCGCCGCGGTGGTGGCTGACGATGTGCTTGACGATGGCGAGGCCGAGCCCGGTGCCGCCCAATTCGCGCGAGCGCGCAGCGTCGACCCGGTAGAAGCGCTCGGTGAGCCGCGGCAGGTGCTCGCGTCCGATGCCTTCGCCGTGGTCTCGCACGGTGATGGCGAGGGCCGCCGGGCGCTCGCCCGGCCGCGCCCCCGGCAGGAAGCGCGGCGAGGGATGCGCGCCGACATCGATCGTGGTGCCGCGGCGGCTGTATTTGATGGCGTTGTCGAGCAGGTTCTGGAACACCTGTGCCAGCTCGTCGGCGTCGCCCAGCACCTTCGGCAGTCCCGCCGGCAGGTCGATGACGATGCGCATGTCGCGGGCGGCGGCGCGCTGCTCGAGCGTGTCGACGACGGCGCGCAGCACTTGCTCGATGTCGACGCGCTCGGTGGGCGCGAGGTGCTCGTTCATCTCGATGCGCGACAGCGACAGGAGGTCGTCGACCAGCCGCGCCATGCGCTGCGCCTGCTCGGCCATGATGGCGAGGAAGCGCTCGCGCGCCGCGGCGTCGTCGCGCGCCGGCCCGCGCAGCGTCTCGATGAAGCCGGTGAGCGAGGCCAGCGGCGTGCGCAGCTCGTGGCTGGCGTTGGCGACGAAATCGGCGCGCAGCCGCTCGCTGCGCTTGACCGCGGTCATATCGTGCAAGGTGAGCACCGCCGCCGCGCCCTCTGCGGTGTGCGGCCGGATCGCCGCCAGCCGCGCGGAGAGGTGCCGCTCGACCGGCGTGGTGATGTCGAATTCGACGATGCGCGAGGACTCGCCGCGCAGCACGGCGTCGGCAGCGGTGAGGACGGCGGGATGGCGCACCGCCAGTGCCAGGTCGCGCTCGACCAGGCGCATGCCGAAGAGCTCGTTGGCCGCGGCATTGGCGCGCAGGATGCGGCGGCGCTCGTCGAGCAGGATCAGCGGATCGGGCAGCGCCACGAGCACCGCCTGAGCGGCGCCGAGCTCGATCTCGCGTGTGGCGAGCTTCTGGCGCGAGGCGCGCGCCCAGCGCCCGACCGCGAGCCACAGCTCGCGCACCGACGGGCTCACCGTCGCAACGTCCGGGACGACGGCCTCCGCGGCCAGGGCGTCGACAGCTTTGCGCACCGCGGCGATGCCCATCACCAGCGGCCGCAGCAGCACGAGGACGGCGGCGTAGATGGCGATGGCGGCGAGGAAGGCCGACCCGGCGCGGATCGCGCCTTCCCCGGCATAGATGGCAAGCGCGACGAAAGCCGGAGCGGAAAGCGCCAGCCCGCCCAAGAGCCATCGCGCGGTCGGGGTCATGGAGCGTTCTCGCCCTTTCTCCCTCTCCCCCTATGCGAGAGGGATCTGGCAACTCGTCTTTACTCGATCGCCTCGTGAGCGGCCAGCGCGGCGAGATTGACGAGATCCGACACCGTCGCGCCCATCTCGACGATCTGTGCCGGCTTCTCGAGCCCCATCAGCAGCGGCCCGACGCGCCTTCCACCGCCGAGCTGCTCGAGCAGTTGCGAGGCGATGTTGGCGCTGTTGAGGCCGGGCATGATCAGCACGTTGGCCGGGCCCGAGAGTCGGCAGAACGGGTAGCGCTCGCGCATCAGCGCGACGTTGAGGGCCACTTCCGCGCTCATCTCGCCGTCATATTCGAAATCGACCTTGCGCGCGTCGAGGATGGCGACGGCGTCGCGCACGCGCTGCCCCGCCTCGCCCAGCGGATTGCCGAAATTCGAGTACGACAGCAGCGCGACGCGCGGCGCCTGGCCCATCATCTGGCGCGCGCGACGCGCCGATTGCATGGCGATGTCGGCGAGCTCCTCGGCGACGGGCAGCGCGTGCTCGGTGGTGTCGGCGATGAATACCGAGCCGCCGCGCGACAGCAGCAGGGCGTAGCCGCAGATGCGGTGCCCCGGCTTGGCGGCGATGACGCGCGTCACTTCCTCGAAGGCGGTGAAATAATTGCGCGTCGCGCCGGTGACCATGGCGTCGGCATCGCCGCAGGCGACCATGCAGGCGGCAAAGGTATTGCGGTCCTGGTTCACCATGCGCTGGCAGTCGCGGCGCAGCGCGCCCTTGCGCTGCAGGCGCTGGTAGAGGAAATCGGTATAGGTCTTGTTGGCATGCGACAGCCGCGCGTTGTGGATCTCGAGATCGCCGGCGGCGCCCAGCCCCATGGCGCGCATGGTCTCGCGGATGCGCTCCTCGCGGCCGATCAGCACCGGCGTGCCGTAGCCGCTGTCGCGGAACGACAGGGCGGCGCGGATGGTCTTCTCCTCCTCGCCTTCGGCGAAGACGACGCGCTTGGGATTGGCGCGCACCTGATCGAGCGAGGCCTCGAGCGTCGCCGCGGTCGGGTCGAGCCGGCTCTTCAGGCTGGCGCGATAGGCGTCCAAATTGGCGATCGGCTTGCGCGCGACGCCCGAGTCCATGGCCGCCTTGGCCACCGCCGAGGGCACCGCCCAGATGAGCCGCGGGTCGAACGGCGTCGGCACGATGTAGTCGGGGCCGTATTGCAGGCGCTGGCCGAAATAGGCGGCGGCCACCTCGTCCGGCACGTCCTCGCGCGCGAGCTTGGCGATCGCATGCGCCGCGGCGATCTTCATCGCGTCGTTGATGGTCGACGCGCGCACGTCGAGCGCGCCGCGGAAGATGTAGGGAAAGCCCAGCACATTGTTGATCTGGTTCGGGTAGTCGGAGCGCCCGGTGCAGATGATGGCGTCCGGCCTGACCGCGCGCACGTCCTCCGGCGTGATCTCGGGATCGGGATTGGCCATGGCGGCGACCATCGGCCGCGGCGCCATCGATTTCACCATCGCCTGCGTCACCGCGCCCTTGACCGAGAGGCCGAAGAACACGTCGGCGCCGTCCATCGCCTCGGCCAGCGTGCGGCGCTTGGTGTTGACCGCATGCGCCGATTTCCACTGGTTCATGCCCTCGGTGCGACCCTGATAGACGACGCCCTTGGTGTCGCAGAGGATGACGTTGTCGTGCCGCAGGCCCATCGACTTCAACAGCTCGACGCAGGCGATCGAGGCGGCGCCCGCGCCGTTCACCACCATCTTGATCGATTTCAAGTCGCGGCCGGTGAGGTCGAGCGCATTCAGTAGCGCCGCGGTGGCGATGATGGCCGTGCCGTGCTGATCGTCATGGAAGACCGGGATATCCAGGAGCTCGCGCAGGCGCTGCTCGATGACGAAGCACTCGGGCGCCTTGATGTCCTCGAGATTGATGCCGCCGAAGGTGGGATGCAGGTAGCGCACGCAATTGACGAACTCGTCGACATCCTTGGTGTCGATCTCGAGATCGACGCCGTCGATGCCGGCAAAGCGCTTGAACAGCACCGCCTTGCCTTCCATGACGGGCTTGGCGGCGAGCGCGCCGAGGTCGCCCAGGCCGAGCACCGCCGTGCCGTTCGAGATCACCGCGACGAGATTGCCCTTGGCGGTGTAGTCATAGGCGAGCGCCGGATCGCGCTCGATATGGAGGCAAGGAAAGGCGACGCCGGGCGAATAGGCGAGCGACAGGTCATGCGCCGTCGTCAGCGGCTTGGTCGGCGCTATCTCGAGCTTGCCGGGGCGGCCTTTGGCGTGGAATTGGAGGGCTTCTTGTTCGGTGACGCGGGTATCGGGCTTATCGATGGACGACAAGGCGCTTTCCTCATGCTGGCAGGGAGCTCTGGCGGCTCCCTTGGCTCTATCGGCGCGAGCAGTTTAGAGAGCGATGCGCTACCCGTCAAAGCCACGACACAGGAGGATAAGCAAGTCGGGCGCGCGCAGCGCCGGCGTTACGCCGACAGCGCCACGCGTGCGTGCCACTCGACCGCCTCGAAGGCGCTGATCTCGGAGAGGAAGCACTGCCCACCGCCATCGACGAAAACGTGGCAGCAGAAGCGATACCAGACGCCGTCGAGCACAAGGATGCCGTCATAGACATTGGCGACGCCGCCGTCCTCCTCGACGGTTGAGCCGACCAGCCGCGGAAGAATCTTCACGGTGTCACCGAGCACCACGCTGAGCCGGCCCATGAGGCAGCCCTCGCACAACACGTCCTCCAGGCGCAACCGATGGTTCGCCGTGAGAAAATCATCCACTATGTCGAATGCGCGCATTGCCCGCCCCCTTGCTCTGTGGCGTGTTCACCATCGGCGGGGAGCGTAGCCGCTGCTAATGAACAAATCAAGAACATTAATCAAGGCGCAAGTCTAGGAGCAGGCTGAACGGGCCACGTTTCCCATATGTACCGGATGTGCAGGGGCGTGTCGTGCGGGCGCTCTTTACCTATCGGCCTCGTGTGCTATTGGCCTCGTGCGGCTGCCGTCCGGGCATTCATATGGGCGTGGCGGCCGCCAGCCTCCTCGAGGATGCGCACGGCGGTGGCCTCGAGTTCGGGGTCATCGACGCGCACCCACAGCAGCACGGCTCCCGATTGCAGAGCCGCCGCGAATTCGGCGCTGTGCTGATTCGCCGAGTAGCGGTCGAGCAGCTCCTTGACCGCGGCGCCGCCCAGCCCGGCGGCGACCAACGCACCGATCGCGGCGGCAACCGGCCCGCCCGAGAGCAGCACGATGCCGGCGACGGTGAGCGGCCCAAGGAAATTCACTTCGTCGGTGAGTCCGGAAAGCAGCGTCGATCCCGGCGTCCCGCGATAGCCGGGGACGTCGCCGGCCACTTCCAGCGAATCATGCGTCGCCAGCAGCGACAGGTCGGCAGGCTTGAAGCCGGCCGCCAGGAGCCGCGCCGCCGCATCGCGGAGCTCGGCCTTGCCGGCGAA
>Ga0073928_10010225_pt1 | contig 11224 bp, 10 predicted proteins | sample PaiPotPPA55metaG_FD_76969 | JGI IMG/M metagenome (GOLD analysis project Ga0073928, IMG submission 76969) | Iron sulfur acid spring bacterial and archeal communities from Banff, Canada, to study Microbial Dark Matter (Phase II) - Paint Pots PPA... ...
GACGAAGTCACCGAACGGCTGCAGCAGTTCGGCCGGCACGGGATCGGGCAGGTCCCAGCCAGTCGCAAGGTACGGATACTGCTGGAGGATGCCGTAGTAGGTGCCCAGCGCGGTCGGTTCCGGGGGCACGTAGCCTTGCACCGTGCGGCCAGTGCGGAAGTCGGCGAACGCCGTCGTACCCGTGCTCGAGATGTCCTCGGTCACCAGTGGAACGCCGAAGCGGCCGAAATAATCGCGCACGACCGGGATGTCATGGAAGTCGATCACGCCGATGTCGGTGGTGAGCCCGGTCGCCGGATCCTGGTACGTGTCGCAGTGACCGCCGAGCCGATCCTTGCGTTCGACCACCAAGACGCTCTTGCCCAGATCGCGCAGCCGCACCGCGGTGTACGTGCCCGATGACCCGCCGCCGATCACGACGACATCGCGTTCGATGGTCTGACTGACATCCCCGCCCGACGCCCAAGCCACGGCGGGCCCCGACGCCACTGCTGTCGCAGCTGCGGCGGCGATGGTTCTCAGTGCCTGTCGACGTGTCGACTGCATGATTCCTCCCCAGGGTTCCATCCGATTGACACGGATGGACACGAATGGACAACGTTGATTAGACCTCTGTGACGGCTCCTTGGCAATAAGTTGCACTAGAGGTCTTCGCTATTTGCAGGATTCTGATCAAGCGAATCTTCAGCCACTCGAGGATAGGTATGGCACATCCAACGTCTCCCGCACCGTGCGTACGCGCCGACAGTCTGATCGCCGAGCGCGGCTCTAGACGGATGACGCGCTTCGGTACAGCCGGATACGCTGCATTTATGGAGCTCGATCACGTTTTCTGCATGGTCGATCCGGCGGGCGACTGGGCGCGCATCCTGACGAGTGCCGGCTTGGCGTTGGACCAGGGAAACCGCCACCCCGGGCAGGGGACCCGGAACCGCCGGGTTCCTCTCGAATCGCTCTATCTCGAGTTGCTTTGGGTATGCGACCGACCCGAGGCGGCGGGTAACGCGCTGCGGCTGGACCGGCGCGCGGACTGGGCCCGAACCGGTGCCAGCCCGTTCGGGGTGGGTCTGCGCGGACGCGTGCCCGAACACCTACGCGATGACTACTGGCTCTACAGCGCGCTGGGTTTCCCGCTTTGGGTTCATCGGGACAATGAGAACGCTCCCGAGCGCCCGATGGTGTTCGTGCTCGACCTGCCCAGCCGTCGCGATTCAGCCCTAGCCATCGACGCTGCCCGGCCCAGCACAGGCCAGGTCCGATCGATTCACCTGCGCACGGCCTCGGCAGCGTCCATCCCGCCTTACACCGGCCCTCCGGTCGTCCGGACGACCGCGCCCGACCACATGGACCTCGTCCTCGAGAACGGCCCTGATCTCGCCATCAGCGAAATCCTCGCGTTACGGCCGCCCGCCCGATCGATTTAGTCAGCTATTCACATATCTATCAAACAGGTTTATCGAGGTGGATTTCGGTAATCAGCGAGCATGTTCAAGATCTCGCGATGACTGGAGGCTGGTCTCATGCACGACGCTGACCCGCAGACGCATCACCACGGCTACCTGACACTCATCACCGCAGGTCAAAACGAGACGGTCCCCAACGGGATCCCCTATGGCGCGATCCGCCTCGTCTCGCTCGACACGGCCGAGGTCAAGGCGTGGGTGGAGGCGAACAAGCAGTACTCGATCTTCATGATGCCGGGCAGCCACTTGGAGATGATCGGCGTGCCGGCGATCACTGTGCCGGTCAGTTTCGAGGACTACGAGGTAGTCACCAAGGCGCTGCCGCTTTGACGGCGCGGAGAGACGGTCCCGGCACGGCTTCGACGACCCGTCCTACTGGTCCGACCACGCGCCGGTATCGGTGACCTTCCGCCTCCCCGATGAGTTTCGCCGCGGTTGGCAGTCTGCATTCACACACGGGATCAACCGCACTCGAGGAGAGCATCGTGACCGCTACCTACACATTCGACGTATTTTCCAGCCTCGACGGCTTCGGCGCAGCCAACGGCAACTGGACCGGCTACTGGGGCAAGCAGGGGCCTGAACTGCTCGCCCACCGCCTCGCCCAGTACGGCGGCGACCAGCGGATGGTCTTCGGGGCCAACACGTATCGGGCATTCGCACAGATGCTGGCCGCGAGCGCCGAGGATGCCGACGTGCGTGACCCGTGGGTCACTCGGATGAGGAGCCTGCCGGCAACGGTGGTGTCGACCACGCTGGAAGGAGCCCTCGACTGGCCGGATGCGACCCTCGCGAGCGGCGACGCCGTCGACGTCGTCGCTCGTCTCAAGAAGGAGTCCGACGTGCCGCTGCGCTCGCACGGCAGCCTGTCGATGAACCGGGCCCTGATGGCCGCCGGTCTGGTCGACCGCGTACAGGTGACGCTCTTCCCTGTGATCACCGGTCAGACTGGAGTGCAACCGATCTTCCAGGGTGCGGCCGACTTCGACCTCGAACTGGTCGAGCAGCGGACGCTCGACGGCCGCATCCAAGAGCTCATCTACCAGCCCAACCTGCATGTCTGACGGAATCTCAGCTGGCGAACCAGTTCAGGATCGGCACGAATACTGCTGAGTCTTGGAAAAGGAAGGCGTGGCCCGCGTCCGGGAACAGAATGACGGGCGCTCCGTGCACGGCGTGCGCCAGGATCGAGGCGTTGGGAGCCGGGTCGAGCGCGTCCTGCGCGCCGTCGGCGATGAGGATCGGCACACGGATCCGGCCGACCTCGTGCCCGGACGGGTCCTCGCCGGCCATCCACTGTGCGATCGCCGCGTCCTGCTCGGCGCGGACGGCTGGGGACGCGCCGTAGAGCGCCGGGTACTCGAGGATGCCCGCGAGATAGGTCTGCGCGGCGGCGATCTGGTCCGCTGGGAACAACACGGACAGCACGACCAGCGGATTCGGGCTGTTGAGGTCGGCGGCCGCGGCTGCCGGGATGGGCAGCGACGTCCCGTCGCCCGCCTGTGTGGCGGCGAGCGCTAGTCGGCCGACCTGGTCCGGGTGCCGGACAGCGAGCGCTTGGGCGATCATCCCGCCCATCGACCAGCCGAGGACTGCCGGGCGGTGCAGGCACAGCGCCGCGATCAGGGCACTAGTCAGGTCGGCCATGCCCGAGACGGTCAGCGGCCCGGGTATCGCAGCGGTCTCGCCGACCCCCGCGTTGTCGAACACCACGACTTGGTGGTGCACCGCCAGCGCGTCGACGAAGGACGGTGCCCAGTTGTCCATTGACGCGCCGAAACCGGTGATCAGCACGATCGGACTTCCGTCGCCCACCTCGCGGTAGCCGACGTCACCGAGGGCCGTGTGGGCGACGAGTGTCGGCGCATTCAGGATGCTCACTGGCTGCGCCGATTGCGTCGATTGCGTCGGCGCGGCGGTGGTCGTCGTCGCGGCCGCTGCGAGACCTGACCCGCTCGCTGTGACGACCGCCAACGTGGCAGCCGTCGCAGTCACCCGTAGTGAAAGGGACCGTGTAAAGGATCGTCCGTATCGGGCCTCGGTGGAGCTCAGCCTGTCCGCCACTGTTCCTTCTCCCCTGACCGTCTGTCGGCGCGACCCGTGCGGGCCGCCGGAATCCGGGCCCGGAGATGGCGACTTGGGCCCCGACTCAGGCTACGGACGGTCCCAAAGTTGGTCGACTGAATAAGGACTTGTATCGGCCGGCGGCGTGCCAGGGGCGCGGCGTCAAGATGTGGCTTGAAAGCAGTGTTCAGATACGCTCATCGCATGACCTCGGCCGTCGCCCCGCCCACTCGCTTCCGGCTGCGGCGGTTCGCCCGACTCGGCGACGGGGCTGCGCGGATGCGGCTGTTGACCGTGACGGGAATCGCCACGGTGCTCCTCACCAGGGCCTATCTGGCCGCCACGGGATACCCGCAGGTCGGAAACGGGACCCTGCACATCGGGCACGTCGTTTGGGGCGGGCTGCTGATGATCGTGGCCCTCACAATCGCGCTGGTGTGGGTAGGAGGGCCGGCGCGGAACGCGACAGCGCTGGTTGGCGGCGTCGGCGTCGGGCTGTTCGTGGATGAGGTTGGCAAGTATCTGACGCGTACTGACGACTACTTCTACCGGCCCGCCGCCGCAATCATCTACCTCGTCTTCGCCGCGTTGCTGGTTACCGCATCGCTTCTGGACGGGGACGGGAGCACGCGCGCGGCCAGCGCGGGCGAACGGCTCGCGGAGGCCACGCAAATCGTCGCGGACGGCTTGATCGGCGGGCTCACAGAGAGGGAGCGCGACCGCGTAACGACGCTGCTGGACACCTGCGCTCAGGACTGCGCTCAGGAGGAGCGAGAGGCGGTGCGGCGGCTGTTGGGGGCTGTTGCCGTGCGCGATCCGGGGCGGGTGGCGAGAGTCGGCAGCGCGATACGTCGTCGGGCCAAGCGCCTTGCCGACCTGCCGGGCGCTGACGCCGTCGTCTTCGCCGTGCTGGTCCTTTCGCACGTCTCCGTCGCCATCGTCTTCGCCGCGCAGGCCCTTACCGGTAAGCCAGGGACCAGCGACGCGGTGGCGATCAACGTCAGTGCCCTGACCCGAGCTGTGTCCGCACTGCTGATCCTCGTCGCAGTCTGCGTCCGACTGCGCTCACGTCCCGCGGCGTATCGGCTGTGCCGGTCGGCGATCCTCGTCGACCTGCTCATCACCGAAGCCTTCAACTTCAATGACAGCCAGTTCGGCGCGCTCGGGGAACTGCCGTATCTGCTGCTCGCGTACGCGTACTTCGGCCATCGCTTGCACGCAGACTAACCGCTGCGCATTCTTCAGCGCGCGTGGTCGGCCGCGTGCAGGGAGGCGAGGAGAGCGAGGGAGTCGGCGTCAGCGCTACCGCGTTCGGCAGTGCCGACCAGCAGCTGTCGATCTGGCGAGCCCTGGACGTCGAGAGCCTGGTAGGTCAGTACGATTCGGCCGACGTCCGGGTGGTTGAAAACCTTCGACTTACGGCCGAGGGACTCGACCTCGTGCTCCTGCCAAAGCGCGGCGAACTCCGGGCTCTTGACGGCCAGCTCCCCGATCAGCGCGGCGAGAAGAGGGTCCCGCTGCGCCCGTCCCGCGGCCAGGCGCAGCGCGTGCACGGTGTCGCGGGCAACGGTCGGCCAGTCGGCGAACAGGCTTCGTGCAGCCGGGTCGTAGAACAGTGAGCGGACCATGTCACGCCGGTCGGCGAGAGGCGAAAGCAGGGCGTCGGCCAGCGCATTGGCGGCGAGGACCTCGAGGCGATGATTGACGATGTACGCGACTGCGGTGGGGAACGCGTCCATCAGTTGGAGCAGGTCGCGATCGACCGAGTCGCCAGACTGCTCCGCGATGGCCGGCCTCGGCGCCAGTCCGGCAAGGCGGTGAGCGTGACGATGCGCGTCCGGCTCCAGCTGCAGGGCGCGGGCGAGGGCGTCGACGACCTGGCCGGAAGGGTTGGTCTCGCGGCCCTGCTCCAGGCGTGCGTAGTAGTCGGCGCTGACGCCGGCCAGCACGGCTACCTCCTCCCGGCGCAGCCCAGCCACCCGCCGGGCTCCGGCGCTGGGAAGCCCCACGTCCGCGGGGGTCAGCCGGGAGCGGCGCACGCGGAGGAACTCGCCCAGCTCGTAACCGCTCACCTGTCTGATTCTACGGCGCCGACTCAGGAGGGACCTGACGCCAGGCTGGGTGTGGTGCACCCAGGAAGAGGCGTCCTTCCTCCTGGTCGGGGTCCGGACCATGCTGCCTTTATGACCTTGACCGAGTCCTCATCGCCGTCCTCGCCGTTCTCGCCGTCCGCGCATTCCACCGGCAAAGTCGTTCTGGTCACCGGGGCTAGTAGCGGGATCGGGGAGGCCACAGCCAGACGGCTGGCCGCCTCCGGTCACCTGGTGGTCCTCGGCGCACGTCGCGACGACCGGATCGCCGCCATCGCCGCGGACATCCAAGCCGAGGGCGGGAACGCCGAGCACCACATGCTGGACGTGACCAAGCCGGAAAGCATGGACGCGTTCGTGCGCGCGGCGTACCAGCGGCACGGTCGCATCGACGTCCTGGTGAACAACGCCGGCGTCATGCCGCTCTCGCGACTGGATGCGCTGAAGGTCGACGAGTGGAATCAGATGATCGATGTGAACATCCGGGGCGTGCTGCACGGGATCGCGGCCGTCCTTCCCGTCATGCGCGACCAGGGCGACCAGGGCGACCAGAGCAACGGACACATCGTGAACATCGCCTCGGTCTCCGGGCTACGCGTCGATCCCACCGCGGCCGTCTACAGCGCCACCAAGTTCGCCGTTCGCGCCATCTCCGAAGGCCTGCGGCAGGAGAGCCGAAATCTGCGCGTGACCGTCATCTGCCCTGGGCTGACCAGCAGCGACCTGACCGAGTCCATCGTCGACGCGGAGGTTCGCGAAGCCGTCCGCGACCAGATGCGGATCGCCATCCCAGCCGCCGCGATCGGTGACGCCGTGGCCTACGCCATCAGCCAGCCGCACAACGTCGATGTCAACGAGATCGTCGTCAGACCCACCGTCCAGAACTGAGCCGGAGAGGTGCGCCGACATTCGACCAGCGCGGCAGGTGCGCCGTGTTCCGGATGTGGAACAACCAGGTCGCCGAGACCGGGCGGCCGACAGCCGGCCGACGTCGTCCGCTTCATCCCGACGACGCCGGCCGGTCATCTGCGGGGCGCTACTAATTCGCATTAGTGACGTAGCTTCACCAACTATGAACTCCTCCTCCCGTCTGTCCCGCGGCAGCGCCCTGCTCGCCGCAGCGACCCTCGTCGCCGCCGGTGCCGGTACCGCCGGGGCCTCGAGCGCTCCGGCCGCCGCGCACTCGGTCGCGTCCAGCGCAGACCGCCTTCACGTGTTCAGTTCCGTTCCCTTCGGCTCCGCGAGCGTCGTCGCGGGGAGCACAGCGGGCACCCTGACCGTCAGCTGGTCCGCCCCTTACCTGCGTGGCTACGTGGCGGTATTCGCCGGTACGAGCTCGAAGACCCAGTCGCGCTTCGTCGGGTCCGGCTCGAGCAACGAATCGCTCACCGTCACCGCCGCGTATGGCGACTGGATCCGGCTCGTGCCGACAGTCGGCAGGCCGCTCGTGCTCACCGTCCGCGACCTGGGCCTGGCGAGCGACCCCAACCTGCGCGACGTCGGTGGCTACCGTGCGAGCGACGGCCAGTGGGTGCGGATGGGCGTCGTCTACCGCTCCCAGGCACTCTCGCTCAGCTCCAGCGACCTCGCCACCGTCGACACGCTGGGCATCACGAACGACTACGACCTGCGCACCACCAGCGAGATCGCCTCGTCCCCCGACGTGGTTCCGGCCGGTGCGACGTACACGAACCTCAACGTCATGGCCGGCATCTCGATCACTCCGACACTGACCAGTGCCGCTGCGGCCGAGCAGTACATGCAGGAAATCGAGCAGGACTTCGTCACGAATGCCACCGCTCGGGCGGCGTTCGGCTCGCTGCTGACCGGCATCGCCGATAGCAACGGCGCCACGCTCTACCACTGCACCGCAGGCAAGGACCGGACCGGCTGGGCCACCGCCGTCCTGCTGACCCTGCTCGGCGTGCCACAGGACACTGTCACGCAGGACTACCTGCTGAGCAACACCTACTACTACGACTCGCCGGCGGTGCAGGCCGAGCTGAAGGCCATGCCCGCCGCCGAATCCGCCATCTACGCCCCGCTGCTCCAGGTGCAGGCCTCTTACCTGCAGGCCGGCCTCGCGCAGGTGACGGCCAGCTACGGCTCGATGTACGACTACGCCGTGCAGGGCCTCGGCCTGAGCCCGCAGACGATCGCGAAGCTGCGCGCCAAGCTCCTCGTCGGCTGACCCCCGCGGGAAGCAGCAGGCCGTTCGTCGCCCGGCAGACGAGCGGCCTGCCTCTCAGGTCACCTCTACGCCGATCGGCGCTAGAGTGGAGGCCGGACGAGCGAGGAAGCCGATGAGTCGACCCCCCAGGCGGATCACCAGCACAGACGTGGCACGGGAAGCCGGGGTATCGCAGACCACGGTCAGCTTCGTACTCAACGACACCCGTGGGCAGACGATCCCCGAGGAGACCAGGCAGCGCGTCCTGGAGGCGGCGAAGAGACTCGACTACCGTCCGCGCGCATCCGCCCGATCACTGGCCGCCGGTCGCAGCGACGTGGTGCTGCTCGCGCTCCCGGGAGTGCCGATCTCCGCGAACCTCTCGCGCTTCATCGAGCAGTTGGCCACCGCGCTTGCCGAGCACGGCCTGTCCCTGGTCACGCATCTCGCCGAAGGACACGGAAGGCCGCTGCCCGACCTGTGCGCCGCGGTGGACGCCTCCGCCGTCATCAGCCTGATCCCCTTCGACGAGGAGACGGCCGATGCGCTGCACCGGGCCGGTGCCACGGTCGTGCTCGGGGCCGGAAAGCAGGCGGGCGCCGAACTGCAGGAGATCGGCCGACTCCAGGCTAAGCACATCATCAGCCTGGGACGCGACCGCCTCGGCTACGCCCTACCCGGACTGCACCCGACCCAATGGCGTGTGCAGGAACGCCTGCGCGGTGTCGCGGCAGCATGCGCGGACCATGGGTTCGCCGAGCCTGTCGCGTTGGAAGTCGACATGGACGGCGCCCAAGCCGCCCTCGCCGTGGACCAGTGGACCCGCGCGTCGGTTGCGGGCGTGTGCGCGTACAACGACGAGACGGCCATGGCGGTACTCGCCGGAATGCACCTGCGCGGACTGCGGGCCCCGGAGGATATCGCGGTCATCGGCGTCGGCGACGTCGCTGCCGCACAGGTGAGCATCCCACCGCTGAGCACCATCGGCTTCGATTACCAGGAGACAGGCCGAGATCTGGCGCGGGCCGTCGTGGAGAGCCTGGGCGGCGGCGCACCAACACCTCAGGACAGCCTGTCCCGCCCCCGGCTCATCCTTCGCGCCTCGGCCTGATTGACCCCTCCGGGGTGCAACACGGCCAGCGGACGACTGCGACGGCTTCGGCGACGGTCCGCTGCCCGGCGGCAGATCTTCCGCTGTGGACAGCGTCCGGCCACGGGGCGTTCACCCGCCCCTCCTATCGTCGCGGGAATGGATGACTCAGTAGTTGACGAATCAGGCCAGCCCGGCGCGGACGACGCCGGATTCTCCCGGCGCGGCTTGCTCGCCGGCGCGGCGGGTATCAGTGCTTTGGCTATCGTCGGCGTGGGCGAGGACGTCCTGCTGCCCGCGGACGCGCAAGCCGCCACGGCGCCCACCGGCCCGCCCACCACGACACTGCCGCTGCCCACCACCACGGAGCCCGAGCAGCTCCTGTTGACCTGGGGCGCCGATCCGGCCACCTCGGTCACCGTCTCCTGGTCGGCTCCGGGCACGGTCGCCCAGCCCGCGCCGACGCTGGCCTATTCGACCTCGCCGATCACCGCCCGGAACCCCGGCCGCCTGGTGAAGCTGCCCGATCCCGCGCCGCTCGACGTCTCGCGGCACTACGAGAAGGCCACGGCGGTGAGCTTCACCGACGGACTCAACGGTCAGACGACGTACTTCTACCACGTGCAGCTGACCGGCCTCGAGCCCGGAACACAGTACTACTACCAGGTGAGCGACGGCGCGGCCGAGGCATCGAAGGCCGACGCGTCCTTCGAGACTGCGCCGTTCGGCCGGGCGAAGTTCCGCTTCTCGAGCTACGGCGACCTCTCCACGCCGTCGTGGGACCAGAACGCCTCGGGCAACATCTGGCACGAGTCCTGCGACAACGCCTACTACGCGGTGAGCGCCATCGAGAACCCCGGCGACGGCGGCGGCGCGCCCCTGTTCCACCTCCTCAACGGAGACCTCTGCTACGCCAACCTGGATGTCGAGAACGCCCCGGGCGTCTGGCGCGACTTCGGCGTCAACGTCGCCCGCTCGGCCGCGAACCGGCCGTGGATGCCCGCGCTGGGCAACCACGAGACCGAGTTCGGCCTCTGTGACCACGCCGGGAATCCGGGGACCGCGCCGGGCGGAGTCGCGGCGCAGGGTGCGGCCGGCAACTACTGGAACGGCCCGTACGGCTACGGGCACTACCTGAGCCGGTTCCTGCTGCCCGACAACGGCGTGACCAACTGGGACGGCAACCACCTGCGCGGCAACTTCTACAGCTTCCAGGTCGGCACCGTTAAGTTCATCTCCCTGGACGCCGACGACGTCATCTACCAGGACGGCGGCTCCGCCTACCTCAACTCGGCCGCCAACGCCGTGCCCGAGACCACGTCGTCGGGGGCGCAGATCCCCAATGGCACGGTCACTTACAACCACGGGTACACCGGCGACCTCAAGATCGTCGAGGCCGACAACGCCGCAGTGCCGGACCGCAGCAGCGGAACCCCCAACCTGCAGACGCAGTGGCTGGAGCGGACCCTGGCGGAGGCGCGCCGGGACCCCGAGGTGGACATGATCGTGGTGTTCATGCACCAGTGCGCCATGTCGACCTCGCTCCCGGGCAACGGCTCCGACCTCGGCATCCGCCGGGCCTGGCTGCCGCTGTTCGACCACTACGAGGTGGACCTGGTCCTGAGCGGCCACGAGCACGACTACGAGCGCACCTACCCGGTCCGCGGCTACGACGCCGGCGCGCACGGCACCGTGGTCTCGCCCAACCCGGACCAGACGGCCGGCGAAGCGGTCGACACCCGGCGGCCGAGCGTGGCGACGACGCAGTACTGCACCGTCGACGGCGTTCCGGGCTGGGACACCGCCCGAGGCACCGTCTTCCTGGTGCTCGGCGGCGGCGGGACCAACGGCCCGACCAACGTCTACGGTGAAGACACCTCGACCGACGTGCCCCAGGCCAAGGTCATCACCGAGCGCAACGCCATCACCGGATCCCAGGCCGCCGGCTTCCACCGGAACAGCGCAGACTCGATCGAGGACGCGCCGTGGTCCGCGGCCCGCAACGACGGCGATGCTTACGGCTACGCCATCTTCGACGTCGATCCCGGCAAGCGCCGCGGGGAGACGACCATCACCATGCAGTACTTCGCCCTCCCGGCCGTGAGCAACGAGGCAGGCTCCGCCCACGACGGTACGACGACGATGCCGACGACGCCCTTCGAGAAGTTCGTCTTCGGCCGCCACATTTCCCGCTAGCCTCCGGCTCCGCACGAGCAGTCGCGTAGCTTCTGCTGTCCGGCGGGCGCAAGCTCGCCGGACAGCAGAAACGCCCGCGTTTCCCGGATTCTGTCGGCAGCGCGTGGAACTATGGATGCATGGAGAAGCCAGAGATCGTCTCGGCCGAGCA
>Ga0073928_10010226_pt1 | contig 11224 bp, 11 predicted proteins | sample PaiPotPPA55metaG_FD_76969 | JGI IMG/M metagenome (GOLD analysis project Ga0073928, IMG submission 76969) | Iron sulfur acid spring bacterial and archeal communities from Banff, Canada, to study Microbial Dark Matter (Phase II) - Paint Pots PPA... ...
ATCCCCGGGGCACCCTGGTTAGCGATGACCGCGCAGGGCCTTGCCGTAGTTCTCCGGGCTGACTACCTCTTCCATCAGGTTCTCGTACATCGCTTTCTGTCAGAAGTTCCGCAAAGTTCTGCCTTGGGATCGCCGACGCCAGGCTCGCCGCGGCTCCACCGCTTCTGCCCGTTGCACTCCGCGGGTGGCGACCGTAGTTGTCGCGCCCTTGGATCTCAGACCCCTACTCAGCTTCCCTTCAGTCCCTCCTCTAGCTCCGTATTGGTCTCTTCCGCCCTTCGCTCCACGGGCATTACCCCGCTTCCTCGCTACTATGGCGTCTGCTGACTGCTCCCCCGCTCTCACGGAGAAGCTCTCCCCAGGTAAGGTGCAGAATCTGTCCCCTCGTGCCGCCCGGCTCTACCGTGCGCGTCTCGGATGACTCTTGGGCTTTTGCTGTTCCCAGCCAGCTCGCCGCCCGCGCCCGGCCTCACTGCCGATTCGTGTGCCTACGGTCGAGAGTTGCCACGCGCTTCTTTCCGCTTCGCCTTACGGCTACGTTTGCGTTTCGCTACGGTTGTCGTCATCTACTCCGTCGAGCTCCTTTCATCTCGAACTCCCCCGCATCGGTGATCGTAGCTCTCTTCCTGCCAAAATGAGCTTCCCGTCAATGCCAACATCGCGTTGGCTCGCTTGGCGGTGATGCCCTTCAATTCAACGATTTCGTCAGTTTGGGCAGCGCCACCGTCGGAATTAGCCAGCAGGTGAACGTGGTTTGGCGTGACCACGAACGCATGTAAGACATAGTGCCCGAGGACGCTGGCGTGGCTTCCACAAGCATGTCTGCGATAGCCGGCTGCCGAAGATAGAAGGGACCGGCCCGGGCTTGGTCGAGCAATCGATCCATGGCGGCAAATGCATTTCCGGAGGTGACGCCAGGTGGGAAGGCTCGGTTGGGCGGCAGACTGCCGTCGAGACGCCAGGTGAGGAAGATGGGATGCTCGAGATCGTAGATGTGCGGGAGACGGCGGCGGTAAAACGCCATACCAGAGCAGTTCCCCAAGCGCGGGGGAATTCGCAGAACGTAAGGCGGGTCCCCTGACCCGCGCCGAGCCCCTGGCTCGGCTGCCGGACTGGGGGGGCCGGCGCGGGCGAGGGCGCCCCGCCCCACCATGCATCCTCTATCGCCTGTTTTGAGTAAGAGAATCTGGCGCAGAAACGCCTACCGAGCCGCGACCGTAACGGAGCGGTCTATGGCCCCTTCTGCTGGTGCTGCCGCCGCCGCTGCTCGCGCTCTTCGCGCATCTTCGTGTATTCCGCTTTCTGATCGTCGTTGAGCATCGCCATGATTTTCTGTGCGTGCTCCTGCTCGACCGAGCGGTGCATCTCGCGCAACCGCTGATCGGTCGCGTCCATGATCGTTTGCAGTTGCGCCATCTGCGCATCGGTCAAATGCAGGCGTGTGTGCATTTCCTCCGTGTAGCGCTTACGAAACTCGGCGTGATTGTGCTGGGGGCCTGTAGTCGCCGCGCTGACGGTCTTCATCATGTACAGCCGATGCACGAAACCGCCGGCCACCGCGCCGCTGAAAAACACCAGCAGCAGGTACAGCAGCGTGGTGAGATTGGAGCGGCGCATCAAAGTTCGTCCAGCGACGGGTCGGCGAAGTCCGGCGCGTCGAGCGTGTGGCTGGCCGCCGACGTCTCAACGTAGCTCTCCACATTCACATTCGCGTTGCGCGGATGGGGGATGTAGAGGTACGCCGCCATGCCCAACGATAGCACAGCGGCTGCCGTGACCAAAGCGCGCGCCCACCGTCCCAGAAAGAACTGCGAGCGCTGCCGTTCTTCGATCCGCTGCCAGATGGCCGGCATGAAATTGGCGGAGGCATCCGGCGCCGGACAGGCCTCCCGGTATGCCCGGAACAACGCATCCAATGCCGCGTTCTCGCCGTCTTGACGATTCGAGTCCATATCCTACCTCCCGGCTTTCGCCGGTGCGCTCCCGCCCGGTTGACCGCCGCTGGCCGCCAAAGCCTTCAACACTCGCTGCCGCGCCCGGAACAACCGCACCTTAAGAGCATTTTCCTTAACCCGGTAGATTTTTTCAAGTTCCTTCAGCGAAAGTCCCTCGACCTCCTTGAGGGTCAACAGGAGGCGATCGGCTTCCGAAACGGCCCCCAGCAGCTCGTCCACCGTCTCGCGGACTTGCTGCCTTTGCCGGACATCGTGATCCACGCGCCCGCCTGCCAGCGCATCGGCCAGCACAACCTGCTGCTCGGATAGATCCGACATGCGCGATTCCCGCCGGCGCCGTTGCTTGCGCAGATAATCATAAGCGGCGTTGACGGTCAGGCGGTACAACCACGGTTCAAAGACCTCGGCCGTGCGGAGCTGGTCCAGTGAGAAATACAGGCGCAGAAAGACTTCCTGGGCCACATCCTCCACGTCCTCCGGCCGCGAGATCAAACGCGCGATCGTTCCCAGGGTCCGCTTCCGGTACGCCAGCACGAGGTCATTAAACGCAGCACTGTCACCACCTTGCGCGCGTTGTATGATCGCGAAGTCAACCAGCATGCGGCCCCGAACCGGCCGGCATCAGCAATACATTGCGCCTTTCCACTCAAGTAGGCGTACCGGCAAATATCCAGGTTACAAGATTCGGGGCATGTGTTTCAGCGCCATCCCTGGATTGGGAACAGCGTCCGCCACTCGTCGGCTTCCGGGTCTTCCTGGGTGCAGTCGGGCCAAGGCTCGCTGTTGATATCGAAGATCGTGAAATGATAGGGCGGACGCCAGCGTACGAGAAAGTAGACATCACTCTCCGGCGCGAAATCTCTCTCAGCGTCCTGCGGCTCGAAACCGACCTGCCACAGATCGGGCGTTTCGCAGTGCGTGGTCGGCCGGATGAAATCGCCGAAAACGTCGTCCCGGTGAAGCCGGCGGTGCCAACTTTCGAGAGCCGGAGACCCAGACCAATCAGCGCTTGCCTTCCAGCCTTGTGTTAGCCATTCGTCGACAAAATCGCGCGGGCTCAGCGCGACCGGATCCACACGGCGCACCTTGTCTCCTTCGATTAAGAAATGCCCAACGGCCTCGCGAGCGTGGACCCCGGCGTCAACGCTACTCTCCGTGAATTCGACCAGGACATCCACCGGCGCGTCCGAGCCGTCTTGCGCGATACGGCCCACGGCGTAAAGATCTGTCCGCAGCCATGCGAACCCGGAGCCATCTATCAGCAGCTTCGTACGCGAAGCGTCGACCCGCCACACCCGGTAGTAGACCGAATGCCAATTGGATGCACACCCCCACTCGTTTCCCAAGGTCATCACGTAGATCGGACCGCTCTCGCCGCCTTCGTGGAACGGCTGCAAAACGTGCACCGCGATCAAGTGCTGAGGAGCGTAGTCCTTCGCCGCATCCTGTTCTGATTCCCAGACTCGCTTCCAATGTCCATTCACGAGCTGATAGGCGTACGCCGACATATCGTACTGGCAGAAGATTCCAACAGCCGTGATGACTGTCAAGACGCCTGATTCGCTGCCGAGGCGCACCTGCCCCAGCGTCCCGAGCAGATTCTGTTCGTCATTTCCGACTGTGACAGAGACGGGCTTTAGGGCTTCGTTGACACGATGCTCGAAGGCGGCATTCGTGTCGAGATCCTTTAGCGAATCAAGTTGCGCCTCGATCCAGTCGCGAAGCTGGTGTTTGGCGGCGTCAAGCTCCGCCACAGGCGCGGGGTGCTTGACAGTTGCTTCGGCGGCGTGGGAGCGCAGGGCCACGAGTGTCGCATGTAGCGCCGCCAACTGCGCACCGCGCGCGTAGGCCACGCTCGCCATCGAAAGCGCTGCGAAAAGGAGAACGGATCGCACCCTGCCAGTCATTATAGTCCGCCCATGCGCGATACTGTAGTTGCATGGACTTCGCACCGGTGGAAGCCAACCTCCGCGATTCCTTCCGCGTGCTGGCCGCCCACCGCCAGGCCGGCGAGTTGCGCGAAATGGACGGCGTCTCCATCGCCTCCGCCGGCGTCACCTTCCAGATGTTCAACGCCGCGTTCCTCTCCGCGCCGGTCTCGTCGGAGGTGCAGATGGACCGGCGCGTGGCGCAGGCGGCCGTCTACTTCGCCGCGCGCGGCCAACGCTGGGCCTACTGGGTCTGCCAGGATTGGCTCGACAGCCGCACCCGCCGCCGCCTCCAGCAGCTCTTCAGCCGATACCATCTGCACCAGGTTGTGGAGCTGCCCGGCATGCTCGCCGAGCAGGTGCTGCCGCCCGTGCGCGAAATGCCGTCCCTCGACGTCCGGCGCGTCTCCGGCGACCCCGTGCGCGCGGCCTTCTGCGCCATCGGATCGCTGTGCTTCAACGTGCCCATCGAGTGGTTCAAGGAAGTGTTCGACGGCGCCGCCGTGTGGCAGGATTTCGCCGCCTACGTGGGATACCTGGACGGCGAGCCGGTGGCCACTGCGGCCACGGTCATCGGCGGAGGCGTAGTGGGCGTTTATAACGTGGCGACCCTCCCCGGACACCAGCGCCGCGGCTACGCCGAAGCCATCATGCGCCACGCCCTCGAGCAGGCGCGCATGGAACACGGCCTCTCGCGCACCATCCTCCAGTCCACGCCGCAAGGCTTCGCGCTGTACGAGCGCATGGGCTATCGCACCGTCACTAGCGTGGCGGTGTTCTGCTCCTGATCCTGCCCCCCCAAACACCCGCGCGTCCAGGATAGCTACAATAGTGCATCACGGAGGCAACTATGTTGAAAGGCTTCAAGCAGTTTCTACTCAGAGGCAACGTGATTGATCTGGCGGTGGCCGTGGTAATCGGCGGCGCCTTTGGCGCGGTGGTGACCGCGCTGGTAAAAGACCTGATTACACCACTGATTGCGGCCATCGTCGGGAAGCCGGATTTTTCGGCCATCCTGTTCGAGGTCAACAGCAGCAAGTTTCTGATCGGCGAATTCCTCAACGCGCTGGTGTCGTTTGTGCTGGTTGCAGCGGCCGTGTACTTCTTCGTGGTAGTGCCGGTGAACACGGTGATGGCGCGCATGCGGCGCGGCGATGCTCCGCCCGATCCGACCACCAAGCAATGCCCGGAGTGCCTGAGCACCATTCCGATCAAGGCCCGGCGCTGCGCCTTTTGCACCTCGCAGCTAGGCGCCTGAGCGCGCGCGGCGCAAGCTTTCGCGCGCCGAGCCGATATGATCAATGGCGGTCGCAGGCAGCAGGTGAGACCCCGCTGCTTCACGGAGGGCGACCGCCCTCGCCCGATCATGCCGGGCGCAGTGTGACCGGTGGCGCAGGGCGCGGCGCGCGGCGCGGTATCGAGGACCCGCCGCAGCCCCCTACGCCCCGGCTCTTTTATCTGTGTTTATCTGTTTCCATCTGTGGTTCCATTTGGTTCCGCTCGGGCCAGCCACTCGCGCGCCACTTCCGCCACCGCGCGATGCTTCCCATCCACCTCATAGTTCAACTTCCGCATCTCATCATCGGAGAGCTTGCCGGAAAGTTGCTCGAGCGCTGCGCGCAGCCCGCGGTGCCGCGCAAGGCTCTCCGCGCGCACGATCAGCGCCGCCTGATACGGCGGGAAATATTGCCGGTCATCGCGCAATACCTTGACGTCCATCACCGACAGCATCCCATCGGTGGCATTGGCCGCGACCATATCCACCTGCTCTTGTTCAAGCGCTTTGTACAGCAGCCCGAGATCCATGCTCGTGGGCGTGCCATCGAGCGGCAAGTTGTAGGTGCGCTCGAAGCCTGCAAAGCCATCCGGACGCTGCTGGAATTCGTAGCCCACGCCGAGGCGCCAAGGACGACCCCGGTGGGCTGCGTCGCTGAGTGTTTCGAGCCCGGCGGCTCGCGCGTCCCCCCCCCGCACAACCATGGCGAACGTATTGTTGAAGCCCAGCGGAGCCAACCACTCCAGCTTCCAGCGCTTCCGGTATTCGACGCGCACGCGTTCTAGCACCGCGGCCGCATCGGAAGAAGGCGGCAGCTTGAGCACGCCCGTCAACGCCGTACCGGTGTATTCGGGATAGACATCGATCTCGCCGTTGAGCAGCGCCTGTTGCGTCAGCAGCGTGCCCCCGAGATTCAATTTGCGGTCTACTTGCACGTCGAGCCGCCGCTCGATCTGCTGCGCCACGATCTCGCCCAGCATGAGCTGCTCGGTGAAATTCTTGGACCCGACGGTGAGCGGACGGTTGCCCGAACAGCCGATCGCCGATAACAGTGCGACCACGCACGCCGCGGCGCGCATCAGATTTGTACCCGTTTCCAGCGCCCGCGCCGGAACACCAGAATGCTGACGGCCGCGATGCAGGATTCCGCAATCGGGATGGCCAGAAACACGCCTTTCGCACCGAGCCAGGTATGCTTCGAGAGCGTCCATGCCAGCGGAAGCTGAAACAGCCAATAGCAGAACAGGTTGATGATCATGGGGGTGAACGTGTCGCCTGCGCCGTTGAACGCCTGCACCATCACCATGCCGTACGCGTAGCACACGTTGCCGCAGCTCACGATGCGCAAGCATGCGACGGCGATGGGCAGCACCGCCGGATCGTTGGTGAACAGGCGCACCACCGGCTCGGCAAAGATCAGGAAGATTACCGCCACGCCGCCGAGAAACACCATGTTGTACAAGCCCGCGCGCCACACGGAGCTTTCCGCGCGGCCGGGTTTGCCGGCGCCCAAATTCTGGCCGACCAGCGTGGCCGCGGCGTTGCTCATGCCCCACGACGGCAGGATCACGAAAATCACGATGCGGATGGCGATAGCGTAACCTGCAAGCGCCGCCGCGCCAAACAGCGCGATCATGCGCACCAGCGCTACCCAACTTCCCATGGAGAGCAGGAATTGCAGCATGCCGGTGAACGACACGCGCAGGATGCGCCACATCACCGCGGCATGCACGCGAAGTTGTGCGGGGCGAATCACCACGCGGCCTTCGCCGCTGAGCAGAATGGTCAACTGGTATAGCACTCCGCAACCGCGCCCAATGGTTGTCGCGACGGCCGCGCCCGCCACCCCCAGCTTGGGGAACGGCCCGATACCGAAGATGAAACATGGGTCGAGCACGATGTTGATGACGTTCGCCACCCACAGCACGCGCATGGCGATGACGGCATCGCCCGCGCCACGGAAAATCGCGTTAGTCAGAAAGAGCAGCAGAATGGTCGCCGTGCCGCCCAGCAATATCGCGGTGTAGCGGTGGCCGGTTTCAATGATTTCCGGAGTCGCGCCCATCAGCGCGAGCAGCCTGTGCGCGAACAGCACGCCTACCACGCCCCAGATGATCGAAACCACGATGCCGATGATCATGGCTTGCACGGCTCCGATGGCCGCGCCTTCCGGATCCTTTTCGCCGATGCGCCGCGCGACGAACGCGGTGGTCGCCAGGCTGAGCCCCATGGCCACCACGAAGACCAGCGTCAGCATCGATTCCGTGAGCGCCACGGTGGCGACGGCATCTTTGCCCAGATGCGAGACCCAGAACATGTCGGTGATGCCGAACATGGATTCCATCACCATCTCGAGCACCATGGGGATGGCGAGCAAAGTAATGGCGCGGGCGATGGAACCTTCGGTATAGTCCCGGTGCGTGCCCGCGAGCGCTTCGCGCACGGCGACCCAGAAGCGCACGGGTGGCTCAGGCATGGTGACGGGAGTACCCATTTGTTCCAGGATACGATAGGCGGGCGGGAGGGTGCTCGCGCCTCAGCAAACCGTGCGAAATCAACGCGACTGTTACCGAGCCGCGACCGTCAGGGAGCGGTTTCCCCCAAAAACGTTAAGCACCCCCAATCCAACGCGACCAATCGAGGCAACCATGGCTCAGGGGCACCCTCATGGAGTGCGCGCAGATTCGGAGACGAGCGCCACATCCGAGGGTCCCTGGGCCCCGATTATTCCACCTCGATTCTGCTCGTCCAGAAAATGATGGATGGCGACATGCCCGGCTGCCCTCGCATGTCATTCGGCATCGTCGATGTGCGCGACGTGGCCGACCTGCACCTCCGCGCCATGACTCACCCCGCCGCCAAGGGCGAGCGCTTCCTCGCCATCGCCGGCGATTTCATGTCGCTGCTCGACATCGCCAAGGTGCTCAAGAGCCGCATGGGCGCGGCGGCCAAGCGCGTGCCCACCCGCGAACTCTCCAACTGGCTGGTCCGCCTCGCTGCCCTCCGCGACCCGTCGGTCAAGCAAATCCTCCCGAGCTCGGCAAGACCAAAAGCGCCACCAACGAAAAAGCTCGCCGGCTGCTCGGCTCGTCGCCGCGCTCCACCGAAGAAGCCGTCCTCGCCGCCGCCGAAAGCCTCGTTCGCCTCGGCCTGCTGAAACGATAAGTCCTCACGCGCTCGCGAGCAGGGAATTCACCTTGACGATGGAAGAGTTGGCGCCGTTTTCCCCTTGCGGGATGGCCTGCAAAGCGAATTCGCGAATCGCCCCCGGCCGGAATACCAGACAATGCGTAGACCCGCCGAATTGGAAGAAACCGATTTCGTCGCCCTTCTTCACGTGCTGTCCCTCTTTCACGCCTACCAGGCACGAAGACACCTCCACCATGCCCACGGCCACGAAGCACACCAGCCCAATGGCCGGCTCCTCCGCCTCAATGAAAATCAGCGCCCTGGTGTTCACATGCGCGATATAGCCCTGCGAGTTATTCGGCCCGAGCGGATCGAATCCTTCCGCGGCGGCCTCGGCGTAGTATGCGCCCTCCACATTGCGAATCAGTTTGACCGTGCCCGAAACCGGGCTGTGCCAGCGATGATAGTTTTCCGCGCTCAGAAACGCCTGGTATACCGTGCCGCCGGCGAACTGATCCACAAAATGTCCGTCGAGCATGTGCCGCAATGAATAAGGCTGCGACTTCAGCCAGAAGGTGTCCTGCGCCTTCACGTCCCTGGCGATCGAGAAGGGCGCGGACTCGCAAGCGCTCACAATGGCTTTCGGGTTGTGCGGCTCGGCAACCGGCCGCGCTCCCGGCTTGAACCGTCGGATGAAGAAATCGTTCCACGATCGGAAACCGAATAAAGCGGCCTTCGGGTCGTGAACATACTCGTCCATGTGGATGGCTTCCAAAGCAGCCGGACACAGCCAGCCGGTGGGCGTTTCGTTGAGAACGTAGAGGGAGGCCGGCGAGTCGAGAAACCGCGCCCATGCTGCCAGCACCTTCTTCAGCGCACGATTTAACTTCGGACTGAGAAACGCGGCCAGACCGGCAGCCGTGATCATCGGAAAGTCCAGAACCGCGTTGATGGGACAGCCTACCTGGCCCTCCGTGCTGAATTCCGGCGCGGTGGTCAACACATGATCGAGAACTCGTAACAGTTGATGATAATCCTGGATCTTGATATCGCCGCTCTCGGGCGGCGGCGCAAAAGCCGGTTGCTGCTCAAACATCTGGGTGAAATACATCAGCATTACCGGGTCGCTTTCGATCAACGCCTGAAGCTCCAGGATTGCCGGATCGAAGGGGGTCAGCTTCTTCCCGGCGGCCTCCGTGGTCTTCGCCAGCCAGGTGTTCACGTGTTTCCGGTTAGAGGGGAGCCAATGTCCAAGACGGCTGGTTCGTTTGTAATGGTGCGTCGCGTTGTGCATGTGTCCTGGCGTCAGCCCTCCGCAGCCCCTCCGCCAAATAACTCCTGCCTGCCCAACGACCGCCAAAACGCAAACGCGGCAATCGCCAGCAGCAACAAAAACGTCGCCAGACCCGACGGCGCGTACCACGTCTTCCAGTCCATGCCCAGCGTAATCTTATTAAAACTGTTGATGAAGAAAATCGCGAACATCGTCGCCACCATCCCCACCCGCAGCAGCACCGATATCAAGGCCACGAAAATCCCCAGAAAAACCGCCGCTTTAAGCTGCCAGTTCGGCGAATTCACGAAGTTCTCAGCGTTGGAAATAGTAAACAACAGGGAAGCCAGGGTGGCCGCCATGAGGTCCCTCTTGACCAGCCGCCGCAGCCCGCAGATGGCAAAGAACACCAGCAGTCCGAAGACCAGCGCGCCTTGCGCCGTAACCGCATGCGAGCCGATCCAAGCCCGCGCACCCAGCCCTGCCGTGGAAATGGCGCTGAGTCCGCTCAGAGCGTCGGTTCTGAAATCGTCGACCAGTGACGCCGCCATCCAAATCGCCGCGCCCACCGTCGCCCCGATCAGCGCATGCGACCCGACCTGCGCATCCAGCCAGCGGCCCGCCAGCAGCCGGTTCCAGCTCACGATTGCGTGCGGCCATCGCGCACGCACCATGGGCTCCAGCGCCAGGTACAGCAGCCAGACACCGGCGCTGAACAATAGCCAATCGGCGCCGCTCGAGAAAAATATCCCGATCATGGCATCGCTCGGAATCGCGTGCACTATGCCGACCCAGGCCACCATGCTCAAAAGGAACGTCGCCAGCGCCAGCCGCAGCGCACCCTTGCGATCCGCCCTGCCCAGTTTCCAGTTGCGCCGCGCCAGCAGCACCGCTGACAGCACGCCCATGCTTGCCATCAATATCAGCAGAAGTCCGCGCACCTTCCACGCCAGCGATGTCGGTGTCGCTGCCGCTTTCGGCCACTTGACGCTAGCGCGCGTGATCCGCCCTTTCCACGACGCGACTTCCACCGTCAACTCCGTCTTGGGAATCTTCGGGTGCGGCCCTATCCAGGCGCGCGATTCGCCCATCGCCCCCGGCGGCACGGCGTTTGAGGGCATCTCCGTGAATGCCGCCATATCCAATCCCGCCGCACGAAACACGCTCTCCGGCATCACGGCCGGCGTCACTTCCGCAGCCTCCCGTTCCGGCACCGCCAGAAATTCGCGCAAACGTCCCGCTCCATCCACCGCCACCCGCAACATCCCCGGCTGCGTCGGCGGCGGATTTTCGTCCGTCACCTGGCCATACGGCTCCGCATCCAGCAGTGCCGGACTCTCGCGATACGTGGCCATGATCGGCGCCTCCGACGCCAGCCATTCATCCCACTTGTGCGGCCGCGGAAGCTGCTTGAGCGCTTCCAGCAAATCATTGCGGTCCGCCACTTCCAAATGCGAATCCGCCGGCTTCTTCGCATACCCGAACGATGCCGCAATCTCGCGCGCCCGATGCGCCAGCACCTCCGGCGAGTCGTCCAGCGCCGTATGCATCACCGCGCACTGACGATCCCGCAGCGCGAGCGACCCGCACAAGCACAGCACGATCACCACCAGGCACGGCACCGAGTACCTGCGCGCCAGGCCCTGCTGATCGCCCGCCGCCG
>Ga0073928_10010227_pt1 | contig 11223 bp, 8 predicted proteins | sample PaiPotPPA55metaG_FD_76969 | JGI IMG/M metagenome (GOLD analysis project Ga0073928, IMG submission 76969) | Iron sulfur acid spring bacterial and archeal communities from Banff, Canada, to study Microbial Dark Matter (Phase II) - Paint Pots PPA... ...
GCAACTCTTGCGCCCCATCTCCAGCGATTGCACCAGGTCAATCACGTTCATCTGCGACAGGCTGCCGCGCAACACGCCATCGGTCGACGCTGCCTTGCTCAGCTTCTCCAGCGCGATCCGGTCCACCACACGCTTGATTTTGTGCGTGGCATCTTTCAGGAAGAAGGGTTTTTCCAGATAGTCTTCGATCGGGTCCTGCATCGACAATCGTTCGCTGATGTCGGCCTTGCTGGCCATCAGGATGACCGCGATGCTGGCAGTAGCCGGCCTGCTTTTCAGTTTTTCCAGCAACTGCCGCCCGTCCATCCCCGGCATGCGGTAGTCGCATATCATCACATCCGGCAGGTCATCGACTGCCTTCAACAACGCATCGGCCGCATCGGTCGCGACCGTGACCTCTCCCATCGCCGAGAGCGCCTGCTGCAGCATCCCCAGCACCATCGGGTTGTCGTCCACCAGCAGAATTTTGACGTTGCTCGCCATAGATTAAGAGATAAAGACAAATAATCGAAAACTATTTCCGCTTCGCGCTTCTCCGGTAGTCTCCGCTCTTGCCGCCCGACTTCCGTTCCAGCACCACTTCCTGGATTTCGATGCCCTTGTCGAGCGCCTTGCACATGTCGTATACGGTCAATGCCGCCACACTGGCCGCGACCAGCGCTTCCATCTCCACGCCCGTCTCCGCTATCGTCTTTACCTTGGTGGCAATAGAAACGCCATTCTCGCACACGCGCAGGGTCACAGCAATGTGCGACAGCGCTACCGGATGGCACATCGGAATCAACTCCGCGGTCCGCTTCGCCGCCATGATTCCCGCCGTCCGCGCCACCTCGAGCGGATCGCCCTTGGGATTTTTCGGCAGCGCCCGCAGCACCTCCGGCGTCATTCGTACGAACGCGCTCGCCTCCGCTTCTCGCGCCGTTCGCGCCTTGGACGACACGTCCACCATGCACGGCTGGCCGCGAACGTCGTAGTGGGAGAGACGGTGGGAGAGTTTTTTCGGCATGACCAACAGGTTATCGTACTCGCGCCAGCGGAGTTCGTGTGGGGACGGGCGCCCTCGTGAGCCTGCCCTGAGCGAATTCGAAGGGTCCAAGCCGAGCCCAGCTCGGCCCCACATCGGAATCAGCGTCTCCCCAGCCCTCGCACCCCTCACCGCATCAACCGGATCGCATTCGTAACGACACCCATTCTCCGGCTTCAATCCGCTCGCGGTCTGGAGGAATCACAACATAGCAGTTCGCCCGCGCCAGCGCAGCGATGTCGCCCGACCCCTGCCACCGAGCCAACTCCACCTCGGCATTCTCAAACTCTCCCGAAAGCACCGCCGGAAGAAATCTCTTCAAGCCGGTCTTCGTCCGTATCTCCGACTTCAGCCGCGCTCGAAGAAAGATCAACCGCTGCGGCGTCATGCCCGCCAACGCTTCGATCATTGGCCGTGCGAACAGTTCGAAAGTCACCATGGTCGATACCGGATTCCCCGGCAGTCCAAAAAAGTATTTCTTATGTGGTGGCGGGTCTCCGACCCGCCCTGATCGGGTCGAAGGCCCGCCGCTACACGAACCGAACACGACCGGCCGCCCGGGCTGAATCTCCGCTCCGGTAAAATAAAACTCCGCCTTGAGTTCGCCGAGAACCTGCTCCACCAGATCGTACTTCCCCATGGAGACGCCGCCGGTCAGTAACAAAAGGTCGCATCCCAATCCCTCTTCAATCAAAGTCCGAAGCCGCCCCCGCTCATCCGGCGCGATCTCCAGCCGCACCGCCTCACCGCCCGCATTCTGAACCTGCGCCGCCAGCGAATACGAATTCGAATTCCGTATCTGCGCCGGCCCCGGCGTCGCATCAATCTCCACCACTTCGTCGCCGGTTGAAAGTACCGCCACGCGCGGCTTCCGAAACACCTGCACCCGGCTCTTCCCGACTGACGCTGCCATCGCGATGCCGGCATGGTCCAGTCGCCGTCCTCGATCCAACAACAGTTGTCCCGCGCGCGCTTCGGCCCCGCGCGGAACAAAATTCTCGCCGACGCTGATGCTGCGCCGGACCTCCACCAACTTATCCACGAACTTGCCCACCAACTTCACCGCCGGCTCACGTATCGGTAATGTATGCTCCACCATCACCACCGCGTCCGCCCCCTCCGGCAGCGGAGCTCCTGTCATGATCCCAACCGCCTGCCCGCGGCCCACCGAGCACACCCCCGGCTCCGGCCAGTCGCCCGCCTTCACCTCGCCCACCACCTCAAGCCGCGCCGGAATCTCCGCCACGTCCGCCGCCCGCACTGCATATCCATCGCGAGTAGCTCGGGCAAAGGGAGGAAAGTCACGGTCCGCCAAAATCCCCTCCGCCAGCACCCGCCCAAGCCCCGCCAGCAAATCGACCGTCTCCACCTCTTCCGGAGACACGCCGGCCGCAAACTGCTCGACCAGGTGTCGAGCCTCCTCAAAGCTCAATACGCGAGCCGACCTCGCCAGTGAAGAAGAAGAATGGGTAGGCAAAGACATGCAAGAATCATACGCTGCGATGTTTTAGCCAGGCGATGTTGCGGGCGGGGTGGAGAAGGCAGAACTGCCGTTTCTGAGAACCGCGAACTGGGAACTGCCTCAGCGCGCCAGTTCCTGCCCGAGCACCGTCGCATTGCTGGCGAACCCAAGGCCGGTTTCCAGATCCACCAGGCCCGAGCGGACCAGTTTCGCGATCTCGCCATCGAAGTGCTGCATGCCTTCGTTTTCGCTGGACTTGATAGCATCCAGCAGCGTGCGGCCCGGCCGCTCGCCCTGTTCGACGCAATCGCGAGTGCGCGAGTTGGATTTCAAGATTTCGACGACGGCGACGCGGTCACCGCCATCGGCGCGCGGTATCAGCCTCTGCGCAATGATGTAGCGGAAAGTTTTCGCGAGACGCTCTCTCACCGATTGCTGTTCGGTGGCGGCAAACGTAGCGATGATGCGCTCCACTGTCTTCGAGGCATCGACCGTATGCATACTGGAGAGAACGAGGTGGCCGTTTTCACCGGCGTCGAGAAGAATCTCGAGCGTCTCCCGATCGCGGATTTCGCCGACCATAATCACGCGCGGCGCCTGCCGCAGCGCCGCCCGCAGCGCCAGCGTGAAATTCGGCGCATCGCTGTGCAACTCGCGCTGGTGCACCGTCGATTTCTTGTGCCGGTGCAGAAACTCTATCGGATCTTCGACCGTAAGAACGTGATAGCAGTGTTCGCTGTTGATGCGGTCAATCAAAGCGGCGAGCGTCGAAGATTTGCCCGATCCCGTTCCGCCCGTTACCAGGATGATCCCGTTGCGCACATTCGCAGCCTCTTCCAATTGCGCCGGCAGGCGAAGCGAGCCGAAAGTCGGAATGACAGTAGGGATTACGCGCATCACAATCGCGCAACTCCCCCGCTGGATAAAAACGTTGACGCGGAACCGCGCCATCCCCGGCAATCCATACGAAACGTCGCAGGAACCCTGCTCGCGAAGCGTATTGATGGCTTGCTTATTGGTGCCGATTAGATCGGCCGCGATGCGGCGCGTGTCATCCGCCGAAAGTATGCTGCTCCCGGAGATTTCGACCGCCGTGAGTTGTCCGTGAATCTCGACTTGCGGCGGACGCCCCGGCGAAAAAATCAGATCACTGACCTTCTCCGAGGCGCGCAACATGCCGGCGAGCAGAACCGATGTCGGGATCGAGCCCGTTCCACTGATGCCCTCGAAGGCAATCGCAATCGGGGAATTCCCCGGAGCAGCCATTCCATACACTCCCAGTTATCAGCATTGACGCCACAGGGGAGACACGTCGCCGAGGAACCTATGTAATGAATGTAACGCGGATGTGTGGAAGGGCGAAGGACAAGTAGGTCATAGACCTCGGTAACCAGGAATAGCTCTCCGTTCCCAGGGGAGCGACGGGCGTCTCGCCCGTCACGGCTTACACCCTCACTAGAATCGCGGCCGGGCGAGGACGCCCGGCGCTCCCCTGAGAACTGGGAGCTGATTTTAAGCTACTTCTTGACCGGCTTTTTCTTTCCAAACCCGGTTTCGATGGTCGCGCCGATGCTAGCCAGCATGTCTTTTGCGGGCTGAGCGAGTTTACCCTCGGGTTGGAGTTCCAGATATTTCCGGAAGGCCTCGGCTGTCCCTTCGGGCGCGACCATCTTATCGCCCTTGAGCGTAGCTTTGCCGATCAAGTTCACGCCCTTCCAGTAATACGCTTCGGCTCTTGTCGGATCGGCGGCGATGACTTTGTCGAATGCCGCAATTGCAGCATCCACCTTGCCCGCATTGGTCAGAACCGCACCCTCGTTGAAAAAGTACGTGGCGGCGTGCGCCGGATCCAGTTGGGCCGCCTTGTCATAGTTGGCCACGGAATCATCGATCTTATTCGACTTCGAATAAGCTTCGGCAAGGTTGTTATAGTAGGCAGCCATTTTTGCACTATTGTCGGGATCCTTCTGTGCCGTCTCCGACGCGCCCCGCAGCTCAATTGCCTTCTGGTAATTGGTTGCGGCCATCTCGAAGCGCTTCTTTTTCTCTTCAGGATCGGTTTGCTTGGGTGCTGACATGCGGTAGGCATCGCCGAGTTTGAACCAGATCAGATCGCGGGTGTTGTCGATCTGGTTGGCTTCATTCAAGGTGGCGATTGCGGTCTCGAAGTCGCCGGCATCGGAAGCCGCTTTGGCGGCATTGAGTTTTTCGTTGAGCGTGCCAACGGTTTTCTTTTCGCCCTCGACTTTGGCGGCAGCCTCCGCCCTCGCTTTGGCTTGTTCAGGGGTCATTCCCTGGGCTTGGCCTGCGTTCACCTGCTCCTTCTTCAGGTCCAAGTCCTGCACCACTTCGTCCAGGCCCACCGTAATATTGTTGATGTGAAAGATTTCCTTGCCGTCTTTGGTGAACTTGACGTTGTACTTGCCGGGGACGATGCCGAGCGAGAAGTACTCGCCCTTGTTGTTGGTTTTGAGTTTGTAGGTATGGCCGGATTCGATCCCGGTCCACTCCACTTCGGCCTGTGCGATCGGTTTCCCTTCGGAGTCTTTGCAAGTTCCCTTCACGGTGCCCGTGGTTTGCGCGAACGCGAGTGGAGCAGACAACCCCACGACGACGAGCAGCAGGGGGAGGACGAAATATTTCCTCATGATCTAGCCTCCCGGCATTGCATCTGAATTTACTGAACTCTATCTACTGGGTCGTATCAGGGCATCGCTTTGCGATGCCGCACCTTGTGCGAAATCAGACGCCCCATCAGGGGCCCAAGATCGAATGGCGATTCCTGAATACGTTTCTAACTCAATCGGGCAGCGGCTTCCGCGTACGGAATGGGATCTTCCGCGCCCGCTTCGCGAAACGCCCGCAGGCGGAGCACACAGCTGTCGCAGACACCGCAGGCGCGATCTTCGCGTTGATAGCATGACCACGTTAAATCGAAGGGGGCATTCAGTTCAAGGCCCAGTCTGACAATCTCGGCTTTGTGCATCGCAATCAGCGGTGTCACCACCCGGATTGTTCCTTCTTTGGTCCCCGCTTTCACAACTTCATTGAACGCCCGATAATACTCCGGCCGGCAATCGGGATAGCCGGAACTGTCCGGCTCCACCGCTCCGATATAGACTTTTTCGGCTCCCAGCACTTCGGCCCAACTGACGGCGACGGCGAGAAAATGCGCGTTGCGGAAAGGCACATAGGTGACGGGAACGCCGACCGGCGCGCCGGCGCCGATGGTGTGCACTTCGGGAACGGCAATGCTCGAATCGGTGAGGGCGGATCCGCCGATGGCGCGCAGAGCTTCATTGCGCACGAGCAGCCGGTCGCGAATTTCCAGCCGGTCGCAGATGCTTTCGAAGGAGCGCCGTTCGCGCGCTTCAGTGCGTTGTCCGTAGCTGACATGTACCGCAGCCGCGCGGTGATCGCGTGCCGCAAGCGCCGCACACACGCAGGAATCCATGCCGCCGCTCAGCAGGACCACGGCGCGGCTCCCGTTGCTGGTCGAGTTCGATTTGGGGAAGCTCGTTATTTTACTCAAGTGAATCACGCTCGCTTAATTATACTTTTCAACCCTAAAGATATTTTGGCTTCATCCACCTCGAGCGACACTACACTAGGCGATCGCGAAAGCGCATTTTCACGCTCAATCATGAGCTAAAACCGCACTCCTTCCCCACTTGTTACTGATTTGATTCTGAACCACGCTGGCAGACGGCCGTCGACCGTATCTAAATGGTTACTGGCCCCCTACTCGTAGCGCAGGCTTTCGACGGGATCGAGTTGGGAGGCGCGGATGGCGGGAACGGTGCCGAACAGAATACCGACCAGCGAGCAGACGGCGATGGCAATGATGGCCGAGAGACCGGAAATAGGAATGCGATAGGCGGTGAGGAAGCGGACGGAGTAGGGGATGGCGAGTCCAATAATAATGCCGAGGACGCCGCCGATGAGGGAGATGAGAATGGCCTCGGAAAGGAACTGGAAGCGGATCTCGCGCTTGGTGGCGCCGACTGCTTTGCGGATGCCGATCTCGCGAATGCGGGCGCTGACGGTGGCCAGCATGATGTTCATGATGCCGATGCCGCTGACCAGCAATACCACCGCCGCAATCAGCAACAGTACTACGGTCAGAATGTTCGCCGTCCTTTCAGCCAAATTCACCAGCGGCGTCAGATTCTCCACGTTGTAGACCGACTCCGGCCGGTGCCGCGACTGCAGGACCCGCTTGATTTGAGCCGTCGCTGTCGTCACCTCATCCGGGCTCGCCACCGTGAAATAAATCTGCCGCACAGCATTTGATGGAAGAAAAAAACGGCTCACCGAGTAGGGGATCGCCATCGTGTTGTCCTCCACTTCGGACTGCCCAAACGTCTCCACCCGCTCCTTGAACACTCCAATCACGGTAAAGGGCAGGCCGTTCAGCTTGATTACCTGGCCCACCGCGCTGTCTGGCGTCTGGAACAGCTTCACCGCCAGCTTCTCAGTGATCACGCCCACCTTGCTTCGCCCCTGCGAATCCTCCGTATCAAAGAACCGGCCCGCCAGCAGCAACAGGTTCCGCACCTGACGGTATTCCGGGAACACTCCAAGAATCAGAATGTCCTGCTCCTTACCGTTGCCCACGCTGATGCGGTCGTTAAGCGTCACAAACGGCGACGCGGCCACCACCGACGGCACCTGCTCCCGCACCGCCGTAAGGTCATCCACCGTCAATTCATCGAGCGCCACCGCCGTGATGCGTTGCCCTCCGCCGGAGTAGCTGGCATAAATCAGGTTGGCGCCAATGCCTTGAATCTGATCCAGGATGTATTGTTTGCCGGTAAGCCCAATCGTGACCACCAGAACCAGCGAGGCCGTCCCAATCATCATGCCCAGCGCGGTCAGCAGAAACCGCACCTTGTTGGTGAGGAAGGTGTCGTAGGCGAAGCGCAGACTCTCGCTGATCACCAGCTCGGGCTGCCGTAGCCCATTCTTATTGTTCAGCTGACCCTTGTCCTGCCGACCATGGTTCGGGCGACCCCGGTTCAGGCTGCCATGGTTCAGGCTGCCATCGTCCCGCGCCGAGTTGGTCACATCCACTACTGTAGTGTCCAAACCTTCACCAAATTCCTATTCTTAAGATGCTAATCTGCCCGCCCCGGCTTCGGACCGTCTCTGCCCTCCGAATCGCTCGGTCGCGAAATACGCCGCCAGCACCACAATCAGCGGATCCACCGGCCTGAAATAGTACGTCTCCGGATGCGAAAAATAATAAGCCAGCGGAAAGAACACGAACACGATGGCAAATCGCACCCCGAGCGACGCATCCGCCCGCCACACGCGGCGCAGCCCCCCAAGCGCCAGCACCGTCATCGTCGTGCTCAGAAAAATATTGGGCACATCCAGTGGCTCTTCCGCCAGGTACGCGCGATCAAAACTCCAGAACCCCGTCCAGATGTATATTATCCGCCGCACCACTCGATAAACATACTGCGCCGGATAACTACGGATGTACTGCTTCGCCTGCTGCGTTTTGTGCTGCATATACGCAAGTTCGCCGCGCTGCGTATATTCCGCCAGCTCCGCGTCGCTGTGATTCGGATGCAGGCTGCGGTCCACCCAGTGCCGCGTGTCGGCGCTGTTTCCAATGTACAACTCCAACCCAAATCCGCTGCGTATCGGAATGAACTGGTGGAACGTCTCGTAGTTCCGTACGAGCCAGGGCGCCACCACCGCCAATGCCCCGAGTGCTGCCACCGACATCGGCAGCATCCAGCTCTGCCTCTTCCGTAAGCGTCGCCAGCACGTCCACAAACCGAGCAGCGGGACGACGGAAAGCACCACCGGCTCAGTCAACGCCGCAACACCGCCCAACGCGCCAAATCCCAGCCAGTCCCGCACCCGGCCCGACTCCTCCAGCGTCAGCGCCCACAGGAAAAGCACGGCCAGCAGCAGCGTGACCAGACACGTAGACCAAGCCCAATCCGCGCCGTAGTAAATCCCATACGGCGAAAATGCCCAGCCCCATCCAGCCCACTTCGCCGCCCGGCCGTGAAAGCATCGGCGCGCCAGAAGAAACACCGGAATGCACGTGAGCGCCGAAAACACGCTGTTTATCGCTAGCGCCGCGACAATCGACGCCGGCGTGTAGGTCCCCAGCAAGCGGAACACTCCTGCCAGCAAATAAACGTACACCGGGGATACCACCGCCGTCGGCCCTGTGTCCGCAAACACATTTCCGAAGCCGTGACCCGCTACCAGCGAGCGCGCTACCCGCCCGAACGCCCAGTGCTCCAGCAAAAAGGGATCCAGCCAATCGCGATAGAGAAACGGAATGACCGCCAGCCGCACCGCCAGCGCCGCTGCCACCATCGGTCCGTAAGCGCGAACCCCGCCTTTTTCCGCTTCCCGCGTTTCGCCCACTCCCTGCCTGAATTCCGTCTCACCTGTGAATTGAACCCGAGCGATTACTCCACCCGGCAAACCATCACCTGCAAGTTTCTGTAGAGACACGACAACCCGTCCACACCCGGCACCTCGAGAACCACCCAGTCCACCCCGAACTCCGCCTTCAAACGCAAAAAGTCTGGACGCTGAAAACTGCGCCACCCACGCTGCGCTTCCGCCTCTCGCAGCCAGCGCGGCGCGAGGCTCGGTACTCGCGCTGCCATTCCCGCGTCCTTCACCTCATCCGCCAACACACTCCGCTCTGCCCGGGCGCGAAAACCATGGTAGTCCTCGCCCGGCAATTCCATGTAGCGCGGATCAAGCGCGAACTGGCTATCCACCGGCGTGTTTCGGCAGATCCAGCGGAATGCCTCGACCCAGTCATTTCCGGACGCTGCGCCCGGCAACTCCAGATGCGCGGTTGCCGGATACATCTGCCGCTGCGCATAAAACATCCCGCCCGCGAGTGGCCCAAACAGCAGCAGCCAACGCAGTGCGTGCCGCTTGAGTAGGTATTGCCCCAGCAATCCACCCGACAGAAGCATGAACAACAAATACACAAGGTGCAGAAAGCGCATCGGCTCCAGCGGCCGCAGGCGCTCCAGCCGCGCAGGCAGCACCATCACCAGCGCCACCGCCAACTGGAATACGCCAAAGTACACCAGCCGCTCCGCCACCCGCGACAGCACAACCGAGTCCCGGCGCTCGGCCAGCGCCCGAAACCACCACAGCAGCGCCAGCGGCGCGACTACTCCCAGCCACTCATACCAATGCCAGTGCAACACAAAGTAAAACGGACGCGTGGCCGCCGCCTGCCGCCACGCATCCGAGGCCGGTTCGAAGATCCATCCCAGTGGAAACGCCAGCGCCGCCAACACAGATGCTCGGCGCGGCTCCGGCTCCGTCTGCTTCGTCGGATTCCACAGCAGAAACAAACAATACGACGCGCCGAACGCCGCCATGATGGCGTGCACGGAAAAGGCGGCCGCCAGCAGCACGCCCGCCAGCAGCAGCCGCCCATTGTTCGAAGGTTCGAGCACGGTCGCGATCGCAGCCAAAATTGCCGCCGTGGCCAACGCCCGCGGATGCAGGTACTGGTCTGTCAAACTCAGCCCTGTGCCCGAGACGGGGAGGCTCAGTAGAACGGCTACCAGCGTCACCGCCGCCCACTGCGCATGCACTTCCGGGAAACACCGCCGGCTGATTCGCCAGCACCCACACAAAATCAGGAGAGTCGCGCACCACTGCCAAAACAGAATTCCCCATTCCAGGGGCACGTGGGTCCATCGCACGGAAAGCGCGATCAGCTTATCGAATACGGTCGCCTGAAACTGCACTCGGAAAAAGTCCGCATCGTGTGGAAACAGGGCCGGATTCAGGTCGTGCTTGATCGCGGCCAGGTAGAATGCATCATCCTCCAGCCCCGGATGGTACCCCTGCACCAGCATGGCAAGCGCCGCTAGCAGCATCAAGGCCAACCAGCGCGCCTGCCATGAAGTCCCAGTGCGCGATGCGAGTTCGCTCGGCAAGGTTAGCCGCCGGACCGGCCGTCGGTCATCTTCGGACTGTAATACCCGGCGTCGAGACCCGGCTCCAGGCCGCGGCCCTGGCGGTTGAAAATCCGGAACTGTCCCAACCCGATTTTCTGCAAGCGGAATTGCACCGACGTCAGCAACACGCCCAGCCCATACTTCACGCTGCGCCGGAAATTAATTGAAGAAGCTTCTGGAAAATATTTGGTCGGGCAGGAAACTTCGCCCATCCGGAACCCGAACATCACGCACTGCGCCAGCACCTGATTGTCAAAGAGAAAATCGTCCGAGTTCTCCAGCAGCGGAAGATCCCTGAGCACCGTGCTGCTGAACGCCCGGTATCCCGTGTGATATTCCGACAACTTCGCGCCCAAACAGGTGTTTTCGAAAAGCGTCAGGAAGCGGTTAGCAATGTATTTCCACCCCGGCATGCCACCCTGGCGCGCCCGCCCTCCCAGAATTCGCGAGCCCAGCACCACGTCATAGACGCCGTAAGCGATCATGCTCGCCATGGCGGTTACGAGCAGCGGCGTGTACTGATAATCGGGATGGACCATAATGACGACGTCGGCGCCGGCGGTCAGAGCTTCGCGGTAGCAGGTCTGCTGATTTCGGCCATAGCCGTAGTTGCGGTCGTGAACGAAGGATTGCAGGCCAAGCCGGTGCGCGATTTCGACGGTGCGATCGGAACTGTGATCGTCGACGAGAATGCGGATATCGACCAGATCGGGCAATTCCCGTACCGTCGCTTCCAGCGTCTTCTCCGCGTTATATGCGGGGAACAC
>Ga0073928_10010228_pt1 | contig 11223 bp, 9 predicted proteins | sample PaiPotPPA55metaG_FD_76969 | JGI IMG/M metagenome (GOLD analysis project Ga0073928, IMG submission 76969) | Iron sulfur acid spring bacterial and archeal communities from Banff, Canada, to study Microbial Dark Matter (Phase II) - Paint Pots PPA... ...
CCATTCGGTCAGCGGGCTGTCGCGCGAGATGCAGGAAAAACTCACACACGTACGTCCGCGCACCATCGGACAGGCTTCGCGCATTCCCGGTGTGACGCCCGCAGCAGTGTCGCTGGTGAACGTGTTCATTGAAATCCAGGCGCGCAGGCGGGAGCAGGCAGCTGCACTGTGAGGGCGGACTTGGGCCCAAAAAGCAAGTCCCTCCACTGCGCTTGCCATTCCCTTCGGTCAAGGCAAGCTGCGGTCGGGATGACAGTTTTTAACTCGGATTCTGTGAGTGACATCTCTTAATGAGGGTTCTGTTTGGTTTGCAGTTCTTCCGCCAGCTTGAGTTCGCTTTCCGCTTCTTCTTTTTTTCCCATGTCGCGGTAGGCCTGGCCGAGCAGGTGGTGGGCGGTGGGATTGTTGGGATCCATGGTCGCCGCCCGTTGCAGGGCGCGCACCGCCAAATCTAATTCGCCTTTTTTCTCCAGCACCTTTCCCATCAGGATGAACGGCCCGGTCGACGTTGCGTCGAGCCAGATGGAGCGCTGCAGCACCCGCTCGGCGTCTTCAAACTTCTGCACCCGCGAGTACGCATCGGCCAGCTTGTAGTAGGTGGCCGCATGCCCCGGGTTGATGACCAATTCCTTCTGGAATTCCGCAATCGCTTCCGGCACTCGCGATTTGTAGAGATACAACTCGCCCAACAGGAAATGCACTAGCGGCAATTGGGGATCGAGGTTCACCGCTTTCTGTGCATACTCTTCTGCTACGGGATCGTACTCCTGGCGCAGCAACATTCGGGCGGTGAATAAATAGCTGGCGGCCGAATCGGGCGCCACGTCGAACATTTTGGCGAAGGCCTTTCGCGCCTGCGGATAATCTTTTGTCTGGATATAACAAATGCCCAGAATGTAAGACGCATCGACGTTAGCGCGCGAGTACCAGCCCTGCACTCTCTCCAGCAGCGGAATCGCTTCCGCCGGATGCCCGCCCAGGTAGTAAGAAAGTCCGAGCAGCTGGATTGCTTCGCTGTTCGCGGGATCGGCCGTGGTCGCCTTCTTCAGATATTCGATAGCCTTGGGGAAATCGCTTTTCTTGTAGTAGGCCGAGCCCATCTCGAGCGCCAGACCCTTGGTCGCGGGATCGTGTGATTCGATGGTTTGCAATTCCGCGATGGCCTCGTCGAGCTTCCCTCGCTGCATCAACTTTCGGGCCGGCGCAAATTCAGCGGGCGCGCTAGAAGACGCCTGCGCCGGCGGCGCGGACGGCGCCTCGGGCAGCGTGGGCTGCTGCGCCAAGCCCGCCGCGGAAAATGCCAACAGGAACGCTACCAGGAACGCGCTTCGCCATACGGCGATTCGCCATAGGAAAGTGATGTGCTTCGCTTCCATGGTGGGTTGCATATCGAAGATTAGAGCACAGCCTCGCCAGGATGGCTCTGCGATCAGCGCGAGTTCATTTCTTTCTGCAGTGTTTCGAGATTCTCTTTCGCGATCGGCTGATTGGGATTAATTTGCAGCGCGCGCTCGAAGTGCGATTTCGCTTCCGGAAAGCGTCCCATCTGGGCCAGCGCGGCACCCAGGTTCGCCTCGACGTTGGCATCTCCCGGCTGCAAGTTCAACGCGAGGCGGAATTGTTCCGACGCTCCCGCAAAATCATCCTGCCCGGCCAGGGCGAATCCCAGATTGTAATGCGCTTCGAAATAATCCGGACGCGCCTTCAGCGCGGCCTGCAAAAATCCGACACTCCGCTCGGGATGTCCCGCCGCCACCAACGCCGCTCCCAGACCGTTGTTCGCGGCCGCATCTTGGGGACGCAGGCGCACCGCCGCTTCATATTCGCGGATCGCTGCCTCGAGTTCGTCTTTGGCTTGAAGCATGGCTGCAAGGTTATAGTGCGCTTCAAAGTCGGCGGGATTTTTCTCCAGGTCATGCTGCGCCAGCGCCGCCTGCAGCACCATGCGAGGATCGCCCTGCGCCGGATCGAAATTCACCGGCAGGACCTGCAGCCACAAGTGGCACATCTCGTCGCTCGAGCGGTTGCCGCCTCTGACCCGCGCCGGAGGATGATTCGGGTTCAGCGGATTGTCTTCTGAATTGTCGTAAACGTAACGCAGACTCACCTTCGTTCCCTTGGGCAAACGCATCGGCTGCGCATAGCGATAAACCGCCTGCCAGTTTAGATTCCAATGCGGAATGTGGATCAAGGTTATTTTCGTGCCGCCCGGCAAGATGGCGAATGCCCGAATATCTTTTCCCAGGTAGTGCGCGTGCGGATAGATGGCCAACAGCTCAACATCAATGGGGAGTGTGAAGTCGTCGGTCACCAGAAAATCTTTTTGCCCCGCTGGAATGTCGAGCTTTGCATCGTTCTCCAGTTGCAGCAGCATGGGCAGCTTGGTTGCCGGATGCGGCGTGAAGTAAAGCCCGATGCTCGGCTGAATCACCTCCGGCTTCCCCGAGGGCTGAAGATGCGTGTTGAGAATCAGGTCGGTGCCTTTGTCGAGCCGCAGCGCCATGCCATCAGGTTCAACGTAGGGAACGGTTCCTGGCTTCCAGAACAGCAGGTGGCTGTCCGGATCGAAGACCTGCGATTCGATGCGAATCTCCATGCCGCCGAAACCCGCGCCGGGCTCGGTTTCGCGCTGGCGCGACGATCCTTCGCGATCCACAAGAAGGTTGGCGTGGTGTACATAGCGCTTATCCCCTGGACGAATCTCGACCGCCTTGACCCATCGCGTGTCTTGAATGGGCACCGGAAAAATAAAATTCCAGTAAGTGTCAGTGCCCGACGGAGGCAGGGTCAGCGGCTTGTCCGCCGTGAGAACCAGATCAGGCTCGCCGAGCCGCCAACCCTCGACGAACTTGGGCTGCGCAGGCAGGGCGGATGGATCGCCCTCCACTTCTCCCTCCTCGACCCAGTTCTTAATCAAGTTGATTTCCGTGTCCGAGAGGCGAAGCTCATCGGCAAATTTCAGTTTCTGCGGCTCCGGCAGCCAGGGCGGCATCGCCCGCGACTGCGTGGCGTCGACAATTTGCCGCGCGTGCTTTCTTACGTTGGAATAATTCAGCAAAGAAAACGGCGCCGCCTCTCCCGGCCGATGACAGGTGGAGCAAGAATGAAAAATGATCGGAGCAATATCGCGAGTGAAAGTAACCGGACGCGGTTCAGAAGATGGCCGTGGTGCCGCCGCCCTGCTCGATAACGTGACGGCTACTACCGCCAGCAGAATCGCCGCCCCCCCTGTGCCACGCAGCCAGGAGCTTATTCCAGGTCCGAGATGTAGCATCCCACTCCCCTGACTTCGCTCTTGGCCACAGCCTTCCCAGCCAGCGCGGCGCGGATAGCGTCGTCCAATTCGTGCGTCGTGGCTGCGGACTTCGCTCGTGCGAGATCGACATACCAATCGTCAATGCGCCCGTCGTAGACCAATTGACGGTCGCGATCGAAGACCGCGACCTCAGGCGTGATCTGCACGCGCGCAAGTTTGACCAGCGCATGCTCGGGATCGCGGAGCGCAGGCAGTTGATAGCCGTAGTCTCCGAGATATCTTCGAATCGCCTGCGGCGAGTCGCTCTTGTCGGGATAGACCAGCCAGAAAGTGGCGCGATCCGCATACTGCTTTCCGATTTGTTGAATGACCGGAGCATAGCGGCTGGAAACGGGACAGTCGCGGCGCAAAAATACCAGCACTACGATTTTGCCGGAATCGGCGGCCAGCGGATTGACGGCGTGCCCGTCGAGATCCTTGGCGGTCTGCTGCGCCACCGCGAAGGCGGAACCAAGCACGAGCACAGCGGCTGGCCACAGCCAAAATCGGATTCTAGACCGTAACATAGGTTCAATCTACGCGCAGAACTAACGTGGATTCACCACCTCTGAATTCTAAGAGCGTACCGGATGAGTGTCTATCCCTGCGTCGCCATTCCTGCGCTGTGAGCGCTCTACCGCTACAATGGCCGGAGCATGATTGCCCATCTTCGCGGAAAGCTGCTGACCAAGCATCCCAACCAGGCCATCGTCGAGACGTCTGGCGTCGGCTATGACGTCACCATCAGCGTGCCGACGTTCTCTGATCTGCCGGCGGTCGGGACTGACGTGGCGCTGCACATCCATACCCATGTGCGCGAAGACCAGATTGCGCTGTACGGATTCCTCCGTCCCTCGGAGAAGATTCTGTTTGAGAAGCTGATCACCGTAAGCGGTATCGGCCCCAAGCTTGGGATTACGATTTTGAGCGGCATGGCCGCCGATGAAATGGTGGGTGCGATTCGGGGAAACGATATCGCGCGGCTGACCCGCATCCCCGGCATCGGCAAGAAGACTGCAGAACGCATGGTGCTGGAGTTACGCGACAAACTGCCGGAAACGGGACCGGCCTCGGCGCCTGCGGTTTCCGCCATGAGCGCTACTGAGGAAGATGTGCTCTCGGCGTTGCTGAATCTGGGTTATCAGCGCGCGGCGGCGGAAAAAGCACTCGCCGTAGTTGCGAAAAACGGCAAAGGCGGACCGTTCGACGCCATGTTTCGTGACGCGCTGGCGGCGCTGTCGAAGTAGTGCTACTTTCCGATGCAGAACGTGCTGAAGATCAGGTTGAGGATGTCGTCGGTCGTGGTCGTGCCGGTGATGGCGTCGAGTGGGCGCAGCGCGTTGTAAAGATCGAGCAGCAACATCTCGTGCGGCACTCTTGTTGCAACCGCGGTGTCTGCCGCGGTCAACGCCGCCAGTGAATCCTGGATCAGCCTGGCATGCCGGACGTTCGTGAGAAACCCGGACTCGCCTTGGGCGCCCCCAATGTGCTTCAGAATGGCCCCTCTGAGTTCTCCGATGCCCTCACCGGTCAGCGCGGACGTGCAAACACAAAGATGGGTGCCCCATGTCTCACCGGTTTTGCGAGACGTGGGGATTTTTTCCGCCCTCAAATCACTTTTATTCTCGACCACAACCACCGCCCGCCCCTCTGCCTGCCTCAGCAGTTCCGCGTCCTCCGCCGTCTCTCCTTGCGAAGCGTCGACCACGACGAGCACCAGGTCCGCGTCGGCCAGCGCTTCCATCGATTTGCGGATGCCGATTGCCTCGGCTTCGTCGAGAGCGTCCCGCATACCGGCAGTGTCGACCAGTTTCACCGGGATGCCCCCGATCGCCACGGTTTCGCTGACCAGGTCGCGCGTGGTACCAGGAGTCGCCGTGACGATGGCGCGTTCTCGCTCCACCAGTCGATTGAACAGGCTCGATTTGCCTACGTTCGGCCGGCCTACGATCGCCAGCGTCAAGCCTGCGTGCACGATCTTGCCATAGGCGAAGGTCGCGCTGAGTTGTTCGAGCGGCGCACGTACGTCATGAATGCGAGTGAGAATCGTGGCATCCGGCATCACTGACACATCGTCTTCGGCGAAGTCGATGCCCGCTTCTAGTACCGCGATCAGTTCCACCAACTTCTGTTTAATCGGCTGCAGGCGTCTCGACAGCGCCCCCTCTAATTGTTGAGCCGCCACTTTGGCCTGGTACAAAGTCTGAGAGTCGATTAGATCGCGCACTGCCTCCGCCTGCGTCAGGTCAATGCGGCCATTCAGAAACGCTCGCATAGTGAATTCCCCAGGCTCGGCGAGGCGTGCACCGGCAGCCACGCAAAGTTCCACAATATGGCGCAGCACGACCGGAGATCCATGCGCCGAAATCTCAATGATGTCGTCGGTCGTGTAGGAATGCGGCTTGGCGAAATAAGTAACGACGACTTCGTCGATGCGCCCCGAAGTATCCGGGACTGGGTGCCCCATCCGAGTCGCGCTTTTTGCGGCTAGAGCCTGCCCTGAGCTTGTCGAAGGGGTGGGGATTTTGACTTCCTGCGCAGCCTCGGTGACGAGTTGTGGCTCAACCAATTCCCCAAATACAGCGGATCCCGGCTCTAGCTCATGCTTCAGCCGCAACATCGGCTCCGCAATTTCCCGCGCCTGGGTTCCCGCCAGGCGCACTACGCCAATCCCGCCGCGACCGGTAGGCGTAGCAATCGCGACGATGGTGTCATCGAGATTCACGCGCTGATTGTAACGGTTACACTAAACGTCAACCAAAGAGGAAAGTTGAGGAGCACGCCATTGTCCGTCGCTGACGAACTGTTGAAAGCCAACAAAGACTTCGCGCGCAATTTCAAGCTGGGAGATCTAGCGGTCCGCCCGCGTCGTCACGTGGCCGTACTCGCCTGCATGGACTCCCGCATCCTGTTTGAGCATTGCCTCGGCCTGCATCCCGGAGATGCGCACATGATCCGTAACGCCGGCGGCATCGCGACCGACGACGCCCTGCGCTCGCTGATCGTTTCCCACCATCTGCTCGACACGCAGGAGTTCATCATCATCAATCACACCGACTGCGGCCTGCTGAAGGTGCGGGAGGACGAACTGAAAGCACGGCTGACCGAGAAGATGGGAATGGCATCGGACGAGCCCTCGCAGTTTTTTGCCTTCGACGATCTGGAGGCGAATGTGCGGCTGCAGATGCAGCGCGTGAAATCGCATCCGTGGATTCCGAAACATATTCCGGTGCGTGGGTTTGTTTACGATGTGAAGACGGGAAAGCTGAAAGAGGTAGAGTGATCGTGTGGCGCGGGCGACTCGCCCGTGTCTTGCTAGGAGATCAACTTCGAGACCGAAACCCCTGGGCTCGATGGGTTTCCAGCAATTCCCTTCACTTTGGCCTTTCGCGGGCGGGGGCGCCCGCGCCACACGTATCTATCTGGCCACGACCTTCTCAATCTCCGCCCGCAGTTGGTCGTACGGCAACGCCCCCGGATGATACATCGCCACTTTCCCCGCACGATCCAGCAGCACTAACGTCGGAGTCGTGGAAGCGCCGTAGGTGTCGAAGTTGTATTTGCTGATCGGAACCGGCATGTCGAGCAAGCCAGCGTAGAAACGGTGCCGCACGGCATCGATGTATTGCAGTTCGTCGCTGGACGAGGCGTGCTCGATCTGCGCCGTGTAGCCGTAACGACGGGTGGGGCCGATCACTTGCAATCCCTTGCCGGCAAATTCCGAACGCAGCTGCGTGATGATGGGAGCTTCGGCCTTGCAATCGGCGCACCAGTGCGCCCAGAAGAACAGCAGCACCGGCAAACCTTTGAGCTGCGCCGGCAACGGCAGCTTCGCTCCTAGAGACTCTTCGGAGCGCAACGCCGGCGCCGGCTTGCCCTGCAGGGAAAGCAAGTTCAGATTTTTCTGCAGGCGGTCGTGAATGGAAGTATTTCCGTACGTTCGCAGTGCGGCCTGCAGGACTTCAACCGCCTGCGTTCGTTGCCCGCGCACCGCCAGCACCTGGGACTGGACTTCCAGTGCCGCTCCCAATGCGATCGGCAAATGCGCGTCTGCATCCAGAGAGCGCTGTTTCAGTTGCTCGAGGACCAGGGCCTTGGTTTGCTTGGCGTACGCTGCCGCCTGTTCGTACTGGCGCTGCTCCAGCGCGGCACGCCCCAGCCACGAATAGGCCTCCAGATACTCGGGATTGATCCCTTGCTGGCTGCGATAAGAATGGAGCGCCGCCTCCGCGGCGGAAAAATTGTTCTGCGCCACAGCGAGGCGCACGTCATCGACAATCCCGGCCCAAGCTGGAGCGGTGAGCAACGCTGAAAGCAGGAGAATCCGCAAGCGCATGTTTAGATGATGAATGCTTTGCCCAAAGGTCGCAAGTGGAAGAGAATTTTCCACAAGATCGCGGCCTATAACATCATCTGTATCAGTTGTTTAGAAGGTGCCTACAGTAAATTATGTAGCTATTTCGGGGCAGCTTTCGTACAATTTAGCTGCGTTTGATCTTTAAGAGTTCCTCGCAGTACAAGAATCTCCGCTTAACCCAGCGCGTGACCTGCCTGCAGAAGACCCGAAAAGTTTCAGCGCTACATCAAAGAAAAAGGAACATGCAACATCATGGAAACAGGAACAGTGAAGTGGTTTAACGACGCCAAAGGCTACGGTTTCATCAGCCGCCAAAACGGCGAGGATGTCTTCGTACATTTCTCCGCCATTCAGGCTAGTGGCTTCCGCAGTCTGCAGGAAGGTCAGCAAGTACAATTTGACGTGGTCAAAGGCCCTAAGGGCTGGCAGGCAGAGAACGTCAAGGGCGTCTAACCCCGCTTCGCAGTCAACAATCCGACACTGAGGGCGGCCAGCAACGGCCGCCCTCAGTGTTTAGTGCTGGCCCCTACGGCTGGGAATCGCGCATCAGCACAATGTCGGAGTCGGTGTGTCCGCGGACCATCGCGAGCTTGCTACCGTCGGGAGACCAGTGGTAGTCCCAGATATGCTCAGCCTTGAATGACGTCAGTTGCTTGCCCGGCGAGCCGTCGAGTGGTTGCTGCCACAGGTTGTCCGTGCCATTCTGGCGAACCGGATATACCACACTCTTGCCGTCAACCGAGAAGCGGATGAACAATCCGATGCGATCGCGTTCGAACTTCATCAGTCTGCGAGCTTGTCCCGTACTCGTATCAAGCACGACCAGTTTGTCCTCATGACCGTTGGCGTGGTCGATCATGCCAAATGCCGCTGTGCCGCCGTCGGGAGAAATATCAAACAGTCCGGAGAGTTGCATGTCTGTGACCTTGACCGCAGGTCCCCCGTCGATCGACACCTTCATCATTCGTCCCGGTCTGTTATCCACGTAATAGACCCAGCGTGAATCCGGAGAGCAGACGGGAAAATTGTCCTGCTTGCCGGTAGATAGTTGCTTCAGATTGCCTCCGGAGACGTCGGCGCGCCATATGCTTTGGCCGCCTTTCCCGCCCAGCAGACCAAGCAGAAACACAATATGTCGTCCGTCGGAGCACGCCCAGGGATCGCCGTTGAAGGAATCCATCTCGGTGGCGAAGACTCCCTTGGCAGCGGTCTCAGGATTCACCCAACGCAGGATGTTGTCGTTGTCGTTAATTAAGCGGCCGTCGTGCGTCCAGGTAAAGTTTGTAAAACTGGCCACTGGGCCGACTTGCCGAGCGTCTGCCCCGCCACCGGCCCCGGACATCACCGATAGATTCCAACGCCCTTCGCTGAGAACGGTAGCCAGCACGTGACCGCTGGCCGCAAGGCTGAGGTCGGAATAATTATTGGTGTCGCGCGTAATCGGACTCACTTTGCCATCTGGATAGGAGATGAATACGATTTGTAGCCGCGTGTAGTTGGTGGAGGGATCGCTATCCAGGGCCAGCAAGCCTTTGCTATCGGGCATCCAGGTGGGGAAAGCCAAGGCGTCGGGGGAGCTAAAAATCAGATGCTGCTGACCAGTGCCGACGTCAACGGCGACCAATCCGCTGAGCGCGTCGCCAGGCTGATTCACAGTGCACAAAATGGTCTTGCCATCGGGCGACCAGGCGGGTCCATTGAGTCCCTGGCCGGTGGGACCGCTGGCGAGCACTGTTTCCCCGCCTTGATCAAGCGAGCGCACGATCAGCTGATATTTACCCTGCTCGGGGTTGTCGTCGCGAACGAAGGCGACCTTCCGGCCGTCCGGGGAAGTCGTAATATTCGAATCGACGTCCTCGGCCAGTTTCTCTGGCGTGCCGCCGAGCAGCGGAGAGCGATACAGGAATTTCAGCTCGGGGTTTCCCGGATCGCTGCGCACGAAATAAAAATAATTACCGTCCGGCGAAAATCGCAGGCCACCGTAATACACATCGGCCGGAGGCTGCACCTGGGTAATGCTGTTCGTCGGAACATTGCGCAACGAGAGGCTGGCCAGTCCGTTGTCTCGCACGAGAGTCAGAATGTACTTGCCGTCTGGAGAGAGTGCCGCCCCCACCACGTTGCCTTCTTCCGTCACTCTGCCGACGGAGAAGTTGCGGAAGGGCATGGTCCCATGCCGCGTCAGCAGCGAATAGATTCCGAATCCGGCGGCCACTAGAACCACAAACCCAAGCAGAACAATGACCCCAGTTCCTAACTTGTGACGCCCTGCGGCAACAACCACTGCCGAACTCTGAGCGGAACTCCTTCGGGAGGATTCGGGAACAAGGGAAATTTGGCCGGAAGCGGAAGTGGTGGTGGCTCCAGCTGGATCCGATGCGGCATTGGAAACCGCCACCCCCTTTTTCCCGGACTCCACATCGCGCTTCAGCCGCTTGAGATCGCCGCGCAGATCGGCGGCCGACTGGTAGCGCAGGTCACGATCTTTTTCCAAAAGTTTTTCAATGATGTCCTGCAGCTTGACGGGCAGCGTCGCATTCCACTGCAGCGGTGACACCGGATCCAACGCCAGAATGGCGTGAAACAGCACGGCCGACGTCGCGCCCGAAAAAGGCAGCTTTCCGGTTGCCATCTGATAGATGACTGTGCCCAGCGAAAACAGGTCGGTCCGCGTGTCGAGTTCCTCGCCGCGGGCTTGTTCCGGTGACATGTAGGCGATAGTGCCAACCGTCGCGCCTGCACTGGTCAGGTGCGCCGGCCGGGGAGAGTCCTGGGTGGCGCCGATAGTTTCCATCTGGACTTCAGGCCGGGTCAGCTTGGCCAAGCCGAAGTCGAGCACCTTCACCTGCCCGCGCGGCGAGAGAAAAATATTAGCCGGCTTGATGTCGCGATGAATGATGCCCTTGGCGTGCGCGGCATCGAGCGCATCAGCGAGTTGAATCGCAATGTCGAGCAGCCCGTCGGTGGGCAGTGGGCCGGGGTAAAGCTTCCGATCGAGACTCTGCCCCTCGAGCAGCTCCATCGCAATGAACGACTGCGCGTCGTCGCTGTCCGATTTTTCTACGGCGTAGATGGTGCAGATGTTGGGGTGGTTCAGCGTCGACGCGGTGCGCGCCTCCAGCAAGAAGCGGCCGAGCGCGTTCTGATCGCGCGACAGCTGCGGGGGCAGAAATTTCAGAGCGACTTTTCGGCCGAGGTTCAGGTCTTGCGCCTCGTACACTACGCCCATGCCACCGCTGCCGAGTTGCCCGGTGATGCGGTAGTGCGAGATGGTCTGGTTGAGCATCTTTCTGATCGTGAAAAAAGCGGAGTCCCATCTTAGGGTGGATGGCCGGAGCCGTCAACGCGGCCGTTGAGAGGCAGTGTTCCTGCAGGAACACTGTGAAAAGGACAAGAAGCGAGTTCGGCAAGTAATTGATTCTGCACGGGCCGGAAAAGTCGCGCCTTAGGACGCTATGGGTTAGCCAGTGGAAGGAATGTCCACTTTCGTGTACGTCCAATGCCTACGAAAGTGGACTTGACTGTTCGTCTCGCGAATTTGCTAAACGTGAATTCGCTAGCACCATCTCAC
>Ga0073928_10010229_pt1 | contig 11222 bp, 19 predicted proteins | sample PaiPotPPA55metaG_FD_76969 | JGI IMG/M metagenome (GOLD analysis project Ga0073928, IMG submission 76969) | Iron sulfur acid spring bacterial and archeal communities from Banff, Canada, to study Microbial Dark Matter (Phase II) - Paint Pots PPA... ...
ATCGCGGCCTCGATCAGCGGCGGCTCCAGCTCCGCCGGGGCGAAGATCGACCACTGGTACGACAGCGCTCGCGCGTACGTTCCCAGTCCGCCGATCAGGCCGGCGTCCGGATACAGGTCTGCGAGATGCAGGCAGATCGCGGCCGACTCGAACACGTAGCCATCGTCGAACTGCACCACGGGCACCCGTCCGAGAGGGTGGCGGTCCCGGTGCTCGTCACCGCTGCCCTCCTCCCAGTTCATGATCGTCAACTCGTACGGCTCGCCGATCTCCTCGAGCATCCACAGAACCCTCCTGGGACGCCCCGCATGCTCTCGGTGAAAAACGCGCAACACCGCGTGGACCATATCCGGCCGGCCGCCTCGCTGGTCGGGTCCGCGGGGCTGTCTTGCCGGCTCCTTAGGGGAATCAGTCAGCTGCGTTCTAATTCACCCTGGGTGCGGATCGCCTACGCGCACGTCTCGCATTGAGCGACCCGGGCCTTCCCGACGCCGGGCGCACTCCGAAAGGACGAATACCGGCGCCACCTTGCGATGGTCCAGCGGTCCGTATGATTGTTTAGTCAACGATCTTGGAGAGTGTGTAAATGGCGTCTGCAACCGGCTCCCAACAAGTTCCGACCGCGGTGCCCGCGGGCACGTGGAGCGTCGACCCGGTTCACTCAAGCGTCGAGTTTCAGGTCCGCAACATGGGCATCGTGTGGGTGAAGGGCGTGTTCACCGACTTCAACGGAACCGTCGAGTCAACAGGCGAGCCCGGAGGCGTGCGTGCAAGCGGGACGGTCGAGGTGGCCAGCGTCGACACGCACTCGGAGCAGCGCGACCAGCACCTGCGCGGCGCGGATTTCTTCGACGTCGAGAATCATCCGCAGATCACCTTCGAGTCCACGAGGATCGAGCCGAACGCCGACGGGGTGCGTGTGCTGGGCAACCTCACGATCAAGGGCATCACGCGTGAGGTGCAGCTCGAAGCGAGGGTCCAGGGCACGGTTGACGACCCGTGGGGCAACCAGCGCGTCGGCATCGAGGCCACTGGAACGCTCAACCGGCGCGACTTCGACCTCAACTGGGATGTCCGCACGCCAGGTGGCGCCCAACTTGCCAGCGACGACGTGCGGCTGACCCTGCACCTTGGAGCCGTCAAGTCCGCTTGACGGCACCCCGCCCCCACCAATGCGTACCGGACGCTGGCAGTAGCCGGCTGTCCAGGGCGCGTCGCCTCCGCAACCGACGATTTTCTAACATCGACCTTGCTGGCGATCACGATGGAACGAGAGCAGAGCAGCTCACTGCGCGCCGCGCTTCAGCCTCAAGCCTTGAGGGAGGCGCTGGTTCTCCGGCGCCCCGTGTTCGGGAACCCATGGGACTCGACCGAGGACATCTTCGCGTGCTACGTGGCGGTCAGCTTCGTCGGGCCGCTGTTGCTCTGGGGCGGCGGAGCGCTGATGAGCTCGATCTTTGGCTTTGGCTCCCACTGGCCGCTTGGCGTGTTCATCGCCGCCTCGGTCGTCGGAGCCGCTGGCTTCATGACGGTCGTCGGCCGCGAGCGAACGAGCCTGGCGGTCGACGTTTTGGCGATCGGCGCGTGGGTGTTCCTGGGACTGGTGGTCGCGCCGGTCGTCGGTCTGGCGCCCTCACCGGCGGTAGCGATTGCCGCTTACGCGGTCCTGCTGGTCGGAATCTTCGTGTACGTCGTGTTCATCGGTCATTTTCAGACCGCGTTTTTGCGCACCCTGAGCTGGCCGATCACGTGGACAGTGCTGGCCGCGTTCTTCGCCTTCTGCGCGCACCGCCTGATCTTGTACCAGTAGCACGACAGCCGTCTGCGGCGGGCGGGATGTTCGCTGAACGTTCGCGCCGCAGCTCCGATGAGTTCAGGGGCACCGTAGGGCGGATTGGTAGAAGCCAGCATTACCGGGCCCTCAAGGCAATGACGAAGGAGCCCCGCGTGACGAATGAACCACGATCGGAAATGCCCAAGCTCTCGGCGCCGGCGCGTCGTGCCCTCGCGCGCGCTGGCTACGACACGCTTGAGCAGCTTGCGCAGGCCAAGGAGACGGAGCTCGCGCAGCTTCACGGAATGGGGCCCACGGCCATGGACGCGCTGCGCGACTCGCTGCACGAGCGCGGTCTGTCGTTCAAGACATGACGCTCGCCATCCCCTAGCCAATCAACAGAAGGCGGTGCTCACCTCGGGGACGCCAGAGGAGAAGATTCGATGAGCCGCTCGCCGCCGCCCGAATGGCTGCGCCGGGAGTCGAACCCGGGGCACGGCGCGGCGTGCGCAGCTAGCGCGCGCTAGAAGTCAGGTGATGGAGGGTCGCTACCTCGAAGCCATGCCCGGTGGCCAGCCAATCCGCGGCCGGAGAGGATGAGTGCAGTGCGGTTCGCTGTCGGTCTCCCCAACGTGGGCGACTACGGTGACCCGTCGCTATTGGTCGAGCTTGCCAAGCGAGCCGAGGACGGCGGCTGGGACGGCGTATTCATCTGGGACCACGTCGCCTACCGCCAGCGTGGGTGGCCGGTCGCTGACCCGTACGTCACCGTTTCCGCAATCGCGGCTGTGACGAGTCGGATCCGCCTCGGCGTCATGGTCAGCGCGTTGGCTCGGCGACGTCCCTGGAAGTTCGCGCGCGAGACGGCGACACTCGACGTGCTCTCCGGCGGCCGGCTCGTGGTTGGGATCGGGCTTGGTTCCCAGGCGCACGAGGAGTTTGCTGCCTTCGGCGAGGACCCAGATCCGCGCGTGCGCGCAGCGCGCGTCGACGAGGGGCTCGAGATCCTCACCGGCCTTTGGAGCGGCGAGCCCTTCGCCTTTGAAGGACAGCATTTCCGCGTGCACGAGACTGTGTTCCTACCGAGGCCACGTCAGCGCCCTCGGCCACCGATTTGGATCGCGGGGCGCTGGCCGGCCCGTCCGCCATTCCGCCGCGCGGCACGATTTGACGGCGTGTTTGCCACGTTTGACGGGGTGGGTTCCGCCGAACAGCCAACACCCGATCAGCTGCGCACCGCGGTGGAGTACACGCGCTCTCACCGCGACCGTGAGGACCGATTCGACGTGGTGCTCGAAGGACAATCTGAGGACCGGGACCCTGAGGTCGTCGCCGCTTATGTCGATGCCGGCCTGACCTGGTGGGTCGAGAAACTCGGATGGTTCCGAGGCCCCATCGGCTATACGACGCGACGGATCGAGCGCGGCCCACCCGCGCTGCGGTAGGGGTCAGCCTGCTGTCACTCTCGGTAGTACTCGATCGCGCCGGTTTGTTCGAGATCGTCCAGGCGGATCGCTTCCACGTCGAGGGCCAGCTCGATCTCGTTGGAGACGACCACCCCGCCGCCGGGGAGCTCGTCCTGCCAAGCGACGCCGAAGTCGTGCCGGTTGATGCTCGCGGTCGCCTCGAATCCGATTCGGCGCAGCTCGCCCTTGTTCTGATCGCCGACCCAGAACGGAGTCCTCCATTCGCCGAGCGAGACGATGTCGAGAGGGACGGTCCTGGTCACGCCGCGAATCGTCAGGTCGGCCTCTCCCTTGAACGTGGTGCCGCCCGTGCGGTCGGTGAAGCGGCCGGCGAACGTGATCTTGGGGTGATTCTCGACGTCGAAGAAGTCGGCGCTCCGGAGGTGCTCGTCCCGTTGCGGCTGGCCGGTCCAGATCCCGGCCGCGTCGATCTCGCCTTCGAATGTCGCCTCGAGGCAGCGCTCCAAGTCGAGCTCGAGCTTGCCATGGATGTCCTTGAAGAGGCCACGCACCCAGCTGACCATCATATGGCGCGCCTTGAACTCGGCCTCGGTGTGCCCCGGCTCAAAGATCCATGTGGACATCAGCTGTGCTCCTTGTGTGTCGGAGTAATGAGGAAGGCAAGTCTGTCGACGAAGCACCAGCTCCAGTCCTCGCCGGCCCCGGCCGAGCGGGCGATCGGATGGCCAGCGCTCCGGGCGTGGACCGACGCGTGCCAGCGTGGCGAGCTCTCGCGGCGAAACGGTAAGCCTATTGACTGCTCGGCTGGCATCTGGTGGCGTCCTTTACTGCGAGACACTTGAAGACTTCACGGAGGCTACCAGCCCGTGAAGACTTCAATGATTTGCACGTACGATGCTCGCGTGACGGAACCATCTTCCGCGGCTCGATTTCGCCCTGGAGCGCCAACTTCACGACACGCTTGCGGAGCTCGAGCTGACCGTTCCGCTCGCCGATGCCCTCTTGCAGCTCGACCCCGCGCTTGGTCCGCTCTCGAGACGCCAGCTCGCCGAACGGCTCGGGTGCGACCCCTCGAACGTCACCTTCCTCATAGGGCCAGCTGACGAGCGCACAGCGCCAACACCTCGCGGACCTGCTCCGGCGCTGCACACAGCTCCACGAGTCCTACCGCCCCGACCCGAATTAGACGATGAGCGCCGCTCACATCGAGTTGAGCCGCCAAGATCGTCGACGACGGCGGGGTGCGAAACTGATCGAGGCGAGATCCGTGTCCGTACTTGTTGTCATCGAAGTACCCGGCGGGAGCTCGGATCTCGACAAAGCGCTCGTCGAGGCGTGGCATTTGACCGGGCGCCCGCCGCCCGGCAACCGTCTTCGGATGGCAGGGCCGATGAACGGTGGCTGGCGAGTGGTCAGCCTCTGGGACTCGCGACAGCAGTTCGAGGCATTTCTCCAGGGCCGCCTGCACCTGACCCTGAGCGACTTCGGTGATGAGCAGCCGACCGTGACCGTGTGGGAAATCGAGACGGTTCACGCGTTCGACTGAACCCCGCAGGCGTATCGCCGATTATCCAAGGCATGTAGCAACCCGCGTCGATTGCGATGACCTAGGCTCCGGGCGGTGCAGGTCCAGGTCAGACGTGCGGTGCCTGAAGATGCGACTGCGATCGCCGCCGTTCATGTGCGTACGTGGCAGGTGGCCTACCGCGGGCTTGTGCCTGACGAGCTGCTTGACGGGCTCTCAGTAGCGGAAAGGGAGACGGTCTGGCGCGAGGCGCTCGCCGGTGAGCAGCGGCCGACGGTGTATGTCGCTACTAGCGATGAGGTGGTGGCCGGCTTCTGTGCCGTCGGGACGCCTACCCGCGATGCGGGTGCTGACGGAAGGGTCGCCGAGATCGGGGCCATCTACGTCGATCCGGCCGTGTGGAGGGCCGGCGTGGCCCGCGCGCTGATGGAGATTGCCCTCGCAGATCTTCGAGCGGCCGATTGGCATGGCGTGACCTTGTGGGGTCTCTGGCCTGCCGGAGTGTCGGATTGGGCTAAACGCAGGAACCAAGCGCATATCGACGGTTGGCTTGCCTAGGGGACTTTGCCCTTTCGATCGTTCCGGAAGGCAACGGTTGTGGGTGGGCGTTGGTTCCGGTTTCATACCCGTCATGCGTTACCGAGCGCTCGCAATCGCCGTGGTGCTCGCGGCACTGCTTGCAGGATGCGGCAACAGCCACGGGACGAAGTTGTCTGCCGCGCCTGGGATTGCTGCCGGAGCCACGCACCACCTCGCCCCATGCTCAACCACCCCCGCCCCTGCGGGCACCTATCGGTCAAATCAGAGCGGCCAAACCTACGGCTCCTCTGCCGGGCGCTGTCCATCGCGGGCACCCGACCTCATCATGGCCGTTGGTCGGAGCAGCAGTGCCAACAGCCCCGTGGATGGCTATGTCCTGAAGTCACAGCTTGAGGCTGCGTCAGGGAGTGGCGTGAACTCACCCCGGGCAGCAGTTGCCTGGACGCGGACACACGCCGGGAAGCAAACGACCATTCCTCTGTATGCCCGTGATGGGGAAACCGTCATCGGGCAGTTCACCCTGGGCCAGTAGCCCGACTCCCCCCGCCACCCCGCCCGACTCGCTCGCCTCTGCTTGGGCTATTTGCATCAGTGTGGGAAGACGGGGTGAGGGCCGGCCGCCAGTAGAAGACCTGCACCATACTTGCCCGACTCAGACCCGTTCCCGCTCGACGGCTGCGGCAACAGGTCCAGCGCCAGACCCATCCCGGCGCTAGTCGCGAACTTTTCTGCCGCCAGCGACGATGTAGGGGTATGGGGTTCGAGTCGGACGCCGCAGTCGTGGCGGATTCGTTGGACCAACCGGCGCGGTTCGCGGTGCTCTACGAACGCCACTTGCCCACCGTGGAGCGATACTTGGCGCGGCGCGTCGGCTCAGAATTGGCAGAGGATCTGACGGCCGAGGTGTTCGTCCGAGCGTTCCGCGTGCGCGGAAGGTTCCGAGCTGAGCATGAAACAGCCCTTCCCTGGCTGCTCGGAATCGCAAGCCATCTCGTAGGCGATCAGCGACGAGCAGAACAACGCCGCCTCGCGTCGCTCCGGCGGCTCGCGAGCACAATCTCAGCCGAGGCGCATGACGACCTGGCGATCGTCGCTCCCGACCTAGTTCGCAAGTTGCGGCGCTTGCCGGCGGCCGACCGCGACGCCCTGTTGCTGGTCGCCTGGGGCGAGCTCTCTTACGAGGAGACGGCCGTAGCGCTCGGGATACCGCTCGGCACGGTCCGCTCGCGTATCGCGCGGGCGCGGAAGCGCCTCGCGAACCCCGTAGGTGAGGACGCGCCGGAAAGTGGAGCCCTCCAGGCGCCCGCCGTCATTAGCAAAGGAGAGACCAATGTCTGACCTGGATCGTTCCTTCGAAGTCCTCCGCGCGGTTCGCGATCTAGGGCTTCGTCAACCAACCGCTTTCGAGTTGATCGCTCGAGTTCAGGTGGCGGTCGAGCGGGAGATCGAGCTCGAGCTCGTGGACACCGCCCGCAATGCAACGCGCCTCCGCGGACGACGGAGACCCTTCACCTGGCGGCCGCTTCAGCGCATCGCCGCCGGAACCCCGCACGTCATGACTGCCGCGTTGGTTGCCATCACGGTTATGGTCGCTCTAGGGGCGATTCTCTTGCTGGGCAACCGCCACCACTCGCAGGTTGCAGGCGCAAGCTCAACTGCAAGCTCGCGGCATGAGCTGCTTCAGACGCTGGGCGTCCTGCGGACAAACCCGACCGCGACCGATCTCAAAGTGACCGCCTGCGCCGAATGGTTCGCCAAGCACCCTAGCGACGCCAAATGCCTCCGAGCGATACCCGGCGTAGTGCGTGTCGGCGAGCGCCCAGGTTACGCAGCGCTACGCATTCGTCGCTACCTCGCGCTGTTGGGGCACCCGAGATGGGATCTGCCGCTGATCCGCACACTCCCGCTGCGCGGGCTGGGGGAGAGCCTCGGCTTCTTCCCAGGCACCTGGCAGTCCTCTCCGCGCTCGGGCCACAGAACCGCGGGCATCCTCGCAACCCTGGTTTCTCATGGGCGCCGCGAGACGGTTGCCGATCCATTTTTTCAACGCGCGAGCGTGGGAACGTTGCGCACCCACGGACTCGCGCTGCCGATCTTTGTCGCGTCGCCCAAACACCCCGGAAACAACCGGGCAGCAATCATCGTCCCGGACGGAGTCGCGAGGATCACCGTCGGAATCGTCAGCCTGGACGGACGCCCGTCCGTGCACTGGCTGCAGAACGCCACCGCCGCCGTGCACTACAACGTCGCCATGGTCCAGCTGAACACCCCCACTTTCAAGACCACTTGCTCTGGCTCGATCGCACCGCACGCCACGCTCGCTCACGTGACCTGGTTGGGCGCCCGCGGCAAGGCCATCAGGCGCACAACGACGGCGATACAGCTCTACGTCTACTTCAAGCCCACTGAGCCTCCAGCCAAATGCTCGCACTAGAGCGGACACGACGTAGCGGCCAGCTCCGTTCAGCGATTTGGCTCAGGCAGCCGAGCCAGGAGGTGCCGGCCGCCGTCGAGGACCGGCACCCTCTTCACCTTTGCCCTCCCAGCCCGCCCGGCCGTTCGGCAGGGTTACCTCGCGCGCGCCAGCAACCGTGACCTTCGCCCCGCAGACGCACCGACCCGGGGTCCAGGATCCGGCGGCCCTGTGTTCGCGTCGGCCATGCCGAGCAGCATATTCGCCGCAGAGCGCATTGACAGACAGCGTCAAAGGGCGCGACGCCGGGTGCTCCTCATCGATCATTGCGACACGTTCTCCGGCTCCCGGCTATCGCATTGCTGGCCGGTTCACTGGGTCGAAAGGGCACGACGGGCCTGGCAACGCATGGCCGGGAGTTTCACTCGACTAGTCTCTGACTGTGGAGATCCGAGCGGCCCGGTGGCGGGGCGCGCTTTTGCGTCTTCCGCCTGTCGGGGTTGTCTGGCCGGTCCTGGCCTTGGTGGTCGCGCTTTACGCTGCGCACGGGTCCCTTGGACTCGGTGGGCGCGGCGCCGACGGCTTCTTTGATTACTGGATCAACGACGGGCTACTGTGGTGCGCCGCGATTGCCTGCACCGCAGGGGCGCTGCGCGGAAGCAGGAGCCGTGCGGCGTGGCTGATGGTTGCACTCGCTCTGGCGAGCTGGGCTGTCGGCGACACGATCTGGAGTATTCGCTTCGGCGGCGCCGCTGCGCCACCGCAAACGAGCATCTCAGATGTGTTCTGGTTGGCCTGGTACCCGCTGATCGTTGCGGCGCTCGTCCTCCTGGTGAGAGACCGGATCCCGGGCTTTGACCTTGGTCGATGGATTGACGGCGTCATCGTGATGCTGCTCGTCGCGACGCCCTGGGTGGCTTTATTCCTGACTCCGGTCGCGGAGCACTCGAGCGCATCTGGGCTGGCCATCGTGCTCAATTTTGCCTATCCGCTGGGAGACGCCGTTCTCGTCGGGGCTGTCCTCGGGGTGTTTGTCCTGATGGACTGGCGCCCGGGCCGTATGTGGCTGGCGCTCGGGGTAGGGCTGATGACGATTGGGATCGCCGACGCGATCTCTTCTGTTCAAGCCCTCGAGCACACTCATGACCGGGGTATCTACGACGCGGCGTGGGCGGCCGCCGCGGTTCTCGTCGCTTACTCGGCATGGCAACCGCACCCGGGTCGACTCAAGCCGCGGGAGGTGACAGGCTGGCGAGCGATCGCCCTGGCGGTCGCGGCCCAGTTGCTAGCGATATCGATCCAGACCTACGCGTTCTTCCACGAGGTCCCAAGGGGTGAGCGCATCCTGACTGTGATCGTCCTTGTGATGGCGACGATCCAGATCGTGGTCAGCCGGCCCCGCCCGAGATCCGGCACCCACACAGAGCAGGACCCTCCGGTCCCGCCCACGAGCGGTGGACCCTGACCCGCCGGGCGCGTTCGCAGTGCACCAGGCTGGACCCCACGCGAACCAGGCAGAGAACGCGGCCCTGCAAACGCCCGCACAGCCCCTCCGACACTCGGCATCCCGGCGAGGGGTGCCGGCCGGAGGGCGACGACCGGCACCGTCTCCGAGTGTCACGCGGCCTCGATCTCCTCTCGCTCCCGCGGCTCGGTGATCAGGTCCTGAGCGGAGCACCACCCGGGTACCTCGCACCGCTCCCGCCGCTCGGCGCCCCAACGCTCGTAGAGCTCCTGGGCCAGCGAGCGTCCGTCCCACGCCGGCTGGGCAACAATCCCGCGGGCCAGCTCGGCGAGCTCGAGCGGCACCTCGGCCGGGTCGAACTCGATTCCGCGCTCGTAGCAGTGCGCCTCGATTACTCGCACCGACATCGGTCCGTGTTGATGCTGCGCCGACGACCGACGCAATGCTCGGTTTCGATCAATCCGACCCTCCCGATTAGCGCGATTGAGGCGCTTCCGGTGATTGCTCGCGCTCCGCAATCTGGTGAGCTCGAGCATTTGCGCCCCGAATTGCCGTCGCGCCGCCGACGAGCACGATCACGCCAAACACGATCAGGCCGCCATGACCCGCACCGAAGAACACGGCCAGCGCGCCGGCAATGAGCAAGACCGCGCCGAGCACCACCTGCAGCCACGGGCTTGCGCGGACGGCATGCGCGATCCGGAACAGGAGATTCGTTACCACGATCGTCTACGGAGAGTGTGTCGCATCGGCCTATTTGGATCATGTGAGAGGTGGGGCGTGTGCCGGCCGTCGGTTGACGACCGGCACCACTTGCCCGACTCAGACCCGTTCCCGCTCCCAGGGCTCAGCGATCAGATCCTGCAGAACCATTCGGGCCGGCTGGATTCCCGATGGTCATGGGTCAACCCGGACCGCCATGAGTTCCACGAGATGGGCGGGCCCGGTGCCAGCACCGGGCCCAACCGCTCTAGTCAACGCCACCGGTTGCGAGGAGCCGCTGCCGGCGGCTATGCGAGCTTGTTGACCGGCACCGCCTCGATGATCGCCTCGCCGACGACCACGTTCGGCTTGCCGTTGTTGTCATCACACGTCAAATGGATCGTCTGCCGAGGGCCGATCGAGAGCACCTCTGACTCGTGCACATTCTCCTGCGCACCGGCGGACCATTGGTTGGTGAACGTCCCGAAGACCCCATCGTTGCCGTTCGTGACGTTCGAGAGGGCACACACTACGAACGAACCAGGCTGCGTGTTCACCCCGATCATGCCGGTCACGAGATAACGGCCCGGAGGGACAGCCTTAGTTGCAACCGTCGTCGGATTGGCCTGTGACCCCAGCGTGATGTCCTCGTTCACGTCCTTGACCTGGTAGACCGTCACACCTCCGGCAACGGCCGTTTGGAGCGGCTCCGCAGTCGACTGAGATGCCGCGACCGCGATAGCGGACCCAGCAATCAACGAGCCGGCGAGGAGCACCCGAAAGAGAGCCTTACGACAAAACATGACCTTCCCCCTTCCTACGAGTTGCGTCGGGCACGCGATCACCGCCGACCCGGACGGCACACATCCCGACATCATTTCGCTGATCAGTTTGCTCCCGCGGTGCCGACCCGTCCACCCAATCTTGGACAGACATCCCGTCGGTGCAACTACCGAAATTGCCGCCGCTGGCCCACCAGCGGTGCCCCGCGCCGAAATACGTCCCGACACTGTGCAGCTCGAGCGGGATGCCGGCCGCCATCCGACGGCCGGCACCACCCGCCTTACTCAGACTCGTTCCAGCGCGTCCTGCTCCCACGGTTCCGGAAGCAGGTCTTGCACCTAGAACCACTCGGGCACCTTGCGAAGCTGGACGCCGGCTTGGTGGCGGGATAGGTTTGGCCGGCGATGGATCTCGGTCTCGCTGGACGGGTCGCCGTTGTGACGGGCGTTAGCCGTGGCATTGGGCATCACGCCGCGCGTGCGTTACTCGCAGAGGGCGTGACGGTGGTTGGCGTGTCTCGCTCGAAGCCCGAGCCGGGCGTCGAGGAGATCCACCACCTACAGGCAGACATCCTCGATCCAGATGCTCCAGCG
>Ga0073928_10010231_pt1 | contig 11221 bp, 4 predicted proteins | sample PaiPotPPA55metaG_FD_76969 | JGI IMG/M metagenome (GOLD analysis project Ga0073928, IMG submission 76969) | Iron sulfur acid spring bacterial and archeal communities from Banff, Canada, to study Microbial Dark Matter (Phase II) - Paint Pots PPA... ...
AAGAGCACCAGCAAAAGCATGCTTAACCGTCGACGTGAAACCGAGGCGGCCAGATATTCATCCATGGAACGCACTTCGGTGACCGGCTGATTTGGATCCACGCTATGCACCACGCTACGCACCGCGGAAGCCAGTTGCGGCGGATCTCCGTCGGAGCGCACCACCAAATGCATGATGCGCGAAGCATTTTGCGTGTAGGGCAAGTAAATCTGGCCAACTTTTTGCTCGCCCCACTCCCAATCGCGAACGTCGCTCACGATTCCAACGATGGTTAGCCAGCCTTCGCGCGGTTGGGGATCCCAGGGCATACGCGTATCAGGAAATTTCAGATGAATTTGCTGGCCGACGGGGTCTTGATTGGACCAGTAACGGCGGGCTAGAGCTTCATTGATCAAAGCGACGCTTTGAGTGTTTGCTCCGTCGGAGGCAACGAGGTCGCGCCCTTCCTTCACGTTGATACCCATCGTTTGCAAGTACCGCCAATCGGCTACGCGATACTGACCGGTGAAATGCTCTCCGGAAGGAGGAGTCGGGCGGCCGGCGATATCGAAATCGCAAAAACCTCCCCAGCCCGTAAGGGGCAAGAAATTCGCCGCGCTCGCTGACTTCACCCCAGGAAGCGCTCCCACGCCCTCAATTACGCGCTGGTAAAAATTGTTCACCTGCGGCGCTTTCGGATAGTGCGTGTCCGACAAAAAAATCTGCATGGTCAATACTTTGGAGGGATCGAAACCGAGGCTGTCGGACATAATCAGAAAGAAGCTGCGAATCAATACCCCGGCGCCCACGAGCAACATCAATGAAAGTGCAACTTCAGAAACAACCAGTGAAGATTGAATAAAATGACTACGCCGGCCTCCCGTGGGTCCGCGGCTTCCTTCCTTCAACGATTCAAATAATTCCGAGCGCGATACCTGAATGGCAGGCGCAAGGCCAAAGATAATTCCGGTTAACAAGGAAACAAACAGGGTAAAGGCTAGTACGGAGCCATTAATACCAATCCATTCCGTGTGAGGAATCTGGCCGCGTCCTCCAGGGGGCGGAAGCGCTCCACGCAGCAGATGAATGCCTGCGTATGCCACGGCGATACCGAGCACGCCGCCAATGACAGCCAGGAGCGCGCTCTCTGTGAGGAGTTGGCGCAGGATACGCTTGCGCCCGGCGCCCAGGGTGGCACGAACCGCGATTTCGCGCTCCCTCGTGGCGGCGCGAGCAAGCATCAAGTTCGCAACATTGGCGCACGCAATGAGCAGCACAAATCCGACCGACACCAGCAAGATGACGATCGAAGGCCGAAGACTCTTGGTCAGCTCATCGTGGAATCCCGCCACGCGCACCCCGTTTTCCTGATCGATACCCGCATATTGCTTTTTCAGCTGGGCCATTATCGTTTCCATCTCGGCTTGCGCTTGAGCCATGGCGATACCGGGACGCAATCGGCCGAATATGACGAGCTCATGATCTTCGCGGTTGAGTTGAGCGCGATGGAAAGCGAACGGAACCCAGATATCAAGCTCGGGAGAAATGCCATACAGCGAAAAAGAGCGCGGAAGGATCCCGATAACTGTGTAAGGTTTTTCGTCCAGCAGAATCGATTGGCCGACCACGCCGGCATCTCCGCCGTAATGCCTTTGCCACAGCGCATAGCTCAGGATGGCCACCTGCTCGTGGCCCTGTTGCTCGTCCTCCTGTGAAAAATCGCGCCCCAGGGCGGGTCCGCTACCCAACATCCTGAAGAAATTGCCTGAGACCTGTGAGCCGTGAACTTGTTCGGCGTCGCCACTCCCGGTGATGGTGAAAAGCAACGAACGCCAGGCAGAAAGCTCGGCAAACGAATGATTCATATCGCGCCAATCCAAAAATTCTGCGGGCGAAGCGGTTCCCCGCACCACGTTACGGTTAGGGTCGGTTTCCCAAATTGTGACGATCTGGCTGGAATCGGGGAACGGTAGCGGGCGCAGCAGGACACCATTCACGATGCTGAAGATTGCAGCGTTCGCGCCGATTCCGATGGCCAGAGTGAGCACGGCAACAGCCGCGAAACCGGGGCTTCGCCGCATCACGCGCCAACCATATCGCAGATCATTCCAAAGCGTTTCCATGGTTTTTGCTCCCGACAGATTCAGGCTGGACGGTTATTCTACTTTGTATTGACCGCCTGTCTACCTCTGCGGGAGACCGATCGGCAGGCTACGCTGCGCCGGCTTTCTGCCCGTCCACGATCCAGCCGTCGGCCAACTGAATGATGCGGTTTCCGTAGGCGGCCCACGCGTCGTTGTGCGTCACCTGAATAATAGTGGTGCCGTCTTCGTTCAATTTCTTGAGCAAATCCATGATCATTCTTCCCTGGCTTGAATGCAGACTGCCGGTAGGCTCATCCGCCAGAATTAATTTCGGCTTGCCGATCACGGCTCGCGCCACCGCCACGAGCTGTTGTTGACCGCCGGAGAGTTGATTCGGGAAGAGAGATTTCTTGCCCACGATCTGAAAGCGGTCGAGGATGTCCGCAACCATGCCTTCGCGCTCGGTTTTCTTGATATCGCGATAGGAAAGCGGCAGGTCGAGATTTTCGGCAACGGTGAGGTTGTCCAGCAAATGATATTGCTGGAACACGAATCCTATATATTTCTTGTGCAGCTCAACGCGCCGGCGATTGTCCAGTTTATGCACAGCGTTGTCGAGCAGGTGGTATTCGCCCTTCCATGCGCCGTCCAGCATTCCGACGATGCCCATCAAGGTGGACTTTCCTGCGCCGGACGGGCCCATGATGGTGATGAAGTCGCCGTCGGCGATGTCCAGGTTGATCCGACGTAAAACCCAGGTTTTCCCCGCGCCGGATTCGTAAACCTTTTCAACGTCTCTAAGTTTGATCACTATTTCTCACTCCTTGTGAGGCCAGCAAGATCGTTAAGCTCTCGATCTGATGCGAATTGCTCTTGAAGACTTATTATTCATGGCGTAAAGCCGCAATCGGGTCCACGCGCATCGCCCGTCGCGCGGGAATATAAGCAGCGAGTGCTGCGGCCAAAGTCACAACGCACAAAACCACGACAAGCGTCATCGGATCGGTTGCGCTTATTCCAAATAACAGGCTGCTCATCCCGCGCCTTGCCAGTACCGAAATCAGCGCCCCCAAAACCGCGCCGAAAACCGCCAGCCGCAGCCCGTGACCCACCACCAGACGCAAAACATCCTTGGTTTGCGCGCCCAGGGCGATGCGGATTCCAATTTCGCGAAGACGCTGGTTGACGCTGTAAGACAGCACGCCGTAAATTCCGATGGCCGCGAGCAGCATACCTACCGCTCCGAGCACGCTCGCGAGAGTCGCCGCGATTCGGTTTGCGAAGAGCGAGACACGCAGCAATCCTTCCAGATCGTCCGTTTCGATCGGCTGCACTTTAGTATCGAGCGACTTTGCTGCGGCGCGCACATCTCCGATAACGGCTGCTGTGGGGATCGCGGCGCGCACCAAAATATTCGCGTCTGTTCCGTCCACCTGCAATTGGGGCAGATAGATAAAGGAGCGAGGATCTTCGTTCATGCGGTGATACTTGATATCGTGGGCCACGCCCACCACGGTGCGCCACTCGCCCCAAACGTGAACTTGGTGTCCCAGTGCATTCGCTCCCGGCCAAAACCGATTGGCCATGGTCTGATTCACGATGACCACTTTCGGAGCTGCGCTGCGATCCTGCTTCGCGAAATCCCGGCCATTCATGAGAGGGATTTGCAGAGTCTGGAAATAGTCGGGACCGACCACGTTACAGTCGATACCCATGTCTTCGTTGAGCTCAGGCGTGTGGCCCTGAATCTTCACGCTGGTATAGCTGCGGCCCGTAAACCAGAGTGGGACGTAACGTTCCAGACTCACGGACTGAATTCCTGGGTATGCGCGAATTCGTTCGAGCAGGTGATCGAAATAAGAGGCACCTTGCGGACCCGTGTAATCGGTAGCCCGCAAATCAAACGCGGCAACCGTTACATGATTCGAATTGAACCCCGGACCTTTGCTTTCAGCATTGTGCAAACTTCGCAGCAGAAGACCCGCGCCCATCAGCAAAACTGTGGCGAGCACCATTTCTGAAACGACTAGAAGATCGCGGAGCCGGTGAGTTCCGCTTCCTGCGCCCGAAGCGCGGCTTCCTTCTTTAAGCGACTGATTCAGTTCCGTGCGCGAGCCGCGCCAGGCTGGAGCCAACCCAAAAACGATGCCCGTCCCGAGCGATAGGATCACCGTGAATGCAAGTACGGCGCGATCGACGCCCAGCGGCAGGCCCACGGGCAAATGCAACGGTGGCAGGAAAAATGTAAGCAGATTCGTTCCCCAGAGAGCAAGGAGGACACCCCCGATGCCGCCTGCTGTTGCCAGCAACAAGCTCTCCATGAGCAACTGGCGCATCAGACGTTTGCGGCTGGCACCCAGAGCAGCGCGTATGGCAATTTCTCTTTCCCGAGAGGTCGCTCGCGCCAGCAGCAAGTTCGCCACATTTACGCACCCGATTAGGAGCACGAACAAAGCCACCACCATCAGGAATCCCAGCACGCTGCGAAGAAAATCCTGGACGCCGTAGTGCGCGCCCCATACCGGCGTTAGGAAAACTCCCACACCCTTTTCCGCGTCGGGATATTCCTTTTGGAAATCGGCAGCCAGCGTGGACATCTCTGCCTGGGCCTGCGCCATGGTTACGGCGGGTTTTAGCCGGCCCAGGATGTGCACGAACGTCGGCCACCGTTCTTCGATGTTCTCGCCTGGCAGCACCTGCGGCTGCATCATCATGGGAACGAAATACTCAGCATGGATCCCCACAATGGTCCCATAGAAATTGTGGGGAGCCACTCCGATCACGGTGAATGGGTGGCCGTTGAGATGAACCGTCCGGCCTAACACTTTGGGATCGGAACCGAAACGCCGCGCCCACAATCCATGCCCTAGAACTATATAGGGGTCGGAATTCAAGCCCTGCTTGGGCAGCGCATGAAACGTGCGTCCCAGGACCGCCTGAACACCGAGAACGTCGAAATAGTTTTCAGTCGCAATGATGCCCCACACGCGCTCTGGCGGGGCGTCATTGCGCAGGCTCATGTCAACGCCTGCCATCTCGAACCCAATTAATTCGGAAAAAACATCATTGCGGTCGCGATAATCTTTGTAATCCGGGTAAGAGCTGGTGTGATATTCGCCGCTGGGCATCACGGTTTCGACTGCAATGTATTGGTCTGCGTGAGCAATCCCCGGCAATGGGTTCAACAAAACCGTGCGAATCCAACTGAAAACGGTTGCGTTTCCACCAATACCGAGAGCCAACGTGAGCACTGCAACGGCGGTAAATCCCTTTGCCTTCGCCAGCATTCGCAAACCATAGCGCAGGTCTTGCAGCAAAGTGTCCATTCCGGATCTCCGCCCAGATTTAGTTGGCAGCGATTACGATCAGCGTTGCATCGTCATGCCAGTTTCCGCCGCAGAATGTTCCGACCGTGGTCAGGATCGTTTTCTGCAATTCTTCCGCGCTGGCTTCGCTATTTTCCCGGAGCAACTGAATGAGCCGCGCATCTCCAAATTCTTCGCCATCCGGAAGGCTAGCTTCCGCCACGCCGTCGGTGAATAGCAGCACGCGGTCCCCCGCTAGGAGCGTGTAAGTAGCCATTGCAAAACTTTGCGATTGGAAAATTCCCAGCACGCTTCCGCCTTCGCCCAAACGATCATGCGTGCCGTCACGATGCCCCACAATGGGAGCATTGTGTCCAGCATTCGAATAGTGAAGTTGCCGCGACGCTCCGTCCAGATGGGCGTAGAAAAATGTGATAAAGCGGTCGCTTGCGATGTTGCGGTAAATCAGCGCATTCAAGCGCTCGCACAAAATTTCCGGAGACATCGCCGGTGAAGCGAGACCGCGTACTGCCGCCTGCAGGTTGGACATCAGCAAGGCCGCAGGCATTCCCTTTCCAGCAACATCTGCAATGCACAGACCCAGTGTGTCTCCTCCGAATGCCAGAACGTCGTAATAATCGCCGCCGACAACGCGTGCCGGCTGCCATGCACCTGCAATTTCATAGCCGGAAATTTGTGGAATTTCCTTAGGCAGAAATCCGAGCTGTATGGCGCGGGCCTCTTCAATTTCGCGCCCCTGACGCTCGAGCCGGGAAGCAATTTCGCTTTGCGAGCGATGATTCTCGATTGCGCTGCGGCGCGCGGTACGGCGGTCGCGGCCAATCTCGATTTGTTTTTGAAGGACTTCCAGAAGCCGTGTGTTGACCCAAGGCTTTTCGACGAAATCACCAACGCCGCGCTGCATGGCCTCCACGGCCAGCCCCACCGTGGCCCAACCAGTCATTACTACAATGGGGGGCGTAGTTTCAGAGGCCTTCAATTCAGTAAGGATGTCTAAGCCTTCTCGGCCCGAAGTAGTATCGCGGGCGTAGTTCAAATCCATCAGAATTAGATCAAACTCCGACCGTGCAAGCGCCTCCACCAGAGCTGCCGGCGAGGTCACCGTTTCTGTTATATAGCCATGACCCTTCAGCAGCAGGCGCAAGGCCTCCAAGACGTCTGGCTGGTCGTCGGCGATAATGATGCGTGCCTGAATCGGCCCTGCTTGATTCATTAGTTCAACCGCCATAGTGTCCATTTTGGTCGGGCTCGTTTGCTGCATTGAGCGGAAACGCCATGAGGAGCCTCCCATATATGGGCAGTTAGGATTCCAGCAGGCCCCGCCTCTAAATACTTTGCCAAGAATACATTGCGGGAACTATGCGGACAACTGGCGGCTAGACATGACCAATTACGGGAATGTTTGTCGCGATTCCGGACAGTGCCTCTGCCTAACGTTTTACTCGTAGCGCAGCGCAATCATCGGGTTGACGTTCATCGCGCGGCGCGCGGGTAGGTAACAAGCCGCCAGAGCGACAGATGCGAGAATTGCTGAAACCGCAATGTAGGTCAGCGGATCCACAGGACTGACCACGAGAAACTTCCCAAACAAACGCGCCGCTGCTAGTGCCATTGCCACACCTAGGGCTAAACCGATTCCCACGATTAATAATCCCTGGCTGAAGATCATTTTCAGAATGTCCATGGGCTGTGCTCCCAGTGCCATTCGAACCCCGATCTCATGCGTTTTCTGACCGGAGGCATAGGAAATCACTCCGTATACTCCGACCACCGCAAGGACCAATCCCAAAATTCCAAGAAGCGCCGCCAAAACTGCGCCGATCTTATAGAACAGCAAACCATTCAGTGTGTTCAGCGCCTGGCTCATGGTGTTCACATCGAATACCGGCAGGTCTGGCGCAAGCGTTCCAATCACGCGCTCGATCTCGGGAGCCATCGCGTCCGGAGCAGCGAATGTGCGCACCTGCAAACTTTCGAGCGAATTCGAAGCATACTGCTGCAAGAACGGAAGAAAGAAATACGAGCGAATCGGTCCGCTGATCCCTTGAAACCGCGCATCTTTGACCACGCCAACCACTTGTATCCAGTGGTTCGGATCAGAGGCGATCTTGAATTGGCGTCCCAGGGGATCCGCATGGGGCCAGAACTGCTTAGCCATGGCTTCGTTCACGATGCCTACATACTGCGTGTTCGCATCGTCGGTGGATTTGAACGTGCGTCCGCGGAGGACTGGAATTTCCATGGTCTCGAAGTAATCCTGCGAAATTATATTGTATTGAAGCACCGGGGCGGGCTGGTCGGGCGGCGGCTGATAGCCTTCGATCGTAAGAGTGTCCCTGGAGTTGATATATCCCAACGGCACTGAACTCGCAATGCTTACCGACTGCACGCCAGGAACGGCGCGAACGCGTTCCAGCAAGTTCTTGTAGAATTCACGGTACTGTACGTCGTTGTAGCCAATTTCGTTAGGGTCCATGGTCAAATTCAGAACCTGGCTCGAATTGAATCCCAGATTCGTTTGCTGCGCTTTTCCCAGGCTGCGAGTGAAGAGCCCTGCCATGATCAGCAAGGTCAGAGAGCCTCCCACCTGCGCCACGACCAGGGTGCTGCGAAATAGATTCTTACCGCCCACGACTCCGCGTCCGCCCTTGTGCAGAATCGCGCTCAGGTCTCCGCGCGACGCGCGAATAGCCGGCACGAGTCCCACAACAATCCCGGTGAACAACGCGGCAGAGAAGGCATAAGCAAACACGCGCCAGTCAAAATGAAAATCAAAGCGCACCGGCAAATCCGTTTGCAGATGAATGGAGCTGAGAGCCGAGCTGCCCCATTTGCCCAAAAGAATTCCCGCGCCGCCGCCCAGAAGCGCCAGCAGAACGCTTTCCGTCAGTAGCTGCCGGATTAAACGGATGCGCGCTGCACCTAGCGCTGCTCGAATTGCCATTTCACGTTCGCGGATGGTCGCACGCACCAGCAGAATATTGGCGACATTGACGCATGCCAGCAACAACACGAGTGCCGCCAAGCCTAGAAACAAGCTCGAGACAACCAGCACAGTGTTGTTGGGATCAGGATTCGGCCGCGCGCGCAGCTCCGGAAAGGCTTTAACGCTTAAGTCTTTGTCCACGTCGGGATATTGTTGCGAGAGCCGCTGTGCCACAACCGCAAGCGAGGCGTCCGCCTTTTGAAAATCCGTGGCAGGCGCCAGACGCCCGAGCAGGGAAACCAGATGGCTTCCGCGATTTGTCATGAAATCGCTCGGATAGCCACCGATCGGCGCCATGCCAATCGGCATATAACCTTGGACGGCGATCAGGGAATTGGTTCCATAGAAGCCTTCCGGCGCCACTCCAATGATGGTGAGGGGATGTCCGTCGACAGAAACTTTTCTGCCCACAATCGCGGGATCGCCGCCAAAGTGAGTCCGCCAAAACGCGTAGCCGATCACCATGACTGGATCAGCTTCGACCGTATGGCCTTCTGCAGGCAGAATGAATCGGCCTAGGACCGGCTTCAGACCCAACATCGAGAAATAATTTCCTGAGACGTAACAAGTCGCTAGGCGCTCCGGTTTAGTTCCCTGGGAGCTTATGCCGTCCAATCCCAACAGATAAACGGCTAATCCTGAAAATGTCTCGCTCGTTTGGCTTTGAATGTCGCGGTAATCAGCGATGGAGAACGCCGCTTCCAAGAAGCCATTTTTCTGCTGCATGGCAAGAACCGCAATTCGCCCGGGATCCTGCACCGCCAGAGGCCGCAGCATCAAAGAATCCACTGCGCTAAAAATGGCTGTGTTGGCGCCGATCCCCAAAGCGAGCGTGATGACGGCGACGATCATGAAGCCGGGATTCTTCAATAGCATGTGCACGCCGTATTTGAGGTCCTGAGAAAATACTCCCATCACTTACCTCTCTACCTGTACTACGTGATTCGGCGCGTATATGTTTCGCTGTTTTCAATTGATTATTCGTATCGCAGGGCGACCATGGGATCCACCGCAGCAGCTCTCCGAGCAGGCCACCAGCCAGCCAGAAATGCAACAGACGAGAGCAACACCGCCGCCATCAAAAACACCAGGGGATTGCTCGCTTTGACTCCAAATAGCTGGGACTCGATTAATTTCCCAAGTCCAAATGCCGCCACAAGTCCGATGCCGAGGCCCGCGGCGGATATGCGAACGTTTTCGCGCAGCACCAGCCACGCAACGTTCTTTTGCGACGCGCCGAGCGCCATGCGAATTCCGATCTCGCGAGTCCGGCGCGATACCATATAGGCCATCACACCGTAGAGTCCAATCGCGGCGAGCAGCGCAGCGAGCACCCCTAGGCACAGCGAGAAGAACGTCAGCAACCGCTCGGAAAAAGCGATCTCATCCAATTGCTGATCGAGTGTTTTCAGATCGAACACCGGCAGGTTTCGATCCGCGCTCTGCACGGTTTTGCGCAGTGTCGACGCCATTGCTGTAGGTTCAACGTGGGTGCGCACATAAAGCGTTGCGTTTCCCTGGCGGGTGTCTTGTGCATACGGAATATACACAAGCGGCCGGATCTCTTGTCGCAAGTCTGTATTTTTGCTGTCTTTCACCAGGCCCACTATTTCGATGTCTGGGTGCACATCATTCCCGGCTCCAAACGCAAAATGGCGGCCGATCGGATTCTGTCCGTGAAAGAACGTTTGTGCCATTTTTTCACTCACAATCGCTATCTTCGGCGTCGTGGAAGTATCGCGATTGTCGAACTCGCGTCCAGCCAGGAGCGGAATTCCCAAAGTCGAGAAGAAATTCGGACCAACCCAATTTTGTTGAACGTCTGTATTGGTGCCCTCCGACATTGGAAATCCTTCCGGAGTAATATTTGCGTAGGAATCATTGTTCGCCAGAAGTGCCATTCCTGAGGCACTCACGGACCAGACACCGGGCAAGGCGGCGATGTTTTCTCGCAGCCGATCGACAAAGGCAATCGTCTGCACCGGGGTATAGCGATTCAACTCAGGCGAAACGGAGAATTGGATGACATGGTCCGTGCGTACGCCCAGGTCCTGCCCTTTCAGATTCATCAGGCTGCGCAAGAAGAATCCAGCCGACGCCAGCAAAACCACGGTCAAGGCCACCTGCGAAACCAACAACACCTTCCGCAATCGCACGTTTGATTTGCCGCCAAAAACGTTGGCCCCTTGCTCTCTCAGGGTAGTCTGCAGATCCGCGCGCGTTGAACGCAGCGCCGGCAAAAATCCGAACAGAATTCCGGTCAGGACGGAAAGTCCCAGGGCGAAAGCCAGCACACGATAATCGAACTTTCCTTGTAGTCCTGACGCGCCAATATTTTCAGGCACGGAACTCACCAGCGCGGCGAGTGTCCAGGACCCTACCAGTAATCCCGCAGCTCCCCCGGCCAGCGAAATCAGCAAACTTTCCGTCAGAAGCTGCCGAACCAAACGCCAACGGCCGGCACCCATGGCCATCCTCACCGCAATTTCCCGTTGCCTGGCTTCGCCGCGCGCGACCAAAAGACTGGCGAGGTTCGCGCAGGCGATCAGCAGCACTAATCCCACCATGGATAGCAACATCAGCAGGGGCTGCCCCGCATCGTGCTGAAGGATCGGACGTCCGTGGGATCCCAGATCCAGCAGAACTTTCTTCTCCAAGAACTCCTTTTTTGCTTGCGGCGATGATTTCAGCGCGGAAGACTCAGACTGCAAGATCGAGCTATATTCAGGCTGGAGCCCGGCTTCGGCCTTCGCGCGGCTGATTCCCGGTTTTAATCTCCCCAATATCGCAAGCCAATGATCCCGACGATCAGCCAACCCGTCCCAGTTCGGCGTCATCTGGGCCTT
>Ga0073928_10010234_pt1 | contig 11217 bp, 14 predicted proteins | sample PaiPotPPA55metaG_FD_76969 | JGI IMG/M metagenome (GOLD analysis project Ga0073928, IMG submission 76969) | Iron sulfur acid spring bacterial and archeal communities from Banff, Canada, to study Microbial Dark Matter (Phase II) - Paint Pots PPA... ...
ATTCCGACCGAAGCCGGAGCGCTAGCCACGGCGTAGTGACGGCACCTGCTTTTCTCTGCGTGCCAGGCGAAGAGCGTTAGTCTGCCGGTTCGCAGTGCGCCCCAACGGAATCATGCACATCGTGCGGGCGCTCTCGCAATAATCGCTCCAGTTCGGTGCGCGTCTGATCAATCACCGCGGCCGCAAACCGGCGCGCGGATTCCTGGTGCTCTTTTGATAGTTCCTTTACTCGCATGTTCAGCAGAGGAATATCGTCCTCGAACCAGCGCAGCGTTTTTCGCACTTTGGCAATGCGGAAGTCGTTGGTCATAATCCATCCCTCCCCTGATACGCAAGAAGTGACCTCCAGATTGCCACGCATATGACTGCGCGCAAGTCTCAAGAAAGATGCCTGTCGAGAGGGGTTTACCGCGGTGGGCGAGGACGCCCGGCGGACAGCCGCCGAGACGGCTGCGCTACTTGTCAGGTTCGCAAGAGGGGTTTTTCTTCAGGCGAACGCTAGTTGGAACCTGATTCCGCGGCTGCCATTCGCTCTTTGGCTCCGGGGAATTCCTGTTCCATTTGCTGGTCCAACCACTGTTCTAGCTGCTCTTGGGAGTCCTTCGCAACATTCCGAAATCGGAATCCGGCGAGCCCTTTGACGTCGACCCAGGCGACCTCAGCTTCCAGTTCGAGATGTACGTTCTTGCCGGGCAACGAGAACTTCAGTCGTGGCGCAGACCCTTTGGGGAGTGCTTCCCGCAACATGAGTGCTATGCCACCCTCGCTGATATTGGTGCTAGTGGCATTCAAAGTTTTTCCCTCGAATACGGCTTTGACCAGCATCTTCACCGGCTGGCGGAAGTAACGGCGGCGCTCCTTTACCATGAAATTCAACGCCGCATGAAAGCAGCGCGACGCGTTCAGAGCGCTGATCGGTTTTTGCAAAACAAAACTGGCGCCCATGCCGAAGGCTTCCTGTGTGGTCGTTCTTTTTCCATTCAGGATGGCGAAGGCTACGGAATTTTTGTTGCTTGGAGTGGTCCTCAAGCCCTGCAGCACCGCGAGTCCGCCGTTCAAATCGTCGCAATCCACGATCACGGCATCGAACTTATCGGAGATCAAAATGTTGGCGCCGGCCCGCGCTTCGTGGCAGATTTCCACTTCAATCGATAATTTTTCAAGCGTAGGCCGGATCACACGCAATACTTCCGGATCCTTGCTCAGGAGAAGCGAGTCCAGCGTCATACCGCGATTTTAGGGGCGGCGGGAGATGTGCGATAGTAACCAAGGTCATGGTCCCTCCGTCCGGAACGGGACTGTTACGAAATCCGAACACGCGAAGGATTGTGCCGCACAATTTTGCAGAGTACAACTGGACAGCAGTGACCGCAGTGGACAATCGCGTCTATCTTTCGCTCGGATCCAACCTAGGAGATCGCGAAGCCCACCTGCGCGATGCGATTGCCAGACTGCAAGCGGAGGGTCGTGTGGTGTCAATTTCTTCGTTCTACGAGACCGAGCCCGTCGAGTTCGCCGACCAGGCGTGGTTTTTGAACTGCGCAGTGGCTCTGGAGAGCACGCAGACGCCGGAGCACGTGATGGCGGCCCTCCTCAACATTGAGCACGAGATGGGCCGGCAACGCATCCAGAAAAAAGGCCCGCGTATCATCGACATCGATATCCTTCTTTTCTCCGACAGGATCATCGACACGAAAGAGTTGACCGTTCCTCATCCGGCGATGCACCAGCGACGCTTCGTGCTTCAACCATTGGCCGAAATCGCGCCCGCCACACGCCACCCGTTGTTGAAGAAAACCATTCGCCAACTCCTCGACGCTCTGCCCACTGGACAAACGGTTCGCCTCTTCAGCGATAACGACAGAGCCAACGACGGCACTACGGCAGAATGATCCGGCTCCCCGCTTCCTGGGGCCCGAGCATGGCCGATTCCTTCTCCGGAAATTGGGCGAACAAAAATTCTACAAACGCCCGTGACTTCGGACGCCCCGGCGTTTGCCCATGCGCCAATCGCACCAGAAAGACCAGGGCTTTGAGCACATCGGAATCCCGAAGCGTCGAGTAGCCGATATGTTTCAGCTCCGCTTCGCGATATTCCTTCACCATGTTCTCGACCTCGGCGGCGGCCCTGCGCTGCGATTCGCTGGCCAAGGGCTGCTCGTAGTGCAATCCTGAGTTCACCAACCGCTCGTAGCGCCTCGACGAGACGGAGAGGGCGGAAATCAGATCCTGATCGTGCAGGCTGCGGTCGGCGCGAGCGGCCTTGGCCAAGGCATAGGTCAGCCCCATGAGCAGATGTTCCTTCTCATACATGAACTGATCGGAAACCTCGACCTGCAGAAACAGCGCCGCCGGATCGATCTGGTCGGAGGAGCGGGGCTTTTCGTGCGCGCGCGCCTGACTAAGATACTGACAATCGCTCGGACAATCGAGGGTCACTTCACGCTGCTCGCCGCAGCATTGCGGGCAAATGCGCCCGTGAACAGCGGGGCAAAAGCGTTTCTCTTTGCGAGTCTCACAGATAGAACAACTCAAAGGCTGAACTCCAGTTGCATGATGGCTTAACGCAGATTACCACGCTGGTACGCATAACAGGCCCGTTCCGGCATCCCCATGCGCGATAAGCCCTGTAAAAATGCCGCGTTCCGCGTTTGCAAATTATAAAACCCTCGTAAAATAAGGTGTTTTCCACAGCCCCATGGGTATAAGATAGGCCTTGCTAGTATTAAACTGAATTATTGTCGAGGAGAAAAAACACATGGCAGCAGGTTTGACAAAAACACAGCTCATTCGGCATCTCGCCGAAAAGACTGAGCTTCCCAATAAGACCGCGGCGGCGTTCCTGGAACAACTGGCCGACACCGCTATCAAAGAAACCAAGAAGAACGGCATCTTCGTCGTGCCCGGCTTGGGCCGTCTGGTGAAGGCGCACCGCAAGGCTCGCGTGGGACGCAACCCACAGACCGGCGAACCCATCCAGATCAAGGCTAAGACCGTCGTGAAGTTCCGCGTCGCCAAGGCCGCGAAAGACGCGATCGCCCCCAAGAAGTAGTTTCGGCTCTTATGTGAATCGAGGCCGGCCGAGCGCCGGCCTTTGGTTTTGGGTCGAAACAGGTTTCAAGGTTTCAGAGTTTCAAAGTACAACGCAGCGCAAGAGGAGTCTTAGGTCATGAACTTTGAAACCTTGTAACATTGAAACTTTGAAACCTGCTCCTATCCTCAACTGGATTGTCATCGGAATCGGCGATATCGCGACCCGCCGCGTCATCCCCGCGATTCAAACTGAACCTCGAAGCCACCTCTACGGCCTGGTAACACGCGATCCCGCAAAGGCGGCTCCCTACAATGTGCGCGTCTGGGAGACTCTGGACCATGCTCTCGCCGATCCGGAAGTTCACGCGGTCTATGTGGGGACGCCCGTCTTTCTGCACGCGCCGCAAACAATCCAGTCTCTTCGTGCTGCTAAACATGTGCTCTGCGAAAAGCCCATGGCCATGAGCGAAGCTGAGGCCCGCACCATGCTGCAAGCTGCGGAAGCCAGTGGCAAGACCGTCGGAGTCGCCTACTACCGCCGCTCTTATCCCAAAGTGCAGCGCGCTAAACAGTTGCTCGAGGCCGGCGCCATTGGAAAACCCGTCTTGGCCGAACTCACGTCCCACGCCTGGTTCGATGGCCAAGGCAGCCGCAGTTGGCTAGTCGATCCCGCCAAGGCTGGAGGAGGCCCCCTGTTCGATGTCGCTTCGCATCGCATCGACGTTCTTAATTTTCTTTTCGGAGAGCCGATGCAAGTTAGTGCGCAACTCTCGAACGTGGTGCATCACTACGCCGTGGAAGATAACGCGACTGTGATGATCGAGTACGCAAGTGGCGTTCGCGGTATGGTCGACGTTCGCTGGCATTCCAAGGTCGCTCGTGACGAATGCCGCATCCGTGGGACCGAAGGCGAGATGGAATTATCTCCGCTAAATGGCCCCGACCTTATTTATCCCGGAGCTCAGGAAAAGCTGCCGCCCCATCCCAACCTGCACTATCCCATGCTGGAAAACTTCGTCGATGCTGTGGAAGGCAAAGCTCCATTACTAGCCAGCGGTGCGTCGTCCTTCTGGACAGCCTGGGTTACCGAGCGAGCGCGCCAGAAGCCTGAGATTCGAAGTTAGACTCAAAATGTGGGGGCAGCCGCCCCCGGCTGTCCGCCGAGCGAAGCTCGGCTTTTGGAGGACTCGGGCAATGGGCCGTGCTATCTCCCGTACTCGTTCTTCACCACCTCGCCGCCCTTCATCACAAATTTAACGCGCTCCAAAGTCGTCACGTCCTTGATCGGGTCGCCATCGACGCCGATGATGTCCGCCCACGCTCCCGGCTGCAGGCTGCCAACCTTGCCTGACCATCCCAGCAGATCCGCGGCATTTACCGTCGCTGCCTGAATTGCCTGCAGCGGCGTCAGTCCCAACTTCACCATGACCGCAAATTCATGGGCATTCAGACCGTGCGGATAAACCGCAGCGTCCGTGCCGAAAGCAACTTTCACTCCGCTGGCAAATGCGTGAGCAATATTCTTGCGAGCCGCCGGAATCACTTCCTGAGCCTTGGCCAGCAGCGGGGCAGGCAGGTGAGTCAGTCCGGCATTTTCGAGCATCCAGTCGCCCAGGTAGAGCGTCGGCACAAGATACGTACCATGCTCTTTCATAGCTGCTATACCGGCGTCATCAATATAAGAGCCGTGCTCAATGGAATCGACTCCCGCCTCGGCGGCCCAGCGAATTCCTTCCGCTCCGTGCGCGTGCGCCGCGACTTTGCGGCCCAGCCGGTGCGCGTCGGCCACCATGGCCTTCATCTCCTCCAACGTGTATTGCGAGGCCTGTGGATTGTCCCCGAGCGACAACACTCCGCCCGTCGCGCACACCTTGATGAGGTCTGCTCCATATTTAATATTCTCGCGGACCTTGTGTTGGACCTCGGCAATGCCGTCGGCAGCGCCATCACTCACCGCGTGATATTCGGAAGGCAGCATGTTGTTATCGCAATGTCCGCCCGTGATGCCGAGCGGCGGCCCGCTCACCAGCAGCCGCGGCCCCGGTACGTCGCCCGCGTTGATCGCCTCGCGCAATGCCACGTCGGTAAAGCCCCTAGCTCCCACATTTCCCGCCGTGGTAAATCCTGCCTGCAACGTGAGCCGCGCATTTTTAGCGCCGATCAGCGCTTCTCGCGGCACGGAAGTTGCCAAGCGCTCGTATCCGAACTTGGGTTCCATGGTCAGATGGGTGTGCGCGTCAACCAACCCCGGCAGCACGGTGGCGTTGGGCAGTTCGATGCGCACGGCATCCGTGGGAATCTTCGCCTCCCCTGTAGCGCCGGAACTGATGATCTTTCCGTCTTCGATCACCAGTGTTTGGTCAGCCAGCATCTTCCCGCTCTTTACATCGAGCAGATACCCGGCATGCACCGCGATGTGCCGCGAGCTCTGGGCAGTCCCCGGCATTCCCAAACAAGAGAATGCAATCACGGCCAGAACTGCCCAAGTCTTCTTCGTCATGAAATTTCTCCCCCTTTTAATCGACACTGCGACTAACTGCGACTTACCCGCCATCGCCGTCCATCCAAACCCCACACGCGCCCAGCGTCAGAAGCAAAGAACAGAATGAGTAGCATCATCAACGGCAAAGTATCCAACCTTGCACCGAAGTAGCGCCACAAGGGCGCTCCGTGGCCCGGTTCCCACCAGGCAGCGAGAGTCAGATTCATCAGAAACAGGATGCCCAGAACGGAAGCGGCCCGCACCCAAAGTCCGAGCAGCAGAGAGACGCCAACCAACAGTTCTACGACCCCAACCAGATACCCGAACAATACCGCATGCGGCAAAACCACCGTAGACAAGATTGGACGATAGAAATTAAGGGCGCTGCTGGCAATGTAATCATGCAGATAAGCCTGAAACCCGCCGTGGGCAAAACCTGGTCCGGCAACTTTGTATTCTCCGAATAGTAAAAAGAATACTGACGCGACAATGCGCACTCCAGCGATCGTGCGGGACAAAGCAGAAGAGGTTTCCATCAGCGGGTCGTGGCCGGCGTAATGTTCCTAGCCTCCCGGCCCGTCATTGGAAACATATTGCTCAAGCGATTCCAGTTCGCGGCTCAGGTCGTCCACACGCCACTCCAGCAGATTTCGGATAGAGAGAACCCCCAGCAGTCTGCCATTATCATCGGCCACCGGCAGATGCCGAAAGTGCCGCTCCAACATGATGCTCAGGGCCTCCCCCGCGCCTGTGCCCCGCGTAGCCATCTCGACGGGCGTGGTCATTAAATCGCGGACGGAGGTCGTCCTCGGGTCCACATGGCTGAGCGACATTTTTCTCAGCACGTCCCGTTCGGTAAAAATCCCCGCGACTCGAAACTCGCTGTCGACCACCGCAACCGCTCCCACATGATGGTCCAGCATCTGATGAATGGCGTCGGCCACGGTGGCTTCCAGACTCACCGCGGCAATCTCCCGATCACAAAGGTCCAGCACACCCATAAATACCTCCTTCGACCGGTCCCCTCGGCTGATTCCCACCACAAGATGGGATTGTGGCATTATGCTCACGCCAGCGCGGATGTCAAGAAAATTGAAACGAACACCGTCTTTGACCCACAAACCGGAATCGGCGCCCGAGTTATCTTTTCTCGCCGCCCGACGCTTTGGGCTCCTCTCGTTTAAAAACCTGCCCATCCTTCATCACGAACTGTACGCTCTCCAGCGTCTTGATGTCGCGCAACGGATCTCCGCTCACCGCGACGATATCCGCAAATCCGCCCGGAGCCACAACGCCGATCTTGCCCTCCATCTCGAGCATCACGGCCGCCCGCGAGGTAGCGGCCTGAATCGCATCCATGGGCTGCATGCCGAACTCCACCATGCGCGAAAATTCCTGGCCGATTGGCTGGGTCCACGGGATGCCACCCATGTCCGTGCCAAAGACGATCTTCACCCCTGACTTCAGCGCCTTCTTGAATGACACCTCATGCACCGACGCCCGCAAGCGATCGCGTTGTCCTGCCGCTGTATCCGCCGCGGCCCAGTCAGTGTAGTAAACGCTGAGCGTGGGCACGTACCAGGTGCCCTGCTTCAACATCTGTGTGATCGCCGCATCGTCCAGATCGAGCCCGTGCTCAATAGAATCGCAGCCGCCGTCCAGGGCCCGGTGCAGTCCGATGCCGCTATAGGCGTGACACGCAACCTTCTTACCCCAGCCGTGGGCTTCGTCGACAATCGCGCGCAGTTCCTCGACCGTGAGCGTCGGCTGCGAAACCAGCTCGCCGCTCTTTCCCACCCACGAGCGATGCGTCATGTAGACCTTGATCCAATCGGCGCCGTGGTCGAGTTGTTCGCGGGCGGCTTTCCGCGCTTCGACCGGTCCATCCACGATCTGCGCCCCTTTCGGCATCTCCAGCTCAGGAGCGTACCCTTCCAGAGGATATCCCCCGGTGGTCGAGATGGCGCGCGTCACTACCAACAACCGTGGCCCTGGAATATAGCCGCCCTCAATCGCCTGCTTGATGCCGACATCGCCATAGCCCGCTCCTTCGGTCTCGACGTCGCGCAGCGTGGTAAAGCCCTGCTCCAGCGCCCGGCGTGCCGCCACCGTCGCTCGCGCCGCTCGCATCGCCAAAGGCGCGTTCAGAATGTTGGCGTCGTAGCCTCCCTGCGCGGGATCTTCGCCCTGCAGGAAAATGTGCGTGTGCGAATCGATCAGCCCGGGAAGCACGGTATCATGCGAAAGGTCGATCACAGTCGCACTGGCCGGGATCTTCGCGTTCGCCGCGTCAGAGACGCTTTCGATCCGATTGCCGCGAATGACGATCACCTGATCTCGCCGCGGCCGGTCGGACTTGCCATCGATCAACGTGCCGGCACGAATGACGGTAACCTGCGCCGATAGCGAACCGGACTGTTGCGCGATTGCGCATGGGGTGAATGTAAGAGATAAAAGCAAGAATAGGTACTTCATGCGAATCTCCTCGAGCCGTCCGCAGAGATTCGCGGATGGCCTTGTTAGCCCGTCTCGTAAGATGATTAGGCGGGAAGGATTCTATACCCTCGGAGGGCGACCGTCCGCGGCACCTAGGCTTCCACCACCGCATCCGCCTCAATCTCTACCAGAATTTCTGGCGAGATGAGGGCACTCACCTGCACCATCGACGTAGCGGGGCGAATCTCGCGAAAGAATTCACCATGCGCCCTGCCAACTTTTTCCCACTCCTCAATGTTGGTGACATACATGCGGGTGCGCACCACATCTTTCATCCCGCCGCCCGCCTTCTTGAGTGCGCTCTCGATGTTCTTCAGTGTTTGCACCGCCTGCGCATACACGTCTCCCACGCCGACGATTCTGCCATCCGGACCAGTGGCGGTTGTCCCCGACACGTGGATGTAGGAACCCACTTTCACCGCACGAGAGTAACCTACGATGGGCTCCCAGGCAGTCCCGCTCGCAACATTCTGCCGTTTCAAATTTTGATGACTCATCTGGTTCCTCCGTCGGTCGCTCATTTTACAAGGCGAAAACGCGAAATATAGTTGCGCCGTTGGCAGCCGGTTTCTTGGAGTGCCAGCAAATACAGCAAAATCCGCGCATTCCTCATTCGCGAACCGCCCCTCTTCTAATGAATACCCTGCACAACTCATTCGGCTTCCATCCGCTTCTAACCAATTAGAAAAACGAATCATGGCGATGAACAAAAGTCACTTGCGCTGCGGTATCGAAGTAAGGTATCAACGGACACAGGTGGCTGAAACAGCGTGCGCAAAGCGGAGTTCAGGGGGCCCAAAATCATGATTCCGGAATCGCATCCGTTGCAGGAGTTGTTTCAGGATCTTGTGGGGCGTCACTATGCCGAGGAAATCGGCATTCGCGATCCTCAAATCGTCGCCTACGTTTCTCATTTGCTGGCGGAATTCTGCGAAGCCGATCAACTCTACAAAGTGCACGACGCGGTCGATCGTCCGCTGGCGGACGTCGGCGAGATGCTGCTGGAATCCGATCCGGTTTACGGTCCGGCGCCCTCTTTTGACCGCGAGCGCCAGGTGCGCAAACACATCGGCGATTACACGCTCTTCTTCGCCGGCATGTTCCCCGAGGCCATTAACCATTTTCGCCTGCGCCGTCAGCGTCTGGAAAATTTCGTCGAGTGGGTGAAGGCGGGCAAGGAAAGCTACTACATCGTCTCCAAGTTCGAGCACTTCGAATACGCCAAGGTCGCGCCCCTGTTTGCCAGTCTCTCGAAGAACTTTGAAAGTTGCGTCTACGGGCTGAACATGGTGAAGAACGATCTGGAGGAGATGCAACATCCGATCGTTCGCCGCACCCACGAACGCATCATGTAGCATTGGCCAGTATTGCGGGGATGAGACCGCTCCGCATCGGAACACTTGCCCCTCAAATACGCAGATTGGCTGCACTGCTCATACGATAAAAGCTCAGCGCCGCACTGCCCTGCGCCAAATGACGGAACCGCCGCAAGTGCCCAAACTCCTCGCCTGGGTCGAACTTTTTCTCATGCTCCGCAATCACTACCGACATGGCCCATACTAAGGAGGAATCTGCCAGTGCCCTGAGCGTCTTGGCATAAGCATCCTGCATGCGATACGGCGGATCGACGAACACGACGTCGGCCGCCACATGTTGCCGCTCCATGCGCCAGAATGCCCGCGGCAACTCATCCTGAAGAATCTTGAAGCCGCTGGCAATGCCCAGGCTTTGCAAGTTGGCGCGGATCGCATCCGCCGCCGACGCGGAATGCTCCACGAAATACACTTCCTTGGCTCCGCGGCTCAGGGCCTCGATTCCGATCGCTCCCGTGCCGGCAAAAAGATCGAGCCAAACACTGCCCTCGAGCGCGGCCGGATTTCCCGCCGTCAGCACATTAAACAGCGTCTCCCGCAGGCGGTCCGATGTGGGACGCACCTCCATTCCCCGCAACGAACGCAGCGGTCGGCTTCGATATTTTCCCGAAATCACTCGCATGCCTCTGCACTCTTGGATGCCGCAATCAATATATCTATATATCTATGCATGTAGAATAAAAGTAGCAGAGGCCTATGCGAAGCTGGTCCATCCCGGTGGGACGCCTGTTTGGCGTGGACGTGCGCATCCACTTCACCTTTCTTGTGTTGCCCATGTTCATCTTCTGGACGGAGTACGCCGTCCACCAGAGTTCGGCCAGCGGGCCTCGCGATCTGGCGCTGTCTGGCATCATTCTGGCTTGCGTGACTGCCCACGAGTGCGGTCATATGTTCGCCGCCCGGCGCGTCGGTATGATCCCCAAAGCACTGATTCTGCTGCCGCTGACCGGGGTCGCGCTCTACGACGAATCGCGCGTCGAGAAGACGCAGCCTCCGGCTGTGCTGTGGAAGCGTGACATTCGCCTTGCTCTCGTCGGACCGCTCGTAAGCCTTGCCCTGGCGGGTCTGGCGGCCGCCGCGGTAACTGCCGCTGGTCACGGCGGAGTGCTTTGGCAATGGCCGTTTCTCCAATCGGCCAAGCTACCGAAGAGCGTGGTCTGGGCGAATCTCTATCTCGCAATTTTCAATCTCATGCCGGCCTACCCGCTCGATGGCGGACGCATCCTGCGGGCCTTTTTGTCTCGCACTCTGGATGCTTCCGCCGCCACGCGGCGCGCGGTGTCGATCAGCAACGCGATCGCCATGGTCCTGATGCTCGCCGGCCTGTTCAGCGATAGCTGGCTGACCATGGTGGGCGTCATAGTTTTCTCGGCTGCCCAACTCGAGGAGCGTGCGCTCGTATTCCAGTCGGTGCTCGACAACGTCCGCCTCGAAGAAGTCATGCTCACTGACTTCGCCACACTCTCCCCTGCCGACACTTTAGAAGACGCCCTCGAGAAGGCCGTCCATTCCCTGCAAGATGATTTCCCGGTAGTTCGAGGCAGTGATATGGTCGGCGTGATTTCGAAGCAGCGCATTCTCGACGCGCTCCGCGCCGAAGGCAACGGGTACGTCCAGGCTGTGATGAACAAGATTTTCGAAGTCTCCCTGCGCCAGGATTCGCTGAGCTCCGCCTTCCGCAAATTGACCGCCCGCAATTCCAGCATCATCCCGGTGGTCGAAGACCAACGCCTGATCGGCATCGTGACTCTTCAGAACCTGATGCACTCCATGGCTCTACTGGCCGAAAGCCGCAAACTGCGGCGAGATGAAGCCGGCTCGTAATACGTAGAA
>Ga0073928_10010235_pt1 | contig 11217 bp, 9 predicted proteins | sample PaiPotPPA55metaG_FD_76969 | JGI IMG/M metagenome (GOLD analysis project Ga0073928, IMG submission 76969) | Iron sulfur acid spring bacterial and archeal communities from Banff, Canada, to study Microbial Dark Matter (Phase II) - Paint Pots PPA... ...
ACGGGCGCTGGCGCGGAGCGCGAGCGGATGCGGGGCCGGGAGCCTGCGCTCGACCTGTGCGGCAATGGCGATGGCGACGTCACTTTCGAGGGCCAGGGTGTCGTGGGCGTCGCGCTCGTAATTTTCGGCCCAAAGATGGGTCTGGTCGCGGACCTGGATGAGCTGGGCGCTGATGCGGACGCGGTCGCCGACGCGGCGGACGCTGCCCTCCAAAACGTAGTCCACGCCGAGCTCGCGGCCGATTTCCTGCACGTCTTTCTGGGTGTTCTTGTACTTCATGGACGAGGTGCGGGCGATGACGCCGAGGCGGCCGGGATCAGCGCTGCCGAGCCGGGTGATCATTTCTTCCGTCAAGCCGTCGTTGAAATACTCCTGGCCGGGATCGCCGCTGTAGTTCAGGAAGGGCAGCACCGCCAGCATGACTTTTTCGCCGGAAGGATCGGCGCGAAGAGCAAAACGCTGCCGCGCAAAACGGGCGGCGAGAATCAGAAGGACCACAAGAACGAGCGCCGCGATGCGGTAGTGGGTCTTATGCCACCAGGACGAAGAGACGGCCGCTGCCCCGGGCAGGCCTGCGGTGGAATGCGGCGGGCGCGAGTCCTGTACGGGGGCGATAAAGCGATAGCCGCGGCGAGCGAGCGTTTCAACAAACCGCGGGCTTTCCGCCGAGTCGCCGAGGGCTTCACGGATCTTGTTGATGGCGCTGTTGAGCCCCTGGTCGAAATCCGTGAAGGTACCTTCCGGCCAAAGCTCTTTGCCGAGCTGCTCGCGGGTGACGACCTCGCCGGGATGCGTGACGAGGAAGGCGAGGACCTGAAAGGGCTGTTCCTGAAGCTTCACCTTGACGCCGCTTTTGTGGAGTTCGCCGGCGCGAAGATTCAGAGCGAAGGAACCGAAAGAGACGATTCGAGAAGAATTGGCGGCAGACTCCATCGGGGGCGCTCGAAACCGGCTTGACGCGCAGTCTAGCACCGCGGCCCGGGAGAAGCAAAGAATCCTGGGGAGCAGGCAAGGCGCGGCCGCAAGTGGAGGAAATGGCGGGGCTTAGGAGGAAATACAGATTCAATGAGGAAACAAGGGCGCGTCCATTGATTCACGCGCGGGAGTGACGAAGAGTGATGTCCTCGAAAGGTGACCCGGGAGACGGGAAGCGCGCAAAAGGATTTGAGCCAATTCGCCCCTGCTTTTCGCATTTACAGGTAGAGGCCAGGATGTGGCTCCCCGATGCAAGTACCGGAGCCTTGAGTGGATCCAAATTCAAAAAACGAGGTGAAATATGAAGCGAGTTCGAATGGCAGGTTTTGTTGTTTTGGCAGTTCTGTTGTGCAGTATCCCGGGCCACGCGCAAAACACGGAGGTGACACTGCATACAGTGTTCACGCTGGGAGGAACGGTGAACGCGGTGCCGAAGTTCACGACCTCAACCCACATCGGCAACTCGGCAATTTCTGAGACCGGGGGCAATGTGACGATCACCGGCGGGATGGCGGCGGGCGGGGCGGTGTCCGGGACGACGGGCAGCTTTAGCGGCGCAGTGACGGGCACCAGCTTCAGCACAACCGGCTCGGGCAACTTCAGCGGCGGAATCACCGCCGGCGGGACGGTATCCGGGTTCAACGCCAGCTTTAGCGGAAGCATCTTTGGGAGCAGCATCAGCGACGGCGGCAACCTCTTTGTCACCGGCAGCTACTTTGGCACCGACAGTATTACCACAGGCTCGAACAGTCTTGCCACGAACGCGCTCACTTTGACGAACAACTCCAACAACGCAACTGTGTCCATAACGAACCATGCGGCTTCTTCCGGCAGTAATTTCACGGAGGCGCAGTTCAACAATGTGCAAGCAACATTTTTTACGAGCACGCATGGCGATACCACGGCAATCGGAACGAAATCAGCGGCGGTGCCGATGCAGGACGGCACGATGGTGAAGGTGTTTTCGGTGGAGTCGCCGGAAGTGTGGTTTGAGGATTACGGCGCGGACAAGTTGAACGGCGGGGCGGTGACCGTTACCGTGGATGAAAAGTTTGCGCAAACGGTGAACCTGGCAAAGGGCTATCACGTGTTTCTGACGCCCAAGGGAGACTGCAAGGGACTTTATGTGACGAACGAAACCGAAACTGGTTTCGAGGTGAGGGAAATGGGCGGCGGCGGATCGAGCGTGGAATTTGACTACCGCATCGTGGCGCACAGGAAAGGGTATGAAGACGAGCGCCTGCCGGTAGCCGTGATGCCGACGCTTGCCACGCCACAGACCAAGTAGGAGCAGGGCATCACCAACGGATTCCTTGCCCCGGGGCAAGGAATCGCGCAAAGGCCGGTGAGGGGCTGTTGCGACAGCCCCTTTCTGGCCTCGGCTCGCCGCAGTGGAGGAGGGCAAAATGAAAAACAACATATTGAGAGTGCTACGCAGATTTGTGGTGGTGGCCCCGGTTGCCGCGGCCCTGCTGGGGCTGGCTGGATACCCGGCGATGGCGCAGGACCAGGGAGCGAATCTCCCGCCGCTCACTTCTACCACAATACCGCCGAACAACCCGCTGCAGGTCGCGATCCTGCGGTGGTACCCGGCGAATCAGACGACCACTTTTGGAGTGGGATCGGAACCCGTTGGCATGGCCTTTGATGGGGCCAACATCTGGGTGGCCAATTTCGTCAGCGACAATGTGACCAAGTTGCGCGCGAGCGATGGGGCAACCCTCGGCACCTTTACGGTGGGAACCAGCCCCACCGGCGTGGCCTTTGACGGGGCGAACATCTGGGTAGCGAATAACGTCAGCAACAACGTGACCAAGCTGCGCGCGAGCGATGGCTTTACCCTCGGCACCTTTCCCGTGGGAGCCGCCCCCGAGGACGTGGCCTTTGACGGGGCCAACATCTGGGTGGCGAATAACAGCACCAACAACGTGACCAAGCTGCGCGCCAGCGATGGCACGAACCTCGGCACCTTTACGGTGGGAACCCAGCCCTACGGAGTGGCTTTTGATGGAGCCAACATCTGGGTGACGAATGAGATCAGCAACAACGTAACCAAATTGCGCGCCAGCGACGGCTCGAACCTCGGCACCTTTGCCGTGGGAGGCTTTCCCCAAGCCTTGGCCTTTGATGGGGCCAACATCTGGGTGGCGAATGAAGGCAGCAACTCGGTGACCAAGCTGAAGGCCAGCAATGGCACGACCCTGGGTACCTTTACGGTGGGAAGCAACCCCTTTGGCCTGGCCTTTGATGGGGTCAACATCTGGGTGGCGAATGATGGCAGCAACAATGTGACCAAGCTGAAAGCGAGCAGTGGCTTGGTCCTCGGCACTTTTTCCGCAGGAACTGGTCCCACTGGCGTGGCCTTTGACGGCGCCAACATCTGGGTGGCAAATGTTGGCAGCAACACAGTTTCAAAACTGTAGATGGTTTGGCGGGGCTAAGAGCGGACGGCAGGGGACGGATGAGGTCGCCGTTCAATCACGTGCGGGCCGGAGAAAAGACTTATTTGGCGGAGATGGGAGCGAAGTAGTGGACGATGAGCTGCCAGAGGCAGTCGCAGTTTTCGTGGGAGGCGCGGAGGGTGGCGAAGGAAGAAGGCGTGAGGGAGGCGCGGAAGTAGATTCGGGATTTGTCGGTGGCGTGCTTGAAGTCGTATTCGTGGATCTGGACGGAAAAGAGGATAAGCGGCAATTCCAGGCGGGCCATGTCGAAATTGTCTTTGGATGAAAATTCCTTGGCCTCCATGACGTAGTGGCTGGAAAAAAAGAGCAGGGACTCGAAGACGCGCGCGCCCTGCGGATCGACGAAGTCGTTGATGAACATCCATTCGATTTCTTCAGGACACAACATGCGCCAGCAATCGTAAAGGGAGTGGACCCGGGCGGTGAGGGCCGGCGAGAGGCCGATATACTTCATGTAATTTGTGAATTCGTCTTTCATTTTGCTCGCCATTTTCGTTTTGCTCCGTCGAGCGCCAGCCTGCCAGCCGCACAAGAGTATTCCAGAGGGCACAAAAGGACAAGGCAATCGCGGGAAGTTGTGCTGTGTTTACGGGCGGGGAGGCGTAACTTTTGGGCGGCTCGGTCATCCAATATAGTGTGTAAAGATAGGAGCGGCTGCTGTGGCTGGGCGGGAACGAACGAGGGAGGTCTTGAGGAAAATGACGAGCGCGAAGAGGAACGGATTGGGGCGCTGGATGCGGCTGGCGGCGCTGCTGCCCGTGTTGGCGGGAATGGCTTGCACGGCGCACGGGCAGGTGCCGGCATATGCAGGCAAGGAGCAGGCGCCGGCGAAGGGCGAGCAGACGGCGGTGGTGGCGGGAGGCTGCTTCTGGGGCGTGGACGCGGTGTTCAAGCACGTGAAGGGCGTGACGAGCGTGGTGTCGGGCTATGCGGGAGGAAACGCGGGGACGGCGCAGTATGAAGTGGTGAGCACGGGGACGACGGGGCATGCGGAGTCGGTGAAGATTACATACGATGCGTCGCAGATCTCATATGGGGAGCTGCTGAGGATTTTCTTTTCGGTGGCGCATAACCCGACGGAATTAAACCGGCAGGGTCCGGACACGGGGACGCAGTACCGGTCAGCAATTTTTTATGCGAATGAAGGGCAAAAGGAAGTTGCGGAAGCGTATATCGAGCAGCTGAACCAGGCGAAGGCGTTTCCGGGGCGGATTGTGACGCAGGTGACTCCGCTGAAGGGATTTTATGCGGCGGAGGAGTATCACCAGAACTTTCTGGCGCGGCATCCGGATTATCCGTACATCGTGTACAACGATTTGCCGAAGCTGCGGGAATTGCAGAAGGAGTTCCCTTCGCTGTATAGGTAGGTTGAAGGTCTGCGTCACTCCAAAGGAAAGTCAAAACGCACTCGCCCCACCCTTTGCAAGAACAAAAACTCAAAGGATGGGCCACCCCCGAGCAAAGGAAAAGTCAAAACCCGCACCCTTGAAAACCGAAGGGTGCGGCACCCAAATTCGCCTCAGGGTTTTACGCCTGCGAGAACGAAAGAAGAGAACGGCACCCCCAGCGTTGCATTTGGCGTGGCGGGAGGGGGCGGGGGCATATAGAATGCGCGGCATGCTGATGAATCCGGGCACGGACTTTTCTTGACAGCATGGGAGGAAAGGAATTAGATTCCTAGACAGTCTAGGAGAGTGAGGCACACAGAGGAAGGCGCACGGTCAAGGAAGTGGCGCTAGGAGGAAGGCTTGGCGATGAATGACATGCTGCAAACGAAACCGCTGGACCTGCTGATGGCGGAGTCGCGGGAGGAGGGGACGCACAGCCTGCGGCGGGTGCTGGGGCCGGTGAACCTGGTGACGCTGGGGATCGGGGCGATTATCGGGGCGGGGATTTTCGTGCTGACGGGGACGGTGTCGGCGCAATTCACGGGGCCGGCGATCGTGCTGTCGTTCATCCTGGCGGGGTTCGGGTGCCTTTTCGCGGGGCTGTGCTATGCGGAGTTCGCGTCGCTGATTCCGATTGCGGGGTCGGCGTATACGTACGGCTACGCGACGCTGGGGGAAATCTTCGCGTGGATCATCGGATGGGACCTGATTATCGAGTACGCGGTCGGGGCGGCGATGGTGGCGAGGGGCTGGAGCGGAAACCTGGTGGCGCTGCTGCAGGGGTTCGGGTACAACCTGCCGCCGCAACTGACGGCGACGCCGGGAGCGCTGCTGGTGTTTTTCCAGGGGCGCTGGGTGGATCCATCGACGATTGCGGGGGCGCTGGCGAAGGCTGGGGTGGATCCGGCGAACCTGCCGCACGCGCGCGGGATCCTGGATTTGCCGGCGTACCTGGTGATCGCGATTATCACGGCAATTCTGGTGATCGGGGTGCGGGAATCGGCGAATTTCAACACGACGGTCGTATTCATCAAGGTGGCGACGGTGCTGGTGTTCATCGCGGTGGCGGCCAACTTTCTTTTGCATCATCCGGAAGTGTCGGCGAGGAACTGGCATCCGTTCATTCCGAAAAATACGGGGGAGTTCGGACATTTTGGATTGTCGGGGATCGCGCGCGGGGCGGGAGTGATTTTCTTCGCGTACATCGGATTCGACGCGGTGTCGACGGCGGCGCAGGAGGCAAAGAATCCGCAGCGCGACATGCCGATCGGGATACTGGGGTCGCTCGCGATCTGCACGGTGCTGTATATCGCGCTGGGCGGGCTGCTGACGGGCGTGGTGTCGTACACGGAGCTGAACACGGCGGCGCCGGTGGCGCTGGGAATCGACGCGACGGGGGTGCGGTGGGGCAGCGTGGTGGTGAAGCTGGGAACGTTTGCGGGGCTTACGACGACGATGCTGGTGATGCTGCTGGGGCAGTCGCGCGTGTTCTATTCGATGGCGCACGACGGCCTGCTGCCGGAATGGGCGGGGAGGCTGCACCCGCGGTTCCGGACGCCGTGGATTTCGTCGATCGCGGTGGGGTTCTGCGTGGCGCTGTTTGCGAGCCTGATGCCGATCGACGTGCTGAGCCAGTTGACGTCGATCGGGACGCTGCTGGCGTTCGTGATCGTGAGCGCGGGGGTGTGGGTGCTGCGGGTGAAGCGGCCGGACCTGCCGCGGCCGTTCAAGACGCCGCTGGTGCCGCTAGTGCCGATCCTGGGGATCGGAATCGCGCTGGGGCTGATGGCCAGCCTGACACTGGCGACGTGGATCCGGCTGGTGGTGTGGCTGGCGATCGGGATGGCGATTTATTTTGGATATAGCCGGAGCCACAGCCGGCTGCGGAAGATTCAGCCGGGAGCGAAGTGAGATTGGGGCGTGGTGCTGCGGCGGGCGGCGCGGCCCGGCGCGCGGGCGGGGCGGCGGTCAGGAGTAGGCCAGGCGGCAGGGTTCGTGGGCGCGACAGGATGGCGGGCAGTTGGTGTGGTCGATCAGAATGTAGTTGTGGCAGGTGGAACAGACCAGGCCATAGACCGTTTCGGTGAACTGGTCGTGGGACGTTTCGGCGGTGTGGTTGCGGCGGGCTTCTTCGCGGGAAATGGCCATCGGTATCCTTCCTGACTTCAGAAGTTATCACTGATTGGATTGGGAAGATAGAAGGTTGCGGACACCGTCGCGGTTTAATTGACCCTTCGAGAGGAGCTCTAGAACCTCGGTCAGCGTCACGATTCTGTCTGCGATCACAAAATGCTCGCCATTTTGTTGGGACGAGAAAGGACCAAAAAACTCGATCCCCGCTCCGTCCAAAGCATCCATGGCCAGCGCGAGTTCATCGGCGCGTTGCCACTCATTCGACATACTCTCCACCGCCCCGTAGATTGTTGAAAGAAGAACACGGCGGAGAGGATTCCCGGACGATTTTGGGGGTTCTGCTTCGTTTTCCGAGCATGGCCGCAGTTTGTTAAGGGGATAAGGACAAATGCAGATGACTGATCCCCCGAGCGCCACTCACCGTGGCCTCGGGGGCCCCGTTGACGTGCGCTCGGGATGACAACGTAAGAAAAGACAAACCCCACCCTTTGCAAAAAACGCAAAGGATGGGCCACCCCAGAGCGAAAAGAAAAGTCAAAACCCGCACCCTTGGAAACCAAAGGGTGCGGCACCCGCCGACCCCCTAAAAGACATTCCCAGCACGAGTGACGCGGAAACTGGACTTGTGGCAGATGAGGAGGTGTGAGGGCATTAGGAGGGATCCTTCGACTCGCTTCGCTCGCTCAGGATGACAGCGAAAGGCCTCTGACCCTCTAAGAGCCACCGCGACGATGTCGCAGGCCGCCCTCAGGTTTGCATTTTATTTGGCGAGGGAGGAATGGATGAATTGGGCGATGTCGGACTTGAGCTTATCGAGCGAAGGGCGATGGACGTAGACCATGTGGCCGGCTTCGAAATAATCGCCGGAAAGATGGGAGCGGAGCGAGGGATCGAGGCCGAGATGGTCGAAGGTGTAGTCGGCGGCGAAGAAGGGAGTGGCGAGGTCGTAGTATCCCTTGGCGACAAAGACGCGGAGGCTGGGATTCTGTGTCATGGCGGAGCGCAGGGTCTCGGCGACGTTGACGTAGCGGTTCTCGTAGGGCTGAAAGCTCCAGGGCTGGACGCGGCCGGTGAGGATTTCGTAGGGCAGGTCGCTTTCGAAATTGAGGTCGGTGCGGACGTAGTTGTTGAAGAGGGCGGTGTACGGCCCCTGGATCGCGGCGTAGCTGGGGTCGTATTCGGGGCGGTCGCCGGCGGAATCGGCGTCGATGCCGATGAAGCGGCTGTCGAGGCGGCCGACGGTGCGGCGCTGGTCGCGGAGGAGTTCCTTGGTGAAGCGGCCGATGGTGAGGCGGAGATTGGCGCGCTCGACAAATTCGGGAGAGAGGCCGGTGAGGCGCGCGAGCTTTTGCGCGACTTCGTGGCGGCGGGCGTCGGAGAGGGCGTCGCCCGCGGCGAGGGCCAGGGTGTATTCGCCGGAGGCGAAGGCTTCGGATTCCTCGAGCGCCTTGTGCAAGTCGGCCTGGAGATCCGGCGCGAGCCTTTTGTGGTACCAGGCGGTGGCGGTGTAGGAAGGAACGTAGAGGATGTAAGGCAGGTCGTTGCCGCGGTCGAATTCGAGCGTCTCGAAATTTAGGACGGAGGAGATGAGCACGATGCCGTTGAGATAGAGGCCGTCATGCTGCTGGAGGTAGCCGGAAAGGCCGGCGGCGCGCGTGGTGCCGTAGCTTTCACCGGCGAGGAATTTGGGCGAGCCCCAGCGCTTGTAGCGCGTGGTGTAAAGGCGAATGAATTCGGCGACGGAGGCGATGTCTTCTTCGATGGAGTGGTATTTCTTGTCGTCTTCGCCGGGGACGGCGCGGCTGAAGCCGGTGGTGACGGGGTCGATGAAGACGAGGTCGGTGACGTCGAGGATGGAGTCTTCGTTGTCCACGAGCTTGTAAGGCGGCGGGAGGAGCGCGCCGGCATCGCCCATGTCAACGCGGCGAGGGCCGAGGGCGCCGAGGTGCAGCCAGACGGAGGAGGAGCCGGGGCCACCATTGAAGGAAAAAGTGATGGGCCGCTGGGAGAGGTCGGAGACGTCGTCGCGCGTGTAGGCGACGAAGAAGAGGCTGGCCTTGGCGGTGCCGTCCTCCTGCTTGAGGAGGATGGTGCCGGCGGTGGCGGTGTACTTGATGTCCTGGCCGCCGATACGCGCGGAGTGTTTGGTCTGCGAGGATTTTTCTTCGGGCGGCGGCGCGGGCTTCTTTTCTTCTTTGGGCTTTTCGGACTTGGGAGCGTCCTGCGCGCGGACGGGGAAAGCGGCGAGCGAGGCGACAAACAGAATTGCGACGAGCCAGCGGACGAAATGTCTCACGGCAGGAGTCTCCTTTTGCTAACGCAAGGCGGGAGCGTATCGCGGCAGCGGCCGGCGATGCAAACGAAATGCGGGTCAGGACTTCCAATCGGGGGCGGAAGTGAAGCGGTAGAGCGGATAGAGGTCGCGGAAGACCTTGGCGACGTCGGCGACGAAGGCGGGGCGGGTTGCGGCGGCGGGGCGGAATTTGCGGCGGACGATCCAGCCTTTCAGGCGTTTCCAATCCTCAGGCGCGAGCGGCCAACCGGCGCGGCGGGTCCACTCGCCCTTGTAGCTGGAGTACCAGTAGCTGTCGTAGCGACGGGCGAGGCGGCGCTTCTGGCGCGCGAGCCATTTTGCGTTTTCGCGGGCGCGCGGGGCGCCGACGCGGGCGAGGGTGCCATCGCGGCCGCCGAAATAGATGCGGAAGCCGGAGGTGACGGCGTCGGCGGCGAGGCCGACGTAAAGCTGGCCGCCGCCGCGGCCTTCTTCGGCGTGCTCGGAAAAGAAAAGGTAAAAGTGGGGGCGATACGGGGATTTGTCCGCGGCAAAGCGGATGTCGCGATTGATGCGGGAGAAGTTTCTGCCGGAGCGACCGCCGGTCTCAAAGGCCGGGCTGAGGCGCAGGACGGCGGGGGCGAGGCGGTCGAGGAGGCGGCGGAAAGGCTCGACGACTTCGGCGCGATAGCGGCCGCGGTTGGCGTCCATCCAGGGCGTGCGATTGTTGCGGGCGAGGTCGCGGAAGAAACGGAAGGTGGCGGGGGAGAAAATGGGCGTTTTTTGGGTTTTCGCGAGTGTGCTATCTTCGCGGGCTGGAATTTCGTCCAAGGAAGTGCGGGGCATGGCGACGCGGCATTGTAACGCAAGCGGCCGCAGGCGAGCGCGCGGAAAAGGAGCCACATGAAAGCGCACCGGACATTTTTAATGAGTGCGGTTGCAGGGCTGATTGCTCTCGCCATGGCGCCGGCGCAGGCGGCGGACAAGCATCCGTTTACGGTGGAGGACTGGGCCAAGCTGCGGAGCGCGCAGGCGGTGGCCGTTTCGCCGGATGGGACGACGATTCTCTACGAGGTGTCTTTTGGCGGGGAGAAAGGGCTGAGCAGCGAGGAATGGCGGCTGGTCAGCTCCGATGGGTCAAATTCGCGAAAGATTAGCTTGCCGGAACATTTCAAGCCGAACGGGTTCACGAAAGACGGCATGGCGCTCTATGGGTCCTTCGAGGTGGAAAAGAAAGAACAGCTCGCGACGTGGCCGCTGGCGGGAGGCACGCCGACGGCGCTGACCGCGCTGAAACGGGGGATCCACGGGGCGACGATTGCGCCGGACGGCTCGCGGTACGCGGTGCTGGCGGACGCGCGCGACCCGGATCCGCTGAGCGAAGTGCATACGGTGATTGAAAACGACGAGACGAGCATTTACGTGGTGAACGCGGACGGGCAGGGCGGGAGCTGGTGGTGCGGGGCGCTGAAGGATGTGCACGAGATGGCGTGGTCGGCGGACGGGGCGGCGATTGCGGTGATGTCGCAAACGCCGAAGATCGGGTTCCACTACGTGCAGAGCTTTGTGGACGTTTGCAACGGCACGTCAGCGAAGCGCGTGGCGGAGATTCACAACTCGGCGAGCGGGATTGCCTGGGGAATGGGCGGGAAGGAGCTGGTTTTTGTTTCGACGACGACGGACGTGCTGACGCCGGACCACGTGTGGACGGTGCCGGCGGCGGGAGGCGAAGCCAAGGATCGCACGTCGGATCTTTCCGGGTCGGCGATGGGCCTGGTGGGAGATCCGCGCGGGCTTGTGTGGGTGGAGGTTCATCGCGGGGTGCAAACGGAGATCGATTCGTTCCACGACGGGATACTGTCGCGCGCGTACCGGTGGCCGGGCGGCTACCTGGGCCTGCCGGTGTTTCCGCAGATCGCGGCGGGGCCGGAGCAACCGGTATTTTCGGTGACGGACCCGGCACACGCCAGCAATTTGGCGGTGCCTG
>Ga0073928_10010237_pt1 | contig 11214 bp, 8 predicted proteins | sample PaiPotPPA55metaG_FD_76969 | JGI IMG/M metagenome (GOLD analysis project Ga0073928, IMG submission 76969) | Iron sulfur acid spring bacterial and archeal communities from Banff, Canada, to study Microbial Dark Matter (Phase II) - Paint Pots PPA... ...
GGCGGTGGCGGCAAGGCCATGGTCGACGATGGGCTGATGACGCGCTGGGGCATCCAGGAGGTCTATGGCCTGCACAACATGCCAGGCTTGGCGGAAGGTCATTTCGCCACCACGCCCGGACCGATGCTCGCCTCATCGGACAATGTGCAGATCACCGTCCACGGCAAGGGCGGCCATGCCGGCGCTGGTCCGCACAAAGCGGTCGACAGCGTTTTGATCGGAGCGCAGATCGTCAACGCGCTGCAGTCGATCGTGGCGCGCAACGTCGACCCGCTGAAAGCCGCGGTGATATCGATCACCCAGTTCCAGGCCGGCACCGCCTTCAATATCATTCCGGAGACCGCCGTGCTGAAAGGCACCGTGCGGACGCTCGACGCGAGCGTGCGCGACCTCGTGGAACGCCGGATCGGCGAAGTCGCCGACAGCATTTCCCGCGCCTATGGCGGCTCGGCCGAGACGAAGTATACGCGGATGTATCCGGTAACGGTGAACCACGCGCGCGAGGCGGCCGTGGTGGCCGACGTCGCGCGCGACGTTGCCGGCGCTGAGCGCGTGAACGAGCGCATGGTGCCGATGATGGGCGCCGAGGACTTTTCCTTCATGCTAGAGGCGCGACCCGGCGCGTTCGTGTTCCTCGGCATGGGCGACGGCAATGACTGCCATCATCCGGCTTACCGTTTCAACGACGGCATTCTCGGCCACGGCGCTTCCTACTGGGTGCGGCTGGTCGAGGAGACGATGCCCGCGGGGTGAAGGGCCGCCCAGACGAGTAGCCCGGGCTATGGCCCTTAAAACCTCATGGTGAGGAGGATTGCGAAGCAATCCGTCTCGAACCATGAGGCCGCTGACTCAACGGCCTCATCCTTCGAGACGCATCGCTGCGCGATGCTCCTCAGGATGAGGAGAGCCACCGCGGTAGGTCACCCCGCCCGCAGCGCGTAGATGCGGGTGACCAGCGCCGACGACGGGCGCTGACGGAAGGAATCGATGATGCGCTTCAGCTCGTCCGGCATCTGCTGGTAGGCAGGGATCGGCGCGGTGTAGCCCGGCGGCAGGAGGAACGGGCCGAGCGCGGTGGCAAAACTCAAATCCGACAGCGTCGGCCGATCGCCGCAAAGGAATCTCCGGCCGTCGGCGATCCGGCGATCGACCGAATCGACGATGTGCGTGATCTGCATGAGCGAATCGGCGACGACGTTCTGCTTCAGCCGCAGCAGCAGCGTGAACAGGCCGCGCAGGGCCGGATAGAGTTTTGGCGTCAGCTTTGCCTCCCAGCGCGGAATGCCTTCGGTGAACGGCCCGATCAGCGCGTCCTGATGCGGCAACAAATGGAAGTAAGCGACGCGCGCGACGTAGACCGCAAGCTCGAGATTAAAACTGTTCCAGTCGGCCTCGACTTGACTGCGCAACGGCTCCGCACCGGGGATCAGCATGCAGCTCGAATCGCATAGCGGATCGAAATGATCGACGATCGCGCGCGGGCCGGTCAGCCGCAACTCATCGTCATGGATCAGCGGGATTTGCCCGGTGCCGCCGCGCAGGAATGCCAGCAGCGACACCCAGCCGAAAATGTGCCTGTCCTCGCGATAAGGCAGGCGATAGCGCCACAGCACAAAGCGCGACAGCTCGCTGTCGATCATCGGACCGAAGGTGAGCATCGCGAGCTGGTTTGTGGTGGCGGTCACAGCAGGTCACGACGGATCGATCAGAAATTCAATGAGGCGGCGGCCAGGGATGAAGAAGTAGCCGCCGCCGCGCGTGGTGACGAAGCGCGGCATCGGTTTCAAGCCGATCGGTCCGTCCGGCGACGGCACCGTGAAGCTGCAGGCGCCATGCTGCGCATCGCCGAGGATCGGATCCTTCTCGCTCGCAAGCCCATGGAACGACGGGCTCTTGAGCCAGGTCTGCTGCAGAAATTCAAATTGGCGTTCGATATCGGCGCAGAAGCACATGAACAGCAGGCCGGGATCCCTGCCCTCCTCCGGCACATACTGGCGGCCGATGCGCGTGATGCGATGACGGTTCGAGATCGCAACCTGGTCCGCGTTGCCGGGATCGAGGCTGTCGCGCGGATTGGCCCTGCGGATGTGCGCGCCATAGGGACAGCGCAAGCCGTCCGGATCCTCGGCGCCGAACAGGAAATCGTTGTCGGGCTGGATCGGCCGCGGGTGATGCCTTGCCGATGGCGGCGCAAGTCCGGCGGCAGCCTGAAGACCGAGCTTGTCGGGATGTTTGCCTGCCGGATCGATCGGCGTGCCGCCAAGCGGGTGGCTTCTCGGGCGGCTTGTGACATCGACGTCGACGGACTCCATCACCAGATTGGCGATGCCAAGCTTCGCCTGGGTCTTGGCGCGATCGAGCAGCTTCGTGCGGTGGTCGGTCGCCGACTCGTAGGGTTCGCGCAGCAGCGAGGAGCCGTCCTGCCAGCGGCCGACGAGCTTGGCGCCGATGAACTTGTCGGTGATGTGGTAGGGCGCACCCAGGCGGTTTTTGAACCTGGACGCTTGGTCCTCGCAATATGCGTTGAATTCATCGACGTGCTGCTCGAGCTGGCGAATGACGAGAAAGCTGCCGTTGAAGCCGACGTCGCGGGTCGCATCGGCAACGGTGCGCGCAAAATCATTCGGCGCGCCGAGCAGCGGCAGCTTGTTGGCGGGATCCGAGTTCGGCTCCAGCGTCGGCGAGGGCGGGACGTAGCCGCGGTTGTCGGGATAGCCGAGGATCATCTCGCCGGGCGCGACGATGTGGATCGGGTCGGCATTGCGCAGGCTCTTGTAGGTGCCGCGAATGACCGGCTGCGAAATGCCGTCGACAAAGCCGAAGGCTTCGCGCTTGTCTTCGGTGATCGTCTTCAACGGAATTTCGCGCGGCGGCGGCATGCCGGCGGCCGCACAATCCGCAAGGAACTGCTGTTTCAGCCGGTCGACCGAGCTGCCGGAACGCCCGTAGATCAGGATCGCGGCATCGGGTGGCCGCTTGCCCCACCACCAGGTGCCGGGATCGTTATCGCCGGTGTCGCCCAGGATGCGCGCGCGATGCGCCTGCGTCATGCCCTCGACGAAGGCGAACGGGAATGTGATGCCGGCGTATACAGGCAGGCCGAGGCGAGTTAACCCGCGCCAGGACAGCGACAGCGTGATCACCGCGTCGTGTGCGAGGCGCCGTCCGTCATTGAAGGCGATGCTGTCGTAAATGGCCTTGAGCCAGGCGCGTGCCTGCGGCTTGTCGTCCGGCAGGTCGCACAACAGACAGGTGCCGAACGGCAGGAAGCCGAGGCCGCCGAAGATGATGCTCTGGATATCGTTGGTGACCAGCTTCGATGCCGGTCGCGCCGCCGAGCCGAACAGCGAAAGCCAGTTGACCGCTTCATCCTCGGTCATCACGCCGGAGAGGCCGGCGCGCACCAGCGCGTTGGAACGAATGACGTCGGTGATGAGCGTGGGGTAGGCCGAGTACCAGAACCGCGTCGGCACCATGCTGTGGCGCGCGAAGCGCTTGAAGCGGTCGCCGTCGGTCGCGCCGAGCTCGAACAGATTCTGCGTCCTCGGAAAGCCCACCGTGTTGGACCAGACGCCGGTCAGGCCGGCATGGGCCTTGGTGATGAAATCCTCCAGATAGCTCTCCCAGCTGCCGCCGTAGTTCGACATGAACAGCAGATCGCGCGAGCCCGGCACCGTGACCCAGCGCGCGAAATGGATGGTGCCGATGTCGGAGAGAAAACCGGGCCGGAAGTAGCGCGTAGCGGCAAGCGCGATGACGAAGAACACGAGGCGGAGCGTGAAGGCACGCACCAGGTCCGGCTTGCGCTCGGTGATCGAGATCATGTGGTTCTGCACCAGAATGTTCTCGTGCTCGAACATCGCGCAATTCACCGCTTGCGGCGCCGAGTGGACTTCGATCGAGTCGGTGTCCTCAGCCGCGCGCAGCGCCAGATAAAGGGCGATCGCGGCACCGATGACGACGACCAGCGCAATCCACAATGCCGCCCATAGCACGGGCACACCAGAGTAGAGGACGGCGCCGATCCAGTGCCAGAAGCCGTGCACATGCCGCGCCTCGTGCGCGCCGGCGATGAAGCCGGCAAGTCCCACGACCGCCATCAGCGGCCAGAGGTAAGTCGTGATGAACGCGCCGATGCCGGAGGTGATGAGACCAAGCAGGTCGCCTTCCTCGAACGGCGGCGCCGGTGTCACCGGCTCAAGCGCCGATTTCAGCGTCGCCTCGGCCGCGATCGCGGCCCGTACCTCGGCGATACGGGTGAGCGCCGGCCGATCCCGATCCTGCGATTCGACGTGGCTGGCACAGAAACGCGCGACCTCGTCCTCGAAATGGATACGGCCGACCGAAAGCGGTGGCGTGCCGGCAAACGGCAGGCCCGGGTAGTCCAGGAGGCCGCTGCCCACCGTGACCTTGTGCGCTTTCAGGAATGCGGCGAAGTCGCCGCCATCGCTCCAGTGGCTCGACAGCATGAAGATCGATTTGAGCTCGCTGCCGATCGCCTTGACGATCCTCGCTGTCGCGACATCCTCGCTGCCATCGGCGGAAAACTCGAACACGATGTAGCCGCGCTGGCCGTCCGGGGAACAAATCGCGTGCAAGCTCGCGAAGTGCGTTCCCTCCTCGCCATCGGGCGCGAGCTTTTGCCGGATGGCATCGGTCGCCGGATTGCCGAGCCCATCGATCGCCTGCTGCGCGGCATCGAGCTTTTCGAGCGCGAGCGGCGCGATGAAGGTCACCATTGCGTGGGTCATGTTGCCCTTCGGTTGAAGGTGACAGTGAGATGATCGGGGAACGGCCCGGCCCAACCGATGGTGCCGACCGCCTTGATGCCCCGCCGCACCAGCGCGCCGACCAGAAGCGGAATCTGGAACGCGTTGACGTCGTACCCGGCACACGGATGCAGGCCGCCGCCAAAATGCAGGTAGGGTTTGAGCGGCCGCGCCGGATTGAGCACCTGCGGCTCGGGAAATGCCGAGGTGTCCAGCATCGCGGCCTGGGTGAAGACGTAGATCTCGTCGCCGGCCCGAACGTCGACCTCCGCGATCCTGGTGTCGATCGCAGCGCGTCGCAGCACGATCGGATTGTGCGGCCAGCGCCGCAAGGCCTCCCAGCACCAGCCGTGCAGGCGCGGAAAGTTACCGACATCGGCGGCGATGCCTGAGGCCAGTGTCGAGTCCTGGCCGATCATGACAACGATCTTGGCGATGCAGGTCGCGGTGGTGTCGATGCTGCCGACCAGCATGCCGCCGAGCGTGCGGCGGACGAGATCGTTGCCGGCGTCATTGTTTGGAATCGCGGGGTCGGCAAGCAGCGCGCCCATCATGTCGGAGCCGAGGTCGCCGGATGCGCGGCGGCGCTTGATCTCGTCCTTGAGCCAGTCGCGCAGGTAAGGCGCCGCACGCAAGGCGCGCTGCTTGATCTCCTCGTCGTTGCCGAGATTCAAGAAGACGTGGCCGAAGATCGCGCGCACCACATCCATGAACAGGACATCGTCCGAGGGCCTTGCGCCGAACAACAACTTCGCGGTCGCGGCGGCGATCGGCCGCGCGTAGTCGCCGACCACATCGATCTCGTCGCCGACCTTATCGATACGGTCGCTCGTCTCCCGCTCGACCTGCTGGCGGACCGCAGCGAGGCCGCCCTTTGCCAGCGCGCGATAGAGCGCCGCCCGCTCGTGGACCAGCACGGCGCCGCGATCCATGCCGAGCACGAAGGAGCCGTTCACCGCCTCGATCTTCTCGGCATTGATCGGGCCGATTCGGAACTCGAGGTCGCGCGACAGCACGTCGACGGCATCAGCATGACGCCCGACGATCACCTTGTTGCCGATCTTGAGCGGCCCGGACTTCCAACGCGAGATGGCCGCGAACAGCTGCGCACCGAAGGCAAAGACGGCGGGCTTGCCGAGCAGCCCCGGATCAGCGGGCGGCGTCGCGATATCGCTGGCCCCTGGTGTCGTCATGACAAATACTCCCCGCCGCGCGGTCGACTTTAGTGGGTATTACCCCGAAAATACAACAATTGCGCTAGTGTCAGCTTGCACCATTTACGCGACAGATTTTGTGGCGGATTTCACATTTCGGCGCGGGTTTTCGCCGCCGATCGGTTCCTCAAAAGTGAAAGCAAGCCTCAAATCGTTTCGGTGTTTGCCGGTCCAGCAAATCATTCTGTAAGTCGTCGGCATGGAAGTGAAACCCGCCGGCTGAACGCTGCCGGCGCAGATTCAAATGCACTGGAGTGACGTAATGTCGAAGGGCTGACCGAAATCAGATCGCTGGCGCGGTCGCACAGCGAAAGTGCAATCGCAACGCTGGCGGGCATCATGCGGCGGGAGGATTTGTCGCCGTTTGCAAGAATTGCGGCGGCGGTCGCGCTGCTCGATCGCGGCTTTGGCAAGCCGCGGCAGGCTGTCGACGACGAGGCGCAGCCGGTGAAGATGGAGGTTGAGTTCGTGCGGACGATCGTTGATCCGAAGGCGCGACCGGAAGAGGCCGCAGGTCTGCCGAAGCTTGAGGATGCGAGCGTTCCTCTGATCGAGGCGCCCGCGGTCAGCCCGGACGTATGAGGCCCTCTCCGATCACGCACCCGCCGCGGCACGCCGCCTTGCGAACTTCTCCGCCAGCCGCACGACGTTCTTGGCGCGTTCGACCACGGGGACATCGATCATCTTGCCCTCGAAGGTGACGGCGCCGAGGCCTTTTGCCATGGCGTCGTCATAGGTCTTGATCATGTCACGTGCGTGCGAAACGTCGGCTTCCGAGAAGCCATATTCCTCGTTCAGGATCGCGACCTGGCTCGGATGCACGCAGGTGCCGGCGGCAAAGCCGAAGCGGCGCGAGCGCCGCACGGTTTGACGAAACGCAACAAGATCGGCGAACTCGGCGACGGTGCCCATGAAGCCGAGCGGCAGGATGCCGGCGGCGCGCGCGGCAATGATCATGGTCTGTTTCGGCATCTGCAAGGTTTCGCCGATCGGCTCCATCGACAACGCCAGCGCAAAATCCTCCGCGCCAAGCGACAGCGCGACAAGGCGCGGCGTCGCCTTGGCGATCTCACGGAAGCGGAAGTAGGCGTCGGCGGTTTCGACCAGCGCCACCAGCTTGGTCGCGCCGTGTGGCACGCCGCGCTGCGCCTCGAAGGTGTCGAGCAATTCGGCGATGACGTGAAGATGCTCGGCGCTTTCGGTCTTCGGGCACATCAGCGCCAGCACGCCCTGCCCGACCGCGGCCTCGATATCGTGGAACGCCTGGTGCCAGGGCCGGTTGATGCGCACGACGACGTCGGCGCCGGCCTTGCTGACTTCCTTCGCGGCGGCGCCGATCAGGGTGCGCGCGCGATCCTTCTCCGACTCCGGCACGCTGTCCTCAAGATCGAGGATGATGGCGTCGGCGCCGCGGGTGTGCGCTGAGGCGACGAATTTCTCGCGCGTGATCGGAACGAACATCAGCGAGCGCCAGGCGGGCAGGTCGTCGCGGGGGTTGGGCATTGGTTCGTCCCTCTAACTTGTCATGCCCGGCCTTGTGCCGGGCATCTCGCTTAGGAGAGGCACTGCTTTCCTTATCGAGATGGCCGGGTCAAGCCCGGCCATGATAGTGAAGCTCGTAGCCCGGATTGAGCGCAGCGAAATCCGAGACAGCAGTTCCTATCCGATACGCCCTCGCGAGCATACCCGGGTTTCGCTCTGCCTAGCATGAGGTAAGGCTTGCGTCAGCGGCCCGCTCAACCCGGGCTACAATCATCCATCACACAATTTTCTTTGCGCGCAGCTCGCGCAACTCGCCCTCACCAATACCGAGCCGCGCCAGGATTTCGGCGGTGTGCTGGCCGAGCTTCGGCGCCGGCAAACGCATCGCGCCGGGCGTGGCGGAGAGCCGCGGGATGATGTTGTGCATGGTCACGCTGCCGGCCTCGTCGTCCGCCATGTCGACCACGACCTGCCGCTGCAACACGTGTTCGTCGGCGACGAACTGGTCGATATCGTAGACCGGAGCCACCGTCACCTCGGCCACCTCGAACAAGGCCAGGCACTCCTTCAAATCCCGCGCCGCGATAAACTCGCGGATCGGCCGCTCGGCTTCCTCGACGTGAGCAAGCCGCGCCGTGTTGGTAGCGAAGCGTTCGTCCTTGGTCATGTCGGGCCGACCGACCGCGCGGTAGAGCCGCTCGGCCATTGACTGCATCGAACCTGACAGCGACACCCAGCGGCCGTCACGCGTTCTGAACACGTTGCGTGGGCTCGTGACATTCGACCGGCTTCCCGTTCGCTTCGGGATCTGGCCCGCGGCCTTGAAGCCTGCCGCATCGGCGCCAAGCACCGAATGCATCGCTTCTAGCAGCGCGAGGTCGATCACCTGGCCCTGCCCGCCCTTCACTTCGATCTCGCGCAGCGCCATCATCGTTGCATACGCGCCGTAGAGACCCGCGATCATGTCGGCGAGCGCGGTCGGCGGCAGCACCGGCTCGCGATCGGCAAAGCCGGTTTTGGCCGCGAACCCCGACATGCCTTCGACCAGCGTGCCGAAGCCAGGTTTTTGCGCATACGGCCCGGTCTGACCCCAGCCCGAGACACGCACGACGATCAGTTTCGGATTGCGCTGATGCAGCACGGACGGACCAAGCCCCATCCGCTCAAGCGTGCCGGGGCGGTAATTCTCGATCAGCACATGGCTGCGATCGACCAGCGCGAGCAGCAACTCCTTGCCCCGCGCATTGCGCAGATCGAGTGTGAGGCCCTTCTTGTTACGCGCGTAAACCTTCCAGAACAACGATTTGCCGTCGACCTTCCAGTCGCGCAAGGGATCGCCCTTAGGATCCTCGACCTTGATCACCTCGGCGCCGAAATCGGCTAGCTGCAGCGAGACCATGTTGCCGGCGACGAGCCGCGACAAGTCGACCACGACGATTCCGTCGAGCGGGCCGGTAGCGGAGGCGTTGAAGGAGGGCATGCCGATGCCTCAATGCACTGTCATGCCCGGCTTTATGCCGGGCATCTCGCTTAGGAGAGGTACAGCCTTCCCTATCGAGATGGCCGGGACAAGCCCGGCCATGACATCGCGAGAATTTATTCGACGCAAAATCGCGCATCACCGCAAATGGCACGCCACCAGCTGGCGCGGCGCGATTTCGCGTAACTCGGGCGTCTCGACCTTGCAGCGTGCGACGGCATAGGGACAGCGGGTGTGGAAGGCACAGCCTGACGGCGGGTTGACCGGGCTCGGGACGTCGCCCTGCAAGGCCTTCGCCTTGCGCCGGACCTTCGGGTCCGGCACCGGGATCGCCGCGAGCAGCGCTTCGGTGTACGGGTGGCCGGGCCTGGTGAAGATCGCCGCGCGATCGGCATATTCGACGATCTTGCCGAGATACATCACCGCGATGCGATGGCTGATGTGCTCGACGACGGCAAGATTGTGCGAGATGAAGAGATACGACAGGTGCAATTCGCGCTGCAGGTCCATCAACAGGTTGATGACCTGGGCCTGGATCGAAACGTCGAGCGCTGAGACCGGCTCGTCGCACACGATCAGCTTGGGATTGAGCGCCAGCGCCCGGGCAATGCCGATGCGCTGGCGCTGGCCGCCGGAAAACTGATGCGGATAGTTCTGCATCTGCGCCCGCGTCAGCCCGACGCGGTCGAACAGCCGCGCCACGCGCTCGGCCTTGTCCGCGCCGCTGGCGAGGCCGTGGGTCGACAGCGGCTCGCCGACGATGTCGCCGACGGTCATGCGCGGATTAAGCGAGGAGAACGGATCCTGAAAAATGATCTGCATCTCGCGCCGAAACGGCCGTAGCGCCGCGCTGCCAAGCCGCGTGATGTCGCGGCCCTCGACCGTAATGGTTCCTTCGGTCGGCTCGATCAGCCGCAGCATGGCGCGGCCGACCGTCGACTTGCCGCAGCCGGACTCGCCGACAAGGCCAAGCGTCTCGCCTGATCCGATCGACAGCGTGACGCCATCGACGGCGCGGACCGCGCCCCGGGCGCGCCGCAAGAATCCGTGCCGCACCGGATAGTATTTCTTGAGGTCCTTGATGGCGACGACCGGCTGCTCTGCGGCCGGCGCCGGTCCGGTCGCGAGCTGCGCGCTCATGAGGCAGACCCGTTCGGCGCGCCGGGGTGCCAGCAGGCCGCCCAGTGGCCGGCGGCCTTTTCTTCATACGGCGGATAGTCGGCGCGGCACTTGTCGTCGGCGCGCAGACAGCGCGGCGCGAACGCGCAACCCTGCGGCAAGCCATAGAGCGGCGGCACGATGCCGGGGATTTCCTGCAGGCGCGCGGCGTGCGCATCGGCTTCGCCGCGCATCAGGTTGAGGCGCGGGATCGAGGCCAGCAAGCCGCGGGTGTACTGGTGCAGTGGCGTCTCGAACAGGTCCTCGACGTTCGCCTCCTCGACCTTGCGGCCGGCATACATGACGATGACGCGTTGCGCGGTCTGCGCGACGAGGCCGAGGTCGTGGGTGATGAGGATGACGGCGGTGCCGAGCTTGTTCTGCAGGTCGACGATCAGTTCGAGAATCTGCGCCTGCACGGTGACGTCGAGCGCGGTGGTCGGCTCGTCGGCGACGAGAATCTTTGGATTGCACGCCAGCGCCATCGCGATCATGGCGCGCTGGCGCATCCCGCCGGACAGCTGGTGCGGATATTCACCATAGCGCTGCTGCGCTTCCGGAATGCGCACGAGATTGAGCAGCGCGATCACCCTGGCCTCGATCTCGGCGTGCGTCAGCCGCTCGTGCAGGGCCAGCACCTCGCCGATCTGCCTGCCGATGGTCATCACCGGATTGAGCGACGTCATCGGCTCCTGGAAGATCATCGAGATGTCGTGACCGCGGATGCTGCGCATCTCCTGCTCGTCCAGCGACAACAGATTGACGCCGTCGAGCGTGACGGTGCCGCCGACGATGCGACCCGGCGGGTCCGGGATCAGCCGCAGCAGCGACAAGGCCGTGATGCTCTTGCCGCAACCGGACTCGCCGACGATCGCCAGCGTCTCGCCGCGCTTCAGCGCAAACGACACGTCGTCGACCGCCTTGACGATGCCCTGACGGGTGAAGAAATAAGTTTTGAGGCCCGCCACCGACAGAATCGGCGGCTGGTTGTCGCCGGTAACCGGCCGCTTCGCCTCGGATGAATCAGAAACCGCAACGCTCACATCAAGACCTTAGTTGCGCAGCCGCGGATCGAGTATGTCGCGCAGCGCATCACCCAGCAGATTGGCAC
>Ga0073928_10010238_pt1 | contig 11214 bp, 17 predicted proteins | sample PaiPotPPA55metaG_FD_76969 | JGI IMG/M metagenome (GOLD analysis project Ga0073928, IMG submission 76969) | Iron sulfur acid spring bacterial and archeal communities from Banff, Canada, to study Microbial Dark Matter (Phase II) - Paint Pots PPA... ...
CGGCGGCAAGGTGTGCGCCATAGGCCACTGCCAGGACCAGGACGAGCGCGCCGAAGACGCGCCGTCCCAGTCCCTCCGGCTGATACTTCACGACGGCCGGTACTCCTCGTGCGCCGTACTGTTGCTGAACACGTCCAGCGCCAACAGCTCTCGCCGTGCCTGCTCACGCTGTTCGGCCACGCACGGGCACGCTGACTGAGTAGCGGGCATCGACGCGGCTGACGAAGTGCCGAGTGCAACAAGTGCGCGGGCCACATCCGCGTGAACCAGTGCAAGGAGCTTGTGGTACGAGTCCTCTGCGTCCAGCTCAGACTTATTGACCACGCCCAGCGCGCTCAGGATGTGGAGGTCTTCCGCGATCTCCTCGAACACGTTCCGCAACATCTGCTGCCGGTCCACGACGAACGAGCTGGTGTCGTGCCTGACGACCTCGTTGAACGACTGAAGTGCGGATACGTCCTCTGGTGATGCCACATGTCCCTGACGAGACATCATGACCTCCTGCTCTTGTTGGTGTGTGCGCCCATCGCCTGACGGGCATCCCTGATCCACTGATAGATGCGACCCACGGCGAACGCCGTGGCGATGAGCCCGATGACCAGCAGCGTGTTCATGACGACCACTCCGACGCCTTGAGCCTGAAGTCATCGCGAACCTGCCGCCGACGTGCACGGGGACGCTCGAACAGGTCATCCATATCGGCGTCGGCCTTGCCGAGCACCGCGTCGATGTCGTGCTTGGCCTGCCGCACCCGGCTCAGGGGTGTCCGCTCCGCGTACCGGAGCGCCCAGTTGAAGATGAACAGGTACCCCACGAACAGGATCACGCTGATCCCGATGCTCATGAGGATCACTTCGAGAACGGACATCACATGTTCCAGTCGTCGAAGAGCTGCGCCTGGATCTTCCTGACCTGGAACATGGCCTGGGTCTGGATGTCGGCCAGGAGCGCGTTGGTGATCGGGTCGCCCTGTGAGAGCGCCTGACGACGAGCATCCAGCCCGACAACGCCCTCCATGATGTGGCCGGCCAGAGCCAGCGCGCCGTCAGCCTGGAAGGACTTGATACGCACCTCGTCGTAGACCGTCCTGGCTTGCCGTGCTACCGCCCGGTCCACGCGAGCGGGTTGGGCGTTGCCACTCGCATACCGCTGAAGCTCGCCGCTCATCGCATCCACCGCCTCTTGCACTCCACGTTCACGGGCGCGTACTGCGTCCGTGGGACACGTCTCTTCATGTCTCGTTTTCCTCTCTTGCAGGTCGCGCACGATGCGTGGCTTACAAGAAAGAGACTGCGAGCACACCCCTTGGCCGTAACAGGCCACAGACGGCCAGATTCACGGCTAATGCTTGGCCGTGACCCCCGCTACGCGGCCAAAGATCATTGACAAAATGATCAAGAAGGGTTTTAATTACCTCCGAATATGGCGTATGAAGTCCCACAGCCTGAAGATGAAGAGCGAGCACCGGCAATCATTCTGTACGGCGATGCTATTCAAGGCATGGATGAAGCACGACGCCAAGAAGTGGCCGCATCGCTTGAAGTGCTCTTAGGCGTGAAGGCGATAGCAAGAGACGTAAGTGTTGAGTATCTTGGAAATTCTAACGATGCTGAGTCTGCACCTGGAGTCGATGAACCTAGCGAGCCTCTGCCTCCATTCACCTTGTTGTTTGCACATGCTGCTCCGGGACTGCTTCCGAATGTCGATGGGCATATCGAATTAGCGAACGCTCGCGCGCCTGGTGTCATAGAAAATGACGTCATCGCAAAGAGAGCTATGAGCTTTGTTGCGTCACGAGCGTATAGGCCCTCTCCAACGACTCATTCGTGGCCATTCACATATCACGGCGCCCACGATGAAAGCAAGCGTAGACCGCTTCGTGCCATTACCTTTGATGATCCGCAGGCTCTCATTGATCAGCCGGAGAGAGTACAAGAAAGCATTCGGGGTTTGGGTCCCAAGACCGTGGAGGCACTGGCCCAGTTCGCCACTGCCATAACAAGGGTGCAGCCGAGGAGCGATAGATTTTGAGCGTAGCTCTTGGCCATTCGTGACGCACTCTAGCTAGCCGGCCGACGCTTGCGGCATACTACCTTCGTGAACGTGTCTGATGCCCGCGCGAAGGATCTTGCCACCGAGCTTAGGTGGATCGCCCAGAGGCGGCTGCCCGAGACTTTCAAGGACTCGAATAGTGACGACACAGACGAGAAGTTTCCTATCACCGCTCAGCGAGTTCAGGAGCTAGAGCCAGAGAGATGGGAGCGTGATCCTCCAGGTGCACTTATAGCCGTGATGCGTCGCGCCATAGCGTCACTTGTGGCGGATGAAACAATCCCTAATTGCGCGATCTCATGGCAGCGCACGGCGGCGATTCTCTTTGGATTCGTGAAGCTGCCGCCAAGGGCTGACGGACAACGAGTGAACTATGATGACTATGTTGCACAAGCTGAAGAAGAAGCACGTTTCAGCGGCTCTACGCGTGACTTTCGGAGGAAGGTCACGGCTGCTGTACGACAACAGATAGCCACCATCCTTCTCGACCTCATACCTGAACACGTTCAAATTCAGGAGCGGTCGCTCGTCACTCCAGACGAAGAACACCCTCCAACCGCCTATCCCCGTATCCACCTAAAAACCGATTCAGGCGTGAGCGCATGCCTCGGGGTTGCGAACGTCACGGCTGGTTCATCAGCCTACTATGGCGTAGTAGATGCTGCCTATGACCAAGTCGTCAAAGTCGTGCTGACCTACTTCAATGATGGCCCCGACCAACGGGACGTTGGGATAACTCCACGTCTGGAAGTCCCGACACTTGTTGACGGGCGATGGGTAATCACTTGGCCCGTAGCGGCGGGAGATAGCTCAGCCAGTCCGAGTGTTAAAGTCAATCTCAAACGAGCTGATGCCAAGCTGGTCTACATACCGGGCACTGCTGTTTGGAAACGTAACGTTGCGTTGCCAGGGCAGCCCTTGCAGGTTGAAGCGGAAATCATCGCTGATGCGGACGTCCTCGCACCGTCACGACCGCTCGATACTCTGCATTGGGGCGACGACTACATCGGCACCCTCACCGCACTATTCCGCGTGCAGATTCCCGGCATCCGTATTGTGGTAGAGGCTCGAAGTCCCGTAAATGACAACTGGCTCCAAGAACTCTATGTTCAGCCCAACACAAAGCTTACGGTTGGGCTCACCGTGCAAAACATCGGGAACACGATCCTGTACGGTGTCGTCGCGGGCAACAATCTGCCGCCCAACGCCGAATACGTAGCCGGTTCAACCGTCATCGCCGCCAGTCTGACCGATCCGGGAAGTTCTGTTCCTGATGGCATCGTGGATAGCGATTACCCGACTGGTGATGGTCGACCGCCCGGCCGAAGAGTCGGTGTGAACCTCGGTACGTTGACGCCTGGCCAAGAGGTCGTTATCCGCTTTGAAATCCAACTTGGCGCTCTGGCCATCAGCAACATGAGGAATGTTGGATTTGTGAGTGCCACCGGGCATAACCAGCACTACAACAAGTTGGTGATTTATACGGAGCCAAGTACCTGAGAATATAAGCCCAGCCGGCTCGTAGGTACGCTTGACGCACTACTCATGCCACATTTCCTCCGCAAGATCAACGGCAGTCGGGTCTCTGAGGCGCTAGAGTAGGTGAAATAGACGCTTAGCGAGGTGCCACAGGAGTACAACGAGACCTAAGAAGGCTGTACTCAAGAACAAGGTCGCAGTGTAATGGAATTCTCTGAGAATTTCCTCCATAAGCCCCGTAGGAATGAATCACAGGTTATCCAAAAGATGCCTCCCTTTGGTCGCGTCAATCTGTAGCAGGCTTCCGCCATCCGCTGTCAGATAGTCGGCCGCAATACACGAATCTAGTAGGTGCCCCACCTCTGTTTGGCTCATATTATGCTTTGTGGCATATTCAGGCACAAAATCTCTGGCACGTAAGCGTGCACGGTGGATACCTGGATCTGGATGGAGTCTTTCTACTTCCTCTATTTGAGTATCGACCTCTCTCACCACGCGGTACATTCTAACAACATGCTTCACGTGTTTAATTATACGCTTCGGACAGCCTACTTATAGGATATCGCCGAGACCATATTTGCCGTAAAGAGCATCGCAACAATTACTGTCGCGAGTTTTGCGCTCTGACGCTCGCTGCCGGAGGTTCCTCAGCGAGTCGTGGCGACAGGCTCGGGCTTGCCAGGTTGACCTGCGCCGCACGCTGCGCGACGATGAGCGAGCACCATTCTCCATCATTCGAGCAAGGAGACCACGATGCGTGCTCGGTTCCTCGGCAAGGACCCCAACTCCCAGGAAGGGCAGTCCCCGACGCTGTTCGACACGGACAGGACGGACCGCAAGACCTACATCGCTCAGGGCTGGCTCGTGACCGACCCCCAGGTGCTCGCCGACGTCGGGCCGGTCCCCGAGGGCGAAGCGATCATCGAGATCCCCGAAGACGTGCTGCGCTTCTTCGAGCGGCGTGACCAGGGGGAGGACCGCTGAGCCTGCTAATCGGACCCGAGTTCGGCAAGCTCTTCCGCACGTTCGAGCACACCGCCTTCCGCCTGGAGACGCGAGACGAGTACTACTCGCCGAACGAGACCAAGGCGCTCGAACAGTTCATCGCGGGCGAGCCGGTTGACCTGTCCTGGTTCCAGAACTGGCTGACCATGATCCGTGAGGCGACCGCCGAAGGACGACGGTTCGCCCGTGTTCGGGTGGTCAGCACACCCTTGACCGACTACAGCCGCTTCGGCGTGTACTGCTCGGAGCACACCAACACAGCCGGCGAGGATATCCGCTATCTGACGCGGGACCAGGCCGAAGACCTGCCCGACTACGACTACTGGCTGTTCGACTCGCGCAAGCTGGTCCGGATGCACTTCGATGATGAAGAGCACTTCCTTGGTGGTGAGATCATCGAGGACCCGGCTGTGATCGTGCAGCACAACTACTGGCGTGACGCAGCCTGGCACCGCGCCGTGCGACGGGACGACTTTGCCAACGAATAGAACAACCGGCGTGACTAACGTGCACGAGGCACGCCGCGCACTAGGACTTCGACTCCGTGAGCTACGCCAGCAGGCCGACCAGACCGGCAGGCAGCTCGCGGAGTCGTTGTCTTGGCCTGCGTCGAAGGTCTCGAAGCTGGAGAATGGCCGTCAGACGCCGACCGATGAAGACATCCTCGGGTGGACCCGAGTCACGAACAGCGAGGATGAAACCGAGGCCCTGCTTGCCTCACTTCACACCCTCGAAGTCCAGCACGCCGAGTGGCAGCGCCAGCTCAGGACCGGTCTGCGTCCTCATCAGGATGAGATCGCCGAGCTGGACGCTCGAACGCGACTGTTCCGGGCCTTCGAGCCGACCTTCATCCCCGGACTGCTCCAGACCGCCGAGTACGCCCGCTCTCGGTTCGCCCAGAGCATCACGGTCTTCAAGGTGCGCAACGACATCAACGAAGCCGTACAGGCTCGGGTCAAGCGGCAGGAAATCCTCTACCGGCCAGACAAGCGCTTCCATTTCATCCTGACCGAAGCAGCCTTGCGCTACCGACTGTGCCCGCCCGAGGTCATGCTTGGTCAGCTTGACCGCTTGGTCTCGTTCTCGGCGTTGCCCAACGTGCGGCTCGGCATCATCGGCTTCGAGACGGCCTACGTCGTCGCGCCCGCGCACGGCTTCTGGCTGCTCGACAAGGAGCGCGTGATGGTCGAGACCTTCTCGGCCGAGCTGAATCTTGCCCAGCCGCAGGAGATCGAGCTGTACGGCGGCATCTTTGAAGCACTCGCCGGAGTGGCCAGCTACGGCAGGGCAGCGCGGGCGATCATCACGCGCGTGATCGATGATCTTGCGCCGGAAGCGCCAGAGGATGATTAGCCATGACGTCACCGGTGAACGCTCATGTACTGCTCGATGAGCCTCACGTCTGCGATGTCCTTGGGACGACCGAACGCCTGCTTCCACTTCAGTACCTCTAGTAGTGGTGCAAACGGAACTCCGTCAATGACCGCCGCGCCCGCGATTAGTGCCTCTGGCGTCGGGTCATACGCGCCGTAGTGCCAGGTGTCATCAGCCTCATAGATGCCGCTGACCAGGTGCAACCCTCCGTGTGGGCCGCCCAGTTCCTTCTCTTCCCAGCCCTCGGCCTTCAACTGTTGGTAGAGGCTGGTTGTCGTGAAAAGGTCCACGTCTGTGGTCTCTCGTATGCCATGAGCCGCCAAGGGGCCGCTTCCGAACACGACATACTGACCGAGCGGCAAATGTAGTTCTCTGACTTTCTGAAAGATGTCCACCGTTGCGACGGTAGCGAGCCGGAGCCAGCTCGGATAACGGGTGTCTTGTCATTTCTCCCGCCGCCACTCGTTCGTGGCGTTGCTAGAAACATCAAGAAACATTCTGGCAAGCGAGGATGTGCCGCCTTACTCTCCCAAACAGGGCCGTGAACCGGGTCCAATCCTCTGGCACTTGGGAGAGAACTACGTGAGTACCGTCGTCCCGTTGCTCAGCCGCGAGCAGGTTGACCGGCTGCCGGAGCGCGCCCGTGAGGTCGTCGAGTACCGCAAGAGTGGGTTGAGCCTGAACCACGTGCAGGGCTGTCCGCTGGACTGCGCTTACTGCATCCGACACACCTACGGTCTCTGGGACCAGCGCCAGCCGAGCGCCCTGATGAGTGACGCGGAAGCCGTTGCCCAGCTCGTCAGTCACCGGTACTTCCAAGCGCACGTGACACCGCTTCAGATCTTCAACCGGGCGACCGACCCGTTCCTGCCGGCTGTCCGACCGCACACCTTCGCCGTGCTCGAAGACCTTGATGCACGCGGACTGCGCAACCACGTCCTCGTCATCACGCGGCATCAGATGAAGCCGGAAGACAGCCAGCGGCTTAACAGGCTGACGAACATCAAGCTCACGCTGCTGTTCACGTACTCGGGTATCGACAACAAGCAGATCGAGCCGTACCCGTCGCACGTCGCCGCCGAGTCGATGAAGCTGATGAGCGCCTACACACCACGTCGCTACCGCACGGTCCTGTACTGGCGTCCGCTGGTACCCGGTCTGAACGACACGGACGCGCACCTGGACCAGGCGTACGAGCTGAGCCAGTACGCCGACGCCACGGTCTTCACGGGCTTGTTCTACCGCGACCAGATCGCCGACTACTACAAGGCGAACGGCCTGCCCGAGCCGTATGAAGGGACCGCGCGGCGGAAGATCGTGCCCGAGACGCTTGAACAGCGGGTGCTCGCGGCCTTCTCCGACTCGACCAAGCTGTTCCGCAAGACCTCCTGCGCCGTGTCCTACGCGCACGGCCTGCCGGACTATAACGGCCATTACGGTATCCGCGAACTCTGCGACATCTGCCCGCTGAGTCAGCTCGACGTGTGCCAAAGCGCACACCGCATACCGACTGCCGATCAGATTCACGAGGTCGCCCGCGTGTTGCCGGAAGCCAGTGGGCTGGAGGTCGTAGACATCACGGAGCGGGCGGCCGTCGTGGCTGGACTTGCCGAGGAACAGCCTCGTTACTACCTGCAACACGCCCTTGCATTCCAAGTGCACGACGCTCGGCACCCGCATCACGACCGGCGTCACGGCCGGGCGGACATCGGATGGAAGGAAACACCGCAAGATGACTGACTGGACCACCCTCCGCTACGCCGTGGTTGACGTCGAGGGCAACGGCCAGCAACCGCCCGACCTGGTAGAACTGGCCGTCGTCCCCATCATTGGCGGCATGATCGGCGAGCCGATCAGTTGGCTGACCAAGCCTCCGAGGTCGGTCAAGTACTTCGCTACCCGCATCCACGGCCTGACGGACAAGGACCTTGCCGCCGCGCCGACCTTCTCAGAGATCGCGGACAAGGTACGCCGCGCGCTTGACGCTGACGTGCTGGTTGCCCACAACGCGCACGTTGACGTCGGTGTGCTGCAACGTCACCTCGATGAGTGGGAGTGCCCCGAGGTCTTCGACACGCTCAAGCTCGCTCGTCGGCTTGCGCCGGACCAGATGAGCTACAAGCTCGGATCGCTGGTTGAGGCGTTCTCTCTCGCTGACGGTCTGTCCGCTGACCTCTCGCCACATCGGGCGACCTATGACGCCTTGGTGGCCGCGCGACTGTTCATCTCACTCGTCACGACGACCCGCAGCGAACCCCTGTCGGTCGAGGAGCTTCGCGGCGAGCCACCGGAAGGTGATGACGATGCCGAAACTCCGGCCCTTTTCTAGCCAAGAGCGGGGGATGTTCGTCAGCATTGACGGTCCGAGTGGGGCGGGTAAGTCCACGATCGTCCGGCACCTCGCGCAGATGCTCGTAGCCAACGGCGAAGACGTCCACGTCACTGCCGAGCCCTCGGACGGCCCTATCGGCCTGCTGTGTCGTGAGCTGACCGAGTCCGTGACCGGACTTACCCTCGCGTGTCTGTATGCGGCTGATCGCTACCACCACATCGAGACGGAAATCCGGCCGCACATGGAAGCCGGGAAGACGGTTATCTCCGACCGCTACATCCCGTCCGGTCTCGTCATGCAACGGTTCGACGGCATCGATCCTGTCTTCTTGTGGCGGGTAAATGCCGAAGCTGATCGGCCGGACCTGGCCGTCATCCTTGAAGCCGACCCGGAAGTCATCGCGGAGCGGTTGAGCGAGCGTGGTCCGCATAATCGCTTCCAGCTCACACCTGGCAGTAGTCACGCCGAGGTTCATTTCTACCGGCAGGCCACCGAGCGCCTGATTCAGGCCGGTTTCGATGTCCTGCGCGTGGATTGTAATCAGCAGCCACCAGAACAGTCCGCGGGACTCATTCGCGACCGGCTGATGACGTTCTTTGCGTCATCGAAGGAGTGAGCGAGATGCAGACGCTCATTACCGACGACCTGATGGCCGAGATCGAGAAACTGATAGCCCTCGCCACTCGCGTATTGAACGAGCACACCAACGACCACGACCTCTGTGCGGTCTGCGGTTCGGCCTTTCCGTGCGACTTGGCCGTCCTGGCTGAGCACAACCTCTCAACGCTGTAACGCCCTAAAGCCGGCGGGACCGGCAATGCCGGGCAACGAACCCGTTGCCGGTCCCGCCATCCACGATTGCACCTGGACTCTTGAAATGGACGATCGGAACCGGCTCATCCTGCAAGAACTCAAGGCCATTAACGACGAGGCTGGTCAGTTCGTGGCGGGCATCTTGAGTTTCGACATTAGCCGGCACGATCAGATTGCCTTCGCACTGCGGCTCGTTGTACTCGCTGAGCATATTAAGGAACGCGCCCTTCGGACGCCTGGCCTAGTCGTAGAGGGGAGCATCGTCAATGACTGCAACAGCGGAGCCACAGACACAGCGCACAGCGAGGAAGCGCCCGATGAACCAGGACAACCGCCCGCTGTTCACTAGCAGCCTGACATTGGCAGCCGTGGTCACGGCGGTTAGCTGCTCTCGCCTATTCGTCCGGTACACGCTCAAGGAGATCGGCCTTGCGCATCTCACCGATGACGCCGAGCTGGTGGTTTCCGAGCTGATGACAAACGCGGTCGAGGCGACCGGCGTTATGGCAGCACACCCACGCTGGACCGAACTGCACGACCTCGCGCTCGTCCGCCTGAGCGTGGTACGGCTCAGGAGCGGCTTGGTCGTGGAGGTATGGGACCGCGACCCGACGCCGCCGGTCGTGAAGGAAGCAGCTTGGGACGATGAAAACGGTCGTGGGCTGTTCATCGTGACCGAGCTATGCCAGCGCTGGAACTACTTCTTCCCGCCTGGTGGCGGCAAGGTGATATGGGGTGAGCTGGAGATACCGCCTTACGAGTACACCGCGAATGGTCTACCGAAACGCCCGCATGTACCTGGACTAGCCAAGCCGGCCGAGGTCATGCAGGACCCGGAGATGCTGAAGCGGGTTATCGATGGGCTGAATGGGCTATAAGGTCACGTGCCTATCCTCTTGGCAACCGCCCCAACAATCCCGCGACCGTACCCACAATCATGACTGCATCGTCCCGACTCCAGACGAAGTCCTTCGTCACCTCGTCGTCGTGATTGGCACCGCTCGTCAGGCTATAGAGGTCATCGATCAGGACGCGCCAGCGTTGCGCTTGTGTCCGCTGCTTCGCAACAGTCTTCTGCGCTGACGAATCAGCCGGAACGACCTCCCGCACGTAGTCGAGTGCCGCCCGAGACTTGATGACTGCTTCCTCGTACTTGCCGTCCGTGATGTGGCCCTTGGCCTCGCGGATACGGCTGACTGCGCGTCGCAGCTCGCTGCCATCGATCGGCAGCGGTACCAGGACTTCTGTCACGACTGCTGTGCCCAGACTCTCAAGCTGGCGTGCCCACGCCTCAGCCGGCACCAAGGCCACCTCTTGCCCTTGGACGACCGGATACAGGCCGTCTACGGGGTAGAGAAGCACCGCGTCCAAGTGCAGCCGTAGCGGCAGATCACGCCCGTCCCGTAGCGCTTCAAGCACCTGAAGCTGACTGTCGCTCAGACCGCACGTCAACTGCTCGGTGCAAGTAAATCCACGCGTCGCCACCTGCTTGATATGTAACGGCCCGAGCCAGCGGTTCGCGTTGTTCAGCTCCATGTGCAGGTCGCCGCTCAGTTGGATCGGCAACCCTTCCGCCAGTCCGACCGAGGCCACGGTCACCGTGACAGCCAACCGGTGTACCCCCGTGCCAGGCGACAGGTTCACGGTAGCCGCGCCTGGCCCGACGCTTACTCGGAGCGTATGGCCGTGACTGAAGTTCAGGTCAACCATCGTGATCTCGTCCTCGGCTCGTCGGTGCTGCCTGTTGCTGCCTACACGGTAGTCGTTCGCGCCGCTTTCACTGAAATGGTTTCTCACTCGTTCGGGTTGTGTTCGGGCGGGAATGCGTTGTCGGGGCGAACAAGCGAGAGTGCATTTCACGGTAGGTAACTGACCTCTTGGCGCATCTGCCGTGCCCCTAATATTAAGAATTCTCATTGACACAAGATCAAATAAAAGTTATTCCTAAGTGTAAGTGCAAACACCTGTATGGGAGGTGTTCTTGTCGTCCAGCTCACTTGGACAGGCACTTAGTTCCTTAGCAAGTACCTACGAATCCTCTGAAAGAGGGTGAGTGCACCATGTCCAAAGAACACTGGAGCTGGATCACGAGAGCAAGGCAGCGCCTCGCACCGATCCTGATGGCCTTCGCCATCATCCTCGGTACCGCCACGGCCATC
>Ga0073928_10010239_pt1 | contig 11212 bp, 10 predicted proteins | sample PaiPotPPA55metaG_FD_76969 | JGI IMG/M metagenome (GOLD analysis project Ga0073928, IMG submission 76969) | Iron sulfur acid spring bacterial and archeal communities from Banff, Canada, to study Microbial Dark Matter (Phase II) - Paint Pots PPA... ...
GATGGCTTAGAAGTGATCTCGTAGTTCCGCGAAGCGGCCGACGATGAGCAATTTTTGTCCTGGAGGAGCGGGGTTAAGCTCTTCGTGCTCCAGAATCCAGGTATCGCCGTGGGGCACGAAGACTGCGTGTAAACCGGCGGCAAGGGCGGGATTGATGTCGGACTTGGGGCTGTTGCCCACCATCCACGTTGCATTGTGCGCCAGTTCGTATTTCTCGATTACGCGGGCGTAGGTCGCGGGATCCTTCTCGGCCACGACTTCGACCGCTGCGAAATAATTTTTCAGGCCGGAGCGTTCGACTTTTCCCGTCTGCTCCAGGAACGCTCCCTTGGTCATCAGGATCAGGCGATGGCGCTCGGACAAATATTGCAAGGTCTCCGGCACGTCAGGAAGGGTCTCGATGGAGTGATCGGCGATGGTGTGAGCAAAGCTGTGGATCTGGGCGTGCAATTCAGGCGTGACCGGTGCAACGCTCAGGCGCTCGAAGGTGCGAACCAACGCGTGCGCAAAACTGTGCAGGCCATACCCATGCGTCACGATGCATTCGCGCTCCACGTCGTTGAGAACTTCGCGCACCTGCCCGGGAGAGAATTCGTGGTGATTCAGAAATGAGATGAAGCGGGCGATCGCCCGCTCGAAGTAAATGTTGTTCTCCCAGAGCGTGTCGTCGGCGTCGATGAGGAGGGTGGACAAGCTTCTAGCTCCTAGCTGCTAGCTTCTAGCCAAACAGAGGCTATGTCTTCGCAGTGAAACCACAAAGCCTACAAGTAGGAATCAGCGACTCTGTTCGAGTCGCTGCAGGAGCCGCACACCGTCCTCAAACTTTGCCGCCGGGATCAAAATATCTCCATTCTCCAAGTAGACTAATGGGACCAGGGCTCTGCCTACCCATACTTTGTTGTCACGAGTCTTCATCGAATCGATTCTCAACTCACCGGCAGGGATTGGGCCTTTGTGAGCAAAGGGAATGAATGCTCCTTTATATTCCAAGCTGCCATCGATGTCGCTGAGTTGGCAAAGAGTCTGTTCTCCTTCTTCCCAACATGCGAGCCAGTCTCCCCGCCGCGGTGCCGGAAGACCAACAGCAGGCGCCCATAGGAACACTGCATTAGCACGCACTCCCGCTGGTCGACTTGGGACTCGGCTGGTCCACCAATACGCCACGACAATTCCAATTATTAGAGCGGCCATTAGCGCTCCGACCATGTAGACCGCTTTTTCCAGCAACCTCATTTTGCGGCCCTCAGAGGAGCATGTGTTGGCTAGAAGCTAGAAGCTAGGAGCTAGAAGCCAGGAGCTAGCAGCTAGAAGCTTCTTCACACCCAATCCACTCGGGCTTCCGGGCCGATGATGCCCGCTTTGTGGCCCATGTCGAGCAGGCGGCGGACGGCTTCGCGGCCGTCGGGGCCGTAGTCGAGGGTGCGCTCGTTCACGTACATGCCGATAAATTTGTCGGCAGTCTGCGAGTCGAGATCGCGGGCGAACTGCATGGCATACGACAACGCTTCTTCGCGATGATCGAGGGCGTACTGAATGCTTTCGCGCAATGCTGTGGAAACGGCTGCCGTCAGTTCGGGGCCGAGTGCGCGGCGAATCGCGTTGCCTCCGAGGGGCAAGGGCAGGCCGGTCACCTTCTGCCACCAGCGGCCGAGATCGACAACGCGGTGCAGTCCCGACTTGTCATAGGTCAACTGTCCTTCGTGAATGATCAGACCGGCTTCGTATTTTCCTTCCAGCACCTGTGGGATGATCTGGTAGAAGGGAACGACTTCGGTTTCGACGCCGGGAGCAAAAAGTTGCAGGGCCAGGTACGCGGTAGTGAGCGTGCCGGGTACTGCGATGCGCTTGGTCTTGATTTCGCTCTGGGTAAAAGCGCGCGGGGAAACGATCATGGGCCCGTAGCCCTCGCCTACGCTGCCGCCGCAGGACATCAGCGCATATTTGTCCTGGACGTATGGATAAGCGTGGAACGAAATCGCGCTGACATCATAGACGCCTTCGCGCGCTTTCTGATTCAGGGTCTCAATGTCGCAGAGGGTATGAGTGAAGCGGAGGCCCGCGGCGCGAACCTTGTTTGTGGCCAGGCCGTAAAACATGAAAGCGTCATCGGAATCGGGGCTGTGGGCAACGGTAATTTCGCGCGCATGGCCTGCGACACTGCTGTCTGGGGCTTTTGCGGTTTCGGATACTACTGTCATTGGAACTCCAGGAATCTATTGCTTGACTGCGATTTTTGATGGGCGACGCTGCCAGCGCGTGGCGATGGCGGCGGCCAACATTATTTTGATGAGTTCGGCGGCAAGGAACCAATACAGGCCGAGATAGGCTGCTTTTGCCAGCGAATGGGTGAAAACGTAAAGCCAGGTCAAGCCTCCGGCGAAGAGCAGGATTTCAGCCAGGAATCCGGCGATGGCCGCGCGCAGGAAAGTCTTGGTTCCGCGCTCAAAAATGTATCCGGCAAGGAAGGCGACGAAGGGATAGACCATTAGGAATCCGCCGGTTGGGCCGAGCAACTGAGCGATTCCGCCGGGACCTGTGGGATTGAATACGGGCAACCCCACGGCGCCTTCGACCAAATAAAGCGCCAGCGCCGTGAAGCCGCGACGGCTGCCCAGCAACAATCCTACTAGCAGAACGCCCAGGTTCTGCACCGTGAGGGGGACGGGAGTGAGAGGCATCAGGGGAATCGTGAGCCGGGCGCACAGCGCGACCACTAAACTCGCGCCCACCACGAGCGCAACCTGACGAGAAGCCTCAAGGGCCCGCTCCTGCGGAGTGGCTAGAGTTTGAACCGCAGATTTTTCCATAAAATTGCATCTCCATCCACGCAAACCTATCGGCGCTCGATGCTATCTGTCTGGTGTTGGCGCTCGACTGAAGTTAACGCGCCCTCGTGCGAGGCATGCGCTTTCTGCAGGTTGTGCCGCAAGTGCACATACAAGGCGATCGCGACGCACACTACAACCAGTGTGCTCCCACCCAGAATCAGGAACCACCAGATCATCCGCACAGCCGACTAGGATAACAGATGAGGAGCCCGACATTTCGCCGGAGTCAATTCGACTTCTGTTCCGCATAGCGCTGGCGCATGTTCTCGACGCGCTTGATCATGAACTGTAGGCGATTCCGACCCCACTTGGTGCGGGTCACGGCTTTTTCGATGTTGAGGAAGAAGTCAGGATCGTTGAGCCTTTCGCGCAGATCTTTCACAATCGGATGGATTTTTGAGTAAATTAAGAACAACTCGCCACTGAAACCCGGGGCCAGAAAAAGATCCTCGTTCAACACACCAGTGACCACAAACGAGCACACAATGTTCCAGTAGCCGCTGACCTGCCGCAGCCATGAGTTCTCTTGCGTACCAAGGGCCCACGCGACTTTGAGGAAGTCGTCGGCATTGCGAGGATCGAATGTCACCCACCAGACGCGCGCCTTGCGCATCTCAGCTTCGCGGCGAAGATCGTAAAGTTGAAGGATCAGTTGGGCGTCGGCGTGAGTCGGCTTCTTGGCCATCACAGCACCTCAAAGGAAGATTTGGTAATTGGGAAATTAAGTAATTGGGAAATTTGAACACTCGGGTCTGGTATGAAAATTACTCAATTACCAAATTACCCAATTACTCAATGGAGTTCTACGCTGTGGTTGCCGCCGCTTCCGCGGCGGGATTCGGACGTTCGTAGTCGCACTCTTTATTCGGACATGCGATCACCGGGCCGGCCTTCAGGAATTTCTCCACCAGGTATTCGTGGCCGCAGCTTGGACACTTCTCGGGAATGGGCTTGTGCGCGGAGGTGAACTTGCAGTTGGGATAATTTCCGCAACCGTAGAACGTGTTCCCCTTGCGGGCACGCTTCTCCACCAACTCGCCGTCTTTGCACTCGGGACACTTTACTCCGATGAAGTTTTGTTTCACGTACTTGCACTCGGGATAGCCGCTGCAGGTGGTGAACTCGCCGAAACGGCCGTGGCGGATCATCATGTTGCGTCCGCACTTGGGGCAGAGTTCGTCGAGTGGGATGTCGGGAACTTTCTTGCCCTGGTCCAGACGCCGCGTAGTCTTGCAATCGGGATAGCCCGTGCAGGCCATGAACTGGCCGAAGCGTCCGCGCTTCAGGACCATCACACGGCCGCAATTTTCGCAGTACTCTTCCTGCGTGGTCTCCTGCACGTCGGCGGAATCGAGGTCGGGCAGGTTGATGGGATTTTCTTTGGTGAAGGTGCAGGTGTTTGGATCTTCTTTGTCGTAGGTGCTGCACGCGTAAAACGAACCGTGCTTGCCCCATTTGATCACCAGCGGAGCGCCACACTTCTCGCACTTCTCGTCGGTGGGCTTTTCCATCCGCTTGATGTTTTCCATATGCTTTTCGGCATATTTGAGATCTTTCTGGAATTTCTTGTAGAACTCGCCGAGGGTATCGGTCCACGTCTCTTTGCCCTCTTCGATATCGTCCAGCTCTTCTTCCAGATGCGCGGTGTACTGTACGTCGAAAATGTCGCGGAAGTTTTCCACCAGGAGGTCGGTGACGACCAAGCCGATTTCGGTCGGAGAAAACTTTCCGCCGACCTTCTGTACATATTGCCGCTCCTGAATGGTGGAAAGAATCGCCGCGTAGGTCGACGGGCGGCCGATGCCGCGTTCTTCGAGTTCTTTCACCAGCGAGGCCTCGTTGTAGCGCGGCGGGGGCTCGGTGAAGTGCTGCTCGGGCTTCAGTTCTTTCAGCGTTAATTTCTGGCCGGCTTCGAGCGCAGGCAGCTTGTGCTTCAATTCTTCGTCTTCCTCGTCCTTGCCTTCTTTTGATTCTTCGTAGACGCGTAGGAAGCCGTCGAACTTGAGCACCGATCCGGTCACGCGGAACCAGAAGACGTCGTTGCCGTTTTTCGCGTCGATGTCGACAGTAGTCTGATCGAAGACTGCGGGATTGATCTGCGAAGCGACGAAGCGCTGCCAGATCAGCTTGTAGACCTTGAACTCGTCTTCTTTTAAGTACTGCTTGACCTGGTCGGGATGGCGCATCGCCGAAGTGGGGCGAATCGCCTCGTGAGCGCCCTGCGCATCTTTCTTTTCTTTATAAGTATTGGGAGTCTCGGGCAAATAGGTCGCACCGTATTCCCTGCCAACATATTCACGAACTTCCTGAATGGCTTCGGGCGCAACGCGGACCGAGTCGGTACGCATGTAGGTGATGAGACCGATCGAACCCTCTTCGCCTAATTCCACGCCCTCGTACAAACGCTGGGCAATCATCATGGTGCGCTTCACGCTGAAACGCAGCTTGCGCGATGAGTCCTGTTGCAATTTGCTGGTGGTGAAGGGAGGTGCGGCGTTGCGGCGGCGCTCTTTCTTGTCGACCGAGCGTACCACCCAGTCGGACTTTTCGAGGGCGGCGCGAATCTTTTCCGCGTCTTCGCCATTGGTGACCTCAACCTTTTCCTCGCCCTTGCCCACAAAGCGGGCATCGAAGGCGGGCGGCTTGTTAGCCGCGAGGTGCGCATCGATCGTCCAATATTCTTTTTTCTCGAATGCTTTGATCTCGCGTTCGCGTTCGACGATCAGACGCAGGGCAACGGTTTGCACACGTCCCGCCGAAAGACCGCGTCGCACTTTATCCCACAGGAGCGGCGAGACCTGATACCCGACGAGACGGTCGAGCACGCGGCGGGCCTGCTGCGCGTCCACCAGATTCTGATCGATGGCCCGCGGATGTTCAAAGGCAGCCTGCACAGCCCGTTTGGTGATTTCATTGAAGGTGACGCGCTGAATGCGCGGAGGAGGTTCCGGCTCGCCCTTTTTTACCTTGGCCTTCTTGGCTTTTTTCCCTTTACCGTTTCCGTCGAGTTCGAAAGCCAGATGAAAGGCAATTGCCTCGCCTTCGCGGTCCGGGTCGGGGGCGAGATATATGGCATCCGCCGAGGCCGCCAGCTTTTTCAGCCGGGTCACCACTTTTTCTTTGCCGGGAATGACGACATAATCTGTTTCGAAATCGTTCTTGATGTCGACACCCAGCGTGCTCTTGGGCAGATCCTTAACGTGGCCGAACGAAGCCTCGACCGTGAAGCCCTTCCCCAGATATTTCTGGATGGTTTTCGCCTTACCCGGCGACTCGACAATGACTAAACCTTTTGACAATGTGCCCTCAATTTCAGTTGCGTCCGTTTTCGAAGCTAGCACGAATGGGTGGGAGGCAACAAGTTACTGCGAGAAAGCTTCTAGCTTCTAGCTCCTAGCTTCTAGCTAAAACCGCAGCACCCAAGCGTTGAGACAGTGCGGCTAACATGCGCTGGATCTCTAATATCTTCGCCTCCAAATTCTTGAACTCATCTGCCCTCAAAAGCTGGAGGTCTTTTGCAAGCAACAGATGATATTCCAATTCACTTGCGGAACCTCGAGCGATTTGAACGAACCGCTTCATTTCTGGATCCGATCTTCGACCGCATCCTTCAGCAATGTTCGCTCCGATCGAAGCAGAGGCTCGCCGGATCTGACTGCTCAATCCATACATCTCTTCCTTCGGAAACTTGCGGGTGCACTGATAAATGGCCAACGTCATTTCATGAGCCTTAGTCCAAACTTTCAAGTCCTTGAAGTCTTCCATTCGGCTACCCGTTTCTTCCGGCTCTAGCTAGAAGCTAGGAGCTAGCAGCTAGAAGCTTTTTACAAAATTCTTCCCCGGCATCTGCCTGATCTTGCCGGCCAATTCGAGTTCAAATAGGGCGGCGAAGATTTCGGAGGACGACAATTGGTTTTCCAGGCGCTCGACAATTTCGTCGATGTGCGTGGACTCGTCGGCTTTCAGCAGGCTCAGGATTCGCTTTTCGTGAGGAGGGAGCCCTTCGTCTGGAAATAGAGATGCCGACGAAGAGCCTGGGGATTCAGGCGAGGCGGGCGGAGTTAACGCAAGTCGTACTTCTGGCGGGAGATCTTCCCACACGTCTTCCCATGTGGCTACCAGCTTGGCGCCCTGTTTGATCAGCGTGTTCGGTCCCCAGGAATTCTTGTTGGTCACGTTGCCGGGGACGGCGAAGACGTCGCGATTTTGTTCCAGCGCGCAGCGCGCGGTGATGCGCGTTCCGGAATATTCGGCGGCTTCCAATACCAGTACGCCAACCGACATTCCGCTAATGATGCGATTCCGGATGGGAAAATTTTGTGGGGCGGCAAACGTTCCCAGCGGGAACTCGGAGATCAGCGCGCCGCCTAATGCGAGAATCTGTTCTGACAATCGCGAATTTTCCTTGGGATAGATTACGTCCACTCCGGTGCCGAAGACAGCGACGGTCTTGCCTTTCGCCGAGATGGCGCCACGATGGCTCGCGGTATCCACGCCACGGGCCATGCCACTAATAATGACCAATCCCTGCGCGGCCAGATCGCAGGCCAAGCGCTCGGCCATGCCGGAACCATAAGGCGTAGGATGGCGCGTTCCCACCATGGCAATGCCGGGCCTGGTCAGGATTTCCGGACTGCCACGCACCCGCAGGACAGGTGGCGGATCATAAATTTCTTTCAGACGCGGCGGGTAGGACGGATCGTCCATCGAGACCATAATTATGTCGGCGGCAGCGGCGCGGGCGATCTCCTCCCGCGCCAACTCCGCGGATTTCCCGGTGGCTAACGATTGGGCGGAAACGGCCTGAATGCCGGTGCTTTCGAGTTCGGTCAACGAGGCGCGGAGGACGCCTTCGGCGGAACCGAAATGTTCGACCAGCTTGCGCGCCCTCGTAGGGCCGAGTCCGGGGGTCAGCGAAATGGCCAGCCACTCCAGAAGATGAGTCGTTCCGGGGGCTAAGGTGGTATTGGACACAAGGAACTCCGAGCGGACTGTAATGACCGGCTCAGAGCCGTGTCAAGGTCATCCGTCACAAATGGTTTGTTAAAATTGTGGAAAGATGAGCCGTTTACGCATTTCCGCCATTTCCTACCTTAATACTGCCCCGCTAATGTGGGATTTCGAGCACGGAGAGGCTGGCCGGGACTTTGACATTTCCTATACGCTGCCCTCGGCTTGCGCGCGTTCTCTGGCGGAGGGGACGGCGGACATCGGGATTATTCCGGCGGCGGCATATGCTGAAATTCCGGGATTGCAAATCTTGCCCGACGTTGCGATCGCGTCGCGGCGGGCAGTGCGCTCCATTCTGCTGGTCAGCAAGGTTCCAATCGATCAGATTCGAAGTGTCGCGCTGGATACGTCTTCCATGACTTCGGTGGCGCTGACGAAGATTCTCTTCGAGAAGTGGATGGGCGGCGGGAGGACATACGCTGCGATGGCACCGGACATCGATCAGATGCTGGCAGAGCACGGTGCTGGGTTGCTGATTGGGGATCCGGCGCTGAAGATTGATCGCGGGCGCTATCACACGCTTGACCTTGCCGAAGAATGGATTCGGCATACTGGGAAGGCTTTTGTCTTTGCCTTCTGGGCGGTGCGCAGGGACTCTCTGCGGGTTTCTCCGTCGTTGGACTTGCCGGCGGTGTTTCAGAACTCGCGCGATCATGGGCTGCAGGCCCCGAACCTCGATCGGATCGCTCGGGAGTGGGCGCCGCGACTGGATATGCGGGAGGCGGAGGTTCGGAGCTATCTGACGCAGAATATTCACTACCAACTCGACTCCGGGTGTTTGGAGGGCTTGCAGTTGTTTTATCGGTACGCGGCGGAGATTGGAGCACTGCCGGCTCCGCCGAAACTGCGATTTGTGGATGCGACAAAAGAAGTCGTACTGTAGAGGCCTGCAGATCCATCCCCTTCCAGATGGGGGTCATCCTGAGCGGAGCCGCTTTTCAGGCGGAGAGAACGCTCTCGCGTGCAGTGCCTAGGAGTCTTCCGTCTCGCGGAGATCCCTCGCCCGGCTGAACGGCGCCGTGCTCCGGGATGACGCATTCGTGACTCCAATTCTTGGTTCGTCCGGCGCGCATCTATTAAGGTAAGGTAAAGTCTGTGCGGACTAAAGCGTCCCAATGAGCCTCTTCGAGCCCATTCCGAATGCCAGTGGCTCTTCCGATGCCACGCGGCCGCTGGCTGATCGCATGCGTCCGCGGACGCTCGATGAGTATGTCGGACAAGAGCATTTGATTGGGCCGGGCAAGCCGCTGCGGACGCAGGTGGACCGCGATGATACCGGGTCGCTCATCTTCTGGGGGCCTCCGGGGACGGGAAAGACTACGCTGGCGAAGATCATCGCCAGCATGACCAAAGCGGAGTTTATTGAGTTCTCCGCGGTCCTCGCCGGGATCAAAGAGATCAAGCAGGTCATGGCCGATGCCGAGCGAGCGCGGCAGTACGGGACGCGCACGATCGTTTTTATTGACGAGATTCATCGCTTCAACAAAGCGCAGCAGGATGCGTTTTTGCCGCATGTGGAGAAAGGCAATATCCGGCTGATTGGGGCGACGACGGAAAATCCCTCGTTTGAAATCAATTCTGCGTTGCTCTCGCGCTGCCGCGTTTATGTTTTAAAGCCGCTGACCGAAGAGCAGATTGTGCTGCTGCTGCGGCGGGCGCTAACCGATCGCGAGCGCGGACTCGGCGAAAAGAATCTGATGGCTGCCGACGACGTGCTGAAGAAAATTGCCAGCTATACCAGCGGGGATGCGCGCAGCGCTTACAACGTCTTGGAAGTTGCTGCCGGACTGGCGAAACCCATGTCTTGTGAGATTACCGATGAGATTGTTCGCGACGCGCTGCAGAAGCGTGTTTTGCTCTATGACAAGTCGGGCGAAGAACATTACAACCTGATTTCCGCGCTGCACAAGTCGGTGCGCAACAGCGATCCGGATGCGGCTCTGTATTGGCTGGGGCGGATGCTGGAAGCGGGAGAAGATCCGCTTTATGTTGCGCGGCGGGTGGTGCGAATGGCGGTGGAAGACATTGGGCTCGCCGATCCCAATGCGCTTTCTTTGTGCATGGCGGCGCGCGATGCGGTTGATTTCATTGGTATGCCGGAGGGCAATCTCGCGCTGGCGCAGGCGGTCGTGTATCTATCGGTTGCGCCGAAGTCGAATGCGCTTTATACGGCCTACGGCGACGTTCAGCAGGACGTAGAGCAGACTGCGGCCGACTCCGTGCCGCTGCATTTGCGCAACGCCCCCACCGGTCTGATGAAGGGACTCGGCTATGGCAAGGGATATCAGTACGCTCATGATCTCGAAGCGAAGGTCGCCGATATGCAGTGCCTGCCTGACAATCTGCGCGATCGCGTCTACTACCGCCCCTCGAATGACGGCGTTGAGAAGCGCATTCGGGAGCGCATGGAAGAAGTCAAACGGCAGCGTTCTCGCGCCAGCGACGGCGGCCTGGGCCCGCCAAAGAAAGAATCCTAGCGCGGCTGCGCGACATCTCATTTGACATCAGCAGTTTGCTTCGCGGCCCTCCACCGGAAGGATTGGTGTCATGGCTACGACTCCCAATGCTCCCTACAACGAAATTGTTCCCGCTCGCGCTTTGCCCGCCGACCTTGTCGAAGACCTGCAGCGGGTGCAAAAAGCCGCGCAGAGAATCACGTCGATTCTCGACCTCGACCAACTCATCGACAGCGTAGTGAACGAAGTGACGCATTCCTTCGGTTGCCTTGAGACCAGCATCTATTTGCACGATGAGAAGCGCGGCGAGATGGTGCTGGCAGGAGTGCGAGGATGCACTCTGCATGATAAAGGCCATCGCCTGAAGATTGGGAAGGAAGGGATGGTAGGCTACGTTGCCGCGAGTGGGCAGACGCGCTATGCGCCGGACGTGCGCGAGGATCAGTACTACTACAGGTGCGAGGCGTCCACGCTGTCGGAAGTAGCGATTCCGCTGCACGTGGGCGAACGACTGGTGGGCGTGTTCACGGCATCGCATCCGGAAGTAGACGGTTTTCCCCGGCAGCAGTTAAGAATTCTGCAAGCCCTGTGCGACCACGTCGCGGTCGCTGTGCACAACGCGCGGCGTTTCCAGTCGGAGCGTGCGGAACGTGCCATCATGGACGTTGAAGCCCAGGAGGCGCGCGCCATTCAGCAGGCGCTGCTGCCGAAGAGTTCTCCTTATATTCCTGGCTTCGTGGTTTCCGGCCTGAGCGTGCCCGCGCGCGCGGTGGGCGGGGACTGGTACGACTTCATTCCGTTCCCCGACGGACGTTGGGGAATCGTGCTGGCCGATGTTTCTGGTAAAGGCACTGCCGCAGCTCTGCTGATGTCGGCAACGCGCGGGATGTTGCGCTCACTGGCGGAAGCCTGCTGCAC
>Ga0073928_10010240_pt1 | contig 11211 bp, 11 predicted proteins | sample PaiPotPPA55metaG_FD_76969 | JGI IMG/M metagenome (GOLD analysis project Ga0073928, IMG submission 76969) | Iron sulfur acid spring bacterial and archeal communities from Banff, Canada, to study Microbial Dark Matter (Phase II) - Paint Pots PPA... ...
GTGTGCGGCAGCGACACCTCGACGAGCTCCGCCCCCGCGCTTTTGAGCCACTCGGCGCCGCGCTGCCACAGCGTCTCGATCTCGCCCGCCATGCCGGCGACGCGATACTCCTTCGGCAGGCCGATCCGCATGCCCTTGATCGACTTGCCGAGCGCCACCTCATAGTCGGGCACCGCGCGATCGACGCTCGTCGTGTCCTTCGGGTCGTGCCCCGCCATCGAGCGCAGCAGGATCGCGGCGTCGCGCACCGTGCGCCCGAACGGTCCCGCCTGGTCGAGCGAGGACGCGTACGCGACGATGCCCCAGCGCGAGCAGCGGCCGTAGGTCGGCTTGAGGCCCACCGTACCGGTGAAGGCGGCCGGCTGGCGGATCGAGCCGCCCGTGTCGGTGCCGGTCGCGCCGAGGCAGAGGCCGGCCGCGACCGCCGCGGCCGAGCCGCCCGAGGAGCCGCCCGGCACGAGCTTCGCATCGGACCCCTCGCGCCGCCATGGCGACACCACCGGGCCGAAGTAGGACGTCTCGTTCGACGAGCCCATGGCGAACTCGTCGCAATTGAGCTTGCCGAGCATGACGGCGCCGTCGCGCCACAGCTTGGCCGTGACGGTCGACTCATAGGTCGGCACGAAGCCGTCGAGGATGTGCGAGCCCGCGGCAGTGCGCACGCCCTTGGTGGCGAACAGGTCCTTGACGCCGAGCGGGATGCCGGCGAGCGGGCCGCCCTCCCCGCGCGCGATCGCGGCGTCGGCGTTGCGCGCCATGGCGCGCGCCTGGTCGGGCGTCTCCACGACGAACGCATTGAGCGCGCGCGCCCGCTCGATCGCCGCGATATGGGCGTCGGCGAGCTCGACGGCGGAAAGCTTCTTCTGACGCAGCAGGTCGCGCGCCTGCGCGAGCGTCAGCGACGTGGGATCGGTCATTCGGTCGGCGGCTCTTCGCACACGAACGGCGAGGCCGGCGGTGTCTTGGCCGCCGCCGCAGGAGCCGCGGGCGCAGCATCAGCCGCTGGCACGGCCGCCTTCTCCTGCCGGGCGACATGCCCAAGGTAAGCCGCCCACAGCTCGTCTTCCATCTGGCAGGCGAGGCACATCACTCCACCTCACGCGCGCCCGCGGGCTCGCAAACGAACCGCGGCGCCGGAATTGCGTAGGGCCGGCCGGTCACGAGCCGGTCGTCATGAATCGGCTCGGTGCTTGCCGACGCAGGCGGCCGCCAGCCCTGGCGCTCCATCTTGCCGTAATACGCAACGGTCAGTGGCTCGATCTCTTCGCATTCGTCGCACATCAGACAGCTCTCTTGGCCCTTCGCACTCGATCCCGGATCGCGCTACGCGCGTCCGGGATGGTTGAATGACGCGCAACGCGCCTCATTCAACCACTTTCGGCACGACGAAGAAATGGTCCTCGCGCGCCGGTGCATTCTTCACGATGTCGTCGGCAATCCCGCCGTCCGTGACCTCGTCGGCGCGCTGCTTCATCGCCATGGGCGTCACCGAGGTCATCGGCTCGACGCCAGCGACATCGACCGCCGACAGCTGCTCGACGAAGGCCAGGATGGCGTTGAGCTCGCCGCGCAGGTGCTCGACCTCGTCGTCAGCAACGGCGATGCGCGCGAGATGCGCGATGCGGCGAACGGTGGCTGCGTCGACGGACATGAACCGACGTGAAACCCCAGTGGCCTCGAACAAAGCGTGATCGCTGCCGTATAGCAGACGGCTGTTTCGGACGGCAACAGGCGAACCCGGATGGGATGGAACAATTCGGGCTCGGCCCGACTTGATGGTCCAGCAGAGCTATGCGAGCGCGACCCATGGAAAAGCTCCTGTTCGCGTGCCCGAAGACGGGGCAACAAATCGACATCGGCGTCGCCACCGAGATCGTCACGCTGTTGCGCATCCGTTCGCGGATCGTACGGGCGCAGTGTCCGGCGTGCGGCGAGACGCACGAGTGGCCGGTGCGCGAGGCTTGGCTCGTCCAGGCCGCCTAAGCCACGGCCGAATCAGCTTCGCTGATTTGGTGCGTCGGCGCGCGCCGACGCGCCCACGGGTGCGCCAGCGCCGGTAGAAGTTTGCTGGAACCGGTTCCATTACACACGCGTTCCTGAACCGGCCCGTCAACAAGGCTGGGGACTCCAAGCCATGCTGATCAGCATTCTCGTTACATTCCTGGTCGTCATCCTGGTGCTCTACCTGGTGGACCGGCTCCCGATCGACGGCCGCGCGCGCTACATCGCCCGCATCATCGTGATCGTGATCGGGATCCTGTCGCTGCTCAAATATATCAACGTGGTCTGAGCGGCCCACGATCCCACCGGCCGATTGCGAGCGCTACTGCCACCGCGGTAAGCAGGTGGCGGAGCCCTCCCATGACGCTACGTCCACCCGGCAAGCCGGCAACCGACCTGTGGCGGAAAAGCCCCGCCGGCGTGCTCGACTACGAGATCGCGCAGGAGACCGCATCCGCGCTCGGGCGGCTCGGCCGCGCGCTCGAGACGGCGCTCAAGGCACTGGCCGACTTCGATGCCGCCGAACCGCTGCCGGGCGACCGCGCCCGACGGGCTTGCTTGGTGGCGACCGCCGCCCGCGCGCTGTGGGAATTCATCGTCCAGCGCGAGGCGTGCGGACTGCGCGACACCGCCGTGGTGGTGCGTATGTATAAAGTGCCGCGCGAGGTACACGACCGGATGGGGGCCTTCTCGCCTGGGCGCCCTTGAGGGGCCGTGCGGCAGCCTGTGTGCGCCCTTTTTCGCCTCCGGGAAAACCCGCAGGAATTCAGCGGGTTAAACTATCGCTCGATTCGGCAATCGTTTGTTCACGGTTGCTACGCCATATTTGGTCAACGAACCGAAATACGCGCGCTCCGGTGGTGTGCGCCGAACGACGCGGCTGCTGATGGCAAACCGAGCCTCATTGATCGACGAGCTGGAGCAGGCGCTCGCCTCCGGCACGAGCGACCAGCGAATCCACACGCTGGCGCGCATCACCGACCTGTTCGTGATCGGCGCCGAGAGCTATTCCGACGAGCAGATCGACGTATTCGACGACGTGCTGATCAAGATCGCGGCCCGCATCGAGGCAAAGTCGCTGGCGCGGCTGTCGAACCGCCTCGCCCCCCTGCCGAACGCGCCCAAACGCACCGTCAAGGAACTCGCCTTCAACGCCGACATCTCGGTGGCGCGGCCGGTTCTGATCGGCTCCGAGCGGCTCGAGGAATCCGATCTGGTCGACAACGCGCGCACCCAGAGCCAGGAGCACCTGCTCGCCATCTCGGAGCGCCAGTCGCTGAGCGAAGCAATCACCGACGTGCTGGTCGAGCGCGGCGACCGCGAGGTGGTCCGCTCGGTCGCCGGCAACACCGGCGCGCGCTTCTCCAATGCGGGCTTCCGCCGCCTCGTCACCCGCTCGACCGGCGACGACATGCTCGCCACCACGGTCGGCTCGCGCCGCGACATCCCGCGCGCACACTATCTCAAGCTGATCGAGCGGGCGTCGGCGAGCGTGCGCGAGAAGCTCACCGCGCTCAACCCGCAGGCCGCGCTCGCGGTCAAGACCGCGGTCGCCGAGGCGACGGGCGGCATCCGCAGCGAGACGCGCGAAGCCTCGGTGAACTACGCCGAGGCGAAGGCCCAGATCGAGGGCCTCTACCGCAACAGGCAGCTCAACGAGCAGGCGATCCACCAGTTCGCCCGCGAACGCAAGTTCGAGCAGGTGGTGATCGCCCTGTCGCACCTGTGCGACGTCGAGGTCGACGTGGTCGAGCGCGCGATGCTCGATCCGGGCGCCGAGGTCGCGCTCATCCTCGCCAAGTTCGCCAACCTGTCGTGGACCACCGCCAAGGCGATCCTGCTGCTGCAGACCTCCGAGCGCGGCCTCTCGGCACAGGATCTCGACCAAGCGATGTCGAACTTCTCGCGCCTGCAGCCCGAGACCGCCCGCCGCGTGCTCGGCTTCTACCGCACCCGCCGCAAGCCGGCGCCGCCGACCGAAGCGGCCGAGTAGTCCCCTCCCCGAGCTTCGCGTTCCCTTACGCGCGCAGCAGCGCGCGCAGGCCGTTGCGCGCCGGCGGCGCTGCGACCGGGTCGAGCGCATCGAGCAGCGTGAGGAACGACGGCCCGGGCAGCGGCGGCGCGAACACGTAGCCCTGCGCCGCCTTGATGCCGCGGGCGCGCAGATCCTCGACCTGGTCGAAGCTCTCGACGCCCTCGGCGACGATCTCCATGCGCATGTTGCGGGCAAGCTCGACCAGCGTCGTGACGATCGTCGCCGAGTTGGTCTCGCTGCCGAGCGAATCGATGAACATCTTGTCGATCTTGATCACGTCGACGCCGAGCTTGAGGATCGACGAGAGCCCGCTGTGGCCGGTGCCGACGTCGTCGAGCGCGACGCGGCAGCCGAGCCCCTGCAGCGCCGCGACCACGCGCCGCGTGGTGGTCACGTCCTCGATCGGCTCGCGCTCGGTGAGCTCGAGCGTGACTTGCGCGAGCTTGATCGGCGAGCGGTCGAAGATCGCGCGCAGATCGGCAACGATCGTGTCGTCGGCAAAATGCCGCGCCGTGAGGTTGAACGCGACCCGCAGATGCGGGCGCCGTGCGTAGGCCTCGCCGATCTCGGCGCAGGCGCGCCGCATCAGCATCTCGGTCAGCTCGATCATCAACCCGCCGCGCTCGGCGAGCGCAATGAAGGCGCCCGGCAGCACCACGCTGCCGTCCGGCTTGCGCCAGCGCGCCAGCACCTCGGCGCCCAGCACCTTGCCGGACGTGATGTCGATGATCGGCTGGAAATACGGCACGAACTGCCGCGCATCGAGCGCGCGCCGGATCTCCGCGACCGGAACGCCCCCGCGCCGGCCGACCATCAGCGCGGCGACCGTGAGCACCGCGAACAGCACCACGAGGTTGACGATCAGTCCGATCGCGCGCAAGTCGCGTGGCTCGTTGGCGGTCCGCGGCATGATGACCTCGACCGCGATGCCGAAGCGGTCGGAGCGCAGGCTTGCGGTCACGACCTGGTCGGGCTGGATGTCGGGCGGCAGCGCCGTCCCGCCATCGCCGATCAACGCGCCCTCGCGCGTACGGATCACCGCATGGGCGCCGAACGGGCCGCCGGCGGGCGACGTGATCGGAATGAGCACGTCCGCCGGCACCAGCGCCGCGAGGCTCACGCCGCCGGCGCCGAACCGGCGCAGGCGCAGAAAGTTCAGCGGCCGGTCGCCGACGCGGATCACGTCGATCAGCGTCTGCCCGGGTGGCGCGGCGCGGATCGGCGCGGTGCCGGCGATCGACCGCACGCTCAACGGAATGCCGAGGTCGCTGCACAGCATCTGGCCGTCGAGGCCGACGACGCCGATCTCCTTGATGGGCGAGGTCGCGAATGCGGCGCGGCGGAGCTTGTCGAGGTCGGCCGGCGCGCAGGACATCACGCCTTTCGCCGCGAGGCCGTCGAGCGCCGCCGTGACGGCCGTGAGCCGCGCATCGACCGTCGCGATCGTGCGCCGCGCGCTGCCGAAGATGTCATCGCTGCTTTGCCGCTCGATCAGCTGGTCGAGCCAGATGTCGAACGCGGCGAGCGGCAGTCCTGCAAGCAGGACGCCGACCACCGCCGCGATGAGCTTCTTGTTCCTCGCCCGAACCACCCTGAGACCCCGAACGTAAGGCGTCATTTGTGTCCTGGCGGCGTTAAGTTGCGATTAACCCAACCCGCGGACCAACTCCCGGTCTCCTGGGGTATCTTGATGCCTCTTGAATCGACCCGTCGCGCTGATACGGTCGCGCGAGAAGCCATTCGAACGAGCAGACCTCCAGAGGCACGATCCATTGTCGTCGGGCAACGAAACGATTGGCGACGACCGGCCTGCCCTCCCAAAGCCGCGCATGTTCATAAGCTACGCGCGCGCCGACGCGAGCGAGTTCGTCGATCGCCTCGCGAGCGACCTCGAAGGCGACTACGAGATCGTCCTCGACAGGAGGTTCATGCAGGCCGCGTCGGGGCCATGGGCGGATCAGATCGAGATTTCGATCGACACGTCGCGGATGCTGATCGCGGTCTTGTCGCCGTTTTCCGTCAGGCGCAGCGCGGAATCCGATTCGCCCGATGGACGCGACAGCGTCTGCCATAACGAATTGCAGCGTGCGCGCGACGTGAACCTGCCGATCATCGCCGCAATGTACAAGCGGTGCCGCTCCCCGCTGCTGCTCAACGAACTGCACTGCATCGACTTCGAGGACTTGGGATATGTGACCGCCCTCAAGGCGCTGCGAGCGGAGATCGACGATGTCCTTCACGGCAAGCCTGTCCCGCGCAAGGGGATCATTCTCGACGATTGGTCGTTGTCGTCGCATTTCCAGTGGCTCAGGCGAGAGCGCGGCGAATTCTACGGCCGTCGATGGCTGCTCGACGAGATCGACGCCTGGCGTCGAAAGCCCTCGCGCGAGCGGCTATTCCTGATCACCGGTACTCCTGGCACGGGGAAATCCGCGGTCGCCGTGCGGCTCACCGCCGAGGACCGCCCCTGCGGACCGGTGTTTGCCTATCATTTCTCCATCCGCCAAAAGACGACCGACTCCCTTTCGTTCGTCCGTAACCTCAGCTACATGCTGGCCCAAAGGCTTCCGAGCTATAGCGCGGCGCTCGAACGGCTGCCTGGAAGCCAGGAGCTCAGGGAGCTGCCGGCGAGCATTTTTTTCGACCGGGTCATCCTCGATCCGCTGCATTCGATCGAGCCGCCGCTCGACGCGCGCGATCATCCGGGTTGGATTGTGATCGATGCGGTCGACGAAGCGTCCGACGCCGAGAGCGAGACCTCGATCGCGGCGCTGATCGCCGGCCATGTCCATCGCCTGCCGGCGTGGCTTCGGTTGTTGGTCACCTGCCGTCCCGGCGGCGCCGAGAAGGACCTGAGCGGGCGCGTCGAGGGCGGACAGGGGCTCATCCGCAAGGTGGCACTCGATGAGCATTCGGCCGCCGACGACGTGCGCGACTGTATCAAAGAGAGGTTCGAGGCCGCCGGCCAGAGCCCGCCGAGCCGAGCGCTCGCGCTGCTGATCGAGCAGCGCTGCGGCAACAACTTTCTCTATCTCAAACTGCTGCTCGACCGTCTGCTGGCAGGGCAATGGACGGAGGCGGACGTTGCGCGCGCTCCGCCCGGTCTCGACGAGTTCTACCGCGAGGACTTTTCCCGCTGGTTTCCCGCGCCGGACGGCGAAGCCTATCGGCGCATGCGGCCGTTGCTGGCGGTGATCCTTACGTCAAGTGAACGGCTGTCCGCCGGCCTCGTCGGCGAGGTGGTCGATCTCGATCCGGCGGACGTCGTTGCCGCCCTGGAAAAGCTCGCCGCGTATCTTCCCGAGAGCGCGGGAAAGTACTCGGCCTTCCACAAATCGTTCGACGACTGGCTGCTTGATCGCGAGCGGGCCCGCAGCTACGCGCTCAACGAAAAGGACGGCCACAAGCGCCTCGCGCAGTTCTGCGGGAGGTTGGTGGCCGACATGCCCGGCAAATTCGACATCGCCAAGTTCGAGGACGACGAGGCGCGCGAATTCGTCGTGCGGCACGGCATCACGCACTGTCTAGCCGCCGGCGAATTCGCGCTCGCGATCGAGCTGCTGCATTTCATCTGGCAGGGCTGGGACCAGGAGAAGGCGCTGCGGTCGAGCTTCGCGTCGGTATCGCCCGAGCGCATGCGACGGACGCTGTTGCTGGCGCTCGCCGATTGCGGCAATGCGCAGCGGCGTGCGATCAACCCGGAGCATCTGGCCGCCCTGATCAGGGACTTCTACCAAGTCGACCCACTGGGTCCGGCGCTCGACATCCTGATCAGCCAGCATGCGGCCGCCTGGCCGAAAATCATGAAATATCTGCTCGATGGCGACAACTACGTGTTGCGCGTCCGCATGTCCGACATGCTGGTGAGCGCAGGCGGAGAGCTCGAGGCGTTTCGCAAGCTCTTCGTCGACGACGACATCAATGTCCACGAGCTTGGCGCCTATGCGTTGCGGCGATTCTATGCGACGAACCCGACGAACAGCCGTATGGACGATCTCGAACGCATGGGCGAAAGCGCGACATATCCGGCGCGCAGCGCCCTGGGCGATCTCCTGCTGAACCTGACCTTCCAAGGGATCCCGCGCGCCGCGACGCTGAAAAGCCGGCGTTTCTGGGAGCCGATCTGGGACCACAACCGTCTCGACGTCTGGGACCTGCGAGCCGCGTCGGCATTTCTGGCGGGCCGGCCGCCGCCCGATGACGCCGATGCCGGAACGCGCGTCGCGTATCGGCATTTTGTCGATACTGAAGCGTTGCGACGGCGGCTCCTGGAGGTCCCGGACGTCGGCGATGATGAAGCAATCTCGTCGATCGTCTCCGGATTCAACGGCCTCGGGCTCGACCCGGATCAAATCGGAAGGGCCGAATCCGAACTCGGCGCGAGTCCAGTGCTCGCAGACGTTATGCGGCTCCTGTTCGCCCATCCGCTGTGGAACGTCGCCGAAGCGGCCGCCACCGTGCTCACATCCCTGATCGAAAACGAGATCAGCCAGGACGACCAAGGCGAGAAACGCAAGATCGTCAAGAATCTATTCGATGACGCGTATTGGCGCGTGCGGTTTGGCGCGATTGAAGCGGCCTACCAACTGGTCCCCGCCGACAATATGTCGTTGTTCGAAGAGGCCGTGAACCGGTTCTACGACGATCCCAATTCGCGCGTGCGCGCGCTATGCGCCGAGAACCTCATCGCCCACATCATCGATCGCCCGCGGCGCCTGCGCGAAGGCTACCTCACGAGATTCGCCGGCCCCATTGCGCGATGGCTCAACGACGACGACAGCTGGGTCCTGGAGCACGTTTTTCGCCTGCTCCGGACGCTTGCGCGTGACGGCTACGATTACGGGCCGCTGTTCGACGCGGGCATGCCATTTCTGCTTGATGGGATTTCGGACTGGGGCAGCGCGTCCCGCAAGGCCTTCCTGCTCCAAATCGAGGAACGCAAGCGCAGTCAACTCAACGCTTGATATCCTTCATCATCACGATCGAGCAGGTCGCGAAACCCTCCCGCTCGAAGAAGTGATGCGCATGATCGTTGGTGACGCCACTTTCGAGGAAGAGGCGCACGCAGCCGAGCGCCGCCGCCTCGCGCTCGATCCAGCCGATGATCGCCTTGCCGAGGCCGCGATGCCGGCTCGCTTGGTCGACCACAATGTCCTCGACAATGCCGTAAGGGACGGGCGCCCGCGGCAGCAGCGAGACGAGCGCGAACCCGCACAGGCTACGGTCTTGACGCGCCGCCAGCACCGGGTAGCTCGCGGTTGCGGCCGGCAGGCCGCCGGCCGTCTTGGCGATCCGCTCCGCTATCTCGCGCGTGAAGATGTCAACGATGTCCGGGCGCCACCGGCCGGGGCCAAGGGCGCGCGGTCCCTGCAACTCGGAATGCGAGATGTACTCGGGCGTAATGTTGGCGGCAAAGAAGCGGGCGAGCTCCGGAGCCTCGTTCGCATCTCGGCACCAGGAAATGTCGATCGGGTCAGGGCTCATGGGTGTCCATGGGGGGTGGCAAGCCGGAATGAACTCAAACGTGCTCCACGGCCGCGCTTTGCCCGCGCCGCAGCTCGTTCACCTCGACGCGTCCGGCGGCCAGCATTTCACGCAGCACCGGCACACACTGGTCCGGGTCGGCGTCGCCGCACATGAAAACGTCGACCGCCGCGTATCCGGAGTAAGGCCACGTGTGGATCGAGATGTGGCTTTCGGCGAGCACGGCGACACCGGACACCCCGTTGGGATCGAACCGGTGAACGTGGATATGAAGCAGCGTCGCGCGGGAGGCCTCGGCGCAGCGGCGCAATACCGCCTCGATATGGTCGAGGTCGTCGAGGCGCTGCGCCTCGTACAGGTCGATGATGAGGTGCACTCCGGCACAGCGCACGCCGTCGCGGACCACCGAGTGGTCCCGCCGCACGCCCAAGGGGATCAGTTCCGGACCGCTCATGTCCCAGTATCGCGTCCAAGTATCCGCCGGTCGCACCTTGCGCCGTAGTCGCCAAATAAGCACATCGCATTGAGCATTCAAGGTAATCTTCAATTGTCGCAGATACCTCAGCGCCCGGCACAGGCCTGCGCCTCGACCACCGCGACCGCCGTCATGTTGACGACGCCGCGCGCCGTCACGGACGGCGTGAGGATGTGCGCGGGCCGCGCCGCGCCGATCAGGATCGGGCCGACGGTGAGCCCGTCCGCCAGCACCATGATCATCTGGTAGGCGATGTTGGCGGCGTCGAGGTTGGGCATGATCAGCACGTTGGCCTCGCCCTTGAGGCGCGCATTGGGCAGCACGCGCTCGCGAAACAGCGGGCTCAGCGCCGCGTCGCCCTGCATCTCGCCGTCGACCTCGAGATCGGAATGCCGGTCGTTGAGGATCTCGGTCGCGCGCCGCATCTTGCGCGCCGTCTCGGTGTCGTAGCTGCCGAAGTTGGAGTGCGACAAGAGCGCGATCTTGGGCTCGATGCCAAAGCGGCGCACATGGGCGGCAGCGAGCACCGCCATGTCGACGATCTCGTCGACGTTGGGCTCCGGCGTCACATGGGTATCGGCGAGAAAGATGTGGCCCTTCGCGGTGATCACCAGCGTGAGCGCCGCGACCTCGCGCACGCCGGGCGCCACGCCGATGATCGCGCGCACGTGGCGCAGGTGACTCAGAAACCGGCCCTCGACGCCGCAGATCATGGCCTCCGCCTCGCAGCGGTGGACCATGAGCGCCGCGATGACGGTCGCGTTGGTGCGCAGCAGCGTGCGCGCGGCCTCCGGCGTGATCCCGGAGCGGCCCGCCGCCTCGACATAGGAGTGCACATAGTCGTCGTAGCGCGGATCGCTCTCCGGATTGATCAGATCGAAGTCGCGCTCGGGCCGAATCGACAGGCCAAAGCGCTCGATGCGCTTCTCGACGACGCCGGGGCGGCCGATGAGGATCGGCCGCGCGAGCCCCTCCTCCACGACCACCTGCGTCGCGCGCAGGATGCGCTCGTCCTCGCCCTCGGCATAGACCACGCGCAGCGGCGCCGCCTTGGCGGCGGCGAACACCGGCTTCATCACGAAGCCGGAGCGGAAGACGAAGCGGTTGAGCCGCTCCGCATAGGCGTCGAAGTCGGCGATCGGCCGCGTCGCGACGCCGGACGCCATGGCGGCCTTGGCGACCGCCGGCGCGATGCGCAGGATGAGGCGCGGATCGA
>Ga0073928_10010242_pt1 | contig 11210 bp, 11 predicted proteins | sample PaiPotPPA55metaG_FD_76969 | JGI IMG/M metagenome (GOLD analysis project Ga0073928, IMG submission 76969) | Iron sulfur acid spring bacterial and archeal communities from Banff, Canada, to study Microbial Dark Matter (Phase II) - Paint Pots PPA... ...
CGCTCTTGACTACTGAGCCCTATCCCATAAGGGAGGCTGCTAATGGCATGCCACGCCCGCTCGACGAGACCGCGGTGATAGCTGGCCTCGGATCGATAATTTTCGAGCTCGCGCTCGGCTCGATAATGCTGTTGATTGGCCTCTTCGCGTTCCCGCTCGGCTCGTTCGAGAGCCGTCCCACCGACCATCGCGCGGGCTGCCTTATAGAGCTCCTGCTCCGGGATTTCCCTATCGTGGAAGAATTGGCGCCCGCGTTCCCCGAGGTTTTGGCTCAGCCAGTCGCTTCGTTCTCGTTCTTTCTCGACCCCCTTAATCTCTAATGCCGGCAGCTGGCGTTCGAGTTCACGCCCAAGCTCGACGACCTTGATGGTCTGTTCCCGCACATCAGGCTGAACTCCGAGCCCCCGCCCCAAGCCGAATTCTGGATGCTGCCTGAGGATTTCGGTCTTGCGATCAAGTTCGAGCGCGGCTTCCAGACGGAGCTCGTCGGGCGTGGCTGTGCGGTCGAGTCCAAGGCCGCGCCGGTGCGCGTAGTCCAGCGTGAGGTCCTTCAGCCGCGCCCGGCTAAGCCGCTGCTTGAGCGTATCAAAGTCACCGAAATCGTCCCTTCCGACGAACAGCTCGACGCCTTCACGATGGCGGGTCATGCTCACATAAGCCAGGTGGCGGTCCATGCCCGGCGTCGCCAGCACGAAACTGCGCTCGACGGTTGCGCCCTGGGCCTTGTGCACGGTGGCGGCATAGCCGTGATCCAGCGCGGCGTAATCGGTGAGCCTGAATTCGATTTCCCGCCCGTCGTTGCCGTCCAACCTGACTCGCAGCGCCTCCCGATCGATTTCGAGCACCTGGCCGAGCGTACCGTTCTTGACCCCGAGCTCACGGTCGTTTTTGAGGAACATCAATCTTTCGCCGGCGGCGAAATCGCGTTCGCTGCGCTCGATAGTGAGCGTCCCATCCGGCGCCATCAGCTCACGCTCGACCTCGACCGTTATCTCCCGTCCGAGCTCTCCCCTCTCCCGCAGAATCTCCCTGGCCCGTTGATTGAGTTCCCGCACATCGGCGCGGGTGTGGGCGAGGATGAGCGAAGCTTTTTCCGCCCCCTGGGCGGCGCGGTCCTCTCCCCAGGTGCGAATCAATTCCTCCTTGGCACGGTCGCGATCTTCCGTGAAATGAATCGCATCATGCTGATGATAAAGATCCAACGCAAGTCCGGGCTCGCCCCGGGCGAAATCGCGCGAGGCCTCCCGTTGCCATGCTTCTCGCTGGCGGCGGATGCCGGAGAGTTCCCGGTACCCTACCCTCTCGGCAATTGCCCGAAACGCCGCACCCGCTTCTATCGGCTGCAGCTGTTCAGCATCGCCCACTAGAACCAACTTGGCGCCGCGATCGTGGACTTCGCTGACGATCCGTTCCATCTGCCGGCTGCCGACCATGCCGGCTTCATCTAGTACCAAGATGTCGCGTTCCGCGAGTTGCTCTCGTCCTAACTTCCAGCCGAGTTCCCACGATGCCAGCGTCCGGCTTTGTACCTTTGCCGTCTTCTCCAGATTCTCGGCCGCAATACCGGAGAGTGCCGCTCCTAGTACCCGGCACCCTTCCTCTTCCCATATCTCGCGCGCCGCTGAGATCGCTGCTGACTTGCCGCTGCCGGCAAACCCGGTCAACGCCTCAATCTGGCGCTCGCCGGTGATATGCCGTACTGCCTCGCGTTGCTCCTGGCTGAGGTAATCGTGCCGCTCCAACACCCGTTCGACCGCCTGGTCACTAACGCCGTGGTCTCTTCCTTCGGCGAGCTCAAGCGCCCGTTCGGCCAGCCGCGATTCGATCCTGAGCATTTCACGCGTGGTGTAGCGGGCGAGCTCCTCCACTCCCCTGCCCTTCACCTCCGGTACCAGCAGCACCAGTTCGGGTGATACTTCCAACCGTGTCATTAAATTTCTGAAACGGTCGCCGTCGTCGATATAGCGGAACACCTCACGCTGCAGATCATAGCGAGTGAAGGTCGATTGCCGCCGGGTTAAATTCTCCAACACCAGCTCGGGCTGCTGTTCGATTTTGTGCGCGTTGCGCTCGCGCACCTCTTCCAGCTGGCGCGCCCGCTCGGCGTACTCGCCCCGCTCGCGCATCTCATTGACTGCCCGTCCCAGATGGCTGGTCGGTTCGAGTTCAATGCCCTGCTCACGATAACTGCGATGGTCAATGCGGACGTCGATACCGAGTTCATGCAGCCGTTGATTGGCGTGATCGGCCCAGTGCTCGCGCCATTCCCGCAGCAGTCCAATCTGGTTCCATTCGCGCGCCTTGCGCCCGAAGCTGTCGGCACTGACCTCGCGCATGGTCAGCATCACGTGGGCGTGTGGATTGTCCGGCTCCCAGTGAATATTGAGGTCCGTAACCATGCCGCGCTTGACGAACTCGTTCTGCACATAATCACGCGCGAGTCCGATGGCGGCGGCCTGGCTTAGTTCCTGTGGCAGAGCGAATTCGACCTCACGGGCGAGCTGTGCATCCCGCCGCTGCTCACGCGCCTCGACCGCCTTCCACAGCTGCTGCCGGTCCTTCATCCACTTGGGCGCGCCCTCTGGTAGGATTATCTCCGAATGGACTACTTCAGACTTGTAAGTGTAATCGAAGGTCCGCTCGTGCTCTTCGTCGACCAACCGCTCGCCGGCCCGGTAAGCCGCAGCCGCTATTGCGCAGCGGCCGTGGCCGCGGCTGATGACCTTGACGGTGAAATGATAGATCGCCACTTTAGCCCCACACGCTCCCTTTCCCCTCCTCACCGTGGCGCGGTAATTCCGGATTTGGTTTGCTAGCGGCAGGCTAACACGCTGGCACAGCGTGTATAAGTGCGCACTACGCTTCGCTCCGTGACTTTCTCCACAGCCCGCCCGCTAACTCTGTGGATTATTTCCAGGGATGGTGCATTCTCGCTACCGCCCGCCTGCGGCGGAGAAAAAGCCGCCGTGCTAAATTTATGACTTTATTCGGTTGGGTGGTGGTTGAAATGGCCGGAAGAACCAGACTAGGAGAGCCCGGTCCTCGCGGTGGTCGAGATTTGCTCGGCCAGGCTCAGGATCTCATCTATCAGGCCTGGGAAACTCCAAATCTGAAAAAACGCGCCGCCCTGGCCACGAAAGCGCTGGCGATTTCCCCCAATTGTGCTGATGCCTATGTCGTCCTCGCCGAAGCAACCGCCCCGCTCGATGAAGCACTCGAATTCTATCGCAAAGGCGTCGAAGCCGGCGAACGCGCGCTCGGAAGAAGGGCTTTCGTGGAGGATGTCGGTCATTTCTGGGGCATCCTCGAAACCCGTCCCTATATGCGCGCACGTGCTGGACTGGCCCAGAGTCTATGGAGCAGCGGAAGACGCGACGAGGCGCTCGAACACTACCGCGACCTGCTCCGCCTCAATCCCAACGACAACCAGGGTCTCCGCTACATCCTGGCCACCTGCCTCCTCGAACTTGGCCGTGACGATGAAGTCGCAGAGCTGCTCAATACTTACCCGGACGACGTCGCGGCTACTTGGCCATGGACCAGCGTCCTCCTCGCTTTCCGTAAACAGGGCGACGATTCCAACTCGAATGCCAAGCTTGCCGCTGCGCTCGAAACCAATCCCCACGTTCCGGCATTCCTGCTCGGAAAGAAAAAGCTGCCCCGTGCGTTACCTGACATGGTCGGCTTCGGCGATGAGAGCGAAGCAATCTGCTATGCCGCTGACAACCTGGAGGCCTGGCAGGCAACCACCGGCGCCCTCGCCTGGCTCGCCGACAGAATCAATGCCGAAAGACCAACCATCCTGCATTGAGCAATTAACGAGGTGAGAGATGAAGGAAACCAGCGAATACGGAACACGGCTCAAGGCGCTCAAGGAAGAGCAGCAGCGTATCGAACGCAAACAGGCCGGACTGCTGGAAAAGCGCCGCGCCGAGCTCGGCCGCCTGGCTGAGAAAGTCGGCGTGCTCGAAGCCGACGACGATGCCATCGCCGGCGCTCTACTTGAACTCAAGTCTGCGATTGAGAATCCCGCCGGTGATGGGCGGCTCAAACAATGGCGCGCGGCCGGAGCTTCTTTTCGCGGCAAAGACAAGGACCGCAAAGCTGCTGCGCCGCATACGAACGGTGCTACTGGGGAATCGAATTCGGATGCAGCGGGTAGTTGATGCCGATCGCCGGCTCGATACTCGGCGCAAGATCCAGCTCGGCGGACTTGTCATTAAAGCCGGCCTCGCTGATGAGGAACCTGCTGTCATCCTCGGTCTCCTGACCGCCGCTAAACGGGTACTTGACGGCCAGAATGCCGCCGAGTCCCGCCGGCGTTGGAAGGAAATCGGCGACAAAGCCTTCCACCAGAACTAAGAGCCGCTCATCTCTGGAATATCTCTGGAATCAAACCGGATACAGGCCGCGCTCGCGCCGCGGTGCTTAGCCAGTTGAGCCGACTCGCGGCGCAAATTCTTGCGCCGGATCCGGGCACGGAGGGGGAAAAACGGGAGTCAGTTCGGAAGCCGTCGAATCAAGGCGATGGAAGGAGCTTCATCGGCCACTTTCACGATCTGGATGCCGCTGTAATGACTAAGCTGCCAATGGGCGGTTGTCTCCAGTGACCGGCTGCCACCGCGCATTCGAGCACGCGATTGTCCTCGGGATCGTTTTTCACGACATCCCGTTGTGATGGTGGGGTGCACACGCTGAGTGAATTTTCTCCAAGCGGACCGGCAGATCGTCAAGCCGTTGTTGCGACCAGAGGAACTTATCCAGTAGTACCTACAAATTTCGTCCATTAGCGGAGTCGAGAAGCTCAGCTGAAACACGCGCGCGGGCGATCATCCAGAAATCGGCGCGGCGACCCTGCGTAAACCATCCGGAGATGTAGATATTGGAGTCTGCGGTGACCCCGATCACCTAGCGCTCTTGCGCACCCTCGTGCCGCAATTCCGCATCAGACACGGAATATCGGTTTCGGTAAGGCCAAGCGGGCGGGCGCGTTCCTCGCCATAGGCGAGAATCCGCCTTCTCCAGATAACGCTCGACTGCCTCGCGCAGCACCTCCCCCTGCCGGTGGCGCTCTTCGATGGTGGCCTCTTGTATTTGCTAAAAATGCGGGAGGAGAAGCGCTACTTCGACACCTGGCCGCGCCGTCGCTGGAAGGCCGCCGCCGCGGCGTTCTGGGCGGTGATGCAAGCAATTACAATATCGGCTTGACCGACCTGCTGGGACAGCTATTTGTATTGCATGAGCGATTTCCGAAACCAGATAGGCAGCCTCTCCGCCGCGGAGAAAATAGAGTTGCTTGACGCGCTGTGGGAAAGCCTGGAAGCGGACGAAGTGCCGCTTACGGAAGCACAGCTCGCGGAGCTTGATTACCGAATTGCACGGCATGAGCAGAATCCTTCCGATGTCATCCCTTGGGAGCAAGTCAGGGCGGGCCTGTTTAAGAAACCGTGACACTGCCGGTCGTCTGGCTGCCGGATGCGAATGGGGACGCGAAAGAGGCGCGGGCCTGGTACGACGGTGTGCGCCCAGCGCTCGGTGAACAGTTCGCTCTGGCAGTCAACGCGGCGATTGAGGCGATTGCGGAAAACCCGCTGCGTTTCCCGGTCATCTACCGTAACCGGCGCCGGGCGGGAGTGCGGCGTTTCCCCTACGGGATCATTTTCGAGCTTCAAGAGCATCGGATTGTGGTGATTGCCTGCTTCCACGGCAGACGCAATCCGAAACGCTGGCAATCGCGCTAAAGGCTTATCGGCGGGCTGTGGTCCTGCGCCTCTGCACGGCCGCGGCGGCGCTCTGGGCGGTCAACAGCGCGTACTTCTTGCCGTTCTCGCGGGCCTTACGCTCAGTGCATGAGGCGAGCGGCCACGTCATCGATGTCTCAGCCCAATCGAGCGCGGTCAGGTACCAGGTGAAGTCGGCGCGGCTGAATGTCGGGGCCGGTGTTGCCGTGGTTGGCCGGCGCTCCCTCGATGCAGCGCCGGTAGCTTGCTGCCAAGGCGTGCGGGAGTAACTCGACGGATTGGCGCGAGGTTTCATCTGCGTCGCCGGATTGCTTACCGCCACTTTCCGCGACTGCGACGGTCATGTCTCTCGTAAGCCCCATCACGTGACCATGATGCAGTTGCACCGTACAGCTCGATTGCCTAGCCCCACGTCTTAGATTAAGCGACTTCGCGCGAGGTAGGTCTTATGACAACTTGCGGCCGAAAATGAGCGGCCCCGGCTTTCGCAAGCCGCGCCCTAGCAGCCAACCCGATCACACCTTGCCGTTGCGCCGGGTGCGATCTTAAATTTTCCCCCTCGCCCCTCCGGATAGGTGAGAGGCCGATGCGATGATGTTTTTTCAGCACCAGAAGACCCCTCTCCAGGAGGGGACGCGGGCAATAGGAATCGACGTGACCCAAGAGCAGATCGAGAGTGAACTGCGCACCATCAAAAGATCTTGCTGGAACTAGACCAGGTGCTCAGGCGCATCGGGACCGAGCCTGGTTGGAGCCGGACCCGGCTGGCGGCTGCGCTTATCGAGCTAGAGCAACGCATCAACGAGGTTGAACGCCGGATGCAAATGCTGCTCATCGAAGCGGCCACAGACGATGACCTGTGATTTCCCACATCTCTGGAGGTCCGGGGTAAACATTTCGGCTATCGGTCCAAACCCTATGTTATTTCCGCTGAGGATGGCTCAGGACGCGTTTTTGGGGGCGGGTGGTAAGAGCCCTACCCCCTCCTGCCATCTCGCCAGGCGCGGCATTTCCGGCGTGCCGGCCTCCATTTGTCGTTTGTGATCGTATGCCGGCGATTCCGCTCTGGTAATCGGGCGAAGCCCTTTTCGCTCCCCTTGCCAGTAAACTCGGAGTCGAGCGCATCGTATTTGTCGCGATTCGCGCCAGCACGACGCGATCCAGGTTCGATACGGCAATTCCTCGCCGATACACGGGAAACCAGCGATCTCCAGCCCCCGCAATCTCAGACGCAATCGCTCCGAATATGGATTTGAATGTGCGCCCGCCCCTTCCGCAATCGCGCCATCGAAGACGCTCTCACGCTTGCCGTTTCAAGCCGGCCGAGTCTCGGAAATTTATCCCGGCGCCCGTGTCGAGGTTGAGGGCGCCGGAATGATGTTTTGATAATTAAGCACCTGATTTCAAGGTTCGCACTTCCGGCCGCGAAGCGGCCCTTTATCTAGCCCGCGAAGCGGGCGGCGCGGTATTTGGTTTTGGATTGTTCGCCCGTAGGGTGCTCCTTTTTGGGGGTTTGCCGGGTGGGTTGGGTTTGAGCCGGCAGGGGGCGAAGCCCCCTAAGAGGCGGGGAATGTGTTTGAGTTAAAGGTGGGGTTCATGCAAGGTGCATCGGCGAGCATGGGAGTATGTGAGCTGGGTTTGGGCAGGTGTGAGCTGGCAGGGGCGAAGTTTGTTTGGTGAGGTTGGTTGCGTTACTAAAGTTAATTTATGTTAGATCGCGCGCGCGTGTTAAGGGTTTGGAATAGTGGAAAAGCCGTTGAATGTGCTGCGGAAATTCGTGGCTTGGTCGCTGATAGGCCAAAATGATGGTCGCTGATAGGCCAGGTTATGAGTCGCTGATAGGCCAAGTAGTCGTCGTCGATAGGCCAAATCCTCGGTCGCTGATAGGCCAAAATGATGGTCGCTGATAGGCCAAAATGATGGTCGCTGATAGGCCAAAATGATGGTCGCTGATAGGCCAAATCCTAGCTACTTGCTCTCAGGGTATTTGGGTTCCAGAAAAATTAGCCTCCGCCGGACTGGCGCAAGGGACCCTAGCGTTCTTACTATTGAAGGTGACCTGGTCAGTCTCGGAATCGTACTTTAGTCGGTAATCAGGCAACCCATCCGCTAGCACTAGCCTTTTTATAGCCGCCCGGAAGCGCTTAAGTAGGTCGCTGGAGCCACTCTTTTTGTGGAGCAACTCCATGCCGACGGTCCATTTGGGTTGGTGACCACAGTGCTTTCGCGCGAGCTCGTAAAGACGCCGCTCGAGCGCGCCACCCAAACGAAAGTAATCCCGATTCAACGTCAGCACTTCGCGTGCAACGATTGCGTTATACAACCATTCCGACAGGGTGACTTCGACCCCCATCATCCGCTCGTCTGTCGGAGACCGCTCAACTATTCTCCAATCGTCGATAAGACCGAAGGCGTGCTTGATCCGCACCCCACCGGTAACCACGTTGGTCTTGATAGTAGTTCCCTTGAGCCTGTCCAACCCCGCCTCAAGACGCTTATAGTGTTCTCCACCTACAGGCCGATTGGTGGACACTAGGTAATCGTACACACGAAAACGAACTTTCCGGCTCTTGGCATCCTCCCTGCCCCTATTAAGACCTTCGACGACCTGGCTAACTAGATAGATAAGAACGTCCTTGTCCCATATTGTCGCAAGACCATCAGCGCCGGGTTTGATAGTTACGCTGTTGCCGTTGTGCTCGTAATGTCTCACCAGTCGATCAGGATTCTTCGACAGAGAGAAGATAGGGTGCTCCATGCTGTGCCGGTCATCCTTGAGCGCCCAATCGAGGATATCGGCTACGAAAAAATCGCGCGTTGGATGACGATCTGGCAGCAGGTTTCTGCGCGGTCTCAAGACCGGCGCCGGATCATGCCCCAACTCAGAATCGGTCCGCAGCTGTGAAGAAGAAGCTCTTTGCCTCTCGGCCGCCTTCTCCTGCATACGCGTGAAGATTTCGCTGATAGACTCTGCAACATCGTTCCGCTGCCCCATCACCCCTCCTCGGTCCTGAGCGCAAATGTCGCTTTCGTCACAAAGCGCCCACACCACTAATGACGCCCTGCCCTGCTCGGGACTACATCTCGCCCTGCCAATCGGTAGCACGCTATCGTAATAGCTTGCTACTACGCTATCGGTGCTTTGTCGTGTTTGCGAAATAGATCGTTCACTGCCTCCACGAGCAGCGCATGCGCGGGTTGTTCGCGCTCCAGCGCCAGCGCTTTTAGTTGCCGCCACGCGGCTCGATTCAAGCGGAGCGTTTGCCCCTTAACTGAACCACCCTCGTGTGTGGCTGCTGACGGCTGACTGCTCGGCCTTTGCGCACGCGTCACATCCCCAGGTTTCCTGAGGGCGAGATTTGCTAAGCTTGGTGCCTTTGCCATTTACTTTCTGACCCCGTCCTCCCTACCTTGCTATCATCGTAGCATGATAGCGTCTGGTTGCCCTGTTCACATACGCTCGCGATCCACTTCCAAGTGTCCCGGATCTCTTCGGCGGCCTTTCCGTCCGGCTCGAATTCGCTGACCGCCCGCCCATCAATCAAGGCGTATGCGAGCGCAACGCGTTGCATAACAGGTGTTGGACAGAGAGGAAGCTCATACGCTTGCAGCGCGGTGCGTGCCTGCTCAATCGCCGGCGATCTTGCTGGGCAAGCGTTCAGCACTATGGCCGCCGGCCGCCTCACTGTCCGGACTATATCTACCGTGGCGCCGATCGCCTCCAAATCAAGCACGGACGGGCGCGAGGGAATGATAACGACATCCGCCGCCCGCGCCGCCTCTGCGGCCATCGCCTCTGCATGCGGCGCTGTGTCAACAATCACCCAATCTACGTTGTCCGCCTTGCAAGCCTTCATCACGTCGCGGAACTTCGCTCCAGCAGCCTGTACTAACACAGGCGTCTCCGCCTTACGGCGCTTGAACCACGCAGCGGCGGAGGCCTGCGGATCTACATCAACCAGTACAACACGCCCCCCCCCTTTCGCCTCTGCCTCTACCGCCCAATGTAGGGCTAAAGTCGTTTTGCCCGCCCCGCCCTTCTGCGCCAACACCACGAGCGTCTTCATGCTCCACCTCCGCCCATCATCCACATCTACATTATTCTATCATGCTAGCTTGGTATCACGCTAGCATAGCGTGCCACCACAGTATCATGATGTCTCAGTCCGCAGACAGAACGGCGCCACCCCTCAGACGAGCGGCCCCCGGCATCAGGACATAGCTAAAGTCGCGTTGCCCGCCCTTCTGCACACCGCGCGTCTTCATGTTCCACCTCCGCCCCATCATCCGCATGTGCATCATTCTATCATGCTAGCGTGCTATCACGCTAGCATAGTATGCTACCACAGTGTCATGATGGCCCAGTTCGCAGACAGACGACGCCCCCCCTCAACGAGCAGTCCCCCGGCATCAGGACGGATCTAAAGTCGTGTTGCCGCCCTATCCTTCTGTGCCAACTACCACGAGCGTCTTTATGCCCATTGATCCCAGTAGTATGAAGCTATCATGCTAGCATGCTATTAGAATAGCATAGCGTGCTACCATAATATCACGATAGCTTGAGGGGAGGGGAGGGCGTCACCTCCGTCCGGTCGCCACCGGCATCACGAGCGCGAAACAGAGCCGCGCCCCAGGTGTTGTGTTCCGGGACATATCAACTGCTTACAGTGGAGCTTTCGGGTTCCTCGCCAACATCGGGTGAATCAGCGTTTAGGATGTAAGCGGCTACATTGGTGTTGGGCGCGCTGACAATCGAGGTTCGGCTGTTCACAACACAGAGTCGGCTCCGGTACGGCGCGGCCAGTCGAAGCGTCGGATGAGCGCGCGTACAATTACGTTTCATGGACTTTCCTGTTGGTTTTCCACGTGCGCTGAGACCGCCCAAAAGCCTCACCAGGTCCGAGCTCATCCGCAGCATCTATGAGCGTTTCCAGAGAAATAGCGGGGAAGAGGAAGGCCCTAGATTCTTGAGCAACGACTCTGAGGATTTTTGTTTCAGATCGTGGGGCGTTCAAGCAGCCAATAATTGGATGATTTGGTCGAGGGTTTGGTCCGCTTTACGATAGGCAGCTTCAATTGTGGACATGGGTGCAGTGGTTTGGGTGGGGCGGCGTTGGAAGAGGCTGTTGGCCAGGGAACCGCACACCCGCTGGTGAAAGAGCACAAAGAGCAACGCTGCGCGGGTTCCCTTGTTGGTCAAACGATAAGCATAGCGCCGGCCATCGCGTTCGAGCAGCCCGTGGGCTTTCATCTTGCGCAGGTCATAGCGCAGTTGGGTGAGAGTGTAAGTTTCAGGGGTGAGGGCGAAGCTTGAGAGAATCGCTTGTTGGAGATCGATGGTACGCTAGCCCAAGACTTTGGTGCCGGTGTGCAGCAGCACCTCCATCAGCCGGAGCATGCGGGTGTCGTGAAGTTTGATGCCAGGGATTTTGCCGCGGCGGCGTGGGATAGGCAGCGCGAGGCGTTGGA
>Ga0073928_10010244_pt1 | contig 11209 bp, 11 predicted proteins | sample PaiPotPPA55metaG_FD_76969 | JGI IMG/M metagenome (GOLD analysis project Ga0073928, IMG submission 76969) | Iron sulfur acid spring bacterial and archeal communities from Banff, Canada, to study Microbial Dark Matter (Phase II) - Paint Pots PPA... ...
AGGTCTCCGGCCTGGGCAGAGGGTGCGATAGTAGTGGTGAACTTGAGCGAGCAATGGGGAGCAATGTAGTGAATATGTCGCGCTTCGAAAGCTGACCGGCATTCTTTCGCTCTCCCTGCCTGATCCTTTAAGGAAGCATCACTTGTTTCAAAACCTTCGTATCCCAGTTGGACCAGATCGTCCAGAACTTCCAGCAGGTGATCGTAGGTCTTGATCGGCGCGCCGAAAGTGTTAGTCTGAGCGCCGATGTGAATGCGCGGCTGCGATTTGGCACTAGCCAGGATATTGGAGACGGATAGAAGGGCAACTCCCTTGGAAACCTGCTGCAAAAAAAAGCGACGATTCATCATAAAAGAAGAACCTTCTTGATATATGATGCACCACTATATGACGGCATCCGGCAGCGCGATCTTCCCTCTTCTCCCTGCAAAGATCGCAAGAAAACAAACGCTAACGTCCCAGCATTGTAATATATTACATATAATCTCGTAAACAAATCCCCTCTAACCGATCCACCGGCAGAGATCCCCAATCCATCCCGATTTCATTAAGATGTAAGGGTTCTGCCGCCTTCGAAACTCAGGCATTCAGCGATCTTCCGGAAAACTGCAGCCGGAGGCCTTCAATGGAAATGTCATTGGGCGGGCACTTTTACGAGATCCCTGAAACGCTTCACGCGATGAATAACCGGCTTAACGTTGAGGACCGTTTTTGCAGATACTACGGAGAGCCCATCGATTTATGACATGTGATACACATGGTAGAGAAAGAAAAGCATTAAGGAGTACATCCTCGAAGGGCAGGTGGATGGTGATACCCGCCTCACTGAGGAGTTTCTTTCCGGACAACTCGGCATAAGCAAGTCTCCGATTTTGAGAAGCTTATCCATTAAGGAGGTCGCGGACCTTTATGACCTGCGAGAGGCGCTGGAAACATACGCTATCCGCACAGGGCCATTTTCCTCTGATCTGCTAAGGGAACTTCATCGGTATCAAACGTCCACTGAACCTGCAGTTGCTTCACATTGTCTCGATTGATCTGATTAAGCGTGGAGTACCGGATGTTGTCCGGACCTCCGCCATAGACGCGCCAAGTTGCATTGTCGGACGTTTTCGCGGAGTTGCAACTACACAAAAAAGGAAAAAGGAAAATTGCAGAAGCTAAGACAGTCTTGTTTTTCATTGGAAAGATTGGCCCGCTAACCTGTATTTTGTCCGGAAGTCATTGGCAATAAGAGCTTCGTCGGAATCGGCGTTTCGAACTCGAGCACGCTGAAGTACTCGTTCGAGTTTTCACCGCTCCAAAGTATTTCCTCACAATTCTCGCTTGCGAACCGATTCGGCAAGATGCTCGGCGTTGCGTAGAGACATCGCCAGAATAGTCAGCGTGGGATCCCCGGTGGAGCAGGTGACGTTTATAGAACCGTCTCCCAGAAATAGGTTGGGTACGTCATGGCACTGCCCCCATCGGTTGGTGACAAAGTTTTTCGGGTCGTCGCCCATACGGCAGGTTCCTTGCTCGTGAATGGATCCACCTGGAATTGACGGCGAGACTTGCCAGCCAGTGACGACGCCGCCTGCCGCTTCGATCATGTTCGCGGCGCGCTCGGACATATCTTTCGTCATTGCTTTCTCGTTGTCGCCGAACTGAAGGTGAATACGCGCCGCGGCAATGCCCCACGCATCTTTGACCTCAGGATCGATATCGACGTAGTTGCCAGGGTTTTGCAGCCCTTCTCCCTGGGCGCCAATGGACACATTCGATCCATACCAGTCCAGCCCGGCCCGCTTGAAATCAGCACCAAAGATCGCTCCGCCACGGGAGCTGCCGGGCGAGGTACCGAAACCGCCACACATAGCGAACAATTTCCCATGGGGGATTGGCTCCCACCCATCGCCCCGAGATGCGGCGAGGTGCGGGTGGCGGCCGCCGCCCAAAGGAAATTCGGGCTCTATGCGTTCTCGACGCCTAAGGCCGCCATTACACGCGATTATCATGGACGGCCCGACTGCCATTATTGTGGCCGCTGCCACCACAGCTGCGACTCAGGCTCGAAATTCACTACCACTGGCGTGCTGCTACCAGCGGCGTTGGCCACCACTCGGCTGACGCTGCGGCCGAATGCCATTGTGCGGGAAGTGCTCGTGGGCCGGGATGGGAAAGCCCGCGGTGTTTCCTATACCGACCGCTACACCTTCAAGGAGGAAGAAGCGCTGGGCCGTGTTGTAGTGCTTTGTGCTAGCGCGATTGAAACAGCGCGGATCCTGCTGAACTCGCAATCGAGTCTGTTTCCCGATGGGTTGGCGAACTCGAGCGGACAGGTGGGCCGAAATGTGGTGGAGAACGTCACCGCCGGAGCAAGCGGCTACTTCCCCGAATTCACCGACCGCCAAGTCATCAACGAGGACGGCTGGGGTACGGGCATGATGATTGCTCCATTCGTCAACGTAGATCAAAAAAGCCGGAGCAAGAAATTTCTGCGCCGTTATTCCTTGGAATATCGGTAGCGGCTTTGGCATGGGAGCGGGGGGCAGCCGCGGCGCGGCCTTCTTCGGTGCGAACTTCAAGCGGGACGTACGGCGCGAGTACGGCTGGGGCATCGACGTGGGCGGCTCCGGGGATTGCTTACAGAATCCTGACAACTTTATAGACATCGATCCGGTTGTGAAGGACGTCTGGGGCATTCCTGTAGCTCGCATTCATTTAACATTTGGAGAGAACGAAAGAGCGATGGTTCGGGATATGGTGGATTGGAGTATCAATCTGATAGAGGCTGCCGGCGGCACGGTCGTCTCCTGGCAGGTCTCCCCCTCCATTCCTGGGGGCCAAATCCACGAGCAGGGTACTTGTCGTATGGGAAACGATCCGAAAAAGTTCGTCACCAACCGGTGGGGACAGTGTCACGATGTGCCGAACCTGTTGCTCGGAGATGGCTCAATACATGTTACCTGCGCCACTCAGAACCCGACGCAGACAATCTTGGCCATGTCGATGCGCAATGCCGAGCATTTGGCGGAACTGAAACGCCGCGGGGAATGATCATCTGATCCGCCATCTGCCGTCGCGCCATCTGCAAACGGGAGTTTCTCTTCGCTTTGGCCAGAATATATGAAAACGGGGCGCAAGGGTAGACCGGCGCCCCGTTGCCAAAGCCTCTAGAAGTGGAGCTTCAGGGCGAACTGCATCACTCGCTGAATGGACTGAACGGAGCTGATGGTTGCCGGCCCCGAATTGCCATTGGAGGAAATGCTCGAGCTCGGAAGCCCCAGATCTGGATGGTTCAAGACGTTGAAGAACTCTCCACGAAAATCAAGGCCGTAGCGTTCCGTGATTGCAAACGTCTTGGAGATCCCGGTGTCTAAAGAAAACCAGTTAGGACCACGCAAAGAGTCGTATCCGGCGTCGCCTTCGACCAGTCTCGCGCCTGGCGTTGTCGGCTCCGTTGGGGGTGCGTAACAGTTCTTGTTGAACCAATTGTATGAGGTTGGATTGCTGAGGTGTGGATCGCAAACCACATTGGGTAGGTCAAAGTTGTTGTACCCATTCAGATTTAGCAAGTCCGTTCCGCTTAGAGTCGGAGTAAACGGAAATCCGCCGTGCCAGGACATAATCCCAGTGAGCCGCCAACCTCCGACAACCGCACCCACCACCCGGCCGGCATTGCTCAGGAACTGCCGTCCCTTGCCGAATGGAAGTTCGTAAATGGGCGCGAACGTGATGTTATTGCGGATGTCAAAATTGCTCGGCCCACGCGTGCATCTCGTACAACGCGGATCAGCCTGGTTGATGAGCAAACTGAGATTCTGGCTGTACGCGTAGGAAGTCACAAAGCTCAGGCCGCCGCGCATGCGCTGCTCCAAGCGGACCTGCAAGGCGTTGTAATTCGAATTATTCTCGTCCGTAATAAGCTGGATCCCACTGAATTGTGGAAACGGCACCGTTTGGCTCTGTCCGGGGGCCAGCACGACTCCCCAAGGTTGAGGGATATTGAAATTGTCGTAGAGCTGGTTGCCGTTGTAGCTTTCTTCCCCTTCCTCGTGGCGCGAGACGCTGCCTACGTAAGCAACATTGAGGCTTAAGTTGCGTACCAGCTCGCGTTCGATCGCCGCATTCCACTCATAGCTCGCTGGTAGCCTGCGCCTGGGGTTGGACGCAAGACCATCCAGATCCGGTGGCGGCGGAGCTGCTCCTGCAAGCAGGTTGCTTAGGTCGATCGGCGGGGGCGCTGTCCCGGAGGGCGGACGCGTGTAGTTTGGCGTTTGTACCTGCTCCACCAGCGGCCAACCCTCCCCGTCCTCTGTGTCGGTATCACCGAAGAAGGAGCCGTAGAAAACGCCGCCGCCCAGCCGGAAGACCGTTTTGGGATTTATTTGCCAGGCCAGGCCGAATCGAGGCATGAAATCCTTGTTCTCGGAAATCAGACAGTTGGATGGCAGGCCGACGCTGGGGCACGTAACGACGGATCCAGGAACCTCCGCGGCGAGGGCTGCCACCACGTTGGAGGGCTGACCATTGGAGCTCGCCACCGCTACCTTGCCAGTGAACTCTCCGTTAGCGATGACGGGCACGGCGTAAAACGCCGGATCGGCATGCCACCGGGGCTGGTACTCGTAACGCAATCCCAGCGTGAGGGTGAGTTTCGGCAGAACTTTCCAGGTGTCGGTCGCATAACCGGCCCAATTGCTGAAGTACTTGTGCAGCTCGTGAATGTCGGAGCCGACCTGCGCCCGTTCCGGGAACCCCAGCAACAAATCGGCCATGGCATCCCCGGCGTTGCAGCCGGTGGAAACCGCGCCCCCGGGGCAGAAGGTTGTCCCCGTACCCGGGAAATTGCGGTCACTTGTCTGTGCGCCATTAAAGAAAATGCGCCCCTCGGAATTCTCGTTGTTCGTGGTTACCAGGTTCGTTTTGCGGATATCAGCGCCCATCTTGATCATGTGTTTTCCGTGGACAATGGTCAGGTCATCCTTCCACTGGAAGTTCTTCTCGCCCACGACCAGAGGCCGATACGCTCCCGAACTCAAACTTACCGATCCGATTCTAAAGTAGGGCAGGCCAGGCAAGTAGTTGGGGAACAAATCCGACTGCATGCCCAGTTTGGCGGGCCAGTCGGTCGTGTCGCCCTTGTTATACTGCTGCGGATCAGTTTCGATCCCGAACGTCGCCTGGTTGATAACATTCGGGTTGAACGTGTGCGCCCAATTCACGCTCACATTGCTTCCCCCGAGAACGTCATTCTCGGATCCGACCAGCGAGCCCTGGATATTGGTCGCGAGTGGCCCCTGGGCCACGATGTTGTTTTGGCCGAAGGTGTACCTTCCAAAAATGCTGTCCTTGGAAGAAAGCACGTAATCAATCCGCGTGTTGTACTGATTGATGTGTTGGATGTGCGTCGGATTGAAGGCGTAATTCAGGGTCGGGTCGAGCGCAAACCCGGACAGGTTCACGTTCTGCTGGCCCGGCAAATTTGGCTTTGGCAGCACTTGGGTCACAAGGGCTTCAGCGATGGGATTGAACCGGTTGGAAGGAATCGTGTTGTTGGGGAGGGGCTGCTGCGTGAGTGGATCGAAAACGACTACGCCGGAGGGGAAAATGCCCTGGCGCATCTGGAGGGAAGGCACTGTCGTGACCTGCGGCGACGAGAATATCTCGCGCATTCCTTCATAGTTGAAGAAGAAAAACAGCTTGTCCTTTTTAATCGGTCCGCCGAAAGTGCCACCAAATTGATTGCGTTTCAACAAGCTGGTTTGATGCACGCCGCTGTAGGTCCATTCCGTGGCATCCAGCGCATCATTGCGAATAAACTCATACAGGCTGCCGTGGAACTTGTTGGTGCCTGATTTCGTCACCACATCCACCTGCATGGTGCTGCGGCCATATTCGGCCGAGAAGTTGTTGGTTTGCATCTTCACTTCTTGAATGTCATCAACCGAGATTGGGATATTCGAGCCACCGAACTCGCGCTCGGTGTTTTCGGTCCCGTCAATCCGGAACATGGTGTAGCTGCCGCCCGAGCCATTGACGGAGTACGCGGGAGTGCCGTTGCGTTCTTTTCCATTTAGCTCGGGAGCACTACTAGATCCGTAATTGGGGTTTCGGACGGAGAGGGAGGCGCCGGGAACCAACTGCAGTAGCTGGGTATAGTAGCGGCCATTCAACGGCATGTCTTGCACGGTTTGCGACTCCACTACCGCGCCAACGCTCGCCTCTTCCGTTTGCAGGATCGGCGCCGCCGAAGTGACATCCACCTTCTGCGTGACCGAGCCCACCGCCAACAGGACATCGACCCCGGCCTGCTGATCAATCACCAGACTGATGCCGATGAGCTGCTTAGGCTCGAAACCCGTTGCGGACACGTCCATCGAGTACTCGCCGGGAATGAGGTTGGGCACGAAGTACACGCCGGCGGAATTCGTAACCGTCTCCTTGACGACTGCGGTTGCGGCGTTCTTGACTTCAACCTTAGCGCCTACAATCATCGCGCCATGGGTATCGTGGACTCGTCCCGTGAGCGTTGCATTACCGGTTTGAGCCCAGGAAGTGACGGCGGTTACGAAGAAACACAGGCTAAACATTCCGATATGCTTCATGCGATAGCCTTCCTCGATAGACAAAAGTTCGCGCTGCTGTGCGTGCCCGGTAAATTGCGTTCCAAGAACATAGCCCTAAATTGCGAACGTTGTCAAATGGTATCTAATATTCCATCTTAATAGTATCTGATATTTTAAATTGCTCCGCTTTACGGGCCGGATTCCCCGGCGACGTGCGGGCACGGCTTCCGAATGTAATCCTCCAGCTTTACCCCACGCGGACCTCCGGAAACCGCCTCGTCAGGACCCATGTAATGGCAAAATTGACGCCGTGCTAGTATCTGTCCGGAAACTTGGGAATTCTGTGCTCGCAGGGAAATGACCGCACCTGCTGCGAACCAGATCAAAAGCAAAACACGCCCCCACCTCTTCATGACTGCCTCCTTTTTCTCGTTTTGTGATCCGTTTGGCATTTGTCAAAACACCTCACGACACGCTGACGGGTGCTGGTTAGTGACGCTTGGGTGAGGTGCCGGGAATAGCCGTCGTTGCCTGTGTTACTAACTACTCCCGCTCAGTGAATACAACAAGGCCGCGTCCTGCCGGAAGGACATCGAGATAATCGCAATCTCCAGATGAGCATTTTTGACTCCTGTGCCGCACGCTCAGCAGCAGCGCTCGATTAAGGACGTTATCTCAAGTATTTCTATTATGTCAATAGACATTATGTAGTAACTTGGTCAATTATCAGTTTCGTATTCCCCAAATGGTCAAAACTGTGGGGCTAATGCGAAACATCTCTTCCCTTCAATGGCAAGATGCTGCACAGTCGGCGTTTTCGAAGGGCAGTCCCTGCGCGAGCACAAATCCTAGAAGTTGGAGAGCCCGTAACTTGGAAACTGTCCGAGCGTAGGCAAGGTGTTCTCTATCGGTTGGCGCCGCGGATCGTCGGGAGCTTGCCGCAGAAACGTTCGGAACTCATCTCCAGCCTCGTTCTTGCGCCCCAGACCTAATAGCGCGTTAGCCCGGACAAGGTAGGCATCGGCAATAAAGTCGCGCGCCGTCCAGTCGTGGGGATAGCGCACAATCAGAGGCTCAGTGAATAACGCACAGCCAGACTGCTTCGTTCCCAGTGCGAGCCCTGTGATCTCCTCAGCGGAAATCGATAGCCCGAAGCTGTAGGTCCTATCTTGCGGCGCTCAGAAGGTCGCCGTGATACGCGAGGCCGTGCAGCTCACTTTCACAACGGCCGCTTCAACTTCTTTTCCCGTTCACTTCGAGGTAGGGCAGATCACTGGATCGGATGCGGCCACCCATGGAAGAAACAGCATTCCCAAGGCCAGGATTGTTCGAATCATAAGCCGTCTTGACTGCCAGCTAATGGGTGGAATCGCACTCTCTTGAAAGCTCGAAACGCCTGTGCGGTTCCAGCGTAAAACGATCGACCCCTCCAACCCGCTTGCCGTCTGGCAATTCAGTCACGCAGACGGGACGGGAAAATTTCACGGCGCAGCGTCCGTCCGTTTGCATGATTGTTGGGGCAGGAAAGCGAACCCAGCAGTCTGGTGGATCGATATTCGTCAGGTAAAGATCATCCTGCTTGAATAGCGCAACAAGCGTGTCCATGTACTTTTCCATGTCCGCAATCGGGAACGTTCCGGAATCCGCATAGTAGAGGCCGCTTGGATGGACGATGAAGTGCAGCATGCTTTGAAAAGCAACCGAGCTGAAGCCCTTTGCGCCATATGCAATGGGAAACGGCTGGTATGGCGCGTCCATTTCCTCGTAGGCCCGGTCCTTCTCCTTTCGAACCTGAGTACCTGTCGCGGGGCGATAGTGTCCCACAATGTCATTGCCGCTGGGAGGCGCGTCGCTGTACCAGCTACCGTACATAAACTCCTTCATTCCCCAGTCACCCAAGCCGAGGGAGTCATAATACTGGTTTGTGAGAATGCCCAGTGTGGCCTTGGGGTTTTCAGCACGCATCGCTTCTTTGATTTCTTTCAGCAGCAGCCAGCGCGCGTAAGCCCACGAATGAGTGGCTGACGGCACGTTGCCGCCGACATCACCAGTCGCGTCTGCCCAGAAGGGATATCCGTCCAGGAAGATTCCGTCGAACCCATGCCGCACTGCCGCGCGGGCGTTTTCAACGAGCACCGCACGCACTTCCGGCCTCCGGACGTCAACTTGCAGCCAGTTGCCATCGGGCGCATGAGGCGAAGCGAAGACTTGTCCTTTCACATCACGAAGCGCGAAATCCCGTTCGATTTCAGGAGTGACTTCGGGTGTCCACCGCCTCAATGCGCCCAGGTATTGGTAGTGGTAAACAAGTTCGCCTCGCTTGTGAAAGATGGGCGGAATCCAACTTGAGCTCTGCTGTTCCCGGATAATCACGTAACGGATAACGCCCTCCATCTTCCGCGCGGCGAGGTCCCACTCGTCTGCGGTGAGGGCCCGGCAACACGGCGTCCTGCCGGACGGACCGAAGAACGTGTCGTTCTCTGTCGCGGCGCGTTCCGCATACTCCAGAAACGCGAGTTCCGTCATGTTTCCATGCATCGTCTGATCGTGTGCGCCGAACCGGTCGCGGTTGACAGCTTCGATGCTGGAATAGATTCGCACCGTGAACTCGCGCGTTTCGCCTGCACGCAGGTGAAGTTCCGTATTCGCGCGATCACCACCGTCATTGTAAAAGCGCTGAGCGAGCATCAACGCGCGGATCTTTCCGTTTGTACAGGGATCAAGCTTGACCGAAAACAGCTCGTGCGTGTCCGCGACATAGATCTCGCCGTTAACCTTGAGCCCGGGCATGATCAATCGCGGACGCGAGCTCATGATGTTGCCGCTCGTATCACGCGTCGTCCAGTCGTAGGGGTAACGCACCACGGTTGGTTCAGACAGCGATGCGCAGGTACGCCGCGTCATTCCATGGTCGAGCAGGGAGAGTTCATCAGTGGAGAGAGAGATCCCAAAGCTATAGGCACCATCCCGCGATGCACGTAAACGCACGGTTATCCGTGAGGACGTCCGGCTGATTTGGACTGGTGAAGCGTTCACCTCCTTACCATTGATTTCCAAGTATGCCCGAATCGCCGGTTCCGTTGCCGCGAGGGCGAGACACGGCCACAGCAGTGCAGCCAGGAAAACTGATCTCACGATTTGTTGATCCTTCATCAGTGCACCACGCGGTCGATGTAGCTCCACACCGGCAGTCCTTCCGCCTGCAAGATCTCGCTTCGTAACTGGCCCGGCACCACCGCAGACCCCGCGCCTGTCACGTGTGCATACATCGGAAGCGAAAAATAGATATTCAGATACACGCGGGCGGACGCAGGCGCGTGCCGGGCGTCCGCATCTTTAGCTGCGGCCCGAATGGCCTGCGCCCGGTAGTCCTGAAGGGGCAGCAGCCCGGCACGGGCCTCACGGTATGCGCCAGTCATGTCGTGCTGTTCAAATGCTCGTTTCGCGCGTTCAAGCGCTGCCTTTCCAGTTTCCAGTAACGCCGCGCTTCCGCGAAGTTCCGGTGGCAGATGCGCAGCCACGATTTCGGTTTTCACCTGCTCGTCTGCAAGCACATCAAGTGCATAACCCGCCACCCGCGGCAGTTCTTTTTGTATCTGCTGTTGAATCTCGTCGGCGCGTTGCCGGTCGTTCGTTGCCAGGAGCAGGGCAGTGAGCGCGAATGGTTCCAAGGTTATCACTCGCCGTCCGTTTTCATTTTTCGATTCGAGTTGCTTCAGCCGCGGCCAGCCGACTTGATACACTGACGCATTCGCGGGCGTTGCCGAATCCAGGTCGACGCTAAGCCCCTCGACGCTGGCCTGGTCCACGTAACGGTTGTAATAAGGTTGGTCCTTACAGACGAGAATTACCGACTGGTTTTCCGCGTGGATCTGGCTAGCATCGATTGCGGGATCGGACGTGTGCAGCCAGACTGGGGGCCGGCCGGCCGCCAGCACGTCCTCCACCAGCGCGGCTTCGTGCCACGCAATCCCCAACTCATTTCGCCGGTTCCGGCCCATTCCCTGGTCATCGAGCGCATTTGGGTAGAAATAGCTGATGCCTTTGACGCCGGACAGCAAGGCGCGATATGTCATCAGCCGCTCCTGGTCCGCCGTCGGAAGCAGGTGCTCGGTCCACGACTTCAGTCCGACCTTCTCTGCCCACACGCCTTGCATGTGTGCCTGGAGTGACTGCTCCTGAAAAACATCGCCCCACATTTCACGGGCATTTTGCGCGAGTCGATCGATGTCTTTGAACCCGCCGGCAATGTCGCCACTCTCACCCAATGTGGCGGCGTCCTTCTGTAGGGGGAAGAGGTAAGTGAGCGGAAAATCCATCTATGTTTTCCACTTCTCCCAATTGCCGACACTTTGAGGGTGGCGAGCATCCATGAAGACTCCAGTCATAATCTGCCGGTGATCGTAACGGCGGGCGATCTGAACGGCTCTTTCTACGAACGGGAAATACGCGTCCAGCATGTCGTCCGAGAATTCCCATCCGATGAACATGGGATGGTTGCGGTAGCGCGCGAACTTGAGAACCGCCTTCTTCTGTACCGGCTCGTTGACGTCGAGCGGCCATCGAAGCTGAATTTGAACGTAGATGCCGTTTCGCCGCGCAAGCTCGAGAAATTGTCGCAGCGTTTCGTCTTCGATATCCGACTGGGTATAGGCCTC
>Ga0073928_10010246_pt1 | contig 11208 bp, 9 predicted proteins | sample PaiPotPPA55metaG_FD_76969 | JGI IMG/M metagenome (GOLD analysis project Ga0073928, IMG submission 76969) | Iron sulfur acid spring bacterial and archeal communities from Banff, Canada, to study Microbial Dark Matter (Phase II) - Paint Pots PPA... ...
CAGACGCTGCTCGCCACCGCCGACAAGTTGATCGATTAAGCGCTCCGATATCTGGTTTTGGCCCCTTGCGGACATTGGCCGCGCATCTAACTGACCCGTTTCCGAAGCAGCTTTTTCACTGATACGATGTCTTGTCCTGAACCCTCGGGGAGAGGCAATGAGACGGCGCGATTTCATCACGCTCATCGGTGGCGCGGCGGTTTGGCCGCTCGCGGCGCACGCGCAGCAATCGGGTAAATTTCAGGTCGGCTTCTTCTATCCCGGTTCGCAAGGAGCAGCGCAGTCACGCATCGCAGCCTTCCTAAGCGGTGTGCGCGCGGGTGGAGTCGGCGACGACCAAGTTGAACTCATTCCCGGTATTACCGGTGGCGATTCCACTCTGCTTGCGCCGACTGCGGCCACGCTCGTCGAGCGCAAGGTGGACTTGATTTTTGCGATCAGCCCGGTCGCGGTGCGGGCAGCACGAGCCGCGACGGCCACCATTCCCATCATCGTCGGCGATCTGGAGAGCGATCCGGTTGAAAGCGGCTTCGTCGCCAGCATTTCGCGGCCTGGTGGCAACATCACCGGGGGATTTCTCGATTTCCCTGAGTTCGGAAAGAAATGGCTCGAGGTACTGAAAGACGCCGTACCGCAAGTCTCCAACGTGGCCGTGTTTTGGGATCCGGCAACGGGGCCGATGCAACGTAAGGCAATCGAGGCGGCAGGCGTCGTGCTCTCTCTCAAGCTCACCATCCTGGAAGTAAAGGTGCGCGCCGACCTCGAGCCCGCGTTCAGAGCATCGACGCAGCAAGGCGCGGGCGCCCTGCTGATGTTGTCGTCGCCTCTCATCGGCAGCAATACCAAGCTGTGTGCCGAGCTGGCGCTGACGCACAAGCTTCCTGCGGTGACCTTGTTCACCGATTTTGCTCGCGAAGGCGGTCTGATGGCCTATGGGCCCAATCTCATGGCATGGTTCCGTCAGCAAGGCGTGATGGCGGCCAAAATCCTGCAAGGTGCGAAGCCCGCCGAAACGCCGATCGAAATGCCAACCAAGTTTGAGTTCGTCTTGAATCTTAAGACGGCCAAGGCGCTTGGCCTCACTATTCCTGCATCGATCCTACTTCGCGCCGACGAGGTGATCGAATAGCGATCTTTTTGCTGCGCTGCATGAGTCCGGTTTTGGCCCCGAACGGACATAGCTGAATGTCCGCTTTGAGTCCGCTGTCAGGAGCTTAACGGACATGACGCGGACATTGTCCAAAGTCCGAGTCTGACCCCAACGGAGAAGTCGCGCGATGTCCGAGTTAGGTCCGAGATGCGGGGTATAGCGGACATCGGATTACCTCCGATAATTATCGGAGGTAATATCGCTGCGGAGGACTGCCGGTCCGCGATTATTCACGCACGATCGCGCAACTGCGTCACGCCTTCCTGTTTGGCGCAATGAGCACAGCAGAAGATCACATCGTCCTTTTCAACCCCGTGGCCGACGACCTGCGTGCCACAATGCGGGCAAGTCGGTGCCAGCGCCTTGATCGCACATTCGAAGCTATCAAAAATGTGATTCTTGCCGTTTAGTATCACCTGGAACGACTTGTCATAGTCGTTTCCACAAGTTTCGCATGTTGGCATGGCGTGCCTCTCTCGAACGAGAACTGATCCCGACTGTGCTGCAACCCGCGGCGGCAGATGCCGGTTCCATTAACCGGGGAGATGTTGCAGTAACCCAATATCGGAATGCTTTTAGGTCTCGTCGGCTTCGCGCCGATGCGGTGATCGAAGCATCGAGTGGATAGCGCGCAACCGCTCGTATCACTGCATCGCGAAATGTTCCAAAAACCATATCGAAAAGGCCCCATGGTGCGACGAGTAATTGCTGCCCCACAACGTCCCTGAAACCCATTCCACTGCCCGCCAATACCTGCTGTAATTCTCCAGGCGAATGTCGGCGCAGTCTTGAGCCTCGTCGAGGAAGGCAATGCGGCGACGCGACTTCATCAAAGTGATTGCTGGTTCGGCCATGACATGGCCGCTCGCGGCAAGCGCGCAACACACCGAGCAGCTACGGCTCATCGGCGCGCTGATGAGTCTTGATGCTCACGACGCCGCAGGCCAGGCGGAAATGGCGGCGCTGAAACGAGGACTCCAAGAGGGAGGTTGGATCGAGGGTCGGAACCTCGCGATCAAATATGCCTGGCCTGGGAGCGCACCTGATCTGATCCAATCGTCAGCTAAAGAGCTTGTCGAGTGGAAGTGCGAAGTCATTGTCGCTCGTACCACCCCGGTAACCGCCGCGCTCCTAAAGCAAACACGCACGATCCCGATCGTTTTTACCGTGGTCACCGATCCGATCGGCAGCGGCTTTGTGCAAAACTTTGCCAGACCGGGAGGTAACGTGACGGGCTTCCAGAACTTCGAGTTCACGATGGTCGGCAAGTGGGCGCAGATACTCCAGGAGACGGTTCCTCGAATACGAAGGATTGCGTTCATTTATAACCCGACAACTACTCCCTCAGGCTTTTTACGCTCGCTCGAAGTGAGCCCTCCATCAAGTTCAGTGCCGCTTATTCGAATGCCGGTTCACGATCCTGCCGAAATCGATGCCGGCATTGCCGCACTTGCGCGCGAACCTGGCTCTGGCTTGGCGGCGTTGCCTGATACATTCCTGGTTGAACATCGCACACAGATCATCGCCTTGGCCGCTAAGTACGGTCTACCCGCCATTTATACATCGGGCCTGTATGCTAGGAACGATGGCCTGATCTCTTATGGTCCTGATATTACCGATCTGTTTTACCGCGCAGCTAACTACGTTGATCGTATTCTCAAAGGCGAGAAACCTGCTGACCTTCCGGTCCAGGCGCCGACCAAATATGAGCTGATCATCAATCTCAAGACGGCCAAGCGTCTCGGCCTCGATGTGCCCGCTGCAATACTTGCCCGCGCCGACGAGGTGATCGAATAGCGATGCTTTTTACTGGCCGGCAGGTCGCTATCGATCTCGATCAGCGCGATAATATTGCCGCTGCCTTCAGGCAAGGAGTAGATTCCCCAAAGAGCTTCGCATCCCTGTCGGTGGCGGTGACGATCGCACGGACGGTCGCATAGGTGACTCCAATGATTGACGTTGCAAATTGGCTCGTTGGGCGTCGCAAGCTCCTTGCCGGAGCCGCTGCGGTGGCGGGTGCGGCGACAAGCAGCAGCATTTTTCCGATCGCTCAGGCGGTGGCGCAGGACCGGCCCGTGGCCACGGCACCGGCGACCTTTGTGCTCGTGGCTGGCAACGGTGAAGGCGGCTGGATTTACCGCCGGATCGCCAATCTGCTGGCGAAGCGAGGTCACCAGGTCTTCACCCCGACGCTGACCGGACTCGGCGAACGATCGCATCTTCTGAGCGCGAGCATCAATCTCACCACCCACATCACCGATGTCGTCAACGTGGTGCAATGGGAGGACCTGACCGACATCGTTCTGTGCGGGCATTCCTATGGCGGCATGGTGATCACTGGCGTTGCCGAACGGATTGGCGAGCGTATCGCGTCGATCGTCTATCTCGATGCACTCATTCCCGAGGACGACCAGTCCACGCTCGACATCAATCCGCGCAAGCTCGCCGACGGCATCGCCAGCCCGCCGCCAAAAGCGACCGTCCTAAAGGTCAATGACAAGGATCAGGCCTGGGTCGATGCCAAATGCACTCCGCAGCCCAATGGCGCGGCAAGCGAAAAGCTAAAGGTCACCGGCGCCTATCAGCGCATTCGTAAGAAAGTCTATGTGCGCGCCGGCGGCTATCCGAACCAAGTTTTCACCAAATTCTACGACCGCGTCAGGGCCGACCCGTCGTGGACCGTGCACGTGCTTCCCTGCGGACATGACATCATGGTCGATATGCCCGATGAATTGTCCGATATCCTGGTCGCGTCGGTCTAAAAGAAGTGCCACGATCCGAAGTGCGCGCCTTAGGTCGGCGGTATTTTGTAGTGGCTTGGCATGCTGCATCTTGCGTGTTGGCAGCAACTCAACCGGCAGGCGATCATACTGGACGGCTGAAATATTTCGACTTGCCGCGACGTCCGATATGAGTCCGTTATTGGGCGCTGAACGGACGTGACGCAGACATCTGATTTCGGCAGGTATTGACCCGAAGCTGCCACTCGGATTCATTGCGCTGTCACGCGTTGCTCCACTCTGCCCCAACTGTATATTGCGCTATCGTTATTCCGGATGGCGAGCGAAAATATATGTCTTCTACTCGCATGACCCTTCTAGTCGGGACAACCAAGGGCGCGTTTTTGATTTCTGACGACAATGACCGTCGCGGCTGGCACGAATTTGATTGATGATGCCGGTGCGATGGATTAATGTGCGGAAGAGACGGGCTGGTTGCGAGGACGCCATGTCCAAGGCAACACTCGTCGTGTGCGCTTGCGTGCTACTGCTAGGCTCGGGATCCCAAGGGTTTGCCCAAGCCAACGCGCAACGCAACGCCTATTTCGGCGACACCCATGTCCACACTAGTTATTCTTCAGATGCCTGGCTGTTCGGCAACCGGCTGACGACGCCGGGCGACGCTTATCGGTATTTCAAGGGCGAGCCGATCAAACACCCGCTCGGTTATGACGCCCTTCATGATGGCCGGCTGGGCCGCCGGAATCTTGCTGATCGGCAAAGCTGGATTGTTGGCGGGTCTCACGACGCCGACATATTCGGCGTGGTCGGTGACGCCCGCGAAATCAAGCGGCGTGTCGGTCCTCACGCGCCCGAAGACATCCAGAAGGTCTATCTCAATGTACTGAATATGGTCACCGGCCCGCCGGTGAAGGGGTTGATGGCGCCCGGTTCGCGGCGATCCAAAAGGGACGGGCAATTTTCCTACGACCCTCATGTAAACGCTGAGTCCGCGTTGGTTCGGATTTTTCCCAATTCAGAGGGAGGATGAACTCCATGCCAGCCAAGAAGCGTGTGGCCGAGCGTCTTAAGGCCAAGACTTCTAAAAATCCGGCGCAGAAGAAGGCAACGCCCGCGGCGGGAAAAAAACCGGCGCCGAACTCCACCGGTCAGCACCCCGCGGCGGGTCCAGCCGCAGCAGCGGGAAAAAAAACGGCGCCGAACTCCACCGTTCAGCACCCCGCGGCGAGCCCAGCCGCAGCACCGGCAGGAGCGGTGCGGGCAGCACGTGCCTTGCCGCTGAAATCGGCATCACCAAGTCCCACACTGCGAGTGAAAAGGCCTCTCCCAGCGAAGTCTGTGCAAAAGGCGGCTGATGTATTCAAGAAGTTCAGCCTAAGTCGATTCCCACAAAACGCCACGTCGGCCAATTATGTGCCAACTGCTCAGGCCAAGACGCCCTCAGCGGTTGCGGCTGTGCAACGCAAGTCGGTAACGACACAAATCGCCACGCTCGCTGCCAATCCACCACGGACTCTAGGGATGTCGGTGGCCCTTACGCCCACCAGCGTTGCCCAGCTTCTACCTTCGCTGAATGCGAAGACCGGAACGGTTGGGCTGGCGGAATTGCTCGCTGCTCTCCAACAGAATCTGCGCGGCAAACAGTTCTACGCCACGGGCAACCCAACGCTTAACCTGGTCGTACGGAATTTCACGCTCCTCTCGCAAGTACAGGCCTATATGAGCGCGCTCAAGGCAGGAACGGGGGGTAGCACTACTGCCGTGGGCACTCCGACCACGCCTCACGTGTTCAAGCCAAGTCAGGAGCAGCGGCCGCGCCGGAAGGCAGTGGCTAAAGCGCACCAGGGTTAGTCGAAGCTCGCACGCGGCTGCTGCAAAGAGAAGAGCCGCAGCAATTAAGAAGGGAGGTGCGTGATGGCCACCTTACCGCCGTTCATAGATACGGATGTCAAGCTGTTGCTGACGGAGCTCACGAGTCCGGAGATGCCGGTCAAGTTTGATGCGCCTCCAAGATCCACTCCCGGAACTATTCAATCAACCATTAACCCACCCCAGGCCACTTGGACCTGGCCCACTCAAGCCGCGCGCGATGCGGAGGTGGTAGCTGACGTCGACGTCGGAAAGTATGGTTTGGAGACGGACGTTAACAGGCTGTTCCGTCTCGCGAGCGCATCACCGACCCCGGTCTGGCAGCCCGTTCAAGACTTCACGACTGCCACGTGGACGTGGCTGAACATTACTGCTCGCATCAGCCAGCCCGTGTTGCCGGGCGACGTAGGCAAGGTCGGATACCAATCCGACACCGATACCTATTACTTATTGTCCAGCGCGGCTCCTCCGGTATGGCAGCCAGTGCCAAATCCGACCGGTACCTCACGGCCGATCGAAATCTCGACGGGCGCCGCCGACGCTGACTCCTATCATGATTTCTACCGCCTACGGATCGCCTTCGAGGATGTTTGGGCGGAGCTCCTCGATAACGATATCCCCAACATGGGGCAGCAGTTGTACGCGATGTGGGACGCGTTGATGGATACCGATCCCGCGAGGTACGACGATACGGGGGCCGCCGATCGCCTGAAGCGGTTTCCACCGATGCCGAGCGGGGACATCGCCGGCACAGATGAACTTCAGAACTTCTTGGACAATCTCGCGGTACTCCTCGGTGATCAGGGCACCTCCGTTCAGGCTGGAATGCAAGGGAGCATCACCACGCTGACGAACTCTATCCTGCAGATCCTGCAGGGCTGCAACATGCTGATGCACCAGATAAACCGCAACGGTGGACACTCTAGTATTTACGACTCAACGTGGGACAGCGGACCGTTTGTGGAGCCTCCACCACCAGGTGACATTTGGCCGAATGACACGGCAACTAGTTCCAATCAGAACGACCCCTATGCCACCGACGACCTGGGGCTGTTCCCTGGCGTGACGCGCGATCAAGTCTTCGACTCAATCGCAAACACGCTCATCTCAAGCGGCACATCGGGCCAGCCGACGCCGGTCACTTTCCCGGACATTACCAAACTGTTGGGTGAGCTGAGCGATCGACTAAAGGAGCGTTATCGGTTTGATGTTTTCGCGCCGGCGTCGATTAACTATGGGGTATTGTTGAATTATCGCCAGCACTGGCAGCCGCAGTCCTATCAGGTCGGTGATTTGGTATCGACCATTCCTTTGGCACCGCAGGAGACCAGGAAGTTCACGACGAAGACGGTGGTGAAAAAGACCCGAAGCGTCAAGGAGATTCAGGACTCGCTTCGGAGCGGCAAAGACGAGTCTTCTGAAACCTCGCGCGTCGATGCTGAGATTGTGGAGCGCGCGAAGAACGACACCAACTTCAAGGCCAACGCATCGGGCAGTTACGGAGCTGCTGTGTATAAGGTGGAAGGCGGTATCTCAAGCGGTAATGACCAGTCGGTGGAGTCCGCTCAAACCAAAAAAGAATTTCACGAAGCGGTTCTGAAAATCTCGCAAGAGTATCGCAACGAGCGTCGGGTGGAGATTTCAACGGAGGAAACTCGGGAGGATGAAACGACAAGCTCCCGGGAAATTCGTAATCCGAATGATGAACTGACCGTGACCTATCTCTTCTACGAGCTGCAGCGGCGCTACCTGGTTGACGAGGCTCTTTACCGGGCGACGCCGGTGATCTTGGTCGCCAATGATGTTCCATCGCCCGACGAGGTCGACCAGGCGTGGATCCTGCGGTACGACTGGATCATCAAACGTGCAATTCTCGATGACTCATTCTTACCGGCGCTCGAGTACCTCTCCACCAATTACACGGGCGAGGAGGTCACGTTGCTCACGCTGGAAATGGAGGTGCAGCATCAGCGAGACGTCGTTGACAAGATCTCACAACAGGTCCAGGTCGCGGACATTGCCATCAATGCAGCTGGCCTCGGCTTGCAGAACGCCCAACAGCAGCAAGTGAATGATCTGCAGACTGCGGAGTCCGTCAGTTTCGTCAAGAGTTTCTTTGATCCTCTGAATCTGACTCAGGTTGGAAAGGTCGATGACGGCAATTCGGATCGAGCTCGAATCGACATGGCCAAGGATGCACTCCAGCGTGCGCAAACAAAGTCGGACGACCTGAAGGGCCAGTTACGCACGGAACTCACCGCTTTGCAGGTCGCGATAGACAGGTACACGGCGGCGGCGACGAGGCACTTTACAATGCTGGCCGACATCGATCGCCTGCGGCTTCACGTCAAGGACAACATCATTCATTACATGCAGGCGATCTGGACGTATGAGCCGCCGGATCAGCGGTATTTTCGGTTGTACAATCTGGACGTGCCGATATTCACCCAAGAAGGGAATATTCAGATTATTCCGAAGACGGGCATCGGGTCGATCGACCCGTCGCGTACGGCCTACAGCATCTTCATGCCGTCGCCCATTGTTAGTACGAACACGATGAAACTGCATCAGGTCGCGGAGATCGAGACGTTGCTCGGCTTCAAAGGCAATTACATGATCTTTCCGCTCGTGAATTTCGACAATTACATGGCCTGGTACCTGATGCAGGACTACATACACTTTGACGACAGCGCGGGGGTAGTCGCTGCGGACCCCGATCCGACGGCGGGCATGACACTGGATCAACTCAAGGCCGCGATGGCTGCGATTCATGCCCAGGATCCAGCGTCCTTCGTAGCAAACGAACCGGCATTTGAGCAAATCATGATGCAGTTGCTATCGGATGCCGCGCAGAAGATGGTGATTGTGCCTAGCAAGTCGCTCTATATCGAGGCATTGCCAGGAACGCACCCGTTGCTTGAGGACTTCAAACTCATGCACCGCGCGATCGACGTCAAGAAAGTTCAGGCGGAATTGCGCAAGGCGGAAATTGAGAATCTGCGCCTGGCTGCGCGGCTTGAGAATGTCGAACTTGGCGACCCCGATATCGACAAGGTGGTGGTGGTGGGCCGAGGCCAGAATGTCACGATCGATGCGGGGCAGTAGGGCGATGGGGGATGCGTCTGCGGAGCGGGGGACGTCGGCCCCCGGGACGGCCAATCGCCTCCCGCCGCCCTCGGGCCCGGCCAGCACCGGCAAGCCCGGGTACGGTCGCCAGAAGGAGCTCGACAATGTCCGCGTGGCTGCCCGAATCCTCTCGGGAGAACGCGGCGATCCGCACAACGACAACAAGATTCTCGTCGAGGGGGGCGGCAGCTTCGTCATTCCAGCCCGCGACCAGCAAGTCCCTGTTGATCAGGCGATGCGGGCCAGCTCGTCGTAGGAGCAGACCATGGGCAACCCACAGGCATCGGCAGGCCATTCCGTGGAATGGCAAGGTGCCTACGTCACGGCGGCACCGGAGGATCCCGCTCAGAGCCAACTCGTTTCGCAATTGGCGCGTCCGATCGGCGCTTCGCAGACGCGAGAACAAGCACAGCGCGTCGATGCTCTGCGGACGCTCTTCTCGAGGCTCGACCCGAGCACCTCCTATCGGCTTTACGATCGCCTTGACAGTTCCGACGATTCGCTCGGCCAATTGTTCCATTTGACGCTCCACCACACTACGCGCGCTTCGCTGATGAATATTCTGAACGCAACTAGGCACGGCCACGATCGCGGCATCGGACCGGTCAGCCGCGGGACAAACGACCCGAAAGTGGTTCCACCGCCGCCGAGGCCGGTGCCGCCGCCCGGCCCGGTACCGAGGCCACAGCAGCCGAAGCCAGTCGTCGTGCCTAAACCGCCGAAGCCGGTTATTCCCCCGCCCCCACCGCCGCCGTGGTCGACTTGGCCGCCAGGCCCACCGCAAACGCCGACTGTGTCCCCGCCGCCGGGGCATGGATCCGGTGTTCTAGACTATCTCTACGATCAGTTGACGAGATCCGGCCGCGCCGCCGCGATGCTCGGCGGGCTGATGCTCATCCTGCCCGGCGAGGCGGTCGCTGCCGCAATCGCCGCGGCGACCGCTGTGTTTGGCGAAGGAGGCACATTCGCCCGCGCGGGAGAAGTGGCCGCCAAGGAAATGCTGAAGTGGACGCTCAAGCAATCAGGACTGCCGTGGGATCCATTCGACGTCAACGAGATCAGAAAAAACTTCCCCGGCATCGATCTGATGTCCTTGATCCGGCCGTTGCAGGTCAAGATATTCGGTATCGGCGCGAAGGCCAGCAAGTTCGAGGTGGCCATGCGGATCGTCAACGCAATGGAGAGTCTGTATGGCGGAAAGCCATGGACCAAGCTCCCGATGACAACGGCGCGGGCGCTGCTCGATGCGCGCGCGGTGATCAACCAGCACGGCGCGTGGCCAATCCGCTGGCCCGCAAACCCGACGGTTGACCAGCTTCAAGTTTTGATCAGAGACACGGCATTCGGGGTGCCAAACGATCTGGTGGTTGAGGTTCGCGGGGCGCTCGGCAAGAAGCTGGCCGAGAATGCAAAATTTCGCGAGCTGTTTCCCGAATTGCGTCTCGGCAGCCTGGTTGATCCGAGGACGCTGTCTCGCGCAGACCAGGGGCGCTGGGCCGAACGAGTTTCCAACTTCCTCCTCACGCACGTCGTAGGCGTCGGCGTGACGACCGACCAGCTGCGCACAATGGCCGCGGCGGCCCAACAGCTGGCGCAGCCGTGATCGCGCAGGGAAGCATTGGGGCTTCGAAATTCCGCCCAAGCTCGCGGCCGCGATGAGGGAATGAAATCGGGAGAAGGAAGAATCGGGAGAAGGAAGAATCGGGAGAAGGAAGAGTGTGTAGCCGGCGGGGCGTGAAGGTATGGCCTCCGCAGCGTCGATAGTGCCGGCGGCCCCTGGCCGGTTTTCCAAAATGAATGGCTGACAAAGACGTTCCGAAAACCACTGGCCGTACAATCGACCGTGCACATCCATTGCCGTCCCTGCGGCACCGGAAACGACGATGCGCACCGGTCGGGTCGGATAGGCTTACGTCCAAGCGAAGCGCGATGCAGCCGGCAGCGCTGGCGGCCAGATGCAGAAAACTTCGGCGGGGAAGTTTCATGGCGCAGACTCCCCATCGGCCTTTTCATGGCAGGATTGAGCGTCCGATAAAGTTCGAACTGCATAACCATTCCGACGTCCGTGCTATTGCGAGCCGACGAGATGATCGAATAGGTGCCGGTTGCTGCGTCTGCTCACGTCCGCTTTTGGCCCATTACGACAGATATTGCGCTGGAACAGAATTTCGGCTTTTGGGAGTACTGCGGAAGTGACTAGAGCATTCCAGGACCGCGAAATCTTCCCGACAGTAACGCGTTTGCTTCAGTGCATTGGTAGTGAAGGCCCAACCCGCGTTGCCCAAAGGGCGACCAGGTTCACCCGGAGGTCCTCTCGTTTTA
>Ga0073928_10010247_pt1 | contig 11208 bp, 9 predicted proteins | sample PaiPotPPA55metaG_FD_76969 | JGI IMG/M metagenome (GOLD analysis project Ga0073928, IMG submission 76969) | Iron sulfur acid spring bacterial and archeal communities from Banff, Canada, to study Microbial Dark Matter (Phase II) - Paint Pots PPA... ...
CCCCCCCGTTGTCATCCCGAGCGCAGCGAGGGATCTGCTTTTGTCTTTCAACGCATTTCGCGGGTGCCGCACCCTTTGGTCATCTGCTTTTTCCTGTCATTCTGAGCGCAGCGAAGAATCTCTCTTTTCTTTGGGGGCCCTCCGCCCACAAAACTGCGCTCCCTCCCACAATTTCAGCTACAATCCCGCTGTTCGTCGCATGAATCAGGAGGAAACACTCCCATGAAATCTTCCGCTCTTCGTCGCATTACCATCTGCTTCGCACTTCTAACCCTTGCCACCCTCGCCGTCGCCGTTCCACCCCCGGCCGCCTACCACCTCCTGAAGAAATACCCTTTCGGCGCCGCCGAAGGCAGCACGCGCGAATATTTCGACTACGTCTTCGTCGATTCCGCCGCCCGCCGCGCCTACCTCTCGCACGGCACCGAAATCGTCGTCGTGGATACCGACAACGGCGCCCTCCTCGGCAAAATCACCGGCATGAAGCAGACCCACGGCGTCGCCGTGGCCTCCGAATTCAACCGCGGCTTCATCAGCGACGGCGCGCAGGGCAAGCTCATCATCTTCGACCTCAAAACTCTCAAGGTCACCGGCGAAGCCAAAGCCGAAAACGACGCCGACTGCGTCATTTACGACCCCGCCTCGAAGCGCGTCTTCTCCATGAATGGCGACAGCAACAACTCCACCGTCGTCGACGCCGCAACCACAAAAGTCGTCGGCACCGTCGCCCTCGGCGGCGCTCCCGAATTCGCCGTTGCCGACGGCAAGGGCACCATCTTCAACAATCTCGAAGACAAAAACGAAGTCATCGCCATCGATTCCACTTCTCTCACCGTAAAATCCCGCTGGCCCGTCGCTCCCGCCGGTGGCCCCACCGCCATCGCCATGGATCGCGAACACCGCCGTCTCTTCATCGCCGCCCGCAATCCTCAAATGTTCGTGGTCATGGACGCCGATTCCGGCAAGGTCATCCAGTCCTTCCCGATTTCCGCCGGCGCCGATGCCGATGCCTACGATCCCTCGACCGGCCTCGTCTTCGTCTCCACTCGCGACGGCATGATCCACATCTTCCACGAAGACTCGCCCGACAAATTCACCGCCATGGACTCCGTCACCACCGAATACGGCGCCAAGACCATGGGCCTCGACACCAAGACCCACAATCTCTTCCTCACCACCGCCGATTTCGCCCCCGCTCCCGCCGCCACCGCGGAACACCCCAATCCCCGCCGCTCCGCCATCTCCGGCACCTTCCGCCTCCTCGTCTTCGCCCCCTAGTCGGAGCCCTTCCCCGCGGGAGGCAGCGATGTCCATTCGGAGATCAAGCGCAGCAGCTTTGGTCTCTTGTCTTTTGCTCGCTCTCGGCGCCGCTCCGGCCGAGACAACGCAAGACAAGCCTCACAAAGCGGCCGCCGAGGACAAGGCCCGTTTTCTCGTCGCCCGCCCTGACCTGGGCGATCCTCTTTTCAAAGAGTCCGTGGTATTGATCTTCCCGTCTTCCGTGGTGGCCGTGGAAAATCTGGTCGTCGGCCTTATCATCAACCGGCCTGCTCGCGTCCCGCTCGGCGAGCTTTTCCCCAATGACAAGTCGCTCAAGAACCGCACCGAGACCGCCTACTTCGGCGGGCCGGTGGACCCGGACGTTCTCGGCGCTGTCTTTCGCTCCAGCGAGGCCGCCAAGCAGGCCACGCTCTTGTTCGGCGACATCTATGTCAGCTTCGATTCCGATTTCATCAAGCAGCTTCTGAACAAGCCCGAAAAGACGCCCGACCTGCGCCTCTTCGTCGGCCGCTCCCAATGGACCACGCCGCAGCTTCAAAACGAAATGGACCTGGGCGCCTGGTACAGCGTCCACGCCGAAACCAGCCTGATATTCAGCGCCAGCCCGCAAATGCTCTGGCGCACCTTGTTTGACCGCGCCGAGCCCGGCCCTGTCGCGAAACTCTCCGGCGAGCGCCTCCTGACTCAACATGACCTCAAGCGACCTCTCCTTGAGACTTCGAAATGACGGAACGCATTGCAGATTCGTCGCCGCGCCTCAGGGCCAGGATTACCGGTGTCGTTTACTTGCTTTATTTTCTGACGGCCATCTCCGCCGAGGTCTTCGTTGGCCGCGGCCGGCTTGTTCTATATGACGCCGTCAATCTCATCGCCTACGCGTTCTACATCGCCGTGACTCTGCTCTTTTATTACCTGTTCAAGCCGGTGAACAGAGGCCTCTCCTTGTTCGCGGCGCTCTTCAGTCTCCTGGGATGCGCCAATGATCTTCTTGGCCTCTTCAATCGCGCTCCCTACAAAATCAACTCCCTGGTATTTTTCGGGCCCTATTGCCTCCTGATCGGCTACCTCATTTTCAAATCGGCCTTCCTGCCTCGAATTCTGGGCGTGCTGATGGCGCTTGCCGGTTTGGGTTGGCTGATCTTTCTAACGCCGCTCGAAAGCTATCTGTCCAACTACCTCAAGGTCCTCGGCTTCGTCGCGGAACTATCGCTTTGCCTCTGGCTCATCGTGATGGGTGTCAAAACGGAGCCCCCAGGTCGACGGTGAGTCAATCGGGCGCTCACGCCAAATCATGATAAATTCCTCCTCGCGATGTTAAGTCCCGACGATAATCACAGGCAGACCTTGGGGGACCACCGGGGTTGCGGCACACGGGCGTAAACAAGGAGAGCGCGATGCAACTGATGCGTGGATATGCCTTTCTTTTCGTGATGTTGATTCTTGGATCGAGTCCGCTTCTCGCGCAGAGTGACGCTGGCCAGGTGAAACCGCAGCCGCGAGCGCGCGATCTGGGAATCCCTTTCGACGGGACTCCGGGGCCATTCAATGCGATCACCGACGTGAAGGGTGTCGAGGTCGGATACAAAACGCTCATCTCCGGCGAAGGCAAACTTGTTATCGGCAAGGGGCCGGTGCGCACCGGAGTTACGGCGATCCTGCCCCGCGGCAAGAAAGGCACGCAAAGTGTTTTCGCCGGATTCTATGCTGGGAATGGCAACGGTGACATGACCGGCACGCACTGGATCGACGAAAGCGGCGTGCTCGAAACGCCCATCTTGATAACAAACACTTTGAGTGTAGGCGTGGTTCGCGATGCGGCCATAGCCTGGATGACCCAGCAGAATCGCCCGGGCGATTTCTGGTACCCGGTAGCCGCGGAAACAGCGGACGTTCCTCTGAACGATATTAAGGGACAACATGTCAGAACGCAGGACGCCTGGGACGCGCTGAACTCCGCGGCGGGCGGCTCGATCTTGGAAGGAAATGTGGGCGGCGGCACAGGCATGATCTGCAACGGCTTCAAGGGAGGCACGGGTACTTCGTCGCGCAAACTGGACGCGGCCAGCGGAGGCTTTACTGTGGGCGTGCTGGTGCAGTGCAACTACGGCGGCTCGCAGCAGTTGAGGATCGCCGGTATTCCTGTGGCTCGTGAGATGAAGCTTCAAAGGCCATGCGTCGAGAAACAGATGAGCCCCCCTATCGAAGGCTGGGGCGGAACGCCCGTGCCGGTATGCGACCCGAAAACGGTAAGCACAGCCGACGGCATCAGGCCGCCGGAGGAGGGATCGATCATCGTAATCGTCGCCACCGATGCGCCGCTTTCGCCGGACCAATTGAAGCGTTTGGCCAGGCGCGTTCCCCTGGGACTTGGGCGGGCCGGCTCAATCGAGGGGGATGAGTCGGGCGACATCTTCCTCGCATTCTCCACCGCGAACGCCGGTGCGGATGAGGGAAACAGTTCGCAGAACTACTTTCCACTCAAGATTGCGAGCGTTCAGCGATTGGCCAGTTGGTATCTGGATCCGATATTTCAGGCGGTGACGCAAGCGACCGAAGAAGCTGTCGACAATGCGCTGGTTGCGGCAAAGACGATGACCGGAGCAGATTATTGGGTCGTGCCCGCCCTGCCTCACGATCAATTGAAAGAAATTCTCCGCAAACACAATGTTCTAAAGCAGTGATTGGCAGTCCTGGCGGCTCCTCAATCGAGGATGGTCCCCTAAGCACATAGGCTATTGCAGCTTTGCGTATTCGGATTTGGCGGCGATGAGAATGGGAATGTCGGCATCGGCGTCTTTCCAGAGCGTGAGGAAATCATTGTAGGCGGCGCGGGCCTTGCCGGTGTCGCCTTGCAATGCGTAGGCGCGCGCGAGACCGAGATGGGCAAGCGAAGAGAGAGGGCAATTCCACGCCAGGCCGCGATGGTCAATGTATTTTTGGAACTCGGCAGCGGCGCCGGCGCTCTGATGTTCGCTCAGATAAGCCTGGCCTCGCACGTACGTCGGATACAGGCAGGCGTAATCTACTGTGATAACCACCGGGCTCAGTTCGATTGGCTCGGCGGCTTCGAGAAGTCCAAGCGCGTCCGCGGGCTTGTTATGGTCCATCGCGATTTGGGCACGAATCGCGGGCAGCCAGTACGAATTCAAGATCGTGTTCGACGCGTACTCCTTGTTGAGCGCGTCGGCGAGCGTTTGCGCCCGCGAAGGATCGCCGGCAACCGCGAACGCCAGCGCCGCGATCGCCTGCGGATTGCGGGCCGAAGAAATCTGAAGGGCCGCCTGAGCGTCTTGCAGCGCCAGCGCTGCGTTGCCAAAAAAGGCTTCGCGCAACGCGGCCATGGCGCGCCAGTCCGCCGCTTGCTCCTTCAAATCGAACCTCTCCGCCAGGCCGGCCGCGCGCAGGGATAGGTCGCGAGACTTCGTGAGGTGCCCTGCCGCTGCTTCCGTCTCGGATTCGATGAACAGCATCGGGTCTTCGAATTCGGGCTTGCCGGCGGACCAACCGAGCTGCTCGCGCATCGCGTTTGCATCGCCGTGCAGAAGAGCCAGTGCGTACCGGACCTGGTGCATGTCCATTTCATCTGCGTTCTCGGCATTGGCGGCATCAGCCGCCGCTTTCGCCTCCTCCAAGCGATCGAGGAAGAGATAGGATTCCGAGAGGTTTCCATAGGCGGCCGCGAGTCCTCCCGTAAGGGCGGCGGTTTGCCCCGACAAACGCATCGACTCGCGGGTTTCTGCTGCCGATTTCTCAAACCGGCCGAGCAGCCCATCCAGGCTTGCCAATCGGCCCCAGGGACCGGGATCTCGCGGATACGCTTGCCTCCACAGCTCAAGGATCTCCGCTTCTTTCCCCAGGTCGCCAGTGACGCCCCGGTGGTAGGTGGCTTCAATGAAAAACTTCTCCCGCTCGCTGGCGCGATCGCGCTGGGCGAAGGCCTGTTTCTTATAATCAATCTCCAGGCCGGTTTCGCCCAGATCGTCGTAGGCAAAGCCCAGGAGGGCATACGCCGACGCAAAACTCGGATCGAGGGCAATTGCGCGTTTGAAATAAGGGATCGCAGCCTGGGGGCCTTTGGATTGCATCGTTTTCAGACCCAAACTGTAGGCCTGAAGCGCCTCGAGCGATGGCGTGGTCACCTGTTCGAGCGGGACATCGAATTTCTGAATCGAACGCAGGGATTCGCCAAGCTTTTCCCGTAGCTTTGTCGCTGCCTGGCCGAGCGCGTCCAGCACCTTCTCTTTGCCGGCGGCTTGGCTCTGCTCGCGTGCCATGGTGTCGCCGGTCTGGCAATTTACAGCCACAAGCGAAACTGCATAGCTCGAGCCCAGTGCCGATATCGAGCCTGCGAGATAGGCCTTGCCTTGCACTCGCTCGCAAGCTTCGCGCGCTATCTCCGGAGTCAGCCGCTCATTCGCCGCGCGGCCCATCAACCGAAGGGTCCCGCCCGTCTGGGCGTCGGAAAGGATGTTTAGAAAAGGGGACTGAGTGAGGTCGGCGGCAAGCGCCTCCCGAAGCGCGTCGTCGAAGACCGGATCGCCGGTGTGGTTCGTGAAGTCGGCGAGGACAATCGTGTCCTTCTCGGTCAGTGCGTGCGCCTTGCGCCCGTTGAGCCACCAGAAGCCGCCCGCGGCCAGCGCGATGACCACCACCGTAACTGCAAGCAGCAGCCAACGACGATGACTCGTCGTGGCGCCTGCCGGGGTCGCACTTGATACAGAAGCCGTCGCGGCCACGGCGGAGGAGATCCCCTCGAGCGCGATGAGAAGCTCGCGTGCGGATTGGTACCTCTGCGAGGGCTCCTTTTCGAGCGCTTTCAAAATCACACCCTCGAGACCCGCAGCGATGCGTGGGTTCAGCGAACTCGGCGATGCGGGCGATTGATGCAGAATCGCACCCATCAGTTCGACGCTTTGGGACTGCGGAAACGGCCGGTGACACGTCGCCATCTCGTAGAGCACAGCACCGGCAGCGTAGATGTCCGAGCGCGCGTCAACGGGCAGCCCGCGCAATTGCTCCGGCGACATATACGGCACGGTGCCGGAAATCGTCCCCGTCTCCACCGTGATGCTGCGCGTTACGTCGCCGCCCAAATCGTGGTGAACCAGCTTGGCCAGGCCGAAATCGAGAATCTTCAGCCGGCCGTCCGGTGTGATCATCAAGTTCGAGGGCTTGAGGTCCCGATGAACGATGCCCTGCCCATGCGCTGCCGCCAATCCTTCCGCGAACTGCATCCCGAGGCGGACAATCTCCCTGTCCGGCAACGGCCCGGCCTTCAATTTTTCGCCGATCGAGCTGCCCGCAATCAACTCCATCGCCAGAAAATCCACGCCGTCCTCAGTGCCGAATTCGTGCACCGTCTCGATATTGGGGTGATTCAGTTTGGCCAGCGCCAGGGCTTCCTTGCGGAATTGCTTGCGCGCCGCTTCATCGGCAAGTGTGCCGGGTGGCAGGACCTTCAGGGCGACGTCACGGTCGAGCTGTTCATCATGCGCGCGGTAGACTTCGCCCATGCCGCCCGCCCCGATTTTTTCGACGATGCGATAGTGCGAAATCGTGCGGCCGATGAGAGGCGAGGAGCCCGGCATTTCGGGCCATCTTAGGTTGTGGGCAGAGGCAAGTCAACGAACGCCACTCAAGGGGAATAGCTGCTCGGGGACAGGCACTACGACTTGCGAAGTGGACTCAATGCCCGATTACTACGCTGAGCGGGATTTCTTCCAGTCCAATGGCGGCAGGTCTAAGTTGCCTGAGTTTCGAAGATATGCCCGGGCGTGTGCCGTCGCCCTGTCCTTTCCTTCTTCAATATCGTCCACGGGCTCGGAGGGTGCAATCCAGTTCTTTGCATTTACGTTGTACACAGACGCCTGCACCCCGAGCGCGTTGTGCTCCGAGAATAATCTCAGGTGTTCGCCACCCACTATCACTTCGGCCCACACACCTTGATCCAGCATCGAGGAGCTCCGGAAAGGCGAGCAGGCGAGCCTTTCGCTCCGCCCATTCTACTGCTAAAGCTCGCTTTGCAGTATCTCTCATGCGAGGCATCAAGCGGGATAAACTCGGCTACCGCTGAATCCTGCCGCTGTGCTGTGATATAAACTCTCCCATTCGCCGTGGTACAAAACTCGGTCTCGGTTAGCGGTAGAATCGTCGTCCCGCCGGATGCCTCGCAATGGAGATGCGATCATGCCTTGCCGGATTGAGGATTATGGGCTGATTGGTGACTGCGAAACGGCGGCCCTGGTCGGAAAAGACGGCTCCATCGATTGGCTCTGCTGGCCACGCTTCGACTCCGGGGCCTGTTTCGCCGCAATTCTGGGCACACCAGAACACGGCCGATGGCAGCTGGCTCCAGCCACACCGGCCCTTGCGGTTACTCGCCGCTATAAGACAAGTACGCTTATTCTGGAGACGGAATTCCAGACTGAGCAGGGTGTGGTCACAATTACTGACTTCATGCCGTTGCGCCAAAAGCAGTCGAGCCTGGTCCGCATGGTGAAAGGGAATCGTGGACAAGTCCGGTTGGAGATGGAACTGTGCCTCCGGTTTGACTATGGACAATCGGTTCCGTGGGTCAGCCGGATGGATGACGGATCCTTGCGCGCAATCGCCGGCCCCAATATGGTGATTCTCCGCGCCTCTGTGCCCACTCGGGGCGAAAATCTAAAGACTGTCTCGGAATTCACCGTAAAGGAAGGGGAGACAGTTTCCTTTGTATTGACGCACTGTGAATCGCATCTTTCCATGCCCGAAGCCCTCGATTCGGAAGCAGCTCTGATTCAAACGGAAGCGTTCTGGCGAAAATGGGCGAGCCAATCCACCTATCGAGGACCGTGGGCGCACGCCGTGGAACGCTCGCTGATTACGCTCAAAGCTCTGACGTATTGGCCGACGGGCGGGATCCTGGCAGCACCAACCACATCTTTGCCGGAAAGAATTGGAGGAGTGAGAAACTGGGACTATCGTTTCTGCTGGCTGAGAGATGCGAGTCTTACTCTGTGGGCGCTACTGAATGCCGGATACCACGAGGAGGCGTCTGATTGGCAAGACTGGCTGCTTCGCGCAGTCGCCGGCAGTCCAGAACAAGTGCAAACCCTCTACGGTCTTGCGGGAGAGCGCGAGCTCCCGGAAAGGGAATTGACCTGGCTCCCCGGCTATGAGGGATCTAGGCCTGTGCGAATTGGTAATGCGGCTTCGCAGCAGCTCCAGCTTGACATCTATGGCGAGATCGCCGGTGCACTGCATCACGCGCGTGCAGGCCGGTTACCCAGGAATGAACCGGGCGTGGAGTTGGAACGGGAACTGCTCGAGTATCTTGAAAAGATCTGGCGAGAACCCGATGAAGGGATCTGGGAGATTCGCGGACCCCGGCGTCAATTTACACACTCGAAGGTCATGGCCTGGGTCGCATTCGATCGTGCCATCAAGAGTTGCGAGCAGTTTGGACTGAATGGCCCGGTTGATCGGTGGCGTGCGGTTCGGCAAGAAATCCACGACGACGTTTGCCATAACGGTTTCGATTCCGGTCTCGGAACGTTCGTCCAGTCGTATGGGTCTAAGGAATTGGATGCAAGCCTGCTCATGATCGCTAAGGCTGGTTTTCTTCCGCCCTCCGATGCGCGCATTGCTGGAACTGTTCGTGCTATCGAGAGCCATTTAATGCATGACGGATTTGTGCTCCGCTATAACACACACAAAGTAGAAGACGGGCTCCCCCCGGGTGAAGGGGTGTTCTTGGCTTGCAGCTTTTGGCTTGCAGACAATTATATATTGCTGGGGAGACACGACGAAGCGAGGCGGCTTTTTGAAAAGCTGTTGAGATTGCAAAACGACGTCGGTTTGCTGTCCGAAGAATATGATTTTAGCGCGAGACGCCTGGTCGGCAATTACCCACAAGCATTTTCGCACGTCGCCCTGGTGAATACGGCCATGATTCTGAATCGATCCAACTTATCAGGACTCATCGGGCACTAAGGTCAGAGCCATTAGAGAGGCTCCCTTCGAATTTTGTCCGCGGTCGTAATCAGGCCAACCTGATCGATCCGCGCTCCTCGCATTATGTCAATCGCACGCGCCACATCTTCGAACGGGACTTCCTCGGCACCCTCCACGAAGGCCACCTTATAGGCGCGCTCCTTGAAAATATCGGAGAGGCGTGTGCCAAGGACATTCCAATCGCTCTGCTCCTGGTTAATCATCAGCTTCCCGCCTGGCATCACCTGCACCACGATCGTATGGGGATCGGGCGGTTCGGGTTTCGATTGGGGCGGAGGAGGTTGGGGAACTAGGGTAGGCAATCCAGTGGGCGCCATCGGCGTGATCACCATGAAGATGATGATCAGTACCAACAGCACGTCAATCAACGGAACAATGTTGGGATCCGCAACCGGCCCGCCTCTACTTCCACCAACTGTCATTCCCATGATCAGGACTCCTTTCCCGAGCCACTCCGCAGGAGTGAGCGGCGCAGGTTTGGTCGTCTGGATTCTTTGACACCGCCTCTCGCGCGTTTGTTCCAAACAAGCGCGCTCGTGGAAGACGGCGAGGTCGTTCGAGCCGGCATCCACAACGAGCTAGCTCCCGTTATCTTAGGATGTACTATATGGGAAGATGTACATGCTAGGTGCCCATAGGCAGGAGACATGACGCAGACGCGACGGACCGCCCGCGACGGCGTCGGAATCAAAGTCGGCGCGATAGCTCTGTGTTTGTGCATGGTGTTGCCAAAGAGTTCAGCGGCTTTTCTTTACCCCCTGCAGGAAACCCAGCTATGGGCGGTGGCCGCTTTGAGTCCTGTCACCCAGGCAAGCGCGCGCGCCTACGAGCAGAATCTCAGCAGCGAAGCGATTCGCGAAGCCTACTTCCTGGGCCGGAGACGGGATGCTACGACCGGAGTTTTTCTGTCTCAGTACGCTCACGTTTTTCCCACTGCGAAGAAATGGCCGCACGTGGGCAGGATCGATTTGCTTACGCCATACGCTCAGGTTGTCTCTGCCGCGAAAGACGATTTGTTAAACGACAGTGTCCTCGATGCGGAGCAGAAATACGGCTCGCCCGAGGTGCCACTCCTCGTGCGGGTTCGCGCTTACTGGTCAGCTTTGAGCGCATTCCCAACTGCGGACAAGGACGTCTGGGGGCAATTTGCAATCGTCGTCTCGCAGGAGCATCCGCTAACTGTTAAGAAAAAAACCTGGGTCCCCTATCGGGTCACGCGAGAGGACACGCCAGGGTTTGATTACATTGATATGGAATTGCAGTTCGACGCAAAAGATGTCGCGCCTGCGCCGATCACTATTGCCGTTTCCTCGCCGGATGGCCAGCACGTCGAGACCAAATTCGACCTGGATAAGCTCAAATAGTCGGCTGCGACTAAATCTCTCACTCTCGCTGGCACAAAAAACCCCGGTCACCTCAATCCGGATTGGCGAGGTAGGCGGCGCCGTCGGCGAAAATACGGCGCCTGGTGAGCGGTTTTCGCGGTCTCTCGGTTTTGCTCGTCGCACTTCCATTCTCCCGAGCGTCGAGAACGGCGCGCAGATGTTCCACCGCGCGCCGGATCTCCGTGGGAGCGGTGCTTCCAAATCCCAGGATGAAGCCGTGAGCCGCGGCTTTCGTGATGTAGGACGGCGAGAGCGGCCACAGCCACAGTGATTCGCGCGCAGCACGGTTGGCGATTTTACCATCGTTCAACCCGTTCGGCAGGGTTACCGTGAGATGCATGCCGGCCATATCGCCGTGTATCTGCAATCCCGAGCCGAAGGTGCGCTGCAATGAATCCACGAGTAGGGTTCGCCGCTCGTCGTAGAGCGTTCTCATCCTCCGAATGTGGCGCGAGAAATGCCCTTCGCCGATGAAATCGGCCAGCGCCGCCTGGTAAAGATGCGGTGGATTGACGTCCATGGCATAGCGCATGGACAAGAAACGATC
>Ga0073928_10010248_pt1 | contig 11208 bp, 12 predicted proteins | sample PaiPotPPA55metaG_FD_76969 | JGI IMG/M metagenome (GOLD analysis project Ga0073928, IMG submission 76969) | Iron sulfur acid spring bacterial and archeal communities from Banff, Canada, to study Microbial Dark Matter (Phase II) - Paint Pots PPA... ...
CCGTCTCGGCAACGCGGCGGGCCGTGTACCAGTCCGGCACCTTCCGGCGATTGACGTGGAACTTGAGTCCAGCCTCGCGCGCTTCGGCCTCGCCCAAACCCACGGCAGCGATCGGCGGCAGCGTGAAGGCGACGCTCGGCACGCCGCGATAGTCCGGCCGGTGCCGATTGCCTTCGAGAAGATTGGCCGCGACCACGTTGCCGTCGTGACTCGATACCGGGGTCAGCGGCGGCCCCTTGGCGGCAGCATCACCGGCGGCATAGACGGCCGGGTTGGAGACGCTCTGCAAAAATTCATTCAAGACAAGACGCCCGTTTTCGACGGCAACGCCGGCCGCGGGCAGATTGAGTGCATCGAGGTCAGGCACACGGCCAGCGGCATGCACCACGAGATCGGCGTCGATCGCGACCGCTTGGACCCCCGCCTTGGCGCGCACGCGGAAGCCGTCGCCCACGCGCTCGGTTGCCTCGACCAACGTGCCGGTTCGTACCTCGACCCCGATTTCCGAGAACTTCTCCATGAGCCAGCCGACGAGCTCGGGGTCGAAATGCGTGAGCATGCGCCCGGCTCTTTGCAGCACGGTCACCTTCGCACCGGCGCGCGCGGCGATGTGCGAGAACTCGGCCGCGATGTAGCCGCCGCCCACCATGACGATGCGCGGGGGGAGTTCCGCCAGCTCAAGGAACTGGTCGCCGGTGATCAGATGCTCGGCACCGGGAAACGTGAGCGGCACCGGCCGCGCACCGGTGGCGATGAGCACATGCCGGGTCTGTAGGATTTGCCCACCAACCTCGATCGTAGCCAGGCCGGTGAAGCGCGCCTTCCCGTGAAACGCATCGATGCCCTGCTCCGCGAGGCGATGTTCCTGCTTCTGCGGAACGGGATCGGTGAAGGTACGCTTCAAGGCCATGAGATCGGGCCAGCTAATCCCGAGCTCGCCCGTGACACCGCGGCCACGCATGCGCCGGGCCATGTCGATCGCCTCGGCGCCGCTGATCAGCATCTTTTTCGGATCGCAGCCGCGCAGCGCGCACGTTCCGCCGAACGGCAGGTGATCGATAACCGCAACCGACCATCCTGCCGCGCGCACACGGAAGCTCGCCACCTGAGCGGCCGTGCCGCTGCCTATGACGGCCAGATCGTAGGTTTTGCCCTCGGTCACTTGCGACCCACTTCCTTGGCGCTCGTATCGCGGCACGTTGCAGCAACGTGGCGGCGGTAAAGCCCAAGGCCCACCAGGGCGATGCCAAGGAGCAGCACTGCAATAACGATGTAATCGGCGTTGGCCAGCCAAGCCGAAAGCCCGATTCCCCCGAGCACGACCGCAAGGAGCGGCGTCGCGCAGCAGACCGCCGCGAGTGCTGCGCCGATAGCGCCCGTGGCGATGAGGGAGCGATCGTTCATGGTGATCAGCTCTTGGGCGTGGAGGGGTAGCCCGCATTGGTAGTCGCGGTGATCAGCGCCGGGACAGTGGCCTTGTCATCGTCAAAGGTCACGATCGCCGTCTTGTTCGCCAAGGAGACAACGACCTTGGCGACACCCGGCACCGCTTCGAGGCTCGCTCTCACCGTAATCGGGCAGGCCGAGCAGTACATGCCCGGCACTGCCAGTGTGACGGTTTTCTCACCGGCAAAGGCCGCCGACGAAGTCAAGAGGCCGAGGCCAAAGAGCGCAGTGCTGAGGAATTTGGTCATGCGATGGTTCTCCTTTCAGCTGAAGACAAGCGGTGCGAGGAAGTCGAATGCCAGCGCACCGACGATGAGGACGGTCGCGAGAATCAGGCCGATGGTGACCATCCGGTTCGGCAGTGGCCGGGCGCAGACCTGGCCATCCGCACAGGCCGTTTTGCGTGACCGATAGACCAACCAGTAACCGTAACCGAGACAGCCCACAGTCGCGGCGATGAAGTAAGGCTGATATGGCGCAAGCCGCGTCAGGTTGCCGATCCATGCGCCGCTGACGCCCAGGGCGAACAGCACGAGCGGCACGATGCAGCATGACGAGGCCGCGAGCGCGCCGAGCACGCCGCCGACGGTAACAAGCGTCTGGGTGCGCGGCATGCTCACCCGCCCGGCTTCGGGCCGCGCGAGACGGGTCAGGTTTTCGGCTTGGCTGGTCATGCTCATAGTGCTACATCCTGTAGTGACTACAGGATCAAGCGGAATTTTTCATGGATGCTTCCGTCCCGCAAAAGCCAGCCCTTCTGGCGATCGGCGCCTTGTCCCAGCGGACCGGAGTCAATATCGAGACCATCCGCTACTATGAGCGCATCAAGATGCTGCCCGCTCCGCCCCGCACCGCCAGCGGGCGGCGGGTCTACGGCCCGGTCGCGACGCGTACCCTCAGCTTTATCCGTCGCTCCCGCGAGCTCGGATTCACCCTCAATGAAATCCGCGCCCTGCTCGCCCTTTCCGCCGAGGGCGGGCAAGACGCATGCGCCGAAGTGCGCGAGCTCGCGGCGAGTCACCTTGTGGAAGTTCGCGCTAAGATTGCAGACCTCAGGGCCATGCAGCGCGTGCTGGCAGACGCCGTGCGGCGCTGCGATACCGGCGAAGCGCCCGGATGCCCCCTTATTGACACCCTATCGCGCTCATCTCCGTAACGGTTGTTGCAAAAGTTAGAATTTTGCATCAAACTTAGGCCGCTGAAAACATTACGCTTTTCCGTTGCGAAATTCAGGGGCAGAATGGAGGGCATGAAAAAGCCCCCGCCATCGGAACCCACCTGAGCGAAGATTCGTCCGCTCCGCATTGGGAACGGGTGTTCAAACTAGCCCACTACCGGCGCGCGAGGCGAGCAGCTTCGCGAGCTCGGCCGCATCGGCGATCGGAAACCCGCAGCGCTGCTCGCGGCACACATAGGCCGCGGCGTGGCCGGCAGGCGCGAGCTTGCCGTGCGCCGGATGGCCGGGCGGCAGCGCATCGGGCCGCTCGGCGCGGATGACCGAGACGGCGGGGTCGGGCGAGGCGAGGGCGGCCGCCAGGAGAGCCTCGGTCGCGGCCAGCCCGGCCTCGCCGGCGATCACGACGCTCGCCCCCGACGCGATGAGGTCGGCGGCGGCGAGGAGGGTCGGACTCTCGATCAGGGCGTCGGGGCTGCCCGTGAACGCCTGGATGAGCCGTTCGGCACGCTGGCGGAAGGCTGCCTCGCCGGTCAGGTGATAGAGCCGCGCCAGCACCTCGGCCATGAGCCCGTTGCCCGACGGCGTCGCGCCATCGGCGGCGCCGCGGGGCCGCGCCGCCGGGCCGAGCGGCACATCGGCGGCATCCAACGCCGTCGTGTAGAAGGAGCCGTCCGCGTCGGCGAACCAGGTCTCGGCCGCCCGCACGAGGCCGCGCGCTTGATCGAGCCGCCGGCGCTCCCCCGTCGCCTCGAACAGAGCAAGCGCGGCGCGCGCCATGGCGGCCTGATCTTCCAGCAGCCCGGCCGCCGTCACGCGCCCGAGGCGCCAGGCGTGCTGGACCCGGCCGTCGGGCGCGGACATCTCGGCGAGCACGAAGTCGAAGGCTGATTCCGCCAGGCTGAGCCAATCGGGGCGGCCGAACGCGCGCGCGGCGCGGCACAAGGCGGCCACGGCGAGCCCGTTCCAATCGGCCAGCACCTTGTCGTCGCGGGCCGGCGGAACGCGCCGGGAGCGCGCTTCGAACAAGATCGCCCGGCCGCGCGCCAGCCCGGCCTCGGCGTCGGCATCGCCCGCCGGCGTCACGCGGCGGAGGATGTTCTTGCCTTCCCAGTTGCCGCCCGCGCTCACGTCGTAAGCGGCCTTGAACGCAAGGGCATCGCCGCCGAGCAGGGCGTCGATCTCCGCTTCGCTCCATACATAGAAGCGGCCTTCCTCGCCCTCGCTGTCGGCGTCCTCCGAGGCGGCGAAGGCGGCGCGCCCGTTCTTGGGCTCCGCCGTCATCTCTCGGCGGAGCCAGCCCACCGTCTCATCGGCGCGCGCGGCATAGAGGGCGGCGGTTTCCGCATCCGCCGCCGCCGCGTGGGCCAGCGCCAGGAGCTCGAGGATCTGCGCGTTGTCGTAGAGCATCTTCTCGAAATGCGGGGCGAGCCAGACGGCGTCGGTGGAGTAGCGCGCGTAACCACCGCCCAGGTGGTCGTAGATGCCGCCCTGCGACATGCTGGCGAGCAGCAGGTGCACGGCATCGGCGAACGCGGCCTGGCCGGTGCGAAAGGCCTCCTGCCAGAGGAAGCGGAACATCGGGGCGTTCGGAAACTTGGGCGAGCCGCGCAGCCCGCCTTGCTCGGGGTCGGTGGCACGCAAGAGGCTTGCGGCGGCGCGGTCGAGCGCCTCCTTCCCGATCATGCCGCCGGGACGCGCGGCGTTGATCGCGCCAAGCGCCCGAACGATCGCTGCGGTGTTGTGCCGAACCGCATCCTGATCCGTCTGCCACGCCTCGGCGGTGGCTTCCAGCACCTGGCGGAAGGAAGGCCGCCCCCAGCGCGGCTCGGGCGGAAAGTAGGTGCCGCCCCAGAACGGCACGCCCTCGGGGGTCAAAAACATGGTGAGCGGCCAACCGCCCTGCTCACCCATGGCCTGCAGCGCGGCCATGTAGAGATGGTCGATATCGGGGCGCTCCTCGCGATCGACCTTGATGTTGACGAAGAGCCGGTTCATCAGGGCGGCCGTTTCCGGATCCTCGAACGACTCGTGCGCCATGACGTGGCACCAATGACACGCGGCGTAGCCGATCGAGAGGAGAATCGGGCGGTTCGCCTCGCGCGCCTCGGCCAGCGCGTCCGCGCCCCAGGCGCGCCAATGCACGGGGTTCTCGGCATGCTGGAGCAGGTACGGCGAGGTTTCGTGCCGCAGCAGGTTGGCGGAGATGGCCATGCGCGCTCCTTATGCCGTGACTGGACGCCGAGGGTTCGTTCCTACATGGGGATTGAGCCACATCCTTGCGAAGCGCGGCGTTTCACGTGAAACACGACGACTCGCCTGGGGGCGATGCTCTCGACGTTTCACATGAAACACTCCAGCGGCTGCACGAGTTTGTCGACGTGCTTTCGCGCTGGTCGCGGACGATCAATCTCGTCGCCGACCCGAACCCTGCCACGATCTGGGCGCGGCATGTGGCCGACTCCCTGCAACTGCTGCCGCTTATGTCGGGGCGGCCGCCCCCCGCCGCGGACCTCGGCTCGGGAGCCGGCTTTCCCAGCCTTGTCCTGGCCATCGCCTCCGGCCAGCCTTTCCACCTCATCGAGGCCGACCGCCGCAAGGCCGCCTTCCTCCGCGAAGCCGTTCGGGTGACGGGCGCGCCCGCGACCGTGCATGCCGAGCGCATCGAAGCGGCGCGGCTCGCGCCGGTCGAGGTGGTAACGGCCCGGGCCTGCGCCCCGCTCCCAAGGCTCCTCGGCTACGCCGAGCGGCTCCTCGGCCCTGCCGGCGTGCTGCTCTGCCTCAAGGGCCGAACCGCGAAAGACGAATTGACCGCGGCTCGGGCGGAGTGGCAGATGCAGGTCATCTCGATGCCGAGCCGCACAGACCCCGCCGCGAGCATTCTCCAAATCAGCGGGATCCGCCGTGTCCGCTAGCATGCTCGCGGAATCGGCCGCGGCCGGCAAGGCGCCGAGCCTCCCGACGCGGATCATCGCGGTCGCCAACCAGAAGGGCGGGGTGGGAAAAACGACGACCGCGATCAACCTCGCGACCGCCCTCGCCGCCGCCGGCGAGCCGGTGCTGCTGATCGACCTCGATCCGCAGGGCAACGCCTCGACCGGCGTGGGGATTGGGCGCAACGGCCGGTCTCCCGGCAGCTACGCGCTGCTTTCCGGCCAAGTGACACCCCGCGAGGGCGCCCGCCCGACCACGGTCCCGAATCTCTGGCTCGTCCCGGCCGATCCGGATCTGGCCGGCGCCGAAGTCGAGCTGGTCGCCACCGAGCGCCGCGAATTCCGCCTCCGCGACGCGCTGGCGCCGCTGCGGTCGGCCGCGATGCCGCTTGCGTTCGTCCTGATCGATTGCCCGCCGAGCCTCGGGCTCCTGACCTTGAACGGGCTGGTCGCCGCCGATTCGGTGCTGGTCCCCCTGCAATGCGAGTTCTTCGCGCTCGAGGGCATCACGCTCTTCCTCCGCACCGTCGAGCTGGTCAAGCGCGGCCTCAACCCCGCGCTCCGGATCGAAGGAATTCTCCTCACCATGTTCGACCGGCGCAACAACCTCTCCGATCTCGTCGCCGCCGACGCGCGCAGCTTCTTCGGAGCGCAGGTGTACGAGACCGCCATCCCGCGCAACATCCGGCTGTCGGAGGCGCCGAGCCACGGCAAGCCCGTGCTGCTCTACGATGCGCGGTCGCCGGGCGCGCAGGCGTATCTCCGCCTCGCCGAGGAAGTGCTGCGGCGCGAACGGCCGGGCGTCGAGGGCCCGGGATGAGCGCCAAGCCCGCGGGCGCGCGCCTGGGGCGCGGCCTGGCGGCCCTGCTCGGCGAGGCCGCCGTGGCTCCCGACGCACCCGGCTCGGCGGTGCGCGCCATCCCCATCGACCGCCTGGCGCCCGGGCCCTTTCAGCCCCGCGGCCACCGGCTGGATGACGACAGCCTCGCCGACCTCACGGATTCCATCCGCGCGCGCGGCATCCTGCAGCCCTTGCTCGTCCGCCCCGACCCGGCCGTGCCGGAGCGCTACCAGATCATCGCCGGCGAGCGCCGCTGGCGGGCTGCCCGCGCTGCCGGCCTCAGCGAGGTTCCGACATTGGTTCGCGACCTCGCGGACGCCGAAGCGATGGCGGCGGCGCTGGTCGAGAACCTGCAGCGGCAGGACCTGAACGCCATCGAGGAGGCCGAGGGCTACCGGCGCCTGGTCATCGACTTCGGCATGACGCACGAAGCGCTGGGAGAGGCCGTCGGCAAGTCCCGCAGCCACGTCGCCAATACGTTGCGGCTCTTGAGCTTGCCGCCCGGCGTGCAGGCCGAAGTGCGAAGCGGCAAGCTCTCGGCCGGCCACGCCCGTGCGCTGCTCGGCCACCCGGAGCCGGAGCGCGCGGCGCGCGCCGTGATCGCCGAGGGGTTGAATGTCCGCCAGACCGAGGCGCTCGCCAAACGCCCGCCGCAAGCGCCGGAACCGGCGGCGCCCGCGCGCGAGCGGGCCAGGGATCCGGACACCGAGGCCATGGCGCGCCGCTTGTCCGAGCAACTCGGCCTCCGCGTCGACATCAGCTTCGACGGCCGGCGTGGCCGCGTGCGCATCCGCTACCGCACGCTCGAGCAGCTCGAGGGGCTGGTTGCCTTGCTCGGCGCAACGTGAAGCCGGCGCGCGCGCCCCCCAAGGCCACCTTGTCCGGGGCTCCCGGATCGCGTCAGGATAGATCGCATGGATGAAACGCTGCTCGACGCGAAGGGCCTGAACTGCCCGCTGCCGGTGTTGCGGGCCAACCGTGCGCTGCGCGGCCTCGCGCCCGGCGAGCGCCTGCGCGTCCTCGCGACCGACCGCGCCGCGGTCGCCGATTTCCAGGCCTTCTGCCGGGAAACCGGCAATGCGCTCCTGGCCTGGAGCGAAGAGGGCGGCGTGTTCAGCTTCGTGATCCGCCGCCGCGCCGATCCCCCCGATGCAGGGACCGACGTACCCGGCAAATCAGGTGGCTGAATGGCGGTGGCGCTGTTCACTCACCCGGCCTGCCTCGATCACGATCCCGGTCCCTGGCACCCGGAGTGCGCGGATCGGTTGCGCGTCGCGCTTGGCGCCCTCGAGGCGCCGGAATTCGACCTCTTGCGGGCGGCGGCGCCCCGCGCCAGCCTTGAGCAACTGAGGCGGGTGCATCGGGCAGAATATGTCGATGCCGTCATCGCCATTCGGCCCGCGGGCGAGCGGGTGGCGCTCGATGCCGATACGATGATGAGCGCCGGCAGCGCGGAGGCGGCGCTGCGGGCCGCCGGTGCCGCCGCCGCCGCCGTCGACGCAATGGAGGAGGGATGGGCCGCCGCCGCCTTCGTGGCCGTGCGCCCGCCCGGGCACCACGCCGAGCCGGATCGGGCGATGGGGTTCTGTCTGTTCAACAACGCCGCGGTCGCGGCCCTGCATGCCCGCGCGCGCTGGGGCCTCCGCCGCGTGGCGGTGGTCGACTTCGACGTCCACCATGGCAACGGCACGCAGGCGATATTCGCCGATGACCCCGATTTGTTCTATGGCTCGAGCCATCAGCAGCCCGGCTATCCGGGGACCGGCCACGCGCACGAGCGCGGCATTGCCGGCAATATCATCAATGTCCCGCTCGCTCCCGGCACCGATGGCCCTGCCTTCCGCCGCGCCTGGGAGCAGCGCATCCTGCCGGCGCTCGTCGATTTCGGCCCGGAGCTGCTGATCGTCTCGGCCGGGTTCGACGCGCACAAGGCTGACCCCCTCGCCGAGCTTCGGGTCGAAACGGCGGATTTCGCCTGGTTGACGCGCGAATTGGTCGGCGTGGCCCGGCGATGCTGCGGCGGCCGGATCGTCTCGGTGCTGGAGGGCGGATACGACCTGCCGGCGCTGGCGGCTTCGGTCGGGGCGCATGTGCGCGAACTGGCGGAAGAATGAAAGTGTGGCGCGCTGGTCACACCCTTGGACCGGCCCTGCTTGGCGGCTTCCCCGATACGGTTTACCAACATGATTCTGGTAAGCATGCTTCTGGCGCTCCCGTCCGGAGCAGGAGGAGGCCGTGATTGAGGTCAAGAGCGCGGCTGTCGTGATCGCGGTGGAGACGCCCGGCAACGAGGCCGCGGTTGGCGCTCTCTCGTTCGAGGAGGCGCTGGCCGAGCTCGAGCGGATCGTACGCGCCCTCGAGGGGGGGCAACAGAAGCTCGAGGACGCGATCAGCGCCTACGAGCGCGGCGCGGCATTGCGCCGGCACTGCGAGTCGAAACTGCTGGAGGTGGAAGGCCGCGTGGCGGCGATCGTCGAGTCCGGCGGGGCCGTGAGCCTTCGCCCGGCGGATTGACAATTCGCCAATTGCCGCAAAATGGAGAGCGGCGACGCAATGGATGGCGCCTGCTCCCGCCGCCTGGGCGCACCGATGGGAAGGAGTTGGGACCGGATGACTGATTCCGCGGCTATCGACCGCCTCTCCGGCTGCTCCCGTCCGGAAGCGCTCGCCGGGGCAACGCAGCCGCTACCGGTCCCATAAGCCCGGAGGCCGAGTCACATGGACCCCGCCGCTGCCGCGCTGCGTCCGCCAGCCACGCCCCTCTTGGATCGGGTTTCGCTGCCGGCCGATTTGCGCAATTACTCGGCGGAACAGCTGCGGCAATTGGCCGACGAGCTGCGCGCCGAGACCGTCCATGCCGTCTCGATCACGGGGGGGCATCTCGGCGCCTCGCTCGGCGTCGTCGAGCTGACCGTCGCCCTGCACGCGGTGTTCGACACGCCGGCCGACCGGCTGGTCTGGGACGTCGGGCACCAGGCCTATCCGCACAAGATCCTGACCGGGCGGCGCGGGCGCATCCGCACGCTCCGTCTAGGCGGCGGGCTTTCCGGCTTCACCCGCCGCGCCGAGAGCGAATATGACCCGTTCGGCGCGGCGCATTCCTCGACCTCGATCTCGGCCGGGCTCGGCATGGCGGTCGCCCGCGATCTTCAGGGCCACACCAACCACGTGATCTGCGTCATCGGCGACGGCGCGATGAGCGCCGGGATGGCCTACGAGGCGATGAACAACGCCGGCGCGCTGCGCTCGCGGCTGATCGTCATTCTCAACGACAACGACATGTCGATCGCGCCCCCGGTGGGCGCCATGAGCGCCTACCTCTCGCGGCTCATGTCCTCGCGCAGTTTCCTCACGCTCCGCGAGCTCGCGTCGCGCATGGCCCGTCGCTTCCCTAAGGGGATCGAGCGCACGGCCAGGCGGGCGGAAGAATACGCGCGTGGCATGCTGACCGGCGGCACGCTGTTCGAGGAGCTGGGCCTCTACTATGTCGGCCCGATCGACGGGCATAATCTCGACCACCTGCTCCCCGTGCTGCGCAACGTGCGCGAGGCGGATGAGCCGGGGCCGATTCTGCTGCACGTCATCACCAAGAAAGGCAAGGGCTACCCGCCGGCCGAGGCGTCGGCCGACAAGTACCATGCGGTCACCCGCTTCAACGTGATCACCGGGGAACAGGCGAAATCCGCGCCGGCGCCGGGGAAAACCGCCCCACCCTCCTACACCCGCGTGTTCGCGGACGCGCTGATCGCCGAGGCCGAGCGCGATCCGGCGATCGTCGCGATCACCGCGGCGATGCCCTCGGGCACCGGGCTCGACCGCTTCGCCAAGCGCTTCCCCGAGCGCTGCTTCGACGTCGGCATCGCCGAGCAGCACGCCGTGACGTTCGCGGCCGGGCTCGCCACCGAGGGGATCAAGCCGTTCTGCGCCATCTACTCCACCTTTCTGCAGCGCGCCTACGACCAGGTCGTGCACGACGTGGCGATCCAGTCGCTCCCGGTGCGCTTCGCCATCGACCGCGCCGGGCTGGTCGGCGCGGACGGCGCCACCCATGCCGGCAGCTTCGACATGGTCTATCTCGGCTGCCTGCCCGGAATGGTGCTGATGGCGCCGGCCGACGAGGCGGAGCTGGTGCACATGGTGGCGACCGCGGCTGCGATCGGCGACCGGCCCTCGGCGGTGCGCTATCCGCGCGGCGAAGGGAGGGGGGTGGCGCTGCCGGAGCAGGGCGAGGTGCTGCCGCTCGGCCGTGGGCGCGTGTTGCGCGAGGGCAACGCCGTCGCCATCCTGAGCCTGGGCTCGCGGCTGACCGACGCGCTCAAGGCGGCCGACGAACTGGCCGCGCGCGGGCTGCCGGCGACGGTGGCCGACGCGCGCTTCTCCAAGCCGATCGATGAGGGCCTGGTCGAGCAGCTGGCGCGCCACCACGAACTGTTGATCGTGGTGGAGGAGGGCGCGGTCGGCGGCTTTGCGAGCCGCGTGCTGCACCACCTTGCCTGGAAGGGGCTTCTGGAGACCGGGCTCAAGGTCCGCCCGATGGCGCTGCCGGACCGCTTCCTCGATCACGACAGCCCCGCCGCCCAGCTGGCCGACGCCCGGCTCACGCATGCGGATATCGTGCGGACGGCGCTGGCTTCCCTGGAACTCTCCCTGCCGAATGTCATTCCATCCCGATGAACCCGCTTCCCCGAAGGGCGGTGCTGCGGCTGGGCCTCGCTGGTATCGTGGCAATTCCGGCAGTGGGGCGCGCCGCGGATGCGCAATCTGTCATGGCGCCGGTCAACGCGCTGGATGATGCGCTGATCGCCACCATGAAG
>Ga0073928_10010249_pt1 | contig 11208 bp, 11 predicted proteins | sample PaiPotPPA55metaG_FD_76969 | JGI IMG/M metagenome (GOLD analysis project Ga0073928, IMG submission 76969) | Iron sulfur acid spring bacterial and archeal communities from Banff, Canada, to study Microbial Dark Matter (Phase II) - Paint Pots PPA... ...
CCACGGCGGCTTGGTCAGCCACGACCGCGTCAGCCACGTCGCCGGCCTTGTCGGCCGCCTTCTTGGCGGGCGCCTTCTTCTTCTTGGGCGTGGTGGCCTCGGTGCTCGGGCCGCCCTCGGCCTGGGCCAGCGCGGCGTTGAACAGATCCAGCTTGCTGGGCTTGGGCTGCTTGATCTTCAGGGTGCCTTCGGTGCCGGGCAGACCCTTGAACTTCTGCCAATCACCGGTGATCTTCAGCAGGGCAAGGACGGCTTCGGTGGGCTGGGCGCCAACGCCGAGCCAGTACTGCGCCCGTTCCGAGTCGACCTCAATGAGGCTGGGCTCTTCCTTCGGGTGGTAGCGGCCGATGACCTCGATCGACCGGCCCTCCCGGCGGGTGCGCGCGTCGGCGACGGCGATGCGGTACTGGGGATTGCGGATCTTGCCAAGCCGGGTGAGCTTGATCTTGACAGCCATGATTAAGCGACTTCTCCTGTGGTTGCCACGCTGCAATTCAGCGATCTCAGGCGATTGCCCGGATCCGGTTTTGCCTTACGTGTGTGACCGCCGCGCAGCCGTAGTCGCGCGGGGGACAGCCGCCTATTGTGCCAGAACAGGCGCTTCGGGTGAAAATCGCGACCTGCGGTGACGGCCGACCTTTACAACTTCTAGCTGAAGTGTCACGCTCACGCTATGGATGACGCCGCTGCCCTGCTGGAGATCGAGGCGATCAAGCGGTTGAAGGCCCGCTACTGCCGATTCCTGGACACCAAGGACTGGGCGGCATGGCGCGAGATCTTCACCGACGACTTCCTCAGCGACACCTCGCAGGCGGGCGGCAAGGTGATCCGCGGCGCCGACGACTTCGTCGCGTTCACCCACAAGAGCCTTGGGAACCGGGCCACCGCGCACCAGGTGCACGCGCCGGAGATCGAGCTGACGTCGGCGACGACGGCGCGCGGCATCTGGGCGCTCGAAGATGTCGTCCGGCTGGCTCCCGGGGTGAACCTGCGCGGCTACGGCCACTACCACGAAACCTACGAGAAGATCGACGGGCAGTGGCGCATCACGAGCTCCAGGCTGACCCGGCTGCGGGAGGACATCTTCAACGTCTTCATCTCCGTCTACCTCTCCGACCGGATCAAAAAGGCAGTCGGGAGGGCCACCCGCCGGCTAGTGCAGTGAACGTCATGCTTGATCCATGACTTCATTGCGTGAGCGGTTGTTGTCCGCGGTGGCCGGGCAGCTCGGCCGCCCTCACGGGATCTTGAGTCCACTCGTCGCGCGGGCTCTCAACCGGGCAATGAGCGGGCGATCGCCGCCGCCGTTGAAGCCTCGGAGACTCCGCGCGGCGGCAAGGCCGCGGACATCGGTTTCGGCGGTGGCATCGGACTGCAACTCTTGTTGGATCGCGTAGGCGCCGACGGCGTCGTGCATGGCATCGAGGTCGCCGACGACATGCTGCGCCGCGCCCGATCCCGGTTCGGCCGCGACGTTTCCTCGGGCCGGCTCCGACTCGTGGGTGGCTCGCTGACCGAGGTTGGACTCGAGGACGGTTCACTCGACACGCTCATCACCGTCAACACCGTGTATTTCATCTCCGAACTCGATGCTGCCTGCGCCGAACTTGCGCGCGTGCTGCGTCCGGGCGGACGCGCGGTGATCGGGATCGGTGATCCGGACGTGATGGCTCAGCTGCCGTTCACGTCGCACGGTTTCACTATTCGCCCTGTCGGCGAAATAGCTGCGGCACTGCAGAATTCGGGCCTGCAGGTCGAGCAGCACCGAATCGACGACAAGCCGATACCGCGCCACTGTTCGTCGGTCGACGCAGCTCCTGAATCACATCACGTTGGCCCGTGCATTTCGTCCAGTCGCGTCGATCAATGTGCGTAAGCTGCACGCCGTGAAACTGGCATCTGTGTGGAGCGAAGGCGGCGGCAATGAACGGTACTGAATGCATCGACACTCTGGAGATCCACCAACTGCTTGCCCGCTACTGCCGCTCTCTGGACACCAGGGACTGGGAGCTGTTCCGCTCAGTGTTCACCGAAGACGCGGTCATCGATTACACCGCGTCTGGTGGCATCACCGGCCAGCGCGACCAGGTTGTCGAGTGGCTGATCAGTACCCTCGGCAGCTTCCCGTGGAGCGGGCAGCACTACATCACCAACATCGAGGCCGACGTGGCGGGCGACAGCGCCGTGGTGCGGGCCGCACTCTTTAACCCCATGCTGTTCCCCGGCATGGACCAGCCCACCTACATCGGCGGCTACTACCACCACGACCTGGTCCGCACGCCGGATGGCTGGCGCAGCCGCAGCCTGCGCGAGGAGGTCATCTGGTCCATCAACGCGCCGCTGGACGCGCGATGACCGCTTGAACACCGCGCCAAACTGCTCTCAGGCGCGACGGTTAGGCTGCTCGTTCCATGGGAAGGTTCGCCGCGGTAATCGCCGCTTGCCTGAGTCTGGTCCTTCTGTCTGTAGCGCCGGTCGCGTCGGCCGCACCGGATATCCAACCCGTCGGCAGCGATCCGATCCCCGATGGCCCCGCTCCAGCGTGGATCATCGCCGACATGGAGACCGGCCAAGTGCTCGCCGGGCGCGACATGGACGTCGCCCACCCGCCGGCGAGCACGATCAAAACGCTGCTCGCGCTGACCGCACTCGACGAGCTGCCCAGCCTGGATGCGACCGTCGTCGGCACCGAGGCCGACACCCATGTGGAGTGCAACTGCGCGGGCATCAAAGCGGGCCGTCCGTACACCGCACGCCAGCTGCTGGACGCAGTGTTGCTGATGTCGGGAAACGACGCGGCCAATGCGCTCGCCGACATGATCGGCGGCTACGACACCGCGGTCGCGAAGATGAACGCCAAAGCGGCCTCCATCGGCGCGATGAACACTCATGCGTCCACCCCGTCGGGGCTGGACGGGCCGGGCGGATCGGGCTTCACCACTCCCCGGGACCTGGCCATCATCTTCCGCGCCGCGATGGCCAATCCCACGTTCGCCCAGATCACTGCACAACCAGCGGCCATGTTCCCGACCGACAGGGGCGACCAGCCGCTGGTCAATGAGGACGAACTGCTGCGGCGCTATCCCGGCGCGATCGGCGGCAAGACCGGCTTCACCGACGCGGCCAAGAAGACGTTCGTCGCCGCCGCTGACCGGGGCGGCCGCCGACTGGTGATCGCGATGATGTACGGGCTGATCAAAGAGGGTGGCCCGACGTACTGGGATCAGGCCGTCGGGCTGCTGGACTGGGGCTTCGCTCAGGACCCGAAGGCCAGCATCGGCTCACTTTAAGTTCCTTCAGCCGACCGGCGCGGTCTTGCGCAGCTGTTCCATGAACGGCCGAAACCACTGCGGATGGTCGGGCCATGCCCGCCCGGTCACCAGGTTTCCGTCGACGACATCAGGTCCGTCGACGAACGTTCCGCCCGCCGTCTCGATGTCGATGGCAAGAGCCGGGTACGCCGCGCTGCGACGGCCGTGGAGCAGACCAGCGGCGGCGAGCATCAGCGGCCCGTGACACAGCGCCGCCACCGGGGCACCGGCATCGAAGAAGTGCTTGAGGATCCGACGGACGTCGGGATCGTTGCGGAGGTACTCAGGTGCCCGCCCGCCGGGCACCACCACCGCAACATAATCGGAGGGGTTCACGTCGGCGAACGCGACATCGGCCGGCCACGAACGGCCCGGCTTCTCCGTGTAGGTATCGAAGCCATCAACGAAGTCGTGGACGACGAACTGCAAAGTCTTCACGGTCGGCGCGGCGACGTCGACCTGGTAACCCTCCTCAAGCAGGCGCTGGTAGGGGTACATCACTTCGAGATCCTCGGCGGCGTCGCCGGTCAATAACAACACCCTTGGCATGTGTCCATTTTCGCGCTAGTAAGCCCTGCCGCGCAGGATCACCACATCCGGATTGTTGATCACCTCGGCGCCCGAGCGCGGGTCATCGGCGTAGCAGACCAAGTCGGCACTTGCCCCGTGCTCCAGACCCGGCCGCCCCAGCCACGCCCGCGCGGTCCAGCTGGCCGCGCCCAGCGCCTCGGTCGGGCTCATTCCGATGCCCTTGAGCGCCTCGATCTCATCGGCGATTCGACCGTGCGCGACCGAGGGGCCCGCGTCCGTGCCCGCGTAGATCGGTATGCCGGCTTCGCGTGCGGCGCCAATCCGCGGATAGCACGTCGCGTAGAGGTCCCTCATGTGCCGTGCATACGTCGGATACCTCGCCGCCGCATCGGCGATGCCGGGGAAGTTCTCGATGTTGATCAGCGTCGGCACCAGCGCGGTGCCGTGCTCGACCATCAGCTCGATGGTGTCGTCCGTCAGCCCGGTGCCGTGCTCGATGCAGTCGATGCCTGCGTTGATCAGGCCGGGCAGGGCGTGCTCGCTGAACACGTGCGCGGTGACCCGCGCGCCGTTGTCATGGGCGGCGTCGATCGCCTGCTTGAGAACGTCGTCGGACCACAACGGCGCAAGGTCACCGGCGTCGCGGTCGATCCAGTCACCGACGAGCTTGATCCAACCGTCACCCCAGCGGGCCTGCTCGGCCACCGCGTCTGGCAGCTGCGATTCGTCCTCCAGCTCGATGGCGAACCCGCGCTGGTAGCGCTTCGGCCTGGCCAGATGCCGGCCCGCGCGGATGATGCGGGGCAGGTCAACGTGGTCATCGAAGCAGCGGGTGTCTGTCGGCGAGCCGGCGTCGCGCAGCAGCAACGCGCCGACCTCACGCTCGGTCTCGGCCTGCGTGATCGCCTCGTCGAGTTCGATGGCGCCGTGCTCCCCCAGGCCGACGTGACAGTGCGCGTCGACCAGGCCCGGCACGATCCAGCCACCGTCGAACACTGTCTGCGCATCGTTGACCGGTTCGGCACTCAAAATGCCGTCGACGATCCACCACTCGACCGGCTCGCCATCAGGCAACCCGCGGCCGCGGACGTGCAACGTCATCGGCGCTAGTTGTTTCCGGGGAACTTCAGCTTCGAGAGGTCGATATCGGCAAGCCCGGGCGGCAGCTCGTCGAGGCCCTTGGGCATGTTGGACAGATCCGGGAAGCCGGCGGGCATGCCTGCGCCGAGCGGGTTGCGCGTCTTCGCCGGCGTCGGCCCGCGTGCACCCTTCTTGCCCTTCTTCTTGTTCTTGGCGGCCTTGCGGGAAGAACCCTTGCGGCCGAACGGCATTCCCATTTGGCCGGCCATCTGCGACATCATTTTGCGGGCCTCGAAGAAGCGGTCGACGAGCTGGTTGACCTCGCCCACCGTCACACCCGAGCCGTTGGCGATCCGCAGCCGGCGGGAGCCGTTGATGATCTTGGGATCGGCCCGTTCGGCGGGCGTCATGCCCCGGATGATCGCCTGGACACGGTCAAGTTGACTGTCGTCGACGGCGGCCAGCGCCTCTTTCATCTGGCCTGCGCCGGGCAGCATGCCGAGCAGGTTGCCGATCGGGCCCATCTTGCGGATGGCCAGCATCTGCTCGAGGAAGTCCTCCAGGGTCAGCTCACCCGACCCGATCTTGACGGCGGCGGCCTCGGCCTGCTGGGCATCGAAGACCTGCTCGGCCTGCTCGATGAGCGTGAGCACGTCGCCCATGCCAAGGATGCGGCCGGCCATCCGGTCGGGGTGGAAGACATCGAAGTCCTCGAGCTTCTCACCCGCGGATGCGAAAAGGATCGGCACGCCGGTGACCTCGCGCACCGACAGCGCCGCGCCACCGCGGGCGTCGCCGTCGAGCTTGGTCAGCACCACGCCGGTGAATCCGACGCCCTCGCGGAACGCCTCGGCGGTGGTGACGGCGTCCTGGCCGATCATCGCGTCAAGGACGAAGATCACCTCGTCGGGGTCGACGGCCTCCCGGATCGCCGTCGCCTGGCCCATCAGCTCGTCGTCGATGCCGAGGCGGCCGGCGGTATCGACGATGACGACGTCGTAGTGCTTGGCCTTGGCCTCGGCAAGGCCCGCGGACGCGACCGCGACCGGGTCGCCGTCGCCTGCTTGCTCGGAACCTTCGGTCGACACGCCAGGGTGCGGTGCGAAGACCTGCACACCGGCGCGTTCGCCGACGATCTGCAGCTGGTTGACCGCTCCGGGACGCTGCAGGTCGCACGCGACCAGCAGGGGCGTATGTCCTTGGTCCCGAAGCCATTTCGCGAGCTTGCCGGCGAGCGTGGTTTTACCGGAGCCCTGCAGGCCGGCGAGCATGATCACCGTCGGCGGGGTCTTGGCGAACGCCAGCTGGCGGGTCTGGCCGCCGAGGATGCCGACGAGTTCGTCGTTGACGATCTTGACGACCTGCTGGGCGGGGTTGAGCGCACCGGAGACCTCGGCGCCCTTGGCCCGGTCCTTGATGCGGGCCACGAAGTCGCGCACCACGGGCAGCGAAACGTCGGCTTCCAGCAGCGCCAGCCGGATCTCGCGGGTGGTCGCGTCGATGTCGGCGTCGGTCAGCCGCCCCTTGCCGCGCAGCCCCTGCAGGGCGCCGGTCAACCGGTCAGACAGCGATTCAAACACGGCGTTCAGCCTAGCTGGCTTCGGAAACCGGCTTCGCGGGCGCGGGAAGCAGGGTGTAGAGGTCATGCTCGAGCTCGTCGCGGATCGAAGCGTCCCCTGCGGCCAGCGTCGGCACCACGATGCTGAACACGTCGACGACAGACGATCCCATCGTGGTGACCTTCGCCCATGCGATGTCAACGCCGTCCCGTTCGAACACCGCCGTCAGCCTCGTCAGCAGGCCGGCCCGGTCGGTGGTGCGGATCTGCACCACGAGTTCGCCCGGCTCGGACCCCTCGGACCAGAGGATCTTCGGAGGCGCCGCCGCGTGGTTGATTGGCACCGCGTCGGGCACGTCGCCGGCTCTGGTGGTGCCGTGCTGCGCCGCATCGCGGTCGCGCTTGTCCAGCGACGCCCGCACGTCGAGTTCACCCTCGAGGGCAAGGATGAACTGCTGTCGCAACAGCTCGGCGGCCGGCGGTGAACCGAAATGCGGTGAGACCACAAACGTGTTGATGGCCGAGCCCTCGTGAGCGTTCACCGATGCCGAGTGCACGCGCAGCGAATTGAGCGCAAGCACCCCGGCGGCCTTGGACAGCAGGCCCCGACGGTCCGGCGCGATCATCGTCACGTTGTAGATGTGGGGGCTGCCGCCAGGGGTCATCTCGACGTGCACGCCGACGTCGGAGGCCAACGAAAGATAGTGCGGGTCAATGGGATCGGGCCTTGGCAGCGGCTCGCCCGCCATCACCAACCGGCAGCGCCGCACCAGATCGCCGATCAGCGACGCCTTCCAGTCGCCCCACACACCGGGACCGGTGGCAAGTGAGTCCGCCTCGGCCAGCACGTGCAGCAGCTCCAGCAGCACCGCGTCGCCACCGAGCGCGTCGACCACCGCCGCGATGGTCTTCGGGTCCTGCAGATCGCGTCGGGTCGCGGTGTGCGGCAGCAGCAGGTGATGGCGCACCAGCATCGACAGCAGGTCGACATCCGACGGCCAGAGACCCAGCCGGGTACCGATCTGGGTGGCCAATTCGGCGCCGATGACGCTGTGGTCCCCGCCGCGGCCCTTGCCGATGTCGTGGCACAGCGCTCCGAGCACCAGCAGGTCGGGCCGGGATACCCTGGTGGTGAAGGCGCTTGCCCGCGAGACGGTTTCGACGAGGTGGCGATCGACGGTCCAGATGTGCGCCACGTCGCGCGGAGGTAGGTCGCGCACTGCGCCCCACTCCGGGAACAGCCTGCCCCACAACCCGGTTCGGTCCAGCGCCTCGATGGTGGCCACCGCCGTAGGACCGGCGGCGAGCATCACCAACAGATCCTTGAGCGCTTGGCGCGGCCACGGCGTGCGTAACTCCGGCGCGGCCTCGGTGAGCCGGGCAAGGGTCGACGCCGCCATCGGCAGCCCGGTGGTGGCCGAAGCGGCGGCGACCCGCAGGATCAGGCCGGGGTCACGTTCGGGGCGGGCGTCACGGGCCAGGATCACCTCGCCCGCGAACTCGATGACACCCTCGTCCAGCGGACGGCGAACGGGCCGCTTGAAGGCGGCCAGCCCGCGCCGGGGCAGCGCGTTGGCCGCCGTGCGCAGCCCGGCGTCGACGTAGTAGCTGACGGTGCGGGCGGCATCAGAAAGCATGCGCGCCAGGTCGAATCGGTCACCGACGTGCAGCGCCGCCCCGATCTCATCTGCGTGCTGGGCCAGCAGCAGTTCCCGGCCGCGGCCAGACACCCGGTGCAGTTCGGTGCGCACGTTGAGCAGCGCCAGATGCGCCTCGCCCAGCGAGCCCGTCGGCGAGGCCAACGAGCGGCTCGGATAGACGTCGGCGAGTTGCGCGATCGCCAAGGCGTTGAGCAGTTGCACGTCGCGCAGACCCCCCCGACCGCATTTCAGGTCGGGCTCGGCGCGGTGCGCGATCTGACCGCTGCGCTGCCACCGCGACCGGGCGTGCCCGACGAGTTCGTCGAAACGCGAAGCGATTCCGGTGCGCCACTGCCTGCGGGCTCCGCCGATCAACAGCGACGACAGGTCGGAGTCGCCCGCAATGTGGCGCGCCTCCAGCATGGCCAGGCCCGCCGATACGTCCTCGCCTGCGACCTGCAGGGCCTCGGGCACGGTGCGCACGCTGTGGTCGATGCGAATGTTCGCATCCCACAACGGGTACCACAACTTATCGGCGACCTGGCTGACGATGTCGCGGGGCATGTTGTCGTGCAACAGCATCAGGTCGAGGTCCGAATACGGCAGCAGCTCTCCCCGCCCCAGGCCACCGGTGGCGACGATCGCGAACCCACTGGTGGCTGTTATGCCGATCTCGGTGGCTTTTGTGGTGAGCCAGAAATCATGCAAGTCCAGCAGCGCGTCACGTAGCGCGGCCGAATCCAGTTGACGTGCACCACCCGAGAGCAGCTGCTCGGATGCCGCAGCCAGATCGGTCGCGGGGCGCAACGAGCCCGCCGCCGGGGCCCCCCGTCTTGAAACTCCGGCGGCGGAATCGGGTGTCTGCTCAGTCATTTCGAGTCCTCCCCCGGCATTTACCGATAACGCTCACGGTGCGCGGCCGGGAGTTGACGTCTCAATTCACGAGGCGGCTCAAAGGGCGTCGCTACCCCGCTCTCCGGTGCGAACCCGGACCACGGTGTCGACAGGGCTGACCCACACCTTGCCGTCACCGATCTTTCCGGTACGCGCGGCCTGGACGATGACGTCAACCACCTTGTCGACGGCCGAATCGTCGACCACAACCTCAACCCGCACCTTCGGGACGAAGTCGACGGAGTACTCAGCGCCGCGGTACACCTCGGTGTGACCCTTCTGGCGGCCGTAGCCCTGCACCTCGCTGACGGTCATTCCGAGAATGCCCGTCTGTTCGAGGCCGGTCTTCACGTCTTCCAGCGTGAACGGCTTGACAATTGCAGTGATCAGCTTCATATTCCTCATTCCTCCGCGCCGCTGTGGGCAAGAACGGAACTGCTCCCAACCATGGCGAAGTCGTAGCCGGATTCGGCGTGCTCGGCTTCGTCGATGCCGTCCACCTCATCTTCTTCGCCGAGACGCAGGCCGATGGTGTATTTCAGGATCAACGCCAAGATAGTCGTAACGGTGAATGAGTACGCCAGAACCGCGAACGCACCGACTGCCTGGCGCCACAGCTGCTCGAATCCGCCACCGTAGAACAAACCCTTGACAGCCGCCGGAGCTTCCGGTGCGGCCAAAAAGCCGATGAGCAACGTGCCCGTCAGACCGCCGACCATATGCACACCGACCACGTCAAGCGCGTCATCGAAACCGAACTTGAACTTCAAACCGACAGCAAGAGCACAGATCGCGCCGCCGAGGAAGCCGACCACAAGCGCGCCAAGCACGTTGACCGACGAACAGGACGGCGTGATGGCGACCAGCCCGGCGACGATGCCCGATGAAGCACCGAGCGAGGTGGCGTGACCGTCGCGGATCCGCTCGACGAGCAGCCAGGCCAGCATCGCGGTGGCCGTCGCCACGGTTGTCGTCACGAACGTCGACGCGGCGGTACCGCCGGAACTGATGGCAGAGCCGGCGTTGAACCCGTACCAGCCGAACCACAGCAAGCCGGCGCCAAGCATCACGAACGGCAGGTTGTGGGGCCGCATCGGCGATGTCGGCCAGCCCTTGCGCTTGCCCAGCACGATGCACAACGCCAGACCGGCTGCGCCCGAGTTGATGTGCACCGCAGTGCCGCCGGCGAAGTCGATCGCTTTGAGTTTGTTCGCGATCCAGCCGCCGTGCGCTCCAGTGAACCCGTCGAAAGAGAAGACCCAATGTGCAACCGGGAAGTAGACGAAGGTTGCCCAGAGGGCGGCGAAAACCAGCCAGCTGCCAAATTTCAGTCGGTCGGCGACCGCACCGGAGATCAACGCGACCGTGATGATGGCGAACATCAGCTGGAACATCACGAACACCAGCTGGGGGATGGTGCCTGCCAGCGGAAGGTCTACCGCAGCGACACCGTGGGTGGCATCGGCCGCGACCGCGTTCCCGTGGATGAGCCCCTTCAGCCCCCAGTACTGCGTCGGGTTACCGAACAGGTTGGCGACATCGTTACCGAAAGACATTGAGTAGCCGTAGAGAACCCACAGCACAGTGACAACGCCCATGGCGCTGATGCTCATCATCAGCATGTTGAGCACGCCCCTGGCGCGCACCATGCCGCCGTAGAAGAACGCCAGGCCGGGCGTCATCAGCAGCACGAGCGCGGAGCTTGCCAGCATCCACGCTGTGTCGCCGGTATCCGGCTGACCCAATATCGGGAATTGGTCCACTCGCGATGTCCTCCTTCGACGTGCCACGGCCGCAACGTTTGACGACCGTTGACCTGGTCCAAGACACTGCTGAGTGGTTGTTTCATCTAAGACGCTGCGGCGTTTCGCTCGCGTGAACGGATGGGCCACCGACGTTTCGGCGGTGTTACATCATGCGATTCCTGACAGCAGTTTGTTACCCGAGCAGCGCATCGACGAACGCCGCGGGCTCGAACGGAGCGAGATCGTCGGGGCCTTCACCGAGACCGACGAGCTTGACCGGAACACCCAATTCCTGCTGCACCCTGAAGACGATCCCGCCCTTTGCCGTGCCGTCGAGCTTGGTCAGCACGACGCCGGTGATGTCGACGACTTCGGCAAACACCCGAGCCTGAGGCAGGCCGTTCTGCCCGATCGTGGCGTCGAGCACCAGCAGCACCTCGTCCACCTCC
>Ga0073928_10010250_pt1 | contig 11207 bp, 18 predicted proteins | sample PaiPotPPA55metaG_FD_76969 | JGI IMG/M metagenome (GOLD analysis project Ga0073928, IMG submission 76969) | Iron sulfur acid spring bacterial and archeal communities from Banff, Canada, to study Microbial Dark Matter (Phase II) - Paint Pots PPA... ...
AGAGCGGCGCGGCCGGCGCCGGCGGGGACCAGCGCACGTTCGCCGGCAGCCACCGGTCCAGCTTCCGGCCGCGCGGCATCCCGGCCCGCACCAGCGCGCCGGCCAGCTCCCGGTGCTCGGCGCAGGCGTGCGCGGCCACCTGGCCCCGCTGGTCGTACCAGGCTCCCGTTGACGAGGCGTCGCAGCGGGCGATCCCCGCGCGCACCGCACACCGGGCCGCCGCCGGCGGTGTCCGCTCGCGCCGAGCGCGGGACCGGCAGGTGGCGTTGCAGTACAACCGCGACCGGCCCGACCCGGTGACCGCCGGCAGTTCGGCACCGCAGTGCCCGCACCGGCGCGGCCCGGCCTCGTCCTCCGCTGTGGCGGTCAGCGCGTCCACCAGCGTGATCCCCTCACCCGAAGCGTGCCGACAGATGGCCGGCACGAAACGTAGTCGAGTCGATCACCAACCCGCCGGGCGGGTCGCGGCCGGGCTGGACGGCGAACCGGCGGCCGGTGATCCGCCGTTCTGACCAGCAGCAACCATCACTGATGGCGGCTTTTGGAGTTACCTTGGCTGCCTGGGTCAGCGCGCGTCGAGCCGACGCAGAATCTCGTCCAACAGCCCGCGTTGCTGCGTCTGCTCCCGCTGAATCGCGGTCAGCGTCTCGGTGTGCTGGTCCTGGACCTCGCGGACCTCGATCACGGTGTCCGCAATTGCACGCAGCGACTCGTCCTGGGCATCGACACGGCGGCCGAGGCGAACGACTTCCGGACTGGACATGCCCGGCAGCGTACCGCCGGCTGGCGATGGTCACGCGGGCGAGCATGATGGGGATTCGTCCGCGCGCACGGACAGCGGGAGGCCCCGGCCACTACCTCTGGCCGGGGCCTCCCGCGTTGCGTATTACCTGGTCACTCGAACTCGCCGTCCCTCATGCCAAGGGAGAACACCTTCCACTCAGCGCGGGTGAACGCCAGGATCGGGCTGTCCGCGCCGAGCTTGCTGTCACGGACACCGACCCAGCCGGGCACCTCGGCGACCTCGACACATTGCCCCGACGACGCCGATCGGGATGACTTGCGCCAGGTCGCACCCGCGAACCTGCCGATGACGCTGTTGTCGTTCATGCAATCTCCTTCCGCATGGCGTCGATGATCGCCGCGGATTCTTCCTGCGGAGCCGCCAGGACGCGCAGATGGCTCATCACCTGCGCGTAGTCCTGAATCTCGGCGGTCTCCTCGAAGAACAGACCCTTGGCGCGAGTCTCGATGTACACCAGGCCCGGATCGCTGGGAAGGTCGAACTGCATGATCGTGAACGGGGTGTGCAGCGCCGGGTAGGCGACGGTGTCGCGGCGGATCATCTGGATATCGACGTTGGGCAGCTCACTGAGTTTGAGCAGGTGTTCGAGCTGCCCGCGCAACACGTCGGGGCCACCAACCGGTTCGGCGAGTATGTGCTGCTTGATCAGCAGCCACAGCCGGGTGGGGCTGTCGCCGGTGAGCACGTCCTGGCGCCGTAGTCGGAGCCGCAACCGCCGCCGGACCTCGGCTTCGGACAGCCCTTGGCCATGACCGCGCATCAGCGCCTCGGCGTACTGCTCGGTTTGCACCAGGCCGTGCAGCACCAGTGCCTCGTAGGACTCGATGCGGGACGCGCCCTGCTCCAGGCCGGCGTAGAGGTTGAACTGCTCCGGGTCGCTGGCCGCTGCCGCACTGGGAGTGCGCCTGCGTGCCTCGACCAGCAGCGCCAGGAACTCGTCCAGCTCATCACGCACACCGTAGGTGGTGAACAGCTTCCGCGCGGCCTCGTCGCTGGGCACGTTGCGGCCGGACTCGAAGTGCGCCAGGTGGCCCGCGCCGAGGCCGGATTGCTCGGCCGCCTCGCGCTGGTTCAGGCCCGCGTTTTCGCGGTGTCTGCGCAGGTCAAGACGCACACGCCGCCGTACCACGGCGGTCGAGATCGTCACGGGCATGAAGGTCTCCTCGAAGGGTCCGGGTGATGTTCGCGCTGATCAGCATGGCGCAATCACCCATTCGGTGGGTTCCTACTAGTAATGCCTACTAGTAATGTCTACTTCACCACGCGGGGTGTGGACACCACAAACCCGCGTGGACCGTAACGCCGGGAGTGCCGCTCCGTGGAGATACCCCCAGCCCAACGTTGAGCGGCGCTCCCGGTTCCACAGCGCGGCGGCCCTGTCGAGAGACCCCCGACCTCCGGCAGGGCCGCCGTTTCCAACCGGCGATCGGGAGTCGGGCATGGACGAGGACAGCACACCGGCCGAGGTGAACGAGCCGGTCATCCGCACGCGAGAAGACCTCGCCAACGCCCTGTTGCAGCAGTTTCTTGGCAACTCCGACACCGGCGACAACGCGGCGAACGACGAGCTGGTGCAGCAGCTCGGCGAGTGGCAGCGCAAGCGGCGATCCCGGTGACCACACCCGGCCGCTGGCCCCGGCATTCGATGGACGACACGCCGACCGCGCCGATCTACGACTTCGCGGCGGCGGCCTGGTGGCCGGCGCTGGCCGCCGAGACACCCACCGTTCCGCTTCCTCGGTTGCCGCGCCGCCGGCCCCGCGCGGTGTTTCCCCCGCCGGACGGCCGGGCGCCTCACGTCCTGGACCCCGATCTGCTTCGTCGCATCCGCGACGGGCTGCGCAACCTGCCGACCGATCCGAGGTGACCACGGTGACCGCGCTACTCAACCGCCCCGCCGAGCCGATCGAGTTCCCGACGCTCGACCTCGACCAGTTGGACGACGCACCGCTCCGGCCGGCCGTGACCCTGCGCGCGATCGAGTGCCGCGAGCTGCCCGACGTTCTCGCCGCGGCTCTGCCCGGCGTCGTCCACGCACGCCGCCACCTCGGCGACCAGGCCGACTTGACCGACGAGCACCAGTTCATCGACACCGCGACCGGCGCCGCGGTACGGGCCGTGCTGCGCTACGACCGACACCGGCACCGGACCGTCACCACGATCGCCGAGTCCGGCCCGATCGGGCTGTGGGACCGCCTGGTGGTCGCGTGCGGCGAGTTCGAGCAGGCCGGCCGCCGCATCCCCGAGCACTGGACACGGCGGCGGTAACCGCCATGTCCAGCCACCGCGCGCACGCCGCCCGCCGGCTCGCCTCGCTGCTCGCCAAGGACACCGGCGTGCCCGTGGCCGTGTGCTACCAGCGCCACGCCCGCCGCTACCGGGTCCGCTGGGAAGGCGGCCCGGCCGAGAACGACATGCAGTACCTCGCGTGCGGCCACGCCGACCAGGTGCACCCGCTGTCCCTGCACGAACTGACCTGGGACCGGTCGTGACGGCCGCCGCCGAGGTCGTCGGCATGGCCTTCGGACTGCTCATCGGCGCCGCCCTGGCGCTCGGCGTCCTGGTCGCCGGAATCCGTTGGGCCATCAGGAAACACCGCACGTTCGCCGCGATCCGCGCCGACGTGTCCGAGGTTCGCCGGCGCGGCCGGCACACCACCGATCGACAGGAACGGTGACGACCATGCCCACCCGGCGGGAACTGGACAAGATGCAGTGGGAGTGGCAGGTCTGCGCCTACCACGAGGCCGGGCACGCCGTCGCTCTGCTCGCGCTCGACTTCGAGCTGAACGAGATCAACATCGGCGTCCGGGCCGGGTTCTGGTCCGGTGTGCGGTCGCACGGCGGCACCAACGGCGGTGTTCCCGAGTCCGACGACGACACGGACGGCGTGGACGACTACCTGGTGACCTGCCTGTCCGGGCCGGCGGCCGAACTGCGGTTCGGCTCACCGCAGGCCGACGTGCTCGCCCATATGGAAGGCGACCTGCGCAACGCCGAAGGCGCTCTGCCGCACGCCTCGCTCACCTTGGGCGAAGCCGAGGACGAGGCGCACGAGCTGGTGGACGGGAACTGGGACGCGATCGTCGCGGTCGCCGAGGCGCTGATGGACAACGACGGCTACCTGTCCGGGGCCGACGTCGAAGACATCGTCGGGTGATCGCCATGCCGATCCGACCGGAGAACAAGGACCGCTACGGCCCGGACTGGCCAGCGTTCTCGCACCGCATCCGATTCGAGCGCGCCGGCGGCCGGTGCGAATGCGTCGGGCAGTGCGGCCGGCCCCGCGGCCACCTGGCCGCCGATGACCGCTGCCGCAACGAACATGGCAAGCCGGCCTGGGGCACCCGGGTCTCGGGTCGTGCTCACCGTGGCGCACCTCAACCGCATGCCGGAGGAACGCGGCGAGGACCAGGTGGCCGCGATGTGCAACGGCTGCCACCTGCACTACGACCGGCAACACCACGCCCAGACCCGGCAGCGCACGCTCACCGCACGGTTGGAGGCCCTGATGGACCCGTTGTTCGAGATCACCAGGGACGTGGGGTGACGCCGGTATGGACGAGCTGACTATCCCCAAGGTTGATGCCCGGTTCCACCGCCGGCACCCGGACACCGGCGCGATCCTGTCCGGCAAGCCCGAACGGCACGCCGGCACGCTGTACGTCACCGGCCTGTGGCTGACCTTCCAGTGGAAGACGTTGTTCTCCACCAAGGAGATCGAGGTGTACCGGGACGAGCTGGACGGCCTGGTGTGGTCCGACAAGCTGCTGTTCGGCCCGGCCCGCGTGCGGCTGGCGACGTTCGATCTGGCCGCCGAGTTCCGAATGCGGCGTTTCGTTGACGCGCGGCAGATGCGCGTCCTGTTGACCACTGCGGTCAGATCCGAGCGACCATGACCCGTTCGTCAAACGATCGTCTGCCGAACACGAACGCCCGGCCTCATCCGTTGAGAACCCACATCGACACCACCTGGGGTTTTGCCCCGTGACCGTGTTCGTAAAGCCGTTCGTTTCGTGATAGTGTCGAATCCTGTTTGCGAACACGTTTTACGAACGGAGGGGCTGAGGATGAGGACGGATCGGAGCACGGGCGACACCCTGGCTGCTGAGACCGCCCGGTTCGGCGCGATGCTGGCGGGCAAGGGACTGACCCCCGATCAGGTCGCGACGGTCATGCGGGACCAGGTCCAGCCGGTTCTGGCCGAGGCCGTGCGGCGGGTCGAGAGCGGCGCGGACGTCGACGCGATCGAGTTCGGCCTCCAGTACCCCGGCCAGTCCTGATGGAGCTCGTCGGGCTCGTGCGCGTGAGCACGAGCAAGCAGGAAGTCGCGCGGCAGCACGACGCCCTCGACCCGATCTGCGTGAAGGTCTTCGAGGAGAAGGTCAGCGGAAAGCTCAAGATCGCCGACCGGCCGGGGATGCAGGCCGCGCTCGACTACATGCGCCCCGGCGACATGCTCACCGTCCAGGAGGCCGACCGACTCGGCCGCAACCTCCTGGAGGGGCTGATCGTCCTGACCGAACTGTTCAAGACCGGCATTGCGGTCAAGATTCTGACCGGCATCGCCGCCGGGGAACACACCGAGCGGAGCCTGATCCTGGACCTGGCGCTTGCGCTGGCCGAGGACCGCCGTCGCGATATCGCCCGCAAGACCCGCAACGGCCTGGAAAGCGCCGCACGGCGCGGACGCAAGGGCGGACGGCCCCGCGTGGTCGATGACGACAAGCGCCGCGCGATCCTCGCCCGCCGTGCCGAAGGCCAGTCCCTCCGCGAGATCGCCCGCGGCGTCGGCGTCAGCCTCGCCGTGGTGCACGGCGAGGTGAAGGAAGCCGAGACCGCGCCAGCCAGCGAGTAACCGTCATAACCAGAACAACCACCGGAGGACGAGATGACCAATACAACCGGTCAGACAGCCACGCTGCCGACGCCGGTACCCGAGTACGAGAGCGAACACGACCTCGAAATCGAGGCACAGCAACAGAAACTGGCCGACAGCATCACAGCCGCCCGCGACGCTGTGCGCGCGGGCCAGCGGGCAGCCGAGGCGCTGACCAGCGGATCGGCGTGGCACGTCGAGTAAGCCGAGGGCACGAACGGTGCCGACATCACCGCGTTCCTGGCCGACGCCGGCCGCGCTCTGCGAGCCGCCGAAGCCCTCATGCCGGAGTGACCAAATCCCCCAGCCCACAACCACCAGGAGAGATACCGATGTTCGAGAAACTCCGACAGAGGGCCGTACAACGGGCGCGCACCGGGAAGGTGGTGTCCCGATGAACAGCGGGAATGCCCCCCGGCCGGTGTGTCTGTACACACGCGGCGGCCAGCCGACCGATGCGGACATGGCGAAGGTGCAGGAATTCGCCACGTTCCTGCGCGCGAAGTACGAGGCCAGTCCGGAGAAGTCCGAACAGCTCGCCCGCGCCAGGCAGGCCATCGCCTCGAAAGGGCTGGTCAGCAACGGTCTGCCGTCCGCACCGGAGTGGGACGAACTGACCGAGCACGAACGCGCGATGTCGGTGCTGGCCGCCCGGAACTGGTTGATCGCCGCGCACCTGGCCGGCCTGGTCGACGGCCAGGAGGGCGGGGTGCCCGATGGGACTGTTTGACCTGCTCCGACCAGCGCAGAAAACAACGACGGCCACGCCCCGCGACACCCTGGCCGTGGAGATCACCGCCGACGAGCTGGCACTGATCGAGTGGTTGGCGTACGCCGGCTACAACCAGGCCAACCATCACGGCCTGGCCGAGCGGCCCGCCGATGGACCGGTGCCGGCGTTCGTGAAGGCGTTGCGGATGCGAGTCGGCGCCGCGATGGCTGCGGACGACAACCCGGCCGGAATCCCGCTGTTCGAGCACGAGATCGAGTCCATCGAGCGCGCGGTGCGTGCTCTGGACGCCAGCTACTACACCCGCCAGCACCAGGAGGTGCAGGCCGGTGTCGATCTGATTCGCCAGTTGCATGTCCGGCTCGGCTATGCCCAGGCGGTGCGGTACTTGGGCGACGTGCCGGTGTTCCGGGACGCGCTGCCCTGACACCGGATTCGCCGGCCGCAACAGCACGGTGCCCCCGTCCAGTAGGCCGGGGGCACCGTGCTGTTCGGTGGGTCAGTTGGCTTGGTCGAGCGGTGGTCGCCGGGTGCCGGCGGCGGTCTCGGTGGCAGCCTGTCGGATGCTTCCGACGAGCAAGAATGAGCCTTCCGCACGGCGGGTGACGGTCAGGTAGAACGGTGCGGCGGTCAGTTCCTTGCCGAGCTTCGCCGCTGCCTGCTGGCGGACCGCCTTCTCGGCGTTCTCGGTGGTGCGGCCGATGAGCACCGCCAGGTCGCCCGTACGTACCCATTCGTCGTCCCGGCGACCCTGCACGGCCTCCACGATCGCGGCGAGCGGCTGCGGGACGCTCAGGCCCTGCGCGGGCTGGTCGCGGCGCGGTTGGGGGACCGCTTCGTCGTCCTCGTCTGGTGTGCCGATGCCGTCGCGGATCGCCTGCTTCATCGCGTCCTTCGGCCAGCCGCGCTGGTTGCCGGACGTGGTGATCGGCAGGTTCCACGGCCGCGCGGCGAGAGCCGCGGTCACCGACTCGGCGGTGTGCCGCTCGCCCTCCTGGTCCTTGTCCGTGATGATCTCGGCGAGCAGGTCGGCCGGGATGAACGCAGGCGCGTTGTTAGCGTTGATCGCGTCCAGGATCAGGCTGATGGTCTTGCCCGCCATGCCGTACTTCTGGACCTTGGCGAGGTAGCTGTCCATCTTCGCCATGCCGCGCGCTTCCAGCTCGCCTGCCGTCATGTTCATGTCCGGGTCGTCCTCCCCGTTCATCTCACCGTCGCGCCCGGTGATCTCGCGGAGCCTGTCGTCGCGGTCATGTCCGCGAAGCGGCACTACGACACCAACGGTCTCACACTCGTCCGACAGTTGCGACGGTCCGTCCGCCGGCGGGTCGGGCCAGGTGAAGCCGTTCTTCTCCACGATTCGCACCAGGCCGGGCAGTCGTTCGCGGGACCAGCGGTCGGCGTAGTAGTCGAGCTGCGACGTCAACTTCTCCGGCAGACCACGCCGGTGGGCGGTGTTGCGGTAGGCCACCTGGTAGATCAGGTCCGCACCGTCGAGAACGTACGCCTTGCCGGGGATAGCGCGCGGCATTTCGACCGACGGCTGAACCAGCATGGTCTTGTCAGTCAGCCGGGTGCTTCGCACGTGCGACAGGCCGACCAGCGACTCTTGGCCGTCGTAGTCGGTGGTGGTCTTCAGCACGATCCGCAGGGTGATGTTGCGCTTGGCGTTCGACCCGTACACGCCGAGGGCTTCCATCAGGCCCTCTTGCGTAACCATGAACAGCGACACACCGGCGGACCGGGACATGCGGGTAATCGCCGCGACCAGCGCGGAGCCGTTCATCGGCTTGGGACTGTCGAATACCTTGATCTTCACGTCGGCCTGCTCAACAAGCAAGGCGGACGCTTCTTCCAGAAGACAAAAGACCGCCGGGTCTTCCGGCGTCGGTACGAAGTTGGATTCCTCGCCCAAATCGTCGTTGCGCAGCGTGGCGAACTTGTAGAGGTCAGCCAGCATCTTCAGCACTTCGTACGGGTCGGTGCCGGCCACATAGCCCAGGGCGGGCCGGTCGGTTTGGCCGGTGAACCACGGCTTGAGCCAGGGGTAGACGAGCGGGTTGAGCTTCTTGACCCCGCCGATCCACAATTCCGCGTCACAGCAGCGAAGCACACCGGCCGCGATGTTGTTCTCCACCACCGTCTTGCCCGATCCGGTAGCGCCGATGCCGAGGCCGTGCACACCGAGCAGCGACAGGGCGATCGGCTGGAAGTCCTCGTAGACGCCGATCTCGACGGGCTGCTTGATGGACATGACGGGCTTGTCCATCGGGTACGGGATCGACTCGCGGAGCGCGTTCTTGGTGGACACAAGCAGATCGAACAGGTGCGCGCTTCCGGTTTCCTCGACTCGGACCTGGTGGCCGGCGATCTGAACGCCTTCGGGTTCGTACATCCTGGCGAACCCCGACGCCAGCTTGCCCAACACGGAACGCACGCCGTCGATCTCGAACGGCTTGGTCTCGTCGTCCTCCACCAGCAGCGTGAAGCCGGCTCGGGTGTCCTTGTAGTCGCGCACCGACGCGCCGGTGAGGCCAGCGCGCCACAAGACCGGGCCGAACTTCTCAGTCAGGGTCGCGGCGAGCTTTTCAGCCTGAACCTCGGCCTGCTGTTCGATGATCTCGGTGCGGCGTTGCTCGACCTCGGCCTTCGCCTTCGGGGCCTTGGTGCGAATGTGCGCGTAGAACGAGCCGAACGCCACACCGCCGATGATCAGCAGGCCGAGCGCGGTCAGGCTGACCGGGATGAACCCGGCGGGCTTGGTGTAGCCGGCGAACACGAGCCAGGCGGTCGCCATCAGACCGGCCGCCCAGGTGAGCCGGACGGCGTGCTGGTGCTGGTCGTCGCCGTAGGTGTAGGTGTCGTAATGGCGCTTCGCGGACATGACCGCCGAGATCGTGCCGGCGAGACCGACCGGGGCCATCGCCCACGGGGGCAGGTGGGTCCAGTGCGGCAGCCCGCCGAGGGCGCACAGCCACATGATCGCCACGTACGGGTGGTACCAGCGCCGGTCAGGGTTCCAATCGCTGATGCGTTCGGCGAGATTGCGGCGCGGATGTACCTCGTCCTCGACGGCGCGCAGAACGGCGCGGACCCGCTCCTTCGTGGGGGTGCTCATGGTGTGCTCCTGGTCGTCTCGTCCTCAAGGCGGTGGGCCGCCCCACTCCCGCTTGATCAGCGGGAGTGGGGCGGCCCGGTTGGTCACTCGCGGTTCTTGGAGATGTCCCACTTGTCCTCGTTGGGACGTGGGTCCTCGATCTTGCGGATCTGGTCCTCGTGAGAGCGGCGCAGTACCTGGCCGGCCTCGCGGGCCTTGTCCACAAACCGCAACTGGCTGTCCGCCAGGTCACTGACGGCCTCGGCGAACTCGCTGGACACCGGCAGGCCCTCGACAATCTTGTGAGCGTGGGCGCGGGTCGTACGGGCCTGGTGCTCGTAGTGGTCCGGAGCGTGCTTCGTCCAGTCCAGCACCGAGCGGGCGTTGTTGACCTCGAACGAGGCCGACGACGTGCTCAGCGCCTCGTTCAGTGACTCGAATGGGTTCGGCATTCCTGACTTTCCTTTCCACGGCACCCCGCCACGAGTGGCGGGGCGACTGTCACCGCTGGGGGGAGCGGTGGTTTTGGGGGTAGCCGGCGGGTCCGGGCGGGCCGGCGGTTCGGGGTTCTTGCGTTGGTTGGCCTGGCGCTCGGCGAGCGCCTGGCGGGCCGCCTCACGCTGCTGCTCCGCTGCCCAGCGGCGCGCAGTCTCGGCCGCCGCGAGCGCGCCGCGTGCCGCCTCGCGGCCGGCCTTGTTCTCGGCGGCCTTCTTGCGCAGCCCGGCGAACAGGCCCTTCTTCGAGCCCTTGCCCTTCTTGCCGTTCGAGCCCTTGCCGCCGCTGGACTTCCCGCCGGCGGAGCCGGAACCCTTGCCGCGTCCGAGCAGGCGACCCAGCGGGCCGCTCTTTCCCTTGCCGCTGGACTTCCCGCCGGCCTTCGTGCCGGCGCCGGAGCCGCCTCGGCCTTTCGATCCGCCGGTGCCGGTCGAGCCGCCCTTGCGGCCACGTCCGAGCAGGCCGCCGCCCTTACCGCCGCCGAGCATCCCGTTCTTGCGGCCCGGCCCGGCGCCCGCGCCGCGCTTACCGGCGCCGGCTGGTCCGTTCTTGCCGCGTCCGAGCAGGCCACCCTTCCGGCCAGCCAGACCAGCACCGGAACCCTTGCCGTTGCGGCCGGTGAGGCGTCCGAGCAGGCCCTTGCCCCGGCCGTGGCCGGCCGCGGACTTGCCGCCGAGCAGACCTTTACGGCCGGCGACCGAACCGCGGCCCTTGCCGCTCATCAGGCCGCGACCGGCGGTCAGCCCGCCCTTCCGGCCGCCGGAGCTGCTCCCCGACGTGCGGGTGATCCGCTCTGTACGCCGTTGCGGCCGTTCGCGCCTGCGTAGGCCGAGCCGCTCAGCAGTGCCCGGCGCGAACTTCCGCACGGCCGCGGCAGCAGCCGCCCCGCCCGCGGCTACGCCACCGGCGACGGCCAGCCCGGTCGGCCCGAACGTCGTGCCGATGCCTTCGCCGAGCACGGCGAGCGTTGGCGACGCGCCGATGAGCGCCGCGCGAGCACGCGACGGCTCCGGCACCGCTTCGTCGGCGTTCTCGTCGGTGGTCGCCGGTTCGGGGCGTTGCTGCTCCTGTTCGGCTTGTGTCCGTTCGGCGCGACGCCGTTCCCGCCGCGTCAACGGGCGGTCTTGCTGCACCGTGGTCACGTCCGCCTCCTTCCGTGCTGCTGCTGTGCTGTCCGGGGCTTGCTCCCGGCCAGCGGGAAC